>OAWL01000042.1_pt1 | contig 67008 bp, 58 predicted proteins | sample 1501391 | NCBI WGS metagenome assembly OAWL01 (sample SAMEA2580211, study PRJEB22360) | human gut metagenome | biome: human gut; feature: human-associated habitat; material: faeces | place: Denmark | collected 2008/2010
GCGATTGCCACCCTCCAAGAGCCACAAAACGGCGCCCACCTGCCGCTCCGGCGGTTCGCGCTCCAGTTCCTGATGCTCGCCCTCGCTAAACAGGGCGTTAGCCAACCGCTGCCAGCCGTTGCGCGGACGAATCACTTCGATATCGCAGCCAACCTCGCCTTCATCGCTCAGCAGCAGGGCAATATGGTCGCCGCTGTGGCTAAGGTTAAACCACCGCCCGCAGCCGGGCGGGAAAGCCGGTTTGCCCTGCTCGCCATACGCAATATCCGCCAGCGGGGCCGCCGCATGCGCCAGCAGCGCGCGCCCGGCAAGCCAGCTTGCCCGCCGTGGGCCGTCAGGGGCCTGGGCCGCTAACCCAGTCGGTAACGGCAGGGCGCTAAGCTTTGAGATTTGGCCAAGGATAAGCTGATACATTTCAGGACCAGCGCTGAATAATCATTGAGGTGTTAATACCGCCGAAGGCGAAGTTGTTACTCTGCAGGAATTCACAATCAATCTGGCGCGCTTCGCCCATGATGTAATCCAGTTCTCCGCAATTGGCGTCCGGATTATGCAAATTCAGCGTTGGCGCGAACCAGCCCTCGCGCATCATCTGCAGACTCATCCACGCTTCCAGCGCCCCGCAGGCGCCAAGGGTATGGCCGAAATAGCTTTTCAGCGAGGAGATCGGCACGCTATCGCCGTAAATCGCCGCCGTCGCCTGGCTTTCGGCGATATCGCCGCGGTCGGTCGCGGTGCCGTGGGCCGAAATGTAGCCGATATCCCGGGCGCTCAGGCCTGCTATTTTTAATGATTGTTCCATGCAGATCTGCATGGTTTTACGCTGCGGTTGGGTGATATGCGCGGCATCGCAGTTGGTGGCGAAACCGATGATTTCGCCGTAAATGGTCGCCCCGCGTGCTTTGGCGTGCTCCAGTTCTTCCAGAATGAGAGTACCGGCCCCTTCGCCAATCACCAGCCCATCGCGCAGCACATCAAAGGGGGAGGGGGTAATGTCGGGCTGCTCATTGCGCTGGCTGGTAGCAAACAGAGTATCGAATACCGCGGCCTCCGACGGGCAAAGCTCTTCCGCGCCGCCGGCGACCATCACCGTTTGATAGCCGTGGCGAATCGCTTCCCAGGCGTAACCAATCGCCTGGCTTCCGGAGGTACAGGCGCTGGACGTCGGGATCACGCGGCCGCGCAGGCCAAAAAACAGGCCCGTATTGACGGCGGTGGTATGCGGCATCATCTGCACGTAGGTGGTAGCAGTAATATTATTGGTGTGCTTTTCCGTCAACATGGTGGCAAATTCGCTCATCGGGGCGGTACTGCCGGTTGATGAACCGTAGGCGATGCCGGTTTCGCCGTTACTCAGTATGGCATCGTCGATAAGCCCGGCCTGCTCCAGCGCCAGTTCAGTGGCGCGGGTGGAGAGCAACGATACGCGCCCCATCGCGCGAATGCGCTTGCGGGTATAGTGGTCGGGCAGGGTGAAATCATCGATCGGCGCACCCAGCAGCGTATGCAGCCCGTCGTAAATACGCCACTCCGGCATGGCGCGTACGGCGTTTTTATATCTCTTCAGCCCCGCCGAGACATCCTGCCATTTTTCGCCAAATGCGGTGACGCCGCCCATCCCGGTAATGACCACACGGCGTGTCATAACATCCCTCCATTGATGGAAATGACCTGCCGGGTGACATAACCCGCCACATCCGACATTAAATAACTCGCCAGCCCCGCCACTTCTTCCGCCTGTCCCATGCGTTTCATTGGGATCATCGACATCGCTTCTTTCAACGCGGCCTCTTCCATTTCGATCATCCCGGTGTCGATAAGCCCCGGGGCAATGCAGTTGACGGTGATTTTGCGCTTCGCCAGTTCAATGGCCAGCGCTTTGGTGGCGCCGATGATCCCCGCCTTGGCGGCGCTATAGTTGACCTGACCGCGGTTGCCCATCACGCCGGATACGGACGAGAGCGTGATGATACGCCCGCCCTGGCGCGCGCTAATCATCGGCATGATGCAGGGATGAATGACGTTATAGAAACTGTCGAGGTTGGTGTGGATCACCGCGTCCCAGTCCTCTTCGCCGAGCGCCGGGAAAGCGCCGTCGCGGGCGATGCCGGCGTTGCTGATAATGCCGTACCATGCGCCGTGTTCGGCCATATCCTGCTCAAGAGCTTCGCGGCACTGCGTGCGATTGGCGACGTCAAAGCTCAGCAGACGCCCCGCGCCGCCGGCGGCGGTAATCGCCTCCAGCGTCTGCTGCGCGCCTGACGTGTCGCGATGATAGTGGACGCCTACCATAAAACCGTCCGCCGCCAGCTGGCAGGCAATGGCGCGACCGATACCTTTGCTGGCGCCGGTAACCAAAACTGAACGACTCATTCTGACGCTCCTTGTTGAAATAGGGTGTTAAGTTCTGTTGGCGTTGGCTGGAAGGTATTAACCCTTCCGCTGGCCAGCAGGTCATCGTCCGCCATCACGGCGCCTTCGAAGCTAGCGAAACGCTCGTCCTGCATGAGCAGTTTAACGGTAATGGACAGTGCTTTGCCGCGCGGCAGGGAGCCGGCCGCGCAGACTAATTCTCGCGCGCCAAGCACCATACCTAATGAGATGGACGCTTGCCCTTTTTGCAGGCGGTGCCAGCCGGACCAGACGCCGACGGTTTGCGCCATTAATTCAAGGGCGAACCAACCGGGGAGATTGCCCTCGGCATCGAGAAATGGCGCCAGGACGCTATGGGGCGAGACCGTGACCCGGCAGGTCGCGGTTTCATCGGTCACATTGACGACCTCTTCCAGCAGCAGCATCGGTGCATCGTGCGGTAGATAGTCGCCGGGCGATAAATAGTGGTTCATTGAATGCTCCCGAGCAGGATGCTGGCGTTGTTACCGCCAAAAGCAAAAGAGTTCGACAGGATAATCGGTCGCGGCAGCGGCTGGGGATGTTCGATGATCCCGCATGGCGGTAGTGTTTCATCGCGCGGCGACTGGCTGAAATCCTGCGCTGGCAGCGGCAGGTTTCGCTGCAGAATCAGCATGCCGATGGCGGCTTCGGTGATCCCCGCGGCGCCCAGCGTGTGTCCGGTCAGGTGTTTCGTTGAACTACAGGGTACCCGAACGCCAAATAGCGCGTTGATGACGTGAGACTCTATTCTATCGTTAAGCGGCGTGGCGGTGCCGTGCAGGTTGATATAACCCACTTGTTCAGGGGCGATGCCCGCATCCCCCAGCGCCTGCTGGATGGCGCGGATCGCCCCCTCTCCTTCAGGATGCGGGGCGGAAATATGCCAGGCGTCGCTGGACTCGCCGATACCCAGTAGCGCGACTGGCTGCGGTTCGCGGGTCAACAGCATCAGCGCCGCCCCTTCGCCGATAGTGATACCGTTACGGTCGCGGGCAAATGGCTGGCACTGCGTCGTGGAGAGCGATTCCAGACTGTGAAAGCCGTTGATCGGCATTCGGCTGAGGGTGTCCGCGCCGCCGACGATCGCCACATCCGCCAGCCCGGCTTCAATTAGTCGGCGTCCGCTGATAATCGCTCTGGCGCTGGAGGAGCAGGCGGTTGACAGCGTAAATGCCGGGCCATCCAGCGCCAGCCAGTGGCTGAGAAAACGCGATGGGTCGCCCAGCTCCTGTTGCGGATATTGCCAGGCCGCGCTTTCCTTGCCGCCAAGCGTCAGGGTGACATGCGCGTCACCCTCATCCAGCCCCGAGGTGCTGGTGCCGAGCACTACGGCCACGCGCTCTCGTCCGTATTGGGCGATGGCGCGATCCACCTGCGGCTGAATTTGCGCCAGCGCCGCCAGCAGCAGCTGATTATTGCGCGAACGATGGGCGCTAAAGGTATCGGGAATGGCGGGCAATTCGCCGTCCACACCCGCGAACACCGCCTGCGGATGCCCCTGTAGCCACCCCTCGCGCGGACGCATGCCGGGCGCAATACCGCGAGCCAAATTGGCGGCGATTTCATCGTTATCGCGGCCCAGCGCGTTAATCATGCCGACGGCGGAAATGTAGATCATCTCAGTCACCCAGGTATTGAATGGTGATGTGGTATTTAAAGACGTGCTGTTCGATGCTGATCGGCACGCGCTGACCTTTGCGGTTGATATAGGTGATTTCGGTGACCAGCTTCCCGCGCGCGTTACGTAGTTCGCGTTTGTCGCCGCGCTCGGTCAACGTCCACCCTTTTGGCAACTGCGGCAGCCATGCGCTAACCGACCAGTGGCTGAGCATCACATCGGCCAGCACCTGGCTGGCTGGCGGCAGTTGCGGAACCACCATCGACTGTTCAGCGCGCAGCCCTCTTTCATCATAGGTCACCAGGAACAGGCGGATACCGACAGATGACAGACCCGCCAGCGTGAGCTTTTTATCATCGGCATTGAGCATGACCAGCAGCGACTGGGTTTGGCCGTTGAAGCTGCCGGTGAGCAACTGCTGCGAGCTGATGTCCGGCGAGATACCAGGCGGCGGCAACGTGACGCGCGTACCCGGTTCCAGCCACGCCTGCGGGCGGCCTTGCGGCTCCGGCTGCGAACGGCTGCAGCCGGCCAGCAATAAGGCGGCGAGTAGCGCGAAGGCGCGCCAGAATGATGGTCTTCTCATCGTCTTTTTTTCTCTTTTTTGGTCGGCATCGCTAACGGCGAAAGCAGGAAGGCGGCGAAAATGCCGCTTACCAAAACAATACCAAAACTGCTAATGGCCTGCGTGGCGCTAAATACCAGCATGCCGAGCGTCAATAAGGTGGTCATCATCGCCAGGGTGACCGCCAGCAGCGATGTCAGCGGCGTACCGCGCGGGTTGCTGAAAAACAGCGTGTAGTTAATGCCGATGCCCAGTACCAGCACCAGCGCCAGCAAGGAGAACAGGTTAACCGCGTGGCCGCTAAATGCCAGCATCGCCAGCCCGCATCCCAGCGACAATACCGACGGCACCAGGCTAACCAGCCCTTTGCGCCAGCCAAGGCGGAGCATAGCGCCGCAGGCAATCACCGCCAGCGCAACGCCCAGCAGGCCGGTTAGAATGTGGCGGTAGAGCGCGAACAACTGGTCGAAATCGCTTTTGCGATCGACCCACGCAACGCCAGCCTGTTTTGTACTAAGCGTTTTTAGCGCCGCGCTGTCTTTCACGCCGCTCACCGGGACCAGTACGCCGCTTTCGCCATCCGGCAGCGTCAGCCACAGCAGTCGCCAACCTTCGCTGGCCGGGCTGGCAAGCCAGACGTCGACGGTCACTGGCATCGGGTTGAGATCGGGATTGATCGTTGCCAGTCCGGCGTGGTTCAGCACGTTACTGACGGTGGGCGCGGCGCGTTGCAGCAGGGCAAGATCCTGCTGTTGGCGAGCGAGTGAATTCAGGGGGATAGCGCGATATCCGCCGAGCAGGCCGTCGCTTTGCGCCTGCGTCAGCGCGGGCATTAATGCCTCCAGGCGCTGCAGCGTCTGCTGGGCCGTTTTGCCGTAAATCACAAACCACTTTTGATCGACGCTTTGCCCGGTGAGCGCGGTGATGGCTTTTTCCTGGGCCAGGATATCCTGCGGCAACGCCTGGAGCTGCGAAATATCATCATCCACCCGCAGCGTCGCGAGACCCGCCAGCGAGAACAGGGCCAGCGCGACGGGGAGGCCGATGGACAGCTTTTTATGGCGTCGCCAGGCGGCAAGCCAGCGTAACAACAATGCCATCGCCGGAACCGGGCGCACGGGAAGTCCACGGCACAACCATGGATGCCAGAAAATTACCGTCAGACACGAGGCGCTCAGGCCGACCGCCGCGAAGAGCGCCATCTGGCGAATCGCCGGAAAGGGGGCCAGCATCATAATCAGATAAGCCGCCACGGTAGTAAGTAGTGCCAGCAGCAACGCATGACGTACTTTGGCGAGGCTTTGCCACGGGGTTGATTCCGCGCCATGCACCATCCGTTCGGTCAGATAATAGAGCGTATAGTCGGCGGAGATGCCGATGATGCTCATGCTCATCACCAGGGTCATCAGATGCAGCTCGCCAAATAGCAGCAGCGTGACGACGGTGCCGGCCAGCGCGCCGATGGCGATGGAAATCAGGCACAGCAGCAGCGGGCGCAGCGAACGAAACGTCGCGACGATAAGCAGGATCACGCCGAACAGCGTCGCCGCGCCGAGTGTAGAAATATCGTGCTTCGCCTGCTGACTGGCGTAATCGCTATAGAACACGGTGCCGCGCGACAGCAGCTGCGCCTGCGGATGCTGCGTTTTCCACTGCTTCTCCAGCTCTCCGAGCGTAGTGACCAGCCGGTGCGTCTTCTGCATATCGAATGAGGAACCCGCCAGTTCGCCATGCAACAGATACCAGAGGTTGCCCTGGGCATCTTTGGTCACCAGCCAGCCATCCTGCAGTTGCATCCGCTGGCCGCCTTTCGCCATCGCCAGCTGCGAGCCGCGCATCAACATCAGCGGATCGTTTTGCAGTTCTTTGCCGCTGACGCCGGAAAATGCCGAATAGAGCTGTGAGAGGATCCATTGCGCCTGCGCTTCGCCGCCGTTTTGCAGGCGCGCGCGGGTAGCGGGGTCAATTAAACCGTTACGATGCTGCCAGAAAAAGGTCCCCCAGGCCTGCTGATTATCGGCATTCATTGGGCCTTTGACGTCTGCCAGCGCCTTCGAGGTTTGCAGCAGACGCAGCCAGTCGCCGGCCACCTGCGGGTCGGCTTGTTTACCGGGGCTGACCAGCCAGACCAGCTGGCGATCAAGGCGCTGCATAAAACCGTCGTTCAGGCTGGGCGGGATTGCGCCAAGCGTCTGCTTCGGCAGCATCGCCAGTACGCTGCTGTTGAGCCGGGCCTGCGGCAGCAGCGCCAGCAGCGCGCCCGCCAGGAGCAGGCAGACGACGGCCCATAACAGCGCGGGGCGTTTACTGGGCGGCAAAGCGTTGGCGTTCGTCATCGGTCAGTTGCGCAGGCGTCAGTTGGTGTTGGGAAAGGGTGATATCGGTACGATCGCCTTGCTTGTCGTTAAGCTGAATATGCTCCAGATAGGTTTTTCCGGCCAAATCGATGCGGGCAAAAATCTTATCCAGCGGCGTAGTGGTGGGCGTCAGGCGCAGCGTCCACTGGCCTTCGCCTTTATCGGCAAATTCCACGCGGAAGTTATCTTCCAGGACTTTTCGATCCGCCTGGAACAGCGCGCGCAGCAAATGGTTGAACTGGAACATCTGCGGATTGTTTTCGGCAGTAATGGTTTGCGGCGGCTGGCCGTTGATCGCCTGCACCATCCGTTTGTCATCCAGCAACAGCTGCATCGGGAATGGCGAGGTTTGATCCCACAGCAACCCCTTATCGCGGGCGATCAACATCTGCCCCTGGGATCGTAGCGGCTGCGGCAGATCCTTAATCGTGCGAACTTGATCGAAGTGGGCGCGCACCACCGGCTGTTCGCTAAATTGTTTTTGCAGATCATCAAGCGTCAGGGCGCTGACCAGCGGGCTGATAAACAGCCCTAACAGCAGCAGTAATCTCATGGCGTAACCCCCATGCGTTCAAACAGGATATCCGGGCTGACGAAACACATCTCGCGGCTGTTTTCATCCACCGCAACCTGGATGGTGTAGCCGGTGGTGGTGCGCTTGCCGCTATCGACATCAAAAATTTCGTAGCCAATGCGTAGGCGGTTCTCAAACTCTTCTATCCGCGCGCGCACGCGAATGCGCTGCTCGAAGGTGATAACGTCGCGGTATTTCACGCGGGTATCGACCACCGGCCACAGATAGCCTGAGGCTTTCATCTGCCGGTAGCCGTAGTTGAACTGGTTAAGCAGCGCCTCACGGGCAATTTCGAAGTAGCGGAAATAGTTGCCATGCCACACGACGCCCATCATATCGATGTCATGAAACGGAATAGTCAGCTCTACTTCAGCAGTAAAACGGGGATCATTAAGCACCCTTTACTCCTTGTCTTTGGGATCCGGCAGACGCCAGAAATCGAAAAAGTTAAACCAGTCGAGCGGCGACTGCAGCGCGTAGTGTTCCAGCCGTTCGGCGTAGCGGTCGATGATGTGTTGCAATGCCTGTTGGCGATCGGTGCGCGGTAATAGCAGAGGGTCGGCGAACGGCTCGCAGTAAATGCGCAGTTTGCCCTGCTGGCGGAGAGCGAAAAGCAAATTAACCGGGCAGCGCAAAATGGCGGCGAGGATAAATGGCCCCTGCGGGAAGGGGGCGGCTTGCCCCATAAAACGGCTCCAGCAGACACGCCATTCTCCGCCGCGCTGCGGGTTAACCGCAATACGGTCGCCGACAATCGCGATCCACTCGCCGCGCTCCAGCTTTTCTTGCAACAGGATGGCGGTATCCGGGCCGATATCGTTCACCGGCATCAGGTTGAGCCCGGCCTGAGGGGCCATTTCCGTCATAATCTGTTTAAAACGTTGCGCATTTTCGCTGAATACCAGAGCGTTGATGGTTTTGCCGCCCTGTAGTTGCGCCAGCGCGCGGCAGGCTTCGACATCGCCGAGATGCGAAACCAACAGCAGCTTCCCCCGCGGATCGCTGATATTTAGCGTCTCCTCGGCGCCTGCGGTAAAAACCACGTCGCGGCCGAACTGCAATTCGCCGCGCCAGCTGGCGATTTTATCCAGCATCGCTTCGCCGAAGCGCTGGAAGTGCCGATAGCTGGTTAGCGTTGGCGGTATCGGCATCTGGCGAGCGGCGAACTGTTCGCGCACGCGGGTTATCCATTGTTGCGAAGCACGGCGGGCCGTCGCGGCCGTCAGCCAGTACACGCCGACCACCGGATAAAGCAGCAGCGAGAACGCCTTGCGCCCCAGCAGCCGCCACACCAGTAGCATCAGGCGCATTCCCCATAATCCTTTTACCTCCTGCTGACGCGCCCAGTGCGGCGAGGCGCGGCGAAACAACAGCGAGGGGATCCGCGGCAGCATGCCGAGGAACAGACGCGTGTGCATCAGCGAGATGCGGCAGTTATCTTTGATGGCATCAAAATGCGACAAACCGTCCGGCGGGTAGGTCACGCGGGTTGGCACAAAATAGCTGGTATTTCCCTGCCAGTAGAGGCGCACCATCACTTCGGTATCAAAATCCATTCGCTGGCCGAGTGACACGCGCTGCGCCAGCTGTAGCGTTGGCGTCACCGGGTAGACGCGAAAACCGCACATGCTGTCTTTCAACTGCAGCGACAGCGTTTCAATCCATACCCAGACGTGGGTTATCCAGCGCCCGTAGAGGCGGGAACGCGGGATGGAGTCGTCGTAAATCGGTTGCCCGGAAATCAGCGCTTCGGGATGGGCCTGCGCCAGCGCCAACAGTTGCGGAATATCTTCGATGGCGTGCTGACCATCGGCATCGACCTGCACCGCGTGGCTGAACCCGGCTTGCGCTGCGGCCTGTAGCCCACGGATCACCGCTGCGCCTTTGCCCGCGTTCTGTGGTAAGCGGATTAAGGTCAGATTGGCGGTTTCCGCCGCCAGCCGCTCCAACTGCTGCCGCGTACTGCTATCGCTGCCGTCGTCCACCACGATGCAAGGCAGGCCAAAGGGCCGCAGGCGCGCCAGCACCCGCGGCATCATGGCGCCGTGGTTATAGCAGGGGATCAGCACGCAGGGAGAGAAAGCTAGCGGCATAAGCGAATTTTCCCGCTGCTGGCGGTGTGCCGGGTTTCACCGTCATGGCGCTGATAGCTAAAGGTCAGGGTCTGGCGCGCCTCCTGCCATGTCAGGGTGAGCGTGACGATCGCGCCCGGCTGCAGCGGCGACTGAAATTTCACGTTCTGAATGTCATGAAAGCGCCAGCCGGGCGCGAGCAGGCGGGTGGCGTAATGCATCGCCCAATCGATCTGTGCGACGCCGGGTAGCAGCGGCTGCACGGCAAAATGGCCGCGAAACCAGAACAGCGCCGGGTCGAGAGAGAGCACGATTTCAACCCGATCGGCTTGCGGCTGACGGCGCTCAATTTCATGGGGCTTCATGAAATAACTCCTGTAATTGCGCGTAGACACGCTTATTCATGCTATTAACGGGGATCTCGTCAACCACCCGCCAGTAGCGAGGGATGGCCACAGGTTCCAGAGAGGCGCGCAGCGCTTTCCGCCATTGTAATTCCTGGCTTTTCCCCCAGCGGCGACGGGCGTCATGATCGAGCACTAACAACGCGCCAACGCTCTGGCGGCTGCCGCGGGTAATCGGCAGGACGGCGGCCTCAAGAATGCCATCCAGTTGCAGTAACCGGTATTCCACTTCGCTTAGCGAAATGCGCTTCTCTTCAATTTTCACTACCCGGTCGCGACGACCTGCCAGCTGGAATTGACCGCTTTCATTGAAATGCAAAATATCATCGATAACCAGGCCGTTATCGTCGGCGATAAGCGGCGAAAATAGACGAATTGTGTTGCCCTGCGGCTGAAAGCGGATGCCTGGGAACGGCTGCCACGGCGCATTATCTTGCAGGCGCTGGCGGCAGGCGATAACCCCGCTTTCCGTGCTGCCGTAGATTTCATCCGGCCAGGTATTGAACCAGTTAGCGGTGTGCACGGCATCCTGCCAGGGCAGCTTACCGCCGGCGGACAAAATCATCGCGACCGGTGGCGGGGTAAGCCGATAGTCGAGACGTTTGAGAAAAGCCGGGCTACTGATAAACAAATAATGATGATCATGGCTTAATGCCGCCAGCTGCTCGGCGTACTCAATCATCGCCGCGTGCAGCGGCAACCCCAGCGCCATTGGCAGGAACAGACGGAACGTCAGGCCGTATAAGTGCTGCGGCGCGACCGATGCCACGACCCGACTGCCTGTCAGGCGCCCGGCATAGTGCGCGGCTATCAGCGCCGCCTCGCGGTCGAGACTCTTAACGGGCTTACTAATTCGCTTTGGTTCACCGGTAGAACCGGAGGTAAAAAGCTCAATGCAGGCGTTATCGCCGATCGCCGGGAACGCGTATTCGTGGGATGCGGTCGCCATGGCGGACTGGATAACCCGCAGCGGCCCGCGCCATGGCAGCGTTTTATCGCTCAGGATGCCGTCGAAAAGCGCTCGCTGTTCGTGTAATAGCGCCGCTCGGCTATGGCCAGGAAGCACTGGCGTTTTCCCCGCATGCAGCGTGGCCAACAGCGCGACCAAAAACAGGTAGCTGTTGTCAAAACAGAGCGCCCAACGCTCGCCTGGCTGTTGTTGCAGGTTGTTAAGCAGGTGAGCGACATCATAGCGCAGATGCGCCAGCGTCCAGCTGTGCGCTTCCTGCCACGCAATCAGCGTTTGCGGCGGACGCGGGGCGCTGAGCCACTGGGCCAGCGTGAGGGGCTGCATCATGGTTTATCTCGTTTAATCACCCGCTGGCGCACCAGCCACTCTCCGGCCATCAACATGCCCATCAGCAGATAGGAAATCATGCCGTTCCACGCCGTCCATAGCGACATATCGCCATATAACGCGGTAACCAGCGCTATACCGCCGTTGCCGATGAAAAAGGCGCACCAGATTTGGGTGACCCGGCGGGTGTAGCGCACGGCTTGCTCAGAAAGAACCGGGTCCCGCAACCGCGCCAGGCGCTCGACTACAGGCATACTTGACCACAGCGAACCGCCAAACACCGCCAGCATCACGCCGCTCACCACCACCGGGTAAAATAGCAGTAGCTGATGGGTCTTTAGCAGGTAGCTGGCAATGCACAGCGTCATGCCGGCTACCGCAACGATCTGAGTGACCACGCTCAACGGCCCTGACTGTCGCCGGGTCTGGCGAAAGCGTAAAAACAGCAGTAGCGCCATTAGCGGCAACAGCCATGGCAGGCTGTTATGCGCGAGGCCAAACCAGATCAAAAATGGCCAGGTCAGCAGTAATAACCCCGTCATAATTGAAACGACCGGCAGCGAGCGGATGCCCGACACGGTGAATTACGCTTCTTTCAGCAGGCGATCCGCCGCATCGACTACGTCCTGCACGGTGCGTACGGTTTTAAAGTCTTCTGGCTTGATTTTCTTGCCGATTTTCTTTTGTAGATGGACGATCATGTCGATGGCGTCGATGCTGTCCAGTTCGAGGTCTTCGTACAGGCGGGCCTCAGGTTTAATATCCTGCGGATCGATTTCAAACACCTTCACCAGCAGCGCGGAGACTTCTTCGTAAATAGCTTTTTGTTCGGTCATAACGGTTCTCCTCAGGCACGCTGCGCTTGAATAAAGGATGCCAGCGTGGCGACGGAAAAGAAGTGCTGGCGCATCTCTTCGCTTTCTGCCGACAGCACCACGCCGTACTGTTTTTTCACCGCCAGACCCAGCTCCAGCGCATCGATGGAGTCCAGACCCAGACCATCGCCAAACAGCGCGGCATCGGTGTCGATATCATCAGCGGACAACTCGTCCAGGTTCAATGTACTGATAATCAGATTTTTAATTTCAAGATAGAGCGCTTCCATCATTAATTCCTGTTTCAGGCGCAACGCCTGATTCTAATTTAAGCAAAATATGCCGGTTTAACTGCCGTGCGGCCAGCGCCGGTTCTTGTGTGTTGGCATTGTAAAATTGGTCTATTCGTAGCCGTTCTCCGACTTCAACGGTAAATAACGGTTTCGTTCGCGGCGGGTCGTACCATTTGCTCTGTTTGCCCAGCATATGCTCGGTACAGCGGATAACGACAACGCGTAAATCGCTGCCGCAGCGCACGGCGATATTGGCCGCGCCGCGCTGCAGCTGCATTTTTTCTCCCGGCACCGTTCGGGTTCCTTCCGGGAAAATCAAAATAGTATCGCCCTGCTGTAAGCGTTGCCGACTGGCCGGAAGCAGGGTATCGGCGCGATCGTTAATCAAATAATCCGCCGCGCGGATCACGCCGCTGACAAATGGGTTTTTCAGCAACGCACTTTTCACCAGGCAGTCGGTTTCCGGCATCACCGAGGCCAGCATCACGTAGTCGATGAGGCTGGGATGATTAGCGACCACCAGGCAACCGCGCTCCTGACGTAAAATCTCGCGCCCTTTAATCTGGTAGTCCAGTACGCCGACGGCTTTCACGACATTAAGAAAAACACGGAAGCTGGCGGAAATGCTGCGCCGCGCGAGACGACGACGGCGGGAGTTATCGCGCACCACGATCAGCAGCAGATTGAACCAGATCAGTGACAGCAGCAGCCCACCGACGCCAAACAGTGCGAAACAGAATCCGGTCATCGCTGCGCGCCACAGGCGATTTAACCGTTGGAAAAGCGGCGTCATGCGCGGCTCCAGCGCCACTGCACGCGCTCGCCGGGCAGGGTGAACGTACGGGAATTCTGCAGATAGTGCCGTAAAAACAGCAGGCTTTGCGGTAGGGGGCTTTCAGGAACGGCATCATGGCGCTCGGCCTGGCACTGCCATTCGCCGCCGGACTCAATAACCCAGGCCGTCGCATAGGGCCAGGTCGGCATAGCCGTCGGCAGCTGCGAATGGTAAAACTCCGGCAGAAAACCATCAAAATCAACCATCAACACGCGTTGATAACCTGCCTGCAGAAGCCCCATGACTTCATATAATCCCTGCTGGAAAGTGTCGCGCCCGGCAGAAAGCGATGACGACGCAATGGGCTTTTTGGCCGCAATCGTCAGATTACCGACGGCGGAATTATGTACCGATAGGGCGAAATCGGTAGGCGATACCGCTTGCTCCATCGCCAGGGCGTGGAGGATCCGATAGTTGCGCTCTAGCTCGCCGTGACGGCTGGTATAGAGAACGGCGTCGATCTCATGGCGGCGCAGCATCGCCAGCCCGCACTCAACCGCCAGCTTGCTGCCGGAGCTAAGTCGGCGAGCGGTCATCATTGGCAGTTCGTTGAGTTTGGCCGCCGGGGCCGCCGGATCGATGGTGTGCGAATACCGTGACCATTGCTGCCACTGTTCGGCTTCGCAAAGCCCAGGCGCTCTCGCCTGCCAGTCGATTATGTTCAGGGTAAAATTCATCTACGCGCGTCCGCGGTAAGCCTGTAGTTCTATGATCGCGACGTTTATAGAACCCGAAACCCGGCGATAACCATCACGAAGCCGTTAATTGGGGGCTTTGCAACCGAAAATCAGCCTCGCCAGCTAAGGGTGACGCCAAGCATATCCGCAGCGCAAAACTTTGCGATGAGATAATGCTGTATTTTCGGTATTTTCACCGCTTAGTGCAATTTATTGCGTTAATCTCCCCATAAAGGATGATAATTCCGCTGAATAGATGGCGCCAATAGCGGGAACTGCAATTACCGACCGGACATGGTAAATAGTAGATATCTGTTGCCAATATCTGGTGGAATCTGATGCCCGAACCCGTCGCCGAACCGGCGCTCAATGGACTGCGCCTTAATCTGCGGATTGTCTCCGTCGTTATTTTCAACTTTGCCAGCTATCTCACTATCGGGCTGCCGTTGGCGGTTCTGCCGGGCTACGTTCACGATGTGATGGGTTTTAGCGCCTTCTGGGCCGGGCTGGTGATTAGTCTCCAGTATTTCGCCACGCTGCTGAGCCGACCGCACGCCGGGCGCTACGCCGATCTGCTCGGGCCGAAAAAGATTGTCGTTTTCGGCCTGTGCGGCTGTTTCCTGAGTGGTTTGAGCTACCTGCTGGCAGCCTGGAGCAGCAGCTGGCCACTGCTGAGTCTGCTGCTGTTATGCCTTGGACGAGCGATCCTCGGCATTGGCCAGAGCTTTGCCGGCACGGGGTCGACGCTATGGGGCGTAGGCGTTGTCGGCTCGCTGCATATCGGGCGGGTGATTTCGTGGAACGGCATTGTGACCTACGGCGCGATGGCGATGGGCGCGCCGCTGGGCGTGCTGTGCTATTCATACATTGGCCTCAGCGGCCTGGCGATGGTCATTATGGCGGTTGCTCTGGTGGCTATCATTTGCGCGCTACCGCGAACGGCGGTGAAGGCAACGAAAGGGAAAGCGATGTCATTTCGCGCGGTGCTGGGCCGGGTTTGGCCTTACGGCATGGCGCTGGCGTTGGCTTCTGCCGGCTTTGGGGTTATCGCGACCTTTATTACCCTGTTTTATGACGCGAAAGGCTGGGACGGCGCGGCCTTTGCGTTAACGCTGTTCAGCTGCGCGTTTGTCGGCACGCGGCTGCTTTTTCCCAACGGTATTAACCGCCTCGGCGGCCTGAACGTGGCGATGCTCTGTTTTAGCGTGGAGGTTATTGGCCTGCTGCTGGTGGGCTTTGCACAAACGCCGCTGATGGCGAAAGTCGGGACTTTCCTCACCGGCGCGGGGTTCTCGCTGGTCTTCCCGGCGCTGGGCGTGGTGGCGGTAAAAGCCGTGCCGCAGCACAATCAGGGCTCGGCGCTGGCGACCTATACCGTATTTATGGATTTGTCGTTGGGGATAACCGGGCCGCTGGCCGGGCTTTTGATGGCGTGGACCGGGATACCGGCGATTTATCTGGCGGCGGCAGGGTTGGTGATGGCCGCGCTACTGTTGGGCTGGCGGTTAAAAAAACGGCCCCCGGTGGCTGAACCGGAGGCCGCTGCATCAGGGCAATAAAATTAGTTAATGACCAGCGTGTTGACGATGCTTTCCGCTTCGGTCTGCGCCTGCTGCTGGTTGTCCGCTGGCAGAGTGACCTGCAGGGTCAGCAGCTTGTCATCGATCTTACCGAGCAGCACGGAAGACCACGCGGTCTGACCTTTGGCGGAGATAATGCTGTCCAGTTGCTGTAAGGTGTGGCCTTTAATCTCAATCGATTTGTTAGACACAACCTGCAGCTGCGGGTCGCGGCTGCGCTGCTGATCTTCCAGACGTTTGGACAGCACCGCCAGATCTTCATTAGTGTTGTCGCCGACAATCACAATCACCGCTTTCTGGCCGGTGGCGTCAGAATAGACATGCATATTGTTGGCCTGGGTACCGAGCTTACCGCTCTGGTCGGCCATGCCCGCGGGCAGAGTGAAGCTCAGTTTACCATCCAGCAGGCTAATCGCCTGGCCGCTGGTATTGCTCTCTGCTGCCGCCCCGACGGTCGGCGCTTTTGAATCGCTGTTATCACAGGCCGCAAGCCCCATAACCAGCAGGCCAATACCGACATATTTAACCAAATTGCGCATTGACATCTTCCTTTCGATAAACGGCCATTAACGGCTCATCCGGTTATCTTATCACAACCGTTAGCGAGTACCTTTAACCTGGCTGCAATGCCGACAAATCAGATTTATCCGCCAGTTTTTTCAACAGCATATTCAACAGCACGCCGTACATCGGCAAGAAGAAGACAATGCTGATAAGCACTTTGAAGCAGTAGTCGACCGTGGCGATTTCTCCCCAGTGGGCGGCCATAAACGGATCCGGACTGCGCCAGAAGGCGATGAAGAAGAAGGCCAGGGTATCGCTGACGTTACCGAACAGGGTCGACGCCGTCGGCGCCAGCCACCAGCGACGATTCTGACGCAAGCGGTTGAAAACGTGGACGTCGAGAATTTGCCCCAGCGCATAAGCCATAAAGCTGGCGGCGGCGATACGGGCGACGAACAGATTAAAGGTGCCCAGCGCGGCAAAGCCCTGCCACTCGCCCATATAAAACAGCGCCGAAATGCCATAGGAAATAATCAGCGCCGGGACCATCACTGCGAAGATGATGCGTCGCGCCAGCGGGGCGCCGAAAATGCGCACCGTCAGATCGGTGGCGAGAAAAATAAAGGGAAAACTGAACGCCCCCCAGGTGGTATGGAAACCAAAAATGGAGATCGGCAACTGGACCAGATAGTTGCTGGAGGTGATCACCAGCAGATGAAATAGCGAAAGCCAGACGAGCGCTTTCTTACGCTGTACGGTAGTAAAGGGATTCATATTGTGACCTTTTTATGTCCGTCATGCTTCATACCAATGAAGGAATCGGGAGCGGAACGTTGGGGTGAGGGAACCCAATTAAAAACGGCTGCATGATACTGCGTTGCGAGCGTAATGCAATGGTTGTTTTTCGCGCAAACGTTAACCTGGCTTGCGTACTGGCGAAGTGGGGGTAAACTAGGGCCGTTTTGTTGAAGTGAGATAAAAATGAGCGAACTTTTTTCCAGTCCTGACCATACGCTGGACGCCCTTGGGCTCCGCTGCCCGGAGCCGGTGATGATGGTGCGTAAAACCGTGCGTACCATGCCGGTGGGCGAGACCCTGCTGATTATTGCCGACGATCCGGCCACCACCCGCGATATTCCCGGTTTTTGCCTCTTTATGGAGCATGAACTGGTGGCGCAGGAAACCGAAGCCCTGCCGTACCGCTACCTGATCCGCAAAAGCCACTGAATCCGCGTTATCCGGGCTACCTAACGGCCCGGAACCGCAGCCCTGCTAAGCGCAGCGCGAGCAGGGAATACCCCCGGATGGCGGCGCGTTGCGCCTTATCCGGGCTACCTAACGCTCAGAACCGTAGCCCTGCTAAGCGCAGCGCGAGCAGGGAACACCCCCGGATGGCGGCGCGTTGCGCCTTATCCGGGCTACCTAACGCTCAGAACCGTAGCCCTGCTAAGCGCAGCGCGGGCAGGGAATACCCCCGGATGGCGGCGCGTTGCGCCTTATCCGGGCTACCTAACGATCTGGAACCGTGCTGCGCGAGCAGGGAATATCTGTTCAACCTTACTTTTTACGCAATAACCGCAGGGCGTTAGCCGTTACCAGCACCGTCGCGCCGGTATCCGCCAGCACCGCCAGCCACAACCCGGTCAGGCCGAGAAGGGTCGTGACGAGGAAAATCCCCTTCAACCCTAAAGCGATGGCTATATTCTGGCGAATATTGGCATGGGTGGCGCGCGCCAGCGAAATCATCTGCGCCAGGCCGGTGAGGCGGTTATGGGTCAGCGCCGCGTCGGCGGTCTCCAGCGCTACATCGGTGCCGCTGCCCATCGCAATACCGATGGTCGCCGCTTTCATCGCCGGGGCATCGTTGATACCGTCGCCGACCATTGCCAGCGGCGCGTTGGCGTTAAGCGCCATCACCGCGTTCACTTTGTCCGCCGGCAGCAATCCGGCGCGGAACTGCAGACCCAGTTCATTGGCGATAGACGCCGCAGCGCGCGGGTTATCCCCGGTGAGGATCACCCCTTGTACGCCCAATTGATGCAGCTCTTCCACCGCCTGACGCGCATCGTCGCGCAGGGTATCGCGCAGCGCCAGAATGCCGAGCAAGGTATCATCGCGCATCACCAGCACCACCGTCTGTCCGGCGCTCTCCAGTTGCTGGATCTGCGCCTCATGTTCAGCGGGGGCGGCCTTACTGGCCGCGCAGATTAAGATGCGGCTGCCGTTGACCTCGGCTTCTATCCCGGAACCGGCCAGCGCCCGCTGGTTGCGCGCAACGGGAAGAGTCAGCTTACGCTGCTGCGCTTCGCGGATGATAGCCTGCGCCAGCGGGTGGCTGGAGCCTTGTTCAACCGCTGCCGCCAGCGCCAGCAGGCCGTTTTCATCAACGTCGGCGGCGGCGATAACGCGGGTGACCTGCGGTTGGCCGATGGTCAGAGTACCGGTTTTATCGAACGCCACCTGGCGCACCTGGCCCAATTGTTCCAGCGCCGCGCCGCCTTTAATCAGCGCCCCGCGCCGTGCGGCGACCGCCAGGCCGGAGGTAATCGCCGCCGGGGTAGAGATGACCAGCGCGCAAGGGCAGCCGATCAGCAGCAGCGTTAAGCCTTTATAGATCCACGGCAGCCAGGCGCTGGCGAAGAATAGCGGCGGTACGATGGCAACCAGCAGGGCGACTACCATAATGGCCGGAGTGTAGATTCGGCTGAAGCGATCGATGAAGCGCTCAATCGGCGCCCGGCGCTCCTCGGCTTCTTCAATTAGTTTGAGGATCCGGTCAATGGCGCTGTCTCCCGGTTCGGAGATAACGCTCAATTGCACCAGCCGATCGACGCTGGTGGCGCCGGCGGCTACGCGCTCGCCGGCTTTACGCTCCACCGGTACCGATTCGCCGGTCAGCGCGCTTTCGTCAAAGCTGGCAAACGGCGATAGCAGCTCGCCATCGGCCGGCAGGCGCCCGCCGGCGGCGACTTCAATCACGTCGCCAGGACGCAGGTCGCGCTGGGAGACGGTCTCACGCTCGCCGTTGCGCAGGCGAACAGCGGTATCAGGTTTGAGCGCCATCAGGGCGCTCACGCCCTGACGCGCGCGGCTGGCGGCCCAGCCTTCAAGTCGTTCGCCGATCAGGAACAGCAGCAGCACCATCGCCGCTTCGGCGGTGGCGCCGATAAACAGCGCGCCAATGGCGGCGACGCTCATCAGCGTTTCGATGGCAAACCAGCTGCCGCTTTTAATTAACCGCAGCGCCTGACGGGCAACCGGCCACAGGCCGACGAGGGTAGTGGCGACAAACGCCAGTTTGCCGAACGGGTGGTTAAACTGCTCCAGCCCCCAGCTGAGCGCCATCATCACTACCAGACTCAATAATGCCAGGTTTTCCTGTAGCCCTGAACCTTGCGGTTTCTCTTCCTGCGGCGCGTCAGCATCGCGCAGGGTATAACCCGCGGCGCGTACCGCGTTTTCAACCTGCGAACGGATATCGCTGTCGGCATTGACCAGCAGTTTCTCGGTGGCGAATAGCACCTGTACCTGGCTGACCCCGTCGATTTGGCGCACGGCGGTCTCCACCTTACGGGCGCAGGCCGCGCAGTCCATCCCTTCCACCTGCCAGCTATAGCGGGCGCCATTGAGCGGCTGCTCAGCGGAGGCGGTTTCTCCGGCGCAGTTATGATCGGTACAGCAGCTTTCCGCGGGCGCTGTCGCCGGGGTAAATTTGAATGACGAGAACTGGGGGACTTTTTTGTCCTGAGATTCTGGTGTCGACATGGCACCCTCCGGGTAATGATAATTTTCTCATTACCCGCAGGATACACTCTGGAGTCGACTCCAGAGTCAAGCAGTAAATTACAGATACAGTGCGCGAACGATCAGGAAGTGCCCGGCAAAGTAGAAGGCCGCGGAAATGGCGTTATCGGCGCGGAAGCGACGGCGATAGTGGCTAATCAGCCAGACGGCGTTACCCAACAGCAGCGAAGCGGCGCCAAGGAAGCCGGAGAGCGCGGTATCGGTCGGCCGCACGAACCACAGTTCGCCCGCCAGCCACACCATCACCAGAGTCATACCGATAAAGGTCAGCACCGGCATGCGCATCTCTTCCAGTCGGGTCCAGATAATCGCCAGCAGCAGCGCGCCGAGCACCAGCAGTACCAGCGGCAGCGGCCAGAAGAACGAAAGCGTCATCTGGCTGGCGAACCAGATCGTATACAGCAGATGAGAGAGGAAGAATGCGCCAACCGCGTACATCACCCGCTGGCGCGGCAGCAGGGTTAACGCATCGCCGAGCAGCGAAGCGCACAGGCCCGCCAGCACCAGGTAGCTAATGGCGTTGAACATCGGCGCCTGCCAGGCTAACAGCAGCAACAGAAGCAGGGTGACCGGTTTAAAGACCCAGCGCTGCCAGGCCGGCCCACGATAGGACGCATCGACGTAAAGCCATGCGGAGAAACAGACAGCAATAAACGACCAAAGCATAGTAAGTCCCTGTATCTGTTATCATTAAATAAGCGATTACGCTTACGGTACCGGATCTCAGTGTAGTGGTTTGGGCCAGAAGATGACAACGTTATTCAATGCGCGTTATCCTTATTCCTGATAATTCTTATGGGTACGCAAATGAGTAAAGTTCCGCTATTTTTTGTGCTGGTGGTCGCGGTGATTGTGGTGGCGGCCTCGTTTCGCTACGTGCAGCAGCGCCGGGAGAAAATGGATAACGACGCCGCGCCGCTGCTGCAGAAGCGGGTGGTGGTCAGCAATAAGCGAGAAAAGGTGATTAACGATCGCCGCTCGCGCCAGCAGACGGTGACGCCAGCCGGCAGCGAGATGCGTTATGAAGCGAGCTTCCGCCCGGAAAATGGCGGTCTGGAAGTGGTGTTCCGCCTTGATGCGCCGCAATACCACGCGCTGAGCGTTGGCGACCGGGGAATGCTGAGCTATAAGGGCTCAAAATTCGTCGACTTTGTTGCCGATAACTGAGCCCTCGATTAACCGTTACTTCTTCTTCAGCGTGGCCTTCAGCTTTTTCTGCCAGGCCACCAGTTCAAATACGCCGAAGATGAAAATACGAATCTGCTCAAAACGGCTCAGCGGCGGCGCATCTTTCGTTTGCGTCGCTTTCAACAGCGTTAGCTGCAGGCCATGCATCAGAATCATAAAAATCAGCGCCACGTTAACGAAGATATTCAACGGTTTTGGGAAAGGTTGAAACAGGTTCAACAGCAAAAACGCCCAAACGCATAGCATCAGCAGGCGGCCTAAATTAATCAGCATGGTTTTCTCCTTGTGCCTCGCGTTGATACAGGCGGTAGGCGACCTGTCCGGCGACTTTTTCGCGATACAGCTGCCAGTTTGCCGGAACCGGCGGTAGTCCGTTTTCTACTTCGCTCTCGACATAAATCAGCGCTTCATCAGCGAGCCAGTGGTTTTTTTCCAGCAGGCTGAGCGTTTCTTCCAGCAGCCCTTTGCGGAAGGGAGGATCGACGAAGACAATATGGTGCGGCGTACCCGGCTGGCTGAGAAACGCCAGCGTGTTGGTGTTGACCACCTTGCCGTTGTTGGCTTTCAGCGTCGCGAGATTTTTTTGTAGCTGCTGCGCGACGCTGCGCTCCATCTCCAGTAGCGTGGTGCTGGCGGCATAGCGTGACAGCGCTTCCAGCCCCAGCGCGCCGCTGCCGGCGAAGCAGTCAAGGCAGTGGGCGTCGATCATCGACGGCGCCAGCCAGTTAAATAGCGTTTCCCGAACCCGGTCGGTGGTCGGGCGCAGACCCGGGCTCTCCGGCACCGGTAATTTACGGCCCCGCCACTGTCCGCCGATAATGCGGATCTGGCCGCTGCCTGCGTGATTTGGTTTCTTCATCTCTTTGCTCAAGTCTCAACTTCCAGCCTGCTATTCTAACGATCGAAGACCATTGACGAAACCTTAATCCGGGGGCGGTGATGCGAGTTAAGTTAAGTGATAGACTATCCAACTAATTTCATCATTTTTTCAGCTTCTGAAGCGGTTGTGTCGAAGCTGCGCCATGAATAAACAGCGAGGAGTGTGGTCGCAAATGGCAAAAGAGAAAAAACGTGGCTTCTTTTCCTGGCTGGGCTTTGGGCAAAAAGAACAGGCTCAGGAAAGCGAAACAGAACAAAAAGTAGAAGAACAACAAGAGGTTGTGGAACAGACTCCGGCGGCGGAAATGCCTGCGGAAACCGTACCCGCGGCGGAAACGGTAAAAGAAGACCCGGAGGCCTTTGCCGCCGAGGTCGTAGAGGTTACCGAACAAGTTGTTGAAAGCGAACTGTCGCATCCGGTGGCGGAAGAGAGCGCGGCGTCGGAAATCGTAGTTGAAGAAGCGCCGGTTGTTCCTGCGGTAGAAGAAAAAGTCGCTGAACCGCTGGTTGAAGAGGTGATAGCCGAGCCGGTTATCGCCGAAGCGGTCGCTGAACAGACGCCGGAAGAGGTTATCGTCGCGGAGCCTGAGGTCATCGAAGATGAGCTCCTCCCGGAAGAGCCCGAAGCCGAACTAAGCGATGAAGAGCTCGAAGCACAAGCTCTGGCGGTGCAAGACGTAGAAGAGGCGCCGGAAGAAGAAGCGGAAACTCAGGAAGCGGCGCCGCAGGAGCAGGAAAAACCGACCAAAGAAGGTTTCTTCGCCCGCTTAAAACGCAGCCTGGTGAAAACCAAACAGAATCTGGGTTCCGGATTTATCAGCCTGTTCCGCGGTAAAAAAATCGACGACGATCTGTTTGAAGAGCTGGAAGAACAGCTGCTGATTGCCGACGTTGGGGTGGAAACCACGCGTAAGATTATTACCAATCTTACCGAGGGGGCCAGCCGTAAGCAGCTGCGTGATGCCGAGGCGTTATACGGTCTGCTGAAAGAAGAGATGAGCGAGATCCTGACGAAAGTTGAGGAACCGCTGAATGTTGAAGGGAAAACGCCATTTGTTATTCTGATGGTCGGCGTTAACGGCGTGGGTAAAACCACCACCATCGGTAAGCTGGCGCGTCAGTTTGAGCAGCAGGGTAAATCCGTGATGCTGGCGGCGGGGGATACCTTCCGCGCGGCGGCGGTGGAACAGTTACAGGTCTGGGGCCAGCGTAACGAGATCCCGGTGATTGCCCAGCATACCGGCGCTGATTCAGCCTCGGTTATTTTTGACGCCATTCAGGCGGCGAAAGCGCGCAATATTGATGTGCTGATTGCCGATACCGCGGGTCGTCTGCAGAATAAATCGCATCTGATGGAAGAACTGAAGAAGATTGTCCGCGTAATGAAGAAACTGGATGTCGACGCGCCGCATGAAGTCATGCTGACCATCGACGCCAGCACCGGGCAGAACGCGATAAGCCAGGCCAAACTGTTCCACGAAGCCGTGGGGCTGACCGGCATTACGTTGACTAAGCTTGACGGAACCGCGAAGGGCGGGGTTATCTTCTCAGTGGCTGACCAGTTCAGTATTCCGATTCGCTATATTGGCGTCGGCGAACGTATTGAAGATCTGCGTCCGTTTAATGCGGGCGACTTTATTGAGGCACTTTTTGCCCGAGAGGATTAAGAATGATTCGCTTTGAACAAGTCAGCAAAGCCTATCTCGGTGGGAGACAAGCGCTGCAGGGGGTGACGTTCCACCTGCAGCAGGGCGAGATGGCGTTCCTGACCGGCCATTCCGGCGCGGGGAAAAGTACCCTGCTGAAGCTTATCTGTGGTATCGAACGGCCGAGCGCCGGGAAAATTCTGTTCAGCGGCCATGATATCAGCCGCCTGAAGAGCCGCGAGGTGCCGTTCCTGCGCCGCCAAATCGGCATGATTTTCCAGGACCACCACCTGCTGATGGATCGCACCGTGTTCGATAATGTGGCGATCCCGCTGATTATCGCCGGCGCCAGCGGCGATGATATTCGCCGCCGCGTATCCGCAGCGCTGGATAAAGTCGGGCTGCTGGACAAAGCGAAAAATTTCCCCATCCAACTCTCCGGCGGTGAGCAACAGCGTGTGGGCATTGCCCGCGCGGTGGTCAACAAGCCGGCGGTGCTGCTGGCGGATGAACCGACCGGTAACCTCGATGAGGCGCTCTCGGAAGGGATTTTACGTCTGTTTGAAGAGTTTAACCGCGTAGGGGTGACGGTACTGATGGCGACGCACGACCTGGGGCTTATTTCCAGCCGTCCGTACCGTGTCCTGACGCTAAGCGACGGTCATATGCATGGAGGCCATCGGGGTGAATAAGCGCGACGCAGTGAACCAGATTCGCCAGTTCGGCAGCAAGTTCGATCGTCTCCGTAACGCCACCGGCGGCGGCAACGGCGGGCGCAATGCGCCAAAACGGCCAAAAGCGGCGCCGAACCCGGCATCGCGGAAGAGTAACGTCTTTAACGAGCAGGTGCGCTACGCCTGGCACGGCGCGTTACAGGATTTAAAAAGCACGCCGCTGGCGACCTTTCTCACCATTATGGTGATCGCTATTTCGCTGACGCTGCCGAGCGTCTGCTATATGGTCTACAAAAACGTCAACAGCGCGGCGTCGCAGTATTATCCGTCGCCGCAGATCACCGTCTATCTGGAAAAAACGCTGGATGACGATGCGGCGGCGCGGGTGGTTGGCCAACTGCAGGCGGAGCAGGGCGTTGAGAAGGTAAATTATCTGTCGCGCGATGAGGCGCTGGGCGAGTTCCGCAACTGGTCCGGGTTTGGCGGCGCGCTGGATATGCTGGAAGAGAACCCGTTGCCGGCGGTAGCGATTGTGGTGCCGAAGCTCGATTTCCAGAATACCGATTCGCTTAACACCCTGCGCGATCGCGTCTCCCGTATTCAGGGGGTCGACGAAGTGCGCATGGATGATAGCTGGTTTGCGCGCCTGGCGTCGCTGACCGGACTGGTCGGCCGGGTGTCGGCGATGATCGGCGTGCTGATGATCGCCGCGGTGTTCCTGGTGATTGGCAACAGCGTACGTCTGAGCATCTTCGCCCGTCGCGATACCATTAACGTCCAGAAGCTGATCGGTGCTACCGACGGTTTCATCCTGCGTCCGTTCCTCTATGGCGGCGCGCTGTTGGGCTTCGCCGGGGCGTTTTTGTCGCTGATCCTGTCGGAGATTCTGGTGATGCGCCTCTCCTCGGCGGTGACCGAAGTGGCGAAAGTGTTTGGTACTAAATTTGAACTCAGCGGCTTAGGCTTCGATGAGTGTCTGCTGATGCTAATCGTCTGCTCGATGATTGGCTGGGTCGCGGCCTGGCTGGCGACGGTGCAACATTTACGTCACTTTACCCCCGACTAAAAATTTTCTGGTATAATCTTTCCCTGCACTGAATATCTCTCTGCAGGGAAAGAGTCCCTGTTCGCCTCTTCCCTAATCTTTCATCTCCATGTCACATTTTGTGCGTAATTTACTCACAACGTTGCATGGAACTTGTGGATAAAATCACTGTCTGATACTACTGTGGGTGATATTCTCGTTGCTCATAAATGCTGGCATGTTTGTTGCCTGATGGGGACAAGTTCATGTCAGACACTATCGATTGAGAGGATTTGAATGACCAAAGAAATGCAAACTTTAGCTTTAGCCCCCGTTGGTAACCTGGAATCGTACATCCGGGCTGCTAACACTTGGCCGATGTTATCGGCTGATGAAGAGCGGGAGCTTGCTGAAAAGCTGCATTACCAGGGCGATCTGGAAGCAGCGAAAAAGCTGATTCTGTCTCACCTGCGCTTTGTTGTTCATATTGCTCGTAACTACTCGGGCTATGGCCTGCCGCAGGCGGACCTGATTCAGGAAGGCAACATCGGTCTGATGAAAGCCGTACGTCGTTTCAACCCGGAAGTGGGTGTGCGACTGGTTTCCTTCGCCGTGCACTGGATTAAAGCGGAAATCCACGAATACGTGCTGCGTAACTGGCGTATCGTTAAAGTCGCAACCACCAAAGCGCAGCGTAAGCTGTTCTTCAACCTGCGTAAAACCAAGCAGCGTCTGGGCTGGTTTAACCAGGACGAAGTAGAGATGGTTGCCCGCGAGCTGGGTGTGTCGAGCAAAGACGTACGTGAGATGGAATCGCGTATGGCAGCGCAGGACATGACCTTTGATATGTCGTCCGATGACGAATCCGATAGCCAGCCGATGGCGCCGGTGCTCTATCTGCAGGACAAAACGTCTAACTTTGCCGACGGCATCGAAGACGATAACTGGGAAGAGCAGGCTGCTAATAAACTGACTGATGCGATGCAGGGCCTGGACGAGCGTAGCCAGGACATCATCCGCGCTCGCTGGCTGGACGAGGACAACAAGTCCACGCTGCAGGAGCTGGCGGATCGTTATGGCGTCTCAGCTGAACGTGTTCGTCAGCTGGAAAAGAACGCGATGAAAAAACTGCGTGCCGCTATCGAAGCTTAATCTTCGACTTTCTGCGCCGTAGTGAATTAAGCCTCTGCTGTTTCAGCGGGGGCTTTTTGTTTTATATCCCCGTCATACCCGTTTCCCCTCTCCGCGCGATTTGCCTCGACCTTTAGCTTCAGTCACATAACTTTTACATCTCCTGCAAATTGTTGTTTCAAATTCTGAAAAATGGGGTATGTTTTGGCATAGTGTGCTGCAAAAGCGCAGGCGGCAGACCCAAATGCAGTCATACTACACTTAGGATGACTAAAAAATCAGAATAATGCGCTGACAAACAACATCACAACAATTGCAAAAACCATAATAATGGGGAGCCTCAGGATGAATATGAAGGGTAAAGCGTTACTGGCAGGATGTATTGCTTTAATTATGAGCGGTTCAGCGCTGGCGGAAGACATTAAAATTGCCGTCGTGGGAGCGATGTCCGGCCCGGTTGCCCAGTATGGCGACCAGGAATTTACCGGCGCTGAGCAGGCGGTGGCCGATATCAACGCCAAGGGCGGTATCAAGGGCAACAAACTGCAGATCGTAAAATATGACGATGCCTGTGACCCGAAACAAGCGGTGGCGGTCGCGAACAAAGTAGTGAATGACGGCATTAAATACGTTATCGGTCACCTGTGTTCCTCATCCACCCAGCCAGCGTCTGACATCTATGAAGACGAAGGCATCCTGATGATTACCCCGGCGGCAACCGCACCGGAGCTGACGGCGCGCGGCTATAAGCTGATTCTGCGCACCACCGGTCTCGACTCCGATCAGGGCCCGACGGCGGCGAAATATATTCTCGGCACGGTGAAGCCGCAGCGCATCGCTGTGGTTCATGACAAACAGCAATATGGCGAAGGGCTGGCGCGCTCAGTTCAGGAAAACCTGAAGAAAGGCGGCGCCAATGTGGTGTTCTTTGACGGGATCACCGCCGGTGAGAAAGATTTCTCTACCCTCGTGGCGCGCCTGAAGAAAGAAAATATCGACTTCGTCTACTACGGCGGTTATCACCCGGAAATGGGGCAGATCCTGCGCCAGGCGCGCGCAGCCGGTCTGAAAACCCAGTTTATGGGCCCGGAAGGCGTGGCTAACGTTTCCCTGTCTAATATCGCCGGCGAGTCGGCAGAAGGCCTGCTGGTCACCAAACCGAAGAACTACGATCAGGTTCCGGCGAACAAACCAATTGTGGATGCTATCAAAGCGAAGAAACAGGATCCGAGCGGCGCCTTCGTGTGGACCACCTATGCGGCACTGCAGTCGCTGCAGGCGGGGTTAAATCAGTCTGAAGATCCGGCGGAAATCGCGAAATACCTGAAAGGGGCGAAGGTGGATACCGTCATGGGGCCGCTGTCGTGGGATGAGAAAGGCGACCTGAAAGGGTTCGAGTTCGGCGTGTTTACCTGGCATGCTAACGGTACGGCAACCGACGCCAAATAATTTAACCTGCGCCTTTCACGCCGCAGATGCGTTGTCTGCGGAGCCTTTCATGCCGCAGATGCGTTGTCTGACCCCGGTTGCGCTGCGCTTACCGGGGCTACAATTTCCAGGTAGCCCGGCTAAGCGAAGCGCCGCCGGGTTCTTCCCTGGTCACGCTGCGTTTATTGGGGCTACGGCTTAATGCTTCTCCCAACCATTCTGCTGGGCGCTGAAACCGAGCGCCTGCATAAACGCCGCCATCACGCCGCAGTCTTCCACCCCCCTATCGGCAACGCGCCAGCTATTGATATTCGGGTTATCGCTTAACGTCTCTTCCACTAAATATTGCCCCACGCCGCGGCGGCGGGTGACTTCACGCACGCACAGATCGCTGAGCTCGCCTTCGACGCCGCGCAGGGTAACGCGTACGGCGCCGAGCAGACGTTCGTTAAAGCGGGCGGCGTAAATACGATGGTTTTCATCCAGCATCAGCGCCGCAGGATCCTGCGACGGCCAGATTTTGCCTAAATCAATGCGATCCTGATCGCTGAAGTGCTGTAAACGGATAATGGTGAGCTTCATACGCGGCAGTTCCAGTCAAAACAGATGCGACAGTGTACTCAAATTTCTTGTTTGGCGGGGCGCTGTTTTGAACTCATTCATCAGGGGATTCGTTTTCCTGGTTGCGTGGGGGTAGCGCAATACATTATGGATCGAAAAATAAGCAGAATTTTAACCTGATATGTAGCGTTTTATTCCGCCTTATATGCCGTTATTTTATGCTGTGAACTGGACTTTTTTTTGTTTATCTTCGCCTGAAACCAGAATATTATCTTTTCTTAATCACCTGAAAAATAGAGATTTTAATCATAATTCAGGTAAAAAACTGCGCTAAACTATTAAAGTTCATGGTAAAAATGGCGTTGTTTAATAAAAGCACAGAATGCTTTTTAACCATAAAAATACAAAACATTTACATCACATCACGAACGGGGTTCTGAAGCATGAAAAGGAACGCGAAAACGATCATCGCGGGAGTCGTTGCATTAGCGATTTCCCACGCGGCGTTGGCAAAGGATATTAAAGTCGCCGTCGTCGGCGCGATGTCTGGCCCGGTTGCCCAGTGGGGCGATATGGAATTCAACGGCGCGCGCCAGGCGATTAAAGACATTAACGCCAGCGGCGGCATTAAAGGCGACAAACTGGTTGGCGTCGAATATGACGACGCCTGCGATCCGAAACAAGCGGTCGCGGTCGCCAACAAAATCGTCAATGATGGCATTCAGTACGTTATTGGCCACCTCTGTTCCTCCTCCACCCAGCCGGCGTCTGACATCTATGAAGATGAAGGCATCCTGATGATCTCCCCCGGGGCGACCAACCCGGAACTCACCCAGCGTGGCTACCAGTACATTATGCGTACCGCAGGTCTTGACTCTTCCCAGGGGCCGACCGCCGCGAAATATATCCTCGAACAGGTGAAGCCGCAGCGTATTGCGATTATTCATGACAAGCAGCAGTACGGCGAAGGGCTGGCGCGTTCCGTGCAGGACAACCTGAAGAAAGCCGGCGCCAATATCGTCTTCTTTGATGGCATCACCGCCGGCGAGAAAGACTTCTCCGCGCTGCTGGCGCGCCTGAAGAAAGAGAATATCGACTTCGTCTACTACGGCGGCTACTACCCGGAAATGGGGCAGATGCTGCGCCAGGCGCGCTCCGTCGGCCTGAAAACGCAGTTTATGGGGCCGGAAGGCGTCGGTAACGCCTCGCTGTCCAACATCGCCGGCGCGGCGGCGGAAGGTATGCTGGTGACGATGCCAAAACGCTATGACCAGGATCCGTCCAACAGCGCTATTGTTGATGCGCTGAAAGCGGATAAAAAAGATCCGAGTGGTCCATACGTCTGGATCACCTATGCCGCCGTTCAGTCGCTGGCGCAAGCGATGGACAGAACCGGCAGCCAGCAGCCGCTGGATTTAATTAAAGATTTGAAAGCTCACGGCGCGAAGACCGTGATTGGGCCGCTGAATTGGGATGAAAAAGGCGATCTGAAGGGATTTGAATTTGGTGTCTTCCAGTGGCACGCGGATGGTTCATCCACCGTCGCTAAGTAAGACGCGTTATCCCACCGCCCGCACCGCGCGGGCGGCATGAAAAAGGTTACCTTATGTCCGAGCAGTTTCTCTATTTTCTGCAGCAGATGTTTAACGGCGTCACGCTGGGCAGTACCTATGCGCTGATCGCTATCGGCTATACGATGGTGTACGGCATTATCGGCATGATTAACTTCGCCCACGGCGAGGTCTACATGATCGGCAGCTACGTCTCGTTCATGATTATCGCCGCCCTGATGATGCTGGGGATCGATACCGGCTGGCTGCTGGTCGCCGCAGGCTTTATTGGCGCCATCATTATCGCCAGCGCCTACGGCTGGAGTATCGAGCGCGTGGCCTATCGGCCAGTGCGCAGCTCCAAACGTCTGATCGCGCTGATTTCCGCCATCGGGATGTCGATATTCCTGCAGAACTTTGTCAGCCTGACCGAAGGCTCGCGCGATGTCGCGCTGCCGAGTCTCTTTAACGGCCAGTGGATTGTCGGCCACAGCGATAATTTCTCCGCCACTATCACTACCATGCAGCTGGTCATCTGGGTCGTTACCTTTATCGCCATGCTGGCGCTGACGCTGTTTATTCGCTATTCGCGAATGGGCCGCGCCTGCCGCGCCTGTGCGGAAGATCTGAAAATGGCGAGCCTGCTGGGCATCAATACCGACCGCGTTATTGCGCTGACCTTCGTCATTGGCGCAGCGATGGCGGCGGTCGCGGGCGTCCTGCTGGGGCAGTTCTACGGCGTAATTAACCCCTACATCGGCTTTATGGCCGGGATGAAGGCCTTTACCGCAGCTGTGCTCGGCGGTATCGGCAGTATCCCTGGCGCGATGATCGGCGGCCTGATTCTGGGTATCGCCGAGGCGCTCTCTTCTGCCTATCTCAGCACCGAATATAAGGACGTCGTCTCCTTCGCGCTGCTGATTCTGGTGCTGTTAGTAATGCCGACCGGCATTCTGGGCCGCCCGGAGGTAGAAAAAGTATGAAACCGATGCAAATTGCGATGGCGCTGCTTTCCGCCGCGATGTTCTTTGTTCTGGCGGGCGTCTTTATGGGCGTGCAGCTGGAGCTGAATGGCACCAAACTGGTGGTCGATACCGCCGCCGATATTCGTTGGCAGTGGATTTTCATCGGCACCGCGGTGGTCTTTTTCTTCCAACTGCTGCGCCCGCTGTTCCAGAAAGCGGTTAAGAACGTTTCCGGGCCGAAATTTATTATGCCGGCGATTGACGGGTCGACGGTCAAGCAGAAGCTGTTTCTGATAGCCCTGCTGGTCATTGCCGTGGCCTGGCCGTTTATGGTGTCGCGCGGTACGGTGGATATCGCCACCTTGACGATGATTTATATCATCCTTGGTCTCGGACTGAACGTGGTGGTTGGGCTTTCCGGCCTGCTGGTATTGGGCTACGGCGGGTTTTACGCCATCGGCGCCTATACCTTTGCGCTGCTTAACCACTATTACGGTCTCGGCTTCTGGACCTGCCTGCCGCTGGCCGGCCTGGTTTCCGCGGCGGCCGGCTTCCTGCTGGGCTTCCCGGTGCTGCGTCTGCGCGGCGATTATCTGGCGATTGTGACCTTAGGCTTCGGCGAGATCGTGCGTATTCTGCTGCTCAACAATACCGAGATCACCGGCGGACCGAACGGTATCAGCCAGATCCCGAAACCGACTTTCTTTGGTCTTGAATTTAGCCGTACCGCCCGTGAAGGCGGCTGGGATACCTTCAGCAACTTCTTCGGTCTGAAGTACGATCCCAGCGATAGGGTGATTTTCCTCTATCTGGTAGCGTTGCTGCTGGTGGTGCTCAGCCTGTTCGTTATTAACCGTCTGCTGCGGATGCCGCTCGGGCGGGCGTGGGAAGCGCTGCGTGAAGATGAAATCGCCTGTCGTTCGCTGGGTCTGAGCCCGACGCGCATCAAGCTGACCGCCTTTACTATCAGCGCCGCGTTTGCCGGGTTTGCCGGCACGCTGTTCGCCGCGCGCCAGGGCTTCGTGAGCCCGGAGTCCTTTACCTTCGCCGAGTCGGCCTTTGTGCTGGCGATCGTGGTGCTGGGTGGTATGGGCTCGCAGTTTGCAGTGATCCTGGCGGCTATTCTGCTGGTGGTATCGCGCGAGCTGATGCGTGATTTCAACGAATACAGCATGTTAATGCTCGGTGGGTTGATGGTGCTGATGATGATCTGGCGCCCGCAGGGGCTGCTGCCGATGACGCGCCCGCAGCTGAAGCTGAAAAACGGTCAGGCGAAAGGAGAGCAGGCATGAGTCAGCCAATATTATCCGTGAACGGCCTGATGATGCGTTTTGGCGGCCTGCTGGCGGTCAATAACGTCTCCCTTGAGCTGCGCCCGCAGGAGATCGTTTCCTTAATTGGCCCAAACGGCGCGGGAAAAACCACCGTTTTTAACTGCCTGACCGGTTTCTATAAACCTACCGGCGGCACCATTATGCTGCGCGACCAGCATCTGGAAGGGCTGCCGGGGCAGCAGATTGCGCGGATGGGGGTGGTACGAACCTTCCAGCACGTGCGTCTGTTCCGCGAAATGACGGTGATTGAAAATCTGCTGGTGGCGCAGCATCAACAGCTGAAAACCGGCGTCTTCTCCGGTCTGCTGAAAACGCCGGCCTTCCGTCGCGCACAGAGCGAAGCGCTGGATCGGGCCGCCACCTGGCTTGAGCGTATCGGCCTGCTGGAGCATGCCAACCGTCAGGCCAGCAACCTGGCCTACGGCGACCAGCGCCGGCTGGAGATTGCCCGCTGTATGGTGACGCAGCCGGAGATCCTGATGCTTGATGAACCGGCGGCGGGGCTTAACCCGAAAGAGACCAAAGAGCTGGATGAGCTTATCGCCGAGCTGCGTAGCCATCACAACACCACCATCCTGCTTATCGAACATGATATGAAGCTGGTGATGGGCATTTCCGATCGCATCTACGTCGTGAACCAGGGGACGCCGCTGGCCAACGGGACGCCGGAAGAGATTCGTAATAACCCGGACGTGATCCGCGCCTATTTAGGTGAAGCATAATGGTGGTGACGCATAAGATGGAAAAAGCGATGTTAACTTTTGACAATGTCAGCGCCCACTACGGCAAGATTCAGGCGCTGCACAACGTCAGCCTGCATATCAAACAGGGTGAGATCGTCACGCTTATCGGCGCCAACGGCGCAGGGAAAACCACCCTGCTCGGTACGCTGTGCGGCGATCCGCGGGCTTCCAGCGGGCGCATTGTCTTTGACGGTAAGGATATTACCGACTGGCAGACGGCGAAAATCATGCGTGAAGCGGTGGCGATCGTGCCGGAAGGGCGACGCGTCTTTTCGCGCATGACGGTGGAAGAGAACCTGGCGATGGGCGGTTTTTTTGCCGACCGCGACCAGTTTCATACCCGCATCAAATGGGTGTATGAGCTGTTCCCGCGTCTGCATGAACGCCGTATTCAGCGCGCCGGCACCATGTCCGGCGGCGAGCAGCAGATGCTGGCGATCGGTCGCGCTCTGATGAGCCAGCCGCGCCTGCTGCTGCTTGATGAGCCCTCATTGGGGCTGGCGCCGATTATCATTCAGCAGATTTTCGATACCATCGAACAGCTGCGTGAGCAGGGGATGACGATCTTCCTGGTTGAGCAGAACGCCAACCAGGCGCTGAAGCTGGCCGATCGCGGCTACGTACTGGAAAACGGTCACGTGGTGCTGGAGGATACCGGCGACGCGCTGTTGGCCAACGAGGCGGTGCGCAGCGCCTATCTCGGCGGTTAATACATCGTAACCCGGCGTCATTCATTTCGCCGGTTTGTAGCCCGGGCGAGGCGCTTGCGCCGACCCCGGGAGCCGATCGCACGAATATTATCCGTGTCTCAGCTCCCACTTTACTTCCCCCGTCCTTTCATCGGCTTGTCATCTCTCTGACCCGTTACTATCTTTTTTTTGTAATAAAAAAGTTATTTTTCTGTAATTCGAACATGTCATGTTACCCCGCGAACATAAAACGCGTGAAATCGCGCATCCGGAACAACAAGAGAGATAACCGATGATATCGTTACGACATACAGCTTTAGGACTGGCGCTGAGCCTGGCATTTGCTGGCCAGGCACTGGCAGTAACCACCATCCCTTTCTGGCACTCGATGGAAGGGGAACTGGGTAAAGAAGTTGATTCTCTGGCGCAACGTTTCAACGCGGCCAATCCTGATTACAAAATTGTTCCGATGTACAAAGGCAACTACGAGCAGAGCCTGAGCGCCGGTATCGCCGCCTTCCGTACCGGCAACGCGCCGGCGATTCTGCAGGTGTATGAAGTCGGCACCGCCACTATGATGGCGTCAAAAGCTATTAAGCCGGTGTACCAGGTCTTTAGCGATGCGGATATTAAGTTCGATGAATCGCAGTTCGTACCGACGGTGTCCGGTTATTACACCGATTCAAAAACCGGCCATCTGCTCTCCCAGCCGTTTAACAGCTCCACGCCGGTGCTGTACTACAACAAAGACGCCTTCAAGAAAGCGGGTCTGGACCCTGAGCAGCCGCCGAAAACCTGGCAGGATCTGGCGGCTTACACCGCCAAACTGAAAGCGGCCGGAATGAAGTGCGGCTACGCCAGCGGTTGGCAGGGCTGGATCCAGATTGAGAACTTCAGCGCCTGGAACGGCCTGCCGGTCGCCACGAAAAATAACGGCTTTGACGGTACCGACGCGGTTCTTGAGTTCAACAAGCCGGAGCAGGTGAAGCATATCGCGCTGCTCGAAGAGATGAACAAGAAAGGCGATTTCAGCTATTTCGGGCGTAAGGATGAATCTACCGAGAAGTTCTATAACGGCGACTGCGCGATGACTACCGCCTCATCCGGTTCGCTGGCGGATATTCGTCAGTACGCGAAATTCAACTACGGCGTCGGCATGATGCCTTACGACGCTGATGTGAAAGGCGCGCCGCAGAACGCCATCATCGGCGGGGCCAGCCTGTGGGTGATGCAGGGCAAGGACAAAGAGACCTACACCGGCGTGGCGAAGTTCCTCGACTTCCTGACCAAACCGGAAAACGCCGCCGAGTGGCACCAGAAAACCGGTTACCTGCCGATTACCACCGCGGCCTACGATCTGACGCGCCAGCAGGGTTTCTATGATAAGAACCCAGGCGCTGATATCGCCACTCGCCAGATGCTGAACAAGCCGCCGTTGCCGTTCACCAAAGGCCTGCGCCTGGGCAACATGCCGCAAATTCGCACCATCGTTGATGAAGAGCTGGAGAGCGTGTGGACCGGCAAGAAAACCCCGCAACAGGCGCTGGATTCCGCCGTTCAGCGCGGGAATCAACTGCTGCGCCGTTTCGAGCAAGCAACCAAATCGTAATCTGTAACTTGCCCGGTGACGCTGTGCTTACCGGGCCTACGATGTGCCCTATGTAGGCCGGGTAAGGCGTAGCCGCCACCCGGCATTGTTCAGGAATAAAATCTTCATGTCATCATCCCGTCCGGTATTCCGCTCGCGCTGGCTGCCCTATGTGCTGGTCGCGCCGCAGCTGATTATCACACTGATTTTCTTTATCTGGCCCGCGGGCGAAGCGCTGTGGTACTCGCTGCAGAGCGTCGATCCGTTTGGCCTTTCCAGCCAGTTTGTCGGCCTGGATAACTTCGTCACGCTGTTCCACGACCCGTACTATCTGGACTCTTTCTGGACGACCATAAAATTCAGCACCCTGGTAACCGTCAGCGGCCTGCTTATTTCGCTGTTTTTTGCCGCGCTGGTCGACTATGTGGTGCGCGGCAGCCGCTTTTATCAAACGCTGATGCTGCTGCCGTATGCCGTGGCTCCCGCTGTCGCGGCGGTGCTATGGATCTTCCTCTTCAATCCCGGACGCGGGCTGATCACTCATTTCCTCGGCGAATTGGGTTACGACTGGAACCACGCGCAAAACAGCGGCCAGGCGATGTTCCTGGTGGTCTTCGCCTCGGTCTGGAAGCAGATAAGCTACAACTTCCTGTTCTTTTTCGCCGCGCTGCAGTCGATCCCGCGTTCGCTGGTTGAGGCCGCCGCCATCGACGGCGCCGGGCCGATTCGCCGCTTCTTCAAGCTGGCGCTGCCGCTGATTGCGCCGGTGAGTTTCTTCCTGCTGGTGGTCAACCTGGTTTACGCCTTCTTCGATACCTTCCCGGTGATCGATGCCGCCACCGCCGGCGGCCCGGTGCAGGCGACCACCACCCTAATCTACAAAATTTATCGCGAAGGTTTCGCCGGGCTCGATCTTTCCGCTTCCGCCGCGCAGTCGGTGGTGCTGATGTTCCTCGTCATTATCCTGACGGTGGTGCAGTTCCGTTACGTTGAAAGTAAGGTGCGTTACCAATGATTGAGAACCGTCGCGGGCTGACGATTTTCAGCCACACCATGCTCATTCTGGGTATTGCCGTCATTTTATTCCCGCTGTATGTCGCCTTCGTGGCGGCGACGCTGGATAACAAATCGGTGTTTGAAACGCCGATGACGCTGATCCCCGGCGGACATCTGCTGGAGAACATGAAGACCATCTGGGTGAACGGCGTCGGCGTCAACAGCGCGCCGTTCTGGCTGATGATGCTCAACAGCTTCATCATGGCGTTCGCCATTACGGTAGGCAAAATCGTGGTGTCGATGCTTTCGGCTTTCGCCATCGTCTGGTTCCGCTTTCCGCTGCGTAACCTGTTCTTCTGGATGATCTTCATCACTCTGATGCTGCCGGTCGAGGTGCGTATTTTCCCGACGGTGGAAGTGATCGCCAACCTCAAAATGCTCGACAGTTATGCCGGGTTAACGCTGCCGTTGATGGCTTCGGCTACCGCCACCTTCCTGTTCCGCCAGTTCTTTATGACTCTGCCGGACGAGCTGATTGAAGCGGCGCGTATCGATGGCGCTTCGCCGATGCGCTTCTTCCGCGACATCGTGTTGCCGCTGTCGAAAACCAACCTCGCCGCGCTGTTCGTCATCACCTTTATCTACGGCTGGAACCAGTATCTATGGCCGTTGCTGATTATTCAGGATGTGAATCTTGGCACCGCCGTCGCCGGTATTAAAGGCATGATCGCCACCGGTGAAGGTACTACCCAGTGGAATCAGGTGATGGCGGCGATGCTGTTGACCCTGATCCCGCCGGTCGTCATCGTTTTAGCCATGCAGCGCGCGTTTGTGCGCGGCCTGGTCGATAGTGAGAAATAAAATGGCTGGTTTAAAACTACAAGCAGTAAGCAAAAGCTGGGATGGCAAAACCCAGGTAATTCAACCGCTAACGCTGGACGTGGCGGACGGGGAGTTTATCGTCATGGTCGGCCCGTCGGGCTGCGGGAAATCAACGCTGCTGCGGATGGTTGCCGGACTTGAACGGGTGACCAGCGGCGATATCTGGATTGATCGTAAACGGGTGACCGAGATGGAGCCGAAGGATCGCGGTATCGCGATGGTGTTCCAGAACTATGCGCTTTATCCACATATGAGCGTGGAAGAGAACATGGCGTGGGGTCTGAAGATTCGCGGCATGGGTAAGGGATTGATCGCCGAGCGCGTACAGGAGGCGGCGCGTATTCTTGAGCTGGATGGCCTGCTCAAGCGCCGCCCGCGGGAACTGTCCGGCGGTCAGCGCCAGCGCGTGGCGATGGGCCGCGCTATCGTGCGTGACCCGGCGGTATTCCTGTTCGACGAACCGTTGTCAAACCTCGACGCCAAGCTGCGCGTGCAGATGCGTCTGGAACTGCAACAGCTGCATCGGCGCTTGAAAACGACTTCGCTGTATGTCACCCACGATCAGGTCGAAGCGATGACCCTTGCCCAGCGGGTGATGGTAATGAATAAGGGGATTGCCGAGCAGATCGGCACGCCGGTCGAAGTGTACGAAAAGCCCGCCAGCCGCTTTGTGGCGAGCTTTATCGGCAGCCCGGCCATGAACCTGCTGGAGGGGCGGGTGAGCGATGATGGCGGCCGCTTTGAGCTGGAAGGCGGCATACAGCTACCGATGAATCACGAGCATCGGCGTTACGCCGGGCGTAAAATGACTCTCGGTATCCGCCCGGAGCACTTTATTTTAAGCTCGCAGGCGCAAGGCGGCATTCCGCTGCTGATGGATACGCTGGAAATTTTAGGTGCCGATAACCTCGCCCACGGGCGCTGGGGCGAGCAGAAGCTGGTGGTCAGATTGCCGCATCAGCAGCGCCCGGCGGGCGGCAGCATGCTATGGCTGCATCTGCCTTTGGAACATCTGCACCTCTTTGATGGTGAAACAGGACAACGCGCATGAGTAACTGGCCTTATCCCCACATCGTCGCCCATCGCGGCGGCGGTAAACTGGCGCCGGAGAACACCCTGGCGGCTATCGACGTCGGCGCCCGCTACGGGCACACGATGATTGAATTTGACGCCAAGCTGTCGAAGGACGGGCAGATCTTTCTGCTGCACGACGATAATCTCGAACGCACCAGCAACGGCTGGGGCGTGGCGGGCGAGCTGTCGTGGGACGATCTGCTGAAGGTCGATGCCGGCAGCTGGTACAGCCGTGAATTTAAGGGCGAACCGCTGCCACTGCTCTCCCAGGTGGCGGAACGCTGCCGCCGTCACGGCATGATGGCCAATATCGAAATTAAGCCGACCACCGGGCAGGGGCCGCAGACCGGCAAAGTGGTGGCGCTGGCCGCGCGCGATCTGTGGGCCGATATGACCGCGCCGCTACTCTCATCCTTTGAAATCGACGCGCTGGAAGCGGCGCAGGAAGCCGCGCCCGAGCTGCCGCGCGGGCTGCTGCTGGATGAGTGGCGCGATGACTGGCGCGAATTGACCGCCCGGCTGGGCTGCGTATCCATTCATCTCAACCACAAGCTGCTGGATGCGGCTCGGGTAGCGAGCCTGAAACAGGCCGGCCTGCATATTCTGGTGTATACGGTCAATAAACCCCAGCGCGCCGCCGAACTGCTGCGCTGGGGCGTAGATTGCATCTGCACCGATGCTATTGACGTCATCGGGCTGAATTTCCAGCCTTAATACTGATTTGCGGCGGACGATCTTTACGGGTTAGTCTGCCGCAGCATCCCGCCGTTGTTGTTCGGCAGTACCTGCGGCTGCGAATTGAGATTGCCGCCCTGCGCCGCGCGCTGCTGATTGGTTTGCAACTGGTTCTGCAAATGCTGCTGCTGCGAACGGGTCTGATTATTCAGATTCTGCTTCAGCATGCTTTGCTGCTGCTGTTGCTGCATCTTCATCTCATTTTGCATTCGCTGCTGGCTGGGCACCACATAACCCGGCTGGTTAGGGTTGTTATCGATGTTAATCGGCTGTGCTAAAACGCCGAGCGGCATCAGCGCCGCCAGGAATAAAATCGCTTTCATTGTTTTCTCCTCCCGTGCGTGGGATCACTTAAGTGTACCTCGAATTCGCCATAACAATGATTTTTTAGGAGTTATCAACCAGGCTTAAGCCGGGATATAAAACCTACCTTTCAGGAGTAAGACAATGATAAAAACAACAATATGGCGTCAGGTGGTCATCGCAGCGTTACTGGCGGGGGGCAGCTTTACCGTCGCCGCCAATCCGCCGCCCCCGCCGCCGGTCTCGTATGGCGTTGAGGAAGATGTGTTTCACCCGGTGCGCGCCCAGCAGGGGATGGTGGCCTCGGTGGATGCGCTGGCGACCCGCGTCGGCGTGGATATTTTGCGTCAGGGCGGCAACGCCGTCGATGCAGCGGTGGCTGTCGGCTACGCGCTGGCGGTCACGCATCCGCAGGCCGGTAATATCGGCGGCGGCGGGTTTATGATGCTGCGTACTAAAGACGGTAAAACCACGGCGATCGATTTCCGCGAGATGGCCCCGGAACAGGCCACCCGCGATATGTTCCTCGATGAACATGGCAATCCGGACAGTAAAAAATCGCTGACTTCACATCTCGCTTCCGGTACGCCAGGCAGCGTCGCGGGCTTCTCTCTCGCGCTGGAAAAATACGGCACCATGCCGCTGAATAAGGTGATCCGCCCGGCGATTAAGCTGGCGGAAGAGGGCTTTATCGTTAACGATGCGCTGGCTGACGATTTAAAAACCTATGGCAGCGAAGTGATCCCGCAGCATGAAAACAGCAAAGCGATTTTCTGGAAGAGCGGCGAGCCGCTGAAAAAAGGCGACCGGCTGGTGCAAAAGAATCTGGGGAAAAGCCTGGAGCTGATTGCCGAGCACGGCCCGGACGCCTTCTATAAAGGGGCTATCGCCGACCAGATTGCCGGTGAGATGAAAAAACACGGCGGGCTTATCACCAAAGCCGACCTCGCCAACTACAGGGCCGTGGAGCGTATGCCAATTAGCGGTGAATATCGCGGCTATGAGGTTTACTCCATGCCGCCGCCGTCCTCTGGCGGGATCCACATCGTGCAGATCCTCAATATCCTCGAAAACTTCGATATGCAGAAATATGGCTTTGGCAGCGCCGACGCCATGCAGGTGATGGCGGAGGCGGAGAAACATGCCTATGCCGACCGTTCGGAATATCTCGGTGATCCTGACTTCGTCAAAGTGCCGTGGCAGGCGCTGACCAGCAAAGCTTACGCTAAAGCGATAGCCGCCGAGATTGATGTGAATAAGGCGAAGCCTTCCAGCCAGATCCGTCCGGGCAAGCTGGCGCCGTATGAAAGCAACCAAACCACCCACTTCTCGGTGGTCGATAAAGACGGCAATGCGGTGGCGGTCACCTATACGTTGAATACCACCTTTGGCACCGGCATCGTGGCCGGCGACTCCGGCATTATACTCAACAACCAGATGGATGATTTCTCGGCGAAACCCGGTGTGCCTAACGTTTATGGTTTAGTCGGCGGCGACGCCAACGCGGTAGGGCCGAAAAAGCGTCCGCTGTCGTCGATGTCGCCAACTATCGTGGTAAAAGACGGGAAGACCTGGCTGGTGACCGGTAGCCCGGGCGGTAGCCGAATTATCACCACCGTGCTGCAAATGGTGGTCAACACCATTGATTTTGGGATGAACGTCGCGGAAGCCACCAATGCGCCGCGCTTCCACCACCAGTGGCTGCCGGATGAACTGCGGGTGGAGAAAGGTTTTAGCCCGGATACCGTGAAATTGCTGGAAGCGAAAGGGCAGAAAGTCGCGCTGAAAGAGGCGATGGGCAGTACCCAGAGCATTATGGTGGGGCCGGACGGCACGCTGTATGGCGCTTCCGATCCGCGTTCGCCCGGTGATTTGACCGCGGGGTATTGATGTGTTGCCCGGTGGCGCAGCGCTTACCGGGTCGACAAGTGTGCGAACGGTAGGCCGGGTAAGGCGAAGCCACCACCCGGCAACACGCTACTTCATTCTCGCCATATAATACGCATCCACATACTCGCCGTTGCGCAATGCGTAACCCTTGGCGGTGCCTTCGATCTCAAAGCCGTACTTCTTATACACCGCGACCGCCGGGGCGTTATCGGCGAACACCGTCAGCTCAATGCGCTCGACGCGCAGCCAGTTGTCGCACATATCAATCATGGTGTGCATCAGGGCGCTGGCGACGCCGCGGTTATGCCAGCGCGAATCCACGCTGATACCAAAATCGGCGACGTGGCTACGGCGAGGGCGTTGGACGACGGCAATGCATAAATGCCCCACGACTTGCCCATCGATACAGGCCACCAGCTGCTTCACGCCGGGCGTATCGGTTAGCCGCTCCCGCCACATATGCTCGGATGGATGAGGGACCTGTAGCGTGTTGTGATACACCTCCGGCTGGGCGTGAATTTGACGAATCGCGTCAACATCTTTCGGTTCAGCATGGCGTATCACGATGTCACTCATTCCTTGTTCCTCATTTGGTTAAAAAGACCCTTTAAACATCACTGACTCCGGCGTTCGAGTCAACACGCATTAATTGCAAAAAAAAGTAGACAAGTGCGAATGAGAATGATTATTATTGTCCTGCATTCAGGGAGACCCTTGCGGAAAGCCTGAAAGCACGACATTGCTCACATTGCTTCCAGTATTACTTTAGCCAGCCGGGTGCTGGCTTTTTTTTGCGCTCATTTCAGGCATGTTGCGATTTGGCGGATTTCACCGCTTCTTCTGCGACCAGGCCGACGATATTACTTTTCTTTTTGCTCTCCGCCGCGGCCAACACCTCCGCGCTGCCGGTAAACAGGCCGCCCTTTTTAATCGCCAGCGCGCGATAGGCGAGGGTGCCGTCGAGGTTGCCATGTTCCTCAATAGCAATGCTATCGCCACGGCACTGGCCATGAACCTTGCCGTCGACGATCAGCTCGCGGCAACTGATATTGCCCTCGACCTCACCTTCGCGCATCACCTTAATGAGATGTTCTTTGGCCTCAATGTTGCCGGTGACCTGGCCGTGGATATAGACATGGCCGCTGGCGACGATGTTGCCGACAAAATGCACGCCGCTGGCTATCACCGTGGTTTCCTGTTTTTTGACGCTTGCCGTTTCTGGCTCTGTTGCCGCCACGGCTGGCGCCGCGACTTCAGCAGCCTGCGCTTCGGTTTTATTTTTCTTCATAAACATAGCGTTAATTTTTTCCCGTTGGGTATGAGTAAGGAAAGCGAAAAGGGTACAGGCCGCTGCCAGGCGCGCCAGCGCGGCCTCATCGCTAAACCAGGCGATCAGTGCGAGAAGCCAGAAAAAAATGGCGCAGTTTATGGCGAGATACTTTTTTTCCATCAGCAGCGGCTGGCTACTCCGTTAGTCTTTAGCAACGTCCTGGTTTTGCCCTTCACTTATCCGCAGTTTCGTCATTGGGATCAAGACTTTCTGTTGAAAAACTGAAATTTAATGACTTATTAATCAATCGCTTATTAATAATTGTGTATGAGTGATAACCGAAATATTTTGCCGGTGAATTTTCCAGCTCAGAGGAAAAGGAGGATGAAGTGAGCCCCCGGCTTGCGCTATGGTTAAAGGCAGCACATCAACTAAGGACAGCGTTATGATTCTGCACTGCGCATTTATTGGCTTTGGTAAAAGCACGACCCGCTATCATCTTCCTTACGTCCTGCATCGCAAAGACCGCTGGCACGTCGCGCATATTTATCGCCGCAGCGCCAGGCCGGAAGAACAAGCGCCGGCGTATTCCCATATCCACTTCACCAGCGACCTCGATGAAGTGCTGAACGACCCGCAGGTCAAACTGGTGGTGGTCTGCACCCATGCCGATAGCCACTTCGAAGATGCGAAGCGGGCGCTGGAAGCGGGGAAAAACGTACTGGTCGAAAAGCCCTTTACCCCGACGCTGGCAGAGGCGAAAGCCCTGTTTACGCTGGCGAAAAGCAAAGGGTTGACGGTGACGCCTTACCAGAACCGCCGCTTCGATTCCTGTTTCCTGACCACCAAAAAGGTGATTGAAAGCGGGAAGCTCGGCGAACTGGTGGAAATTGAAAGTCATTTTGATAACTACCGACCGGTGGCGGAAACCATCCAGGGGGGACCGCAAAGCGGCGATTTCTATGGCCTCGGGGTGCATACCATGGACCAGATCATTTCGCTGTTTGGTCGCCCGGATCATGTTTCCTACGATCTGCGCTCACTACGTAATAAAGCCAATCCCGATGACACGTTTGAAGCTCAACTGTTTTATGGCGACCTGAAAGCGATCGTCAAAACCAGCCATCTGGTGCAGATTGACTACCCGAAATTTATCGTTCATGGCCATAAAGGCTCGTTTGTGAAATACGGCATTGACCAGCAGGAGACCAGCCTGAAGGCCAACATTATGCCGGGCGACGCGGGGTTCGGCGCTGATGACAGCGTAGGGCAACTGGTCTATATCAACGAGGCGGGCGTGGAGGTACGTGAAGAGGTGCCGCTGGAAACCGGCGACTACGGACGAGTGTATGACGCGCTGTATGACACCCTCGTTAACGGCCAGCCGAATTACGTCAAGGAATCTGAAGTTCTCACCAATATGGAGATTCTGCAGCACGGTTTTGAACAACCTTCTCCGGCTACTATTACCCTCGCAAAATAAGAAAATCTGGCTCCTCGCCGCTTGTTCATATTTTTTGAACAGAGGAGTCAATTTTCACCCTCTATGATTGCCGGCGGAATGGGTCCACACTTACTCCATCGAAAACATACGGGGGTGCAACATGATCTACTTACGCAAAGCTAACGAACGTGGCCACGCTAACCATGGCTGGCTGGATTCCTGGCATACTTTCTCTTTCGCCAACTACTACGACCCGAACTTTATGGGTTTCTCCGCGCTGCGCGTGATTAACGATGACGTAATCGACGCCGGCCAGGGGTTTGGCACCCACCCGCACAAAGACATGGAAATCCTGACTTATGTGCTGGAAGGCGCGGTTGAGCACCAGGACAGCATGGGTAACAAAGAGCAGGTTCCGGCTGGCGAGTTCCAGATCATGAGCGCGGGTACCGGCGTGCGTCACTCTGAGTACAACCCGAGCAGCACCGACCGCCTGCGTTTGTATCAGATCTGGATTATTCCAGAAGAAACCGGCATTACGCCGCGCTACGAGCAGCGCGGCGTAATGCCGCGCAGGGCAAACAGCTGGTGCTGTCGCCAGATGCGCGCGAAGGGTCGCTGAAAGTGCATCAGGATATGGAACTGTATCGCTGGGCGCTGCTGAAAGATGAGCAGTCGGTTCACCAGATTGCCGCGGAACGTCGCGTGTGGATCCAGGTAGTGAAAGGCGAAGTGACGATTAACGGCACCAAAGCCACCACCAGCGATGGTCTGGCGATTTGGGACGAGCAGGCGATTTCGGTTCACGCCGACAGCGATAGCGAAATTCTGCTGTTCGATCTGCCGCCGGTTTGATACGCGTCATCCTTCAAGCCGCATTTTTGTTGGCTCTCCTCACTCACCCCGGGCGCGTACCCTTTGTACGCTTCCGGGGATTCGTTGCGTTGCCGCCTCAATGCAACTTGAATGATTTTGCGTATCAACTCTAAATAAATCTTTTGGCCCTTTTTTCTCCGGGAAGGTTGCGCTTTGTCCGTGATAAACTGAGAAAATGTTTCCCAGCCGATCACAGTCAGGACGATGAAAAAGAAAAGACCCGTACTTCAGGATGTAGCCGATCTTGTCGGCGTGACCAAAATGACGGTCAGTCGCTATTTACGTAACCCGGAACAGGTTTCTGAGGCCCTGCGTGGCAAGATTGCCGTTGCACTCGATGAGCTGGGTTATATTCCCAATCGCGCTCCTGATATTCTCTCCAACGCCACCAGCCGCGCCATCGGCGTACTGCTGCCCTCGTTAACCAACCAGGTCTTCTCGGAAGTGCTACGCGGCATTGAAAGCGTCACCGACGCCTTCGGTTATCAAACCATGCTGGCGCACTACGGCTATAAGCCGGAGATGGAAGAGAAGCGTCTCGAATCGATGCTCTCCTGGAATATTGACGGCCTGATCCTCACTGAACGTACCCACACGCCGCGCACGTTGAAAATGATTGAAGTGGCCGGGATCCCTGTGGTTGAGCTGATGGACAGCCAGTCTCCGTGCCTCGACATTGCCGTCGGTTTCGATAACTTCGAAGCGGCGCGGCAGATGACGGCGGCGATTATCGCCCGCGGTCACCGCCACGTTGCTTATCTCGGCGCGCGTCTGGATGAACGTACTATCATCAAACAGAAGGGGTACGAGCAGGCGATGCTCGATGCCGGCATGACGCCCTACAGCGTGATGGTGGAGCAATCCTCTTCCTACTCGTCAGGGATTGAGCTGATGCGTCAAGCGCGTCGCGAATATCCGCAGCTCGACGGCATCTTCTGCACCAACGATGACCTCGCGGTCGGCGCGGCGTTCGAGTGTCAGCGTCTGGGGCTGAAAATCCCGGACGACATGGCGATAGCCGGTTTCCACGGTCACGATATCGGTCAGGTGATGGAGCCGCGTCTCGCCAGCGTACTGACCCCGCGTGAGCGCATGGGGCGCATCGGCGCCGAGCGTCTGCTGGCGCGCATCCGCGGTGAGACGATTACCCCTAAGATGTTAGATTTAGGTTTCACATTGTCACCGGGTGGATCTATTTAAACCGACAAGTTTGAAGTAGATCACACATATTCACATCTGGCACGAATGGTTATTGCTTCTCCCAGGGTCCGGCATGACAATGTTACCGATAACAGTTACCCGTAACACTTGCCCGTAATCATTAACCAGTACGCCGCTTTCGCGCTGTATCAGTCAGCCCCGGCGCGGCGTACCAGTCCAGTGGGAGGACGCTTTGAGCACGACTAACCATGATCACCACGTCTATGTCCTGATGGGCGTTTCCGGCAGTGGTAAATCCGCCGTCGCCAGCGAAGTGGCGCATCAACTGAAAGCCGCGTTTCTCGATGGCGATTTTCTGCATCCGCGCAGCAACATCACCAAGATGGCTTCCGGCGAGCCGCTGAACGACGATGATCGCACCCCGTGGCTGCAGGCGTTGAATGACGCGGCATTTGCCATGCAGCGCACCAACAAAGTTTCGCTGATCGTCTGCTCAGCGCTGAAAAAAAGCTACCGCGACATTCTGCGCAAGGGCAACCCGAACCTCTCCTTTATCTACCTGAAAGGCGACTTCGACGTGATTGAAAGCCGTCTGAAGGCGCGTAAAGGGCACTTCTTCAAAACCCAAATGTTGGTGACGCAGTTTGAAACACTGCAGGAACCAGGCGCTGACGAAAGCGATGTGCTTATCGTCGATATCGACCAGTCACTGGAAGGCGTGGTCGCCAGCACCATTGAGGTGATTAACAAAGGCAGTAACTAGTGAGTACTTTAACGCTTGTTTTAACAGCAGTCGGCTCGGTATTGCTGCTGCTGTTTTTAGTCATGAAGGCGCGTATGCACGCCTTCGTGGCTTTGATGGTGGTTTCTATTGGCGCAGGTCTCTTTTCCGGTATGCCGCTGGATAAAATCGCGGCGACGATGGAAAAAGGGATGGGCGGCACGCTGGGCTTCCTGGCGATAGTCGTCGCGCTGGGCGCGATGTTCGGTAAAATTTTGCATGAAACCGGCGCGGTCGACCAAATTGCGGTGAAAATGCTGAAGTCCTTCGGCCACAACCGCGCGCACTATGCTATTGGCCTGGCCGGCCTTATCTGCGCGCTGCCGCTGTTCTTCGAAGTGGCGATCGTGCTGCTGATTAGCGTCGCGTTCTCCATGGCGCGCCATACCGGCACTAACCTCGTGAAGCTGGTGATCCCGCTGTTCGCCGGCGTAGCCGCCGCCGCGGCATTCCTGCTGCCGGGGCCCGCGCCGATGCTGCTGGCTTCGCAGATGCACGCCGATTTCGGCTGGATGATCCTGATTGGTCTCTGCGCCGCTATTCCGGGGATGATTATCGCCGGCCCGCTGTGGGGTAACTTCATCAGCCGCTACGTTGAGCTGCACATTCCTGACGATATCAGCGAACCGCATCTCGGCGAAGGTAAAATGCCGTCCTTCGGCTTTAGCCTCTCGCTGATTCTGCTGCCGCTGGTGCTGGTCGGCCTGAAAACCATCGCCGCGCGCTTTGTGCCGGTGGGATCCACCGCCTATGAATGGTTCGAGTTTATCGGCCACCCATTCACCGCGATTCTGGTTGCCTGCCTGGTAGCGATTTACGGCCTGGCGGTACGTCAGGGGATGGCGAAAGATCGCGTGATGGAGATCTGCGGCGCGGCGCTGCAGCCGGCGGGTATTATTCTGCTGGTGATTGGCGCAGGCGGCGTCTTCAAGCAGGTACTGGTTGACTCCGGCGTCGGCCCGGCGCTCGGCGAAGCGCTGACTGGCCTGGGTCTGCCGATTGCGATTACCTGCTTCGTGCTGGCGGCTGCCGTACGTATTATTCAGGGCTCCGCGACCGTGGCGTGTCTGACGGCGGTCGGCCTGGTAATGCCGGTCATTGAGCAACTGAACTACAGCGGCGCGCAAATGGCGGCTCTCTCCATCTGTATCGCGGGTGGTTCGATCGTAGTGAGCCACGTGAACGATGCCGGCTTCTGGCTGTTCGGTAAGTTTACCGGCGCCAGCGAAGCGCAGACGCTGAAAACCTGGACGATGATGGAAACCATCCTTGGCACCACCGGCGCCATCGTCGGGATGATTGCCTTCCAGCTGCTGAGCTAAGCAAAAATAATTTCCCCGGACACCACCACGGTATCCGGGGAAAAATCAGGGTAATGCCGCTTATCCTGAATTCTCTTCGGTAACACGCTTTTTTTCCCTCTTTTCCACTTCCTTTTGCCGTGAATATCAGCGCTACGACAATGTTCGTATTGCTCGTAAGGCCTTGCGGCACAAGGCTTTATCCGTTTTTTTTCGCAAGCGTGAAAGCGATATTTTTCGCGCTGAATCCATAATCAGGATCAATAAAATAGCGACGGAAAATATTCCATTACGCGGGTTATTTGCCCGATAATCTTTACGCTTTTTATGACTACCAGCGACGGTGGGCGGAGTGTGGGATAAGTTGCTTTTCTGATTGGCGCGCAATCATTGATTAATTTCACTTGCGACTTTAGCTGCATTTTGTAATGTGAAGGACATCCCAGTTGGAAACTGGCCTGGCACTAACAGCACACACCTCGCAGGAATACGTTATGAAAAATGTTGGTTTTATCGGTTGGCGTGGAATGGTCGGCTCTGTTCTCATGCAACGCATGGTGGAAGAGCGTGATTTCGACGCCATTCGCCCTGTTTTCTTCTCCACCTCTCAGCTGGGTCAGCCCGCGCCGTCATTCGGCGGCAGTACCGGGGGGACGCTTCAGGATGCATTCGATCTGGAAGCGCTGAAGGCGCTGGACATTATTGTTACCTGCCAGGGCGGCGATTACACCAACGAGATTTACCCGAAGCTGCGCGAAAGCGGCTGGCAGGGGTACTGGATTGACGCGGCGTCTTCGCTGCGCATGAAAGACGATGCGATCATTATTCTCGACCCGGTTAACCAGGATGTCATTACCGCTGGCCTGAATAACGGCATCAAAACCTTCGTCGGCGGCAACTGTACGGTGAGCCTGATGCTGATGTCCCTCGGCGGCCTGTTTGCCCATGACCTGGTGGAGTGGGTCAGCGTGGCGACTTACCAGGCGGCTTCCGGCGGCGGCGCGCGTCATATGCGCGAACTGCTGAGCCAGATGGGCCAACTGCATGGCCACGTGGCAAGCGAGCTGGCGAACCCGGCTTCCGCGATTCTCGATATCGAGCGCAAAGTGACGTCGCTGACCCGCAGCGGCGATCTGCCGGTCGATAACTTTGGCGTGCCGCTGGCGGGCAGCCTGATCCCATGGATCGACAAACAGCTTGATAACGGCCAGAGCCGCGAAGAATGGAAAGGCCAGGCGGAGACGAACAAAATTCTCGCCACCGCGTCGCCGATCCCGGTCGATGGTCTGTGTGTGCGCGTCGGCGCGCTGCGCTGCCACAGCCAGGCGTTTACCATCAAGCTGAAGAAAGATGTTTCTATCCCGACCGTTGAGGAACTGCTGGCCGCGCATAACCCGTGGGCCAAAGTGGTGCCAAACGATCGCGACATCACCATGCGCGAGCTGACCCCAGCCGCGGTGACCGGCACCCTGACCACCCCGGTAGGGCGCCTGCGTAAACTGAACATGGGTCCTGAGTACCTGTCGGCCTTTACCGTCGGCGACCAGCTGCTGTGGGGCGCCGCCGAACCGTTGCGCCGCATGCTACGACAGCTGGCGTAAACGCAGGACAAACGATAAGGGGTGTGGATACACCCCTTTTTTTTGCGTAATACAAGGAGTAAACGCGGATGTTGGATTTTTCCCCACGGAGGTAACGCAGCCTTGGCTATGCTTTAAGTAAGGAGTTCCTTACCTGAAGGTGGGACGGAGCAGGAGGATGCACGTTGGTGCTGCGCCGTTCAGGTCAAAAAAGTCGCCGGTTACAGGAAAGGGCGACACTTACAACAGGATGAAAGCATGTCGAATCGAATCGATAGAGACGTGATTAATGCGCTTATTGCAGGTCATTTCGCGGATCCCTTTTCCGTGCTTGGCATGCACCGCACCGAGGCGGGGCTGGAAGTTCGCGCATTATTACCAGATGCCACCGAAGTGTGGGTTATTGAACCGAAAACCGGGCGTAAAGTCGGCAAACTCGAATGCCTCGACTCGCGCGGATTCTTTAGCGGCATGCTGCCGCGGCGTAAAAACGCTTTTCGCTACCAGCTGGCCGTCACCTGGCACGGACAGCAAAACCTGATTGACGACCCTTACCGTTTCGGCCCGCTGCTGCAGGACGTTGACGCCTGGCTGTTGTCCGAGGGGACGCACCTGCGCCCTTACGAAACTCTGGGCGCGCACGCCGACACCATGGATGGCGTCACCGGTACGCGCTTTTCGGTCTGGGCGCCAAACGCCCGCCGGGTCTCGGTGGTGGGGCAATTTAACTACTGGGATGGCCGACGCCATCCGATGCGCCTGCGTAAAGAGTCCGGTATCTGGGAACTCTTCATTCCCGGCGCGCTTAATGGCCAGCTGTATAAATTCGAGCTGATCGATGCTCATGGCAATCTACGGGTCAAAGCCGATCCTTACGCCTTCGAGTCGCAGATGCGCCCGGAAAGCGCGTCGCTTATCTGCGATTTGCCGCCCAAAGTCGAGCAGCCGGCGGCGCGTAAAGCCGCGAACCAGTTTGATGCGCCGATCTCTATCTATGAAGTGCACCTCGGGTCCTGGCGCCGCCATACCGACAATAACTTCTGGCTAAGCTACCGCGAACTGGCGGACCAACTGGTGCCTTACGCAAAATGGATGGGCTTCACCCATCTGGAACTGCTGCCGGTAAACGAACACCCGTTCGACGGCAGCTGGGGCTACCAGCCGACCGGCCTCTACGCGCCGACACGCCGCTTCGGTACCCGTGAAGATTTCCGCTATTTCATCGATGCCGCCCACGCCGCGGGCCTTAACGTGATCCTCGATTGGGTTCCGGGTCATTTCCCGGCGGATGACTTTGCGCTGGCCTCATTTGACGGCACCTCGCTGTATGAACACAGCGATCCGCGCGAAGGTTACCACCAGGATTGGAATACGCTTATCTATAACTACGGCCGCCGCGAAGTCAGCAATTACCTGGTAGGTAACGCGCTGTACTGGATCGAGCGCTTCGGCATTGACGCGCTGCGCGTCGACGCGGTGGCGTCGATGATCTACCGCGACTATAGCCGTAAAGCGGGCGAGTGGATCCCCAACGAATACGGCGGGCGGGAAAATCTCGAAGCGATCGAGTTTCTGCGTAACACCAACCGTATTCTCGGCGAGCAGACGCCAGGCGCGGTAACGATGGCGGAAGAGTCCACCGATTTTGCCGGCGTGACGCGTCCGCCCGCCGATGGCGGCCTCGGCTTCTGGTTCAAATGGAATCTCGGCTGGATGCACGACACGCTGGATTATATGAAACTCGATCCAGTCCATCGTCGCTACCATCACGACAAAATGACCTTCGGCATGCTCTACAACTACACCGAGAACTTCGTGCTGCCGCTCTCCCACGATGAAGTGGTGCACGGCAAAAAATCGATTCTCGACCGCATGCCGGGCGACGCATGGCAGCGCTTTGCCAACCTGCGCGCCTATTACGGCTGGCTGTTCGCCTTCCCGGGCAAAAAGCTGCTGTTTATGGGCAATGAATTCGCCCAGGGCCGCGAGTGGAACCACGACGCCAGTCTCGACTGGCATCTGCTGGAGGGTGGCGACAACTGGCACCACGGCGTCCAGCGGCTGGTGCGCGACCTGAACCATACCTACCGCCACCATAAAGCGTTGCATGAACTTGATTTCGATCCCTACGGCTTCGAATGGCTGGTGGTCGACGATCATGAGCGTTCGGTATTTATCTTCGTGCGCCGCGATAAAGCCGGTAATGAAATCATCGTCGCCAGCAACTTCACGCCGGTGCCGCGGCACAACTACCGTTTCGGCATCAACCAGCCGGGACGCTGGCGCGAGGAGCTGAATACCGACTCGATGCATTATCACGGTAGTAACGCCGGAAATGGCGGCGTGGTTGAGAGCGAGTCCGTCGCCAGTCACGGTCGTCAGCATTCGTTGTCGATTACCCTGCCGCCGCTGGCGACCATCTGGCTGGTACGGGAGGCCTGATGACGACGCTTGCCGCGGGAAAACCGACGCCTTTGGGCGCCAGCTATGACGGCAAAGGGGTGAACTTCACCCTGTTTTCCGCCCACGCCGAGCGGGTGGAGCTCTGCGTGTTCGACCAGCAGGGCAACGAGCGGCGCTACGACCTCCCGGCGCGCAGCGGCGACATCTGGCACGGCTGGCTGGCCGATGCGCGTCCAGGGTTACGCTACGGTTATCGGGTGCACGGGCCGTGGGATCCGGCGCAGGGGCATCGCTTCAATCCGGCCAAGCTGCTGCTCGACCCTTGCGCGCATCAGGTGGCGGGTGAACTGCTGGACGACGAGCGTCTGCATGGCGGTATGCATGAACCGGATGCCCGCGACAGCGCAGCCATTGCGCCAAAATCCCAGGTGGTCGATCTGCATTACGACTGGCTCGGTGATAAACCGCCGCGCACGCCTTGGGGCGAAACGGTCATTTATGAAGCCCACGTCAAAGGGTTGACCTGGCTGCATCCGGAGCTGCCGGAGGCGATCCGCGGCACCTATCAGGCGCTGGGCCACCCGCTGATGATCGATTATTTTCGCCGTCTGGGTATTACCGCGCTGGAGCTGATGCCGGTGGCGCAGTTCGCCAGCGAACCTCGCCTGCAGCGGATGGGGCTGAGCAACTACTGGGGCTACAACCCGCTGGCGCTGTTTGCGCTGGAGCCGCGCTACGCCAGCCAGCCGCAGCGGGCGCTCGATGAGTTCCGCGATGCGGTGAAGGCGCTGCACGCGGCGGGCATCGAGGTGATCCTCGATATCGTGCTGAACCATAGTGCGGAAATCGATCTTGAAGGGCCGACAGTCTCCCTGCGCGGTATCGATAACCGCAGCTATTATTGGATCAGGGACGACGGCGATTATCACAACTGGACCGGCTGCGGTAACACGCTCAACCTCAGTCATCCCGGCGTGGTGGAGTATGCCCTGCAGTGCCTGCGCTTTTGGGTTGATGAATGCCACGTCGACGGTTTTCGCTTCGACCTGGCGTCGGTGATGGGGCGTACGCCGGAATTTCGTCAGGACGCGCCGCTGTTTGAGGCCATTCGCCGCGACCCGGTATTGTCGGCGCTCAAGCTGATTGCCGAACCCTGGGATATTGGCCAGGGCGGTTATCAGGTGGGGAACTTCCCGCCGCTGTTTGCCGAATGGAACGACCATTTTCGCGATACCGCGCGCCGTTTCTGGTTGCAACAAAACGTGTCGTTGGGTGACTTCGCCCAGCGCTTCGCCGCCTCCAGCGATCTCTTTGCCCGCGATGGCAAACGGCCTGCGGCGACGATCAATCTGATCACGGCGCATGATGGATTCACCCTACGTGATTGCGTCTGTTTCAATCAGAAACACAATCAGGCGAACGGCGAAGAGAATCGCGATGGGACTAACAATAACTACAGCAATAATCATGGTATAGAGGGATTAGAAGCCAATCTTGCCGTGATTGAGCGGCGGCGCGATAGCGTACATGCGCTCCTGACCACGCTGCTGCTGTCGCAAGGAACGCCGATGCTGCTGGCGGGCGATGAGCATGGCCATAGCCAGCACGGCAACAATAATGCGTACTGTCAGGACAATGCCTTGACCTGGCTGGACTGGCGGCGGGCAAATCACGGGTTAACCGCTTTTGTCGCCGCGCTTATCCACCTGCGTCGGCGCATTCCGGCATTAACCCGTAATCAGTGGTGGCAGGAGCAGGACGGCAACGTGAGCTGGCTCAATCAGCGCGGAGAACCGTTAAACGCCGACGAGTGGCAACATGGCGCCGCGCGGCTGCAAATCCTGTTATCCGATCGCTGGTTGATCGCGCTGAATGCCACCGCGGAGGTGGCGGATATGGTTTTACCCGCGGGGGAGTGGCGCGCCGTTCCTCCATTCGCCGGAGAGGATAATCCGGTCATCATGGCTGTCTGGCATGGGCCCGCGCACGGAGTTTGCGTATTTCAAAGGTCGTAGTCCCTGGGGGTTTTCGGCGCGTTCATGATGAATGGGCCGTGAAGCAGGGGAATCAAAAGGAGTTAATCATGGTTGGGCTAGAAAAGAACGATCCGTTGATGCTGGCGCGTCAACTTCCTCTCAAATCGGTGGCGCTGATCCTTGCTGGCGGGCGTGGTACCCGGCTTAAGGATTTAACCATTAAGCGCGCGAAGCCTGCCGTCCACTTTGGCGGTAAGTTCCGTATTATCGACTTCGCGTTATCTAACTGTCTTAACTCAGGTATTCGCCGCATCGGCGTGATTACCCAGTATCAATCACACACTTTGGTGCAGCATATCCAGCGCGGCTGGTCTTTCTTCAGCGAAGAGATGAATGAGTTCGTCGATCTGCTGCCGGCGCAGCAGCGGGTACATGGTGAAAACTGGTATCGCGGTACGGCCGATGCGGTGACGCAGAACCTCGACATTATTCGTCGCTATAAAGCCGAATATGTGGTGATCCTCGCCGGCGACCACATCTACAAACAAGATTACTCGCGCATGCTGATCGACCATGTCGAAAAAGGCGCGCGCTGCACTGTCGCCTGTATGCCGGTGCCCATCGAAGAAGCATCCGCCTTTGGCGTGATGGCGGTCGACGAAAGCGAGAAGATCATCGAGTTCGTCGAGAAACCGACCAACCCGCCGGCGATGCCGAACGACGCTACCCGCTCGCTTGCCAGTATGGGCATCTATGTCTTTGATGCGGATTACCTTTATGAACTGCTGGCCGCCGACGATCTCGACGAAAACTCCAGCCACGACTTCGGCAAAGATATCATCCCGAAAATTACCGAAGCTGGCATGGCTTATGCACATCCTTTCCCGCTCTCCTGCGTGCAATCCGACCCGCAAGCCGAGCCGTACTGGCGCGATGTCGGGACGCTGGAAGCCTACTGGAAGGCCAACCTCGATCTGGCCTCGGTGACGCCGGAGCTGGATATGTACGACCAGCACTGGCCTATCCGTACCCATATGGAATCGCTGCCGCCGGCGAAGTTCGTCCAGGACCGCTCCGGCAGCCACGGCATGACGCTGAACTCGCTGGTTTCCGGCGGCTGCATTATCTCGGGCTCGGTGGTGGTGCAGTCGGTGCTGTTCCCGCGAGTGCGGGTGAATTCGTTTTGTAACATTGATTCGGCAGTCTTATTGCCGGATGTCTGGGTCGGGCGCTCGTGCCGCCTGCGCCGCTGCGTGATAGATCGCGCCTGCGTCATCCCGGAAGGGATGGTCATTGGGGAGAATGCGGAAGAAGATGCCAGCCGCTTCTATCGTTCAGAAGAAGGGATCGTGCTGGTTACGCGCGACATGCTGCGGAAACTGGGGCACAAACAGGAGCGATAATGCAGGTTTTACACGTATGTTCAGAGATGTTCCCGTTGTTAAAAACCGGCGGTCTGGCTGACGTTATCGGCGCGCTGCCGGCGGCGCAGATCGCAGACGGCGTGGATACCCGCGTGCTGCTGCCGGGGTATCCGGATATCCGCCGCGGGATTACCGACGCGCAGGTCGTCACCCGCCGGGATACCTTTGCCGGGCGCATCACCCTGCTGTTCGGCCATTTTAACGGCGTCGGTATCTATCTGATCGACGCGCCGCATCTCTACGATCGTCCGGGGAGCCCGTATCACGACGCCAACATGAACGCCTATACCGACAACGTGCTGCGCTTTGCGCTGCTCGGCTGGGTGGGGAGCGAAATGGCCTGCGGGCTGGATCCATTCTGGCGCCCGGAGGTGGTGCACGCCCATGACTGGCACGCGGGCCTGACACCGGCCTATCTGGCGGCGCGCGGCCGTCCGGCGAAATCGGTGTTTACGGTGCACAATCTCGCCTACCAGGGAATGTTTTACTCCTGGCATATGAATGAGATAGAACTGCCGTGGTCGTTCTATAACATGCACGGCCTCGAATTTAACGGTCAGATCTCGTTCCTCAAAGCCGGGCTGTACTATGCCGACCATATCACGGCGGTGAGTCCAACCTACGCGCGGGAAATCACCGAACCGCAATATGCCTACGGCATGGAAGGGTTGCTGCGCCAGCGCCAACACGAGGGCCGCTTGTCCGGCATCCTTAACGGTGTCGATGATGCTATCTGGAATCCGCAAAGCGATCTGCTGCTGGCGGCGCGCTATGACCGCGATAGCCTGGAAGAGAAAGCCGAGAATAAACGGCAGCTGCAAATCGCCATGGGGCTGAAGGTGGATGACAAAGCGCCGCTGTTCGCCGTGGTGAGCCGCCTGACCAGCCAAAAAGGGCTGGATCTGGTGCTGGAGGCGCTGCCGGGCCTGCTGGAGCAGGGCGGGCAACTGGCGCTGCTGGGAGCCGGCGATCCGGTCCTGCAGGAGGGCTTCCTCGCCGCCGCCGCCGAACATCCGGGCCAGGTCGGCGTGCAGATTGGCTATCACGAGGCGTTTTCGCACCGCATCATGGGCGGCGCCGATGTGATTCTGGTTCCCAGCCGCTTTGAACCGTGCGGCCTGACTCAGCTGTATGGCCTGAAATACGGCACCCTGCCGCTGGTGCGCCGCACCGGCGGTCTCGCCGATACCGTGGCCGACTGTTCGCTGGAAAACCTCGCCGACGGCGTCGCCAGCGGCTTTGTCTTTGAGGACAGTAACGCGGTGTCGTTGCTGAGGGCCATCCGGCGCACCTTTGTGTTGTGGTCGCGGCCATCGCTGTGGCGCTACGTTCAGCGTCAGGCGATGAATATGGACTTTAGCTGGCAGGTGGCGGCGAAATCCTATCGTGAACTCTATCAACGCTTGATGTAACCACAGGAGCTATGGCTATGAATGCACCCTTTAGTTATGCATCACCCACGCTGAGCGTTGAGGCGTTAAAGCATTCTATCGCGTATAAGCTGATGTTTATCATCGGCAAAGATCCGGCGATCGCCAACAAACACGAATGGCTGAACGCCACCCTGTTCGCCGTTCGCGACCGCATGGTCGAGCGCTGGCTGCGTTCAAACCGCGCCCAGCTGTCGCAGGAAGTGCGGCAGGTTTACTATCTGTCGATGGAGTTTTTGATTGGCCGCACCCTCTCTAACGCGCTGCTGTCGTTAGGGATTTATGAAGATGTGAATAATGCGCTGGCCGATATGGGGCTCGATCTGGAAGAGCTTATTGATGAAGAAAACGACCCCGGTTTAGGCAACGGCGGTTTAGGGCGCCTGGCCGCCTGCTTCCTCGATTCTCTGGCGACACTGGGCCTGCCGGGCCGCGGCTACGGTATCCGCTACGACTATGGGATGTTTAAGCAGAACATTGTCGACGGGCGGCAGAAAGAGTCGCCGGATTACTGGCTGGAGTACGGCAACCCGTGGGAGTTCGAACGGCACAATACGCGCTATAAAGTGCGTTTCGGCGGCCGCGTGCAGCAGGAAGGGAAAAATACCCGCTGGATAGAGACCGAAGAGATTATCGCCGAAGCCTACGATCAGATTATCCCCGGTTTCGATACCGATGCCACTAACACCCTGCGTCTGTGGAGCGCGCAGGCCAGTAGCGAAATCAACCTCGGTAAATTCAACCAGGGCGACTACTTTGCGGCGGTGGAAGATAAGAACCACTCCGAGAACGTTTCGCGGGTGCTGTACCCGGATGACTCCACCTATTCCGGGCGCGAGCTGCGCCTGCGTCAGGAGTATTTCCTGGTCTCGGCGACGGTGCAGGATATCCTCAGCCGCCACTACCAGCTGCACCGCACCTACGACAATCTGGCGGCGAAAATCGCCATTCACCTCAATGACACCCACCCGGTGCTGTCGATTCCTGAGTTGATGCGTCTGCTGATCGATGAGCACAAATTTAGCTGGGATGAAGCCTTCGAGGTGACCTGCCAGGTCTTCTCCTATACCAACCATACGTTGATGAGCGAAGCGCTGGAGACCTGGCCGGTCGATATGCTGGGGAAAATCCTGCCGCGCCATCTGCAGATTATCTTCGAGATTAACGATTACTTCCTCAAGACGCTGCAGGAGCAGTATCCCAACGATACCGCGCTGCTCAGCCGTACCTCGATCATTGATGAATCCAATGGTCGCCGGGTGCGTATGGCGTGGCTGGCGGTTGTCGTCAGCCATAAAGTCAACGGCGTGTCAGAGCTGCATTCTCGCTTAATGGTCGAGTCGCTGTTTGCCGAGTTTGCGAAGATTTTCCCGATGCGCTTTACCAACGTCACCAACGGCGTCACGCCGCGGCGCTGGCTGGCGTTGGCGAACCCGCCGCTGTCGCAGGTGCTGGATGAGAATATCGGCCACACCTGGCGCACCGACTTAAGCCAACTAAGCGATCTGCAGCAGCATATTGATTATCCGACGGTGAACCAGGCGGTGCGCCGCGCCAAGCTTGAGAATAAGCAGCGGCTGGCGAACTATATCGCCCAGCAGTTGAACGTGGTGGTCAATCCTAAGGCGCTGTTTGATGTGCAGATCAAACGCATCCACGAATATAAACGCCAGCTGATGAATATCCTGCACGTCATCACCCGCTACAATCGGATCAAAGCCGATCCGCAGGCGGAGTGGGTGCCGCGGGTGAATATCTTCGCCGGCAAGGCCGCGTCGGCTTACTACATGGCGAAGCATATTATTCATCTGATCAACGATGTAGCGGCGGTGGTAAACAACGATCCGCAGATTGGCGATAAGCTAAAAGTGGTGTTTATCCCCAACTACAGCGTGAGCCTGGCGCAGCTGATTATCCCGGCGGCGGATCTCTCCGAGCAGATTTCGTTGGCGGGAACGGAAGCGTCCGGTACCAGCAATATGAAGTTTGCGCTCAACGGCGCGCTAACCATTGGTACGCTGGATGGCGCTAACGTTGAAATGCTGGAGCACGTCGGCGAGGACAATATCTTTATCTTCGGTAATACCGCGGAACAGGTAGAAGCCCTGCGCAGTAACGGCTATAAACCGCGCGACTATTATGAGCAGGATGAGGAGCTGCATCAGGCGTTGACGCAGATTGGCACCGGCCTGTTCAGTCCTTCGGAGCCTGGCCGCTACCGCGACCTGCTGGATTCGCTGATCAACTTTGGCGACCACTATCAGGTACTGGCGGACTACCGCAGCTACGTTGATTGCCAGGATAAGGTGGACGAGCTGTACCGCCATCCGGAGGAGTGGGCCAATAAAGCGATGATGAACATCGCCAATATGGGCTATTTCTCATCCGACCGCACGATCCAGGAGTACGCCAAACATATCTGGCATATCGACCCGGTTCGTTTGTAATCGGTTAAGCATCAGTAAAACGGGGCCAGTTGGCCCCGTTTTTGTGTGTGCGGTGATGTAGCCCGGGCCAGGCGTCAGCCGCCGCCCAGGGTATATCAGGACGCTAACGACAGTTCAGACTTTCCCGTATGTTGCGCCAGCCACTCGCTGATACGCGCCTGCTGCTCGGCATTCAGCCACATCCCCTGTTTGGTACGGCGCCAGATAGCGTCACCCAGGCTGCGAACCCACTCGTGTTCGACCAGGTACTTCAGCTCGGCTTCATAAAACTCGTGGCCAAAATCTTCTCCCAGATCGGCAAGCGAAGTCGCTTCGCCAAGGATCCACTCGCTGTTGCTACCGTAGGTTCGGGCGTAGTGGCGGGCCATTGATTCGCTGATAAACGCGAAACGACGGCGCAGTTTCGCCGCGTAGTCGTCGCGGTCGCCGCCGATATCGCCGCCGGGCAGAACGGCGGTTTTAGTCCACGCCGGGCCAATCCCCTGATAATACGGGGTCAGTTTTTCCAGCGCATGTTCCGCCAGTTTACGGTAGGTGGTGAGCTTGCCGCCGAATACCGACAGCAGCGGCGCCTGACCGTTCTCATCATGAATATCGAGGGTATAGTCGCGGGTAATCGCCTGCGGCGAGTCGGATTCATCGTCGCACAGCGGACGCACGCCGGAGTAGGTCCAGACGATATCGTCGCGCGACAGCGTCTTTTTAAAGTGCGCGTTGTAGACGTTCAGCAGGTAGTTGATCTCTTTATCGTCGATCGCCACCTCTTTTGGATCGCCGTTGTACTCGACGTCGGTGGTACCGATAATTGAGAACTCATCCATCCACGGGATGACAAACACGATACGTTTATCTTCGTTTTGCAGGATATAGGCCTGCTTCTGGGTGTGCACGCGCGGCACCACGATATGGCTGCCTTTGATCAGGCGGATGCCATACGGCGAGCGCAGATGCATGCCTTCGTCGAAGAAATGTTTCACCCACGGGCCGGTGGCGTTAACCAGACCGCGCGCGTGCCAGGTGAATTTTTCGCCGCTATCGATATCTTCCGCTTCCACCACCCACAGACCGTTTTCGCGTTTTGCCGAGATAGCGCGGGTGCGGGTGCGAACCTCGCCGCCTTTACGTACCACCATCTGGGCGTTGGCAAGAACCAGACGCGCATCGTCGACCCAGCAGTCGGAATATTCGAAACCGCGCACGATTTCCGGCTTAAGTACCGATTCCGCGCCAAAGCGCAAACCGGTCGAGCCCGGCAGGCTGGTGCGTTTGCCGAGGTGATCGTATAAAAACAGACCGATACGAATCATCCACGCCGGGCGCAGATGCGGGCGATGTGGTAAGCGAAAGCGCATCGGGAAGGCCAAATGCGGCGCCATTTTTAATAACACCTCGCGCTCCGCCAGCGCTTCGCTGACCAGGCGGAATTCGTAGTGTTCCAGGTAGCGCAGGCCGCCGTGAATCAGTTTTGAGCTGGCGCTCGAGGTGGCGCAGGCAAGGTCTCTCGCTTCCAGCATCAGCACGGATAAACCGCGCCCGGCGGCGTCTGCCGCGATACCGGCACCGTTGATGCCTCCGCCTATCACAATCAGATCTTTGATTTCCACGCTCGCACCTCGTTCACTTTCGTTTAAGCTCATAAATGTTCGATATCGCTCACTATAGCAAACAAACGCGCTTTTGGTAACATCAAAAAACCATTTCAGAGTGATGCATGTAACATATTGGCGTTTATTTACCGCCTGACGGTACACTAGCGGGTAAAATCAGGGTCGGTCACCGCCCGTCATGAAGTGCAATAGAGAAGAGAATCATGGAACAATTTGAATGTATCAATGTAGAAGAAGCGCATCAGAAACTGCATCAGCAGAAGGCGGTGCTGGTCGATATCCGCGACCCGCAAAGCTATGCAATGGGGCACACGCCGGGCGCGTTTCATCTGACCAACGATACCCTGGGCGCTTTTATGCGCGATAACGACTTTGAGACGCCGGTGATGGTGATGTGCTACCACGGCAACAGCAGTAAAGGCGCCGCGCAGTATTTACTGCAGCAGGGCTTCGAGAACGTCTACAGCGTCGACGGCGGTTTTGACGCCTGGCATCGTCATTTCCCGGCGGAAGTTGCACACGGCTCGCTATAAGCGCGGTACGGTATATACTAGCCCCCTTTGTGTGGAATAAGCGATCCGCTGTATGTTAATGATTACCTCTTTTGCCAACCCGCGCGTGGCCCAGGCGTTTGTCGACTATATGGCGACGCAAGGGGTCATCCTGACTATCCAACAGCACACGCAGAGCGATGTCTGGCTGGCTGATGAAACCCAGGCCGCGCGGGTGCAGGCCGAGCTGGCCCGTTTTCTCGAAAACCCGGCCGACCCGCGCTATCTCGCCGCCAGCTGGCAATCGGGGCATACCAATAGCGGATTGCATTATCAACGCTTCCCGTTTTTAGCTACCCTGCGTAACAACGCCGGGCCGTTTACGTGGGCGATTTTGCTGGCCTGTATCCTGGTCTTCATACTGCAAAACGTTCTGGGCGATCAGACGATGATGATCTGGCTTGCCTGGCCCTACGATCCTTCGCTGAAATTCGAAGCCTGGCGCTATCTTACCCATGCTTTCATGCACTTCTCGCTGATGCATATTCTGTTTAACCTGCTATGGTGGTGGTACCTCGGCGGTGCGGTGGAGAAGCGCATCGGTAGCGGCAAACTGGTGGTGATTACCATTATCAGCGCTCTGCTGAGCGGATTCGTCCAGCATCAGGTTAGCGGCCCGTGGTTCGGCGGTTTGTCGGGAGTGGTCTATGCATTAATGGGCTATGTCTGGCTGCGCGGCGAGCGCGACCCGCAGAGCGGTATTTATCTGCAACGCGGTCTGATCCTCTTCTCTTTAGTGTGGTTAGTGGCTGGATGGTTTGATGTTTTCGGCATGTCGATCGCCAATGGCGCGCACGTGGCGGGCCTGGCAGTCGGGCTGGCGATGGCGCTTGTCGATACGCTAAATGTGCGAAAACGAACGTAGAGATTCCCAGGGATATTTCATGAAACAAACACAACGTCATGACGCGATTATCGAGCTGGTAAAAAAACAGGGATACGTCAGTACCGAAGAGCTGGTGGAGCAGTTTGCCGTCAGCCCGCAGACTATTCGTCGCGATCTGAATGATTTAGCGGAACAAAAAATGATCCTCCGCCACCACGGCGGCGCGGCGATGCCTTCAAGCTCGGTCAACACCTCGTGGCACGACAGGAAAGCGACCCAGACGGCGGAAAAAGAGCGCATCGCGCGGAAAGTGGCGAGCGAAATACCCGACGGCGCAACCCTGTTTATCGACATTGGCACGACGCCGGAAGCAGTGGCCCATGCGTTGCTCGATCATAATGACCTGCGGATTGTGACCAACAATCTCAACGTCGCGAATACGCTGATGGTGAAAGACGATTTTCGCATTATCCTCGCCGGTGGCGAGCTGCGTAGCCGCGACGGCGGGATCATCGGCGAAGCGACGCTCGATTTTATCTCCCAGTTCCGCCTCGACTTCGGCATTCTTGGTATTAGCGGTATTGATAGCGACGGCTCGCTGCTGGAGTTTGATTACCATGAAGTGCGCACCAAGCGGGCGATTATCGAAAACTCGCGCCACGTGATGCTGGTGGTGGATCACTCGAAGTTTGGCCGTAATGCGATGGTGAACATGGGCAGCATTAGTATGGTCGATGCGGTTTATACCGATATCATGCCGCCCGCAGGCGTGCTGAAGGTGATTAAAGACAACAACCTGCAGCTGGAGCTGTGCTAAACGGCGTTATACGCCGTATCCCATCATTTTGAGCAACCGCTGGGCATGCTGAACGGCATCCTGGCGGTGCGCGACGCCCAGTTTCTGATATAGATTGCGAATATGCGTTTTAATCGTGGTGGCCGCGACATCCAGTTCGCCGGCGATCTGCTCGTTGCTGTAACCGGAATAGATAAGCCCTAACACCTGCCACTCGCGCTGGGTCAGCGGACTGGTGCGGATAAGCTCCGGCACTTCCGGGTGGTTCAGCAGCCGTTCGACGAAGCTCTCGTCGAAATGGGCGAATTTATGTCGATGATGCTGGTTAATATCGCGCAGGATACGCTGGGCGCGGTGCTGCTCCAGCTCCGGCAGCGTATTCAGTTGAATCAGTTGGCGCAGCTGCTGGGCCATGGCTTCGCCTTCAATCACGAAGTGGTTGATAAAGCCGGTGCGGTTAGCGAGGGTTAAAGCTTCCATTAACACTTTTTGCGCCTCGCCCTTGCGCTCCGCCTGCCAGTACAGCTGGTTCAACAGTAGCAGGTTACGGTTGATATCGCTCATCAGCCGCAGCGAGCGGGCATTTTCATTTAACTCTTCCAGCACCATTTCGGCGGAATCAAAATCACCGAGAAGGATCTGTGCGCGGGCAATGTTGCGCCACTGGCTTTGCAGGAAGTGGTTATTGGCGAATTCAGGTTTCGGCGTCTGGCGCAGCCAGTTGGCCGCTGCGGTTTTATCACCGGTCATCTGCCAGTAGATCACCCGCACTTTGTCGGCGTTAGAGACCCAATCGCTGTGATAGTGGCCGTTGCCCAGCAGATTTTCCAGGCGGTTTAATAAGCTGCGGGCGTTGTCGAGATCGCCGCGCGCCAGCGAGCACTGCACCATCAACGCCAGGCACTGCAACTGCTGCTGCGGCTGGTAGTTTGCCAGCACAGCGATGCCGCTGCGGGCACTTTCTTCTGCTTCATCAAGACGCGCCCACGCCCACAGCAGCTGCGCGCGGATGCGCAACAGGAACTCATGCATCGGCAGCTGTTCAAGATGCTGATCGCGGATAAGCTGGAAAGCTTTATCCTGAATCTCCCATGCCGCCTGCAGGAAGCCCTGGGCAAACAGAATCTCGCTCTGCTGGATCATGCTCCACAGGGCGTAGTGCCAGACGTCATGACGGCGAGCCATCTGTTCTGTTTGCTGCATCACCGCCAGCGATTTGCTCAGGTGGCCTTTGCAGTGCAGCACTTCGCCGTGAACGGAAGTGGCGACGATGCGGCTGTAATAGCTCGCCAGCGGCAGTTCATCCAGCGCCACCATTGCCAGACGCTCGGCTTCGTCCTGATCGCCGGCGTTGATAGCGACCTGCGCGCGCAGGGCGTTGAAATCGCCGTGCATCGCGGTATCCATTTCGACATCCATCTCCTGCTCGGCGCGGGCCAGCAGGGTATTCACTTCGCTATAGCGATGCTGGCTCTGCATCAGCCAGGCCTGTAACAGGATCAGCCGCGGGTTTTCCAGCAGGTTCGACCACGGCAGCGCCGCCAGCGATTGTTCCAGCAGACCCAGCTCACTATGGTTGAACATGCCCCAGGCGTGGTTGAGCAAAATATCGCGCAGCATGGCGGCATCGCCAGCGGCAAGCGCATGATGGATGGCTTCGGTGGGGAATCCCTGCGCCATCCACGCTTCGGCGGCGGCGCGGTGAATTTCCGGTAGCTCGGTGGCCATTTCCCACTGACAGCGCTGGCGCAGGAAGTTGCCGAATAGCGGGTGATAGCGGAACCACTCGCCGGAGTCATCCATCCGGTGCAGGAACAGCCCCTGACGTTCGATCTCTTCCAGCTGCATCTGGCCGTTCTCTTCGCCGGTGACGCGGACGATAAGCGCGTCATTCATCGAGCGCAGCAGCGAGCTTTTTAACAAGAAGCTGCGGGTACGGGCATCGACGTTATCCAGCACTTCATCGACCAGATAGTCGGAAAGGTGGCTGGCGTTAATCCCGGCGAGACGACGGGCGGAGTGCTGGGCTGAGGTGTTTTTCTGCCGGGCGGAGAGGGCGATGAGCTGCAGGGCGGTGGCCCAGCCGGCGACGTCATCGCACAGGCGACTGCTGTCATCGGCTTCAATGGGGGAGGCGAGGCGGCAGTCAAAGAACTGTTTCGCCTCCTGATGAGTAAAAGCCAACTGTTGGCTGCCGATTTCCAGTAACTGCTCGCGCACCCGCAGATTGGCGATCCCCAACTGCGGCAGGTTGCGCGACAGCACTACCAGCGTCATGGTCTCTGGCTGATGGCGCAAGAAGAAGCGCATGGCATCGTGGATCACCGGATTGGTAATCAGGTGATAATCATCAATGACCAGGTACAGCGGGCGCTGCCAGTCGGCAAGCTCAATAAACAGCTGCGCAAACAGCGACGGCAGGCTGGCGTACTGGCGCTTTTGCACCATGGCTTCGCTGGCGGCGCAGTGGCCGCCTGTCGCCTGTTGAATCGCCGCAATCAGATAGCTGGCGAAGCGCTCTTGTTGATTATCGCCTTCATCAAGCGAAAACCAGCCAAGGTCATGCTTACCCGAAGCCCACTGCGAAACGAGCGTGGTTTTGCCGTAACCTGCCGGGCTGGTCACCAACGCGAGACGATAATTGTTCGCGCCGGAAAGTTTCGCCAGCAACCGTTCGCGAACCACAGTGTGTTCAAGACGGGATGGACGACTTAATTTTGACGGAATCAACATAGTTCACTTTTTCGCTGTGCAAGAAAGGGATGGGGATTTTTTTTGCGCTTCGTAATTAATGACTCCTAAGGTCGGCGATAATGAAAGTTATTGCAAGTTATGTCCAAAATTGATGCTCTTGAATTTGCTCTCGGTCACAATTTCTCGCTTCGGTTTTTAATTAGCTTTAAACCGGTACCAGAACGCGTCATGCCTCGGTTTACGACGATTTCGTCCGGGACGAAATTACTTTACCCGGCATTTTTTGTAGTTGATTGTTTTTATTAAATTATCGTCAGTGGATTCTTAGGTTTAATCTATTTCACGTATTTTTGTCATGGCATCTTTTTATTCTGTCAGTAGTTTATTTTTTATTTCACGATAATGGCCTGTGCGAATTTTGCTTTGCGCTATGAATTGCGCTGTAACAAATTTGCCGTTCGTTGCGCTGGCGAAATTATTGTTCTACACGCGCAATAGGGCGGCGAATTCCCGTCGACGAGCTAACGTTAAAGTGGCCGCGATCACAATTTTCGCTCATCCCCGCTACTCCTCCCTGTCTAATCCCCCTCGGGAGGAGGCAGCGGCCTCGGGAGGTCGGCACACTAAGGCTAACGTTTTAGTAAAGGACCAGGATTTCTTATGTCACAGACTTCTTTTAACCAGGCTCAGTTTCAGGCTGCACTGACGCGTCAGTGGCAGCGTTTCGGTTTATCGTCAGCCGCAGAGATGACCCAACGCCAGTGGTGGCGCGCGGTCAGCGGCGCGCTGGCGGAGCTTTTGGCGGCGCAACCGGCGGCGGAAGCCGTTAAAGGACAGCGCCACGTTAACTACATTTCGATGGAGTTCCTGATCGGTCGCCTGACCGGTAATAACCTGCTCAACCTGGGCTGGTATGAAGGAGTGAGCGAGACGCTGAAGGCGTACGACATCCAGTTGACCGACCTGCTGGAAGAAGAGACCGATCCGGCGCTGGGCAACGGCGGCCTGGGCCGTCTGGCGGCCTGCTTCCTGGATTCTATGGCCACCGTCGGCCAGTCGGCGACCGGTTACGGCCTGAACTACCAGTACGGTCTGTTCCGTCAATCCTTCGCTGACGGTCAGCAGATGGAAGCGCCGGATGACTGGGGACGCGGCAGCTATCCGTGGTTCCGCCACAACGAAGCGCTGGATGTGCAGGTGGGCATCGGCGGTAAAGTCAGCAAAAGCGGCGAATGGCAACCGGCTTTCGTGATTACCGGCGAAGCCTGGGATCTGCCGGTGCTTGGCTATCGCAATAACGTCGCGCAGCCGCTGCGTCTGTGGCAGGGGGGGGGGGGACGGCCGCCTCACCCCCCCAAACATGTCGGGTGGG
>OAWL01000043.1_pt1 | contig 63717 bp, 86 predicted proteins | sample 1501391 | NCBI WGS metagenome assembly OAWL01 (sample SAMEA2580211, study PRJEB22360) | human gut metagenome | biome: human gut; feature: human-associated habitat; material: faeces | place: Denmark | collected 2008/2010
TATTTTATATAAAAATAAGTTTATAATTAAATTATGTTAACTTATTCGTTTAATGATACATTAGCTATCTAATATAAGAATAAAATGTTAACAATAATTAAAAGCAAAGGTAAAAGTAGTTGTCGAATAATTGAAAATAATTCGGTTATGCTGAATTATCTCCAAAATTATAAATTATCAATTAACCATTATCAATTAAAGAAACGGGGTGAATTTATGGATTGTATTTTTTGTAAAATTGCAGAGGGTGAAATACCAAGTAAAAAGCTTTATGAAGATGAAAAGGTCATAGCTTTTTATGATATAAGCCCTGAAGCACCTATACATTTTTTAGTTATACCTAAGAAACATATAAAAAGTGTGAATGAAGTAAGTGAAGAAAATGCAAATATTATTTCACATATTTTCTTAGTTATTAATAAACTAGTAAAGGAGCTAAATATAGCTGAAACAGGATATAGAATTGTTAATAACTGTGGAAAAGATGGTGGGCAGACAGTTGATCATATGCATTTTCACGTGCTAGGACAAAGAGAATTAAAATGGCCACCAGGCTAAAGAGTTTTTTATCTAAAGGTTGACTTTAAGATGTGCCTATTGTATAATATAGCGTGTGTTATTAAGCCCGTAGCTGAGTTAAATTAATTAATTTGAGCTAGCGGAGGGAGGGATAATAGATGTCAGAAATAAAAGTTGGAGAAAATGAAACACTTGAAAGTGCATTAAGAAGATTCAAGAGAAAATGCGCTAGAGCTGGAGTTCTTTCAGAAGTTAGGAAGAGAGAACACTATGAAAAGCCAAGCGTGAAGAGAAAGAAAAAATCAGAAGCTGCTAGAAAGAGAAAATTCAAGTAGAAACTATTTTGGTTTGAAATTTTAATAGAACTTAATTAAAAGCTATTATTGGAGTCTACAATTTATCCAATAAGTCTGGATGTATTGTTTATAATACATTAAGGTTGAGGACTATAGTTATATATTTTAGCAAAAATAAGTGTAAGAATTATTATACTTGAATTTAAGGGAATAAACAGGATTTAATTAATTGGATATTCTAAAGAGGTAGATCTTGTTAGAGTACCTTCCTCAGCAGTTATAAAAGAAAAGATAGAATTATTAAAGGAACGGCTACACCATCGGTGTTAATAACATTTAAAAGATAGCTAAGTCTTAATTAGCTTAGTTATGACAAAATAAAGTCAATTTATAAGAAGAATATTAACTAATAAATAAAGCAAAAGGAACTTATCTAGTTCCTTTTGCTTTTTTGTTATATTGAAATAGATTTTATAAGGCATTGAAACTGTTAACTTTATAAACTCAAATAAATTATAAGTAATTTTCTATATATTTTTATCATAAAGTACTATTAGGAAAAATATAAGGAGAGAAGATTATGCAAAGAAAAATAGAGAAGAGCAGAGAAATCATAGCAGAAACTTTTGATTTACCTAAAGATATAGTTTTAAATGTTCCTAAAATAACTATCATAGGAAATGATGAAATAACGATAGAAAATCATAAAGGAATAATATTATTTGAGAGAAATGTTATAAAAGTAAATACAAAAGTAAAGGCCATTAATATTGAAGGTGAGAATTTTGAGATACTTTATATTGGGGATTCTACAATAACAATTAGTGGAAAATTTAAATCTATATCATACGAGGTGTAATATGGCAACAGGAGTTTTTGATAGTGGAAAAGTAGTAGTTGAAGTTAACATATTAAAGCCAGAAAGACTTTTAAACATATTGTGGAATGAAAATATAAATGTTATAAATGTTAAGAGAATAGATGTAGCAACGATTAGAGTAACAATTGATTATAATGATTATAATGTTTTAATTGATGTTGTAAAAAGATTGAATGGTAAAAGTAAAGTCATAGGAAGTACCGGAATATTATTTTTTATAGGAAAACTAAAGAGTAAATTATTCTTAGCTATAGGAGGAGGGATATTTATTGCATTGTTATTATATTTTTCTACCTATGTTTGGAGTATAGAAATAACTACTAAAAAGAATGTTTCACCTTATGAGTTAAGACAACAATTATATGAAATAGGTATAAAGCCAGGGATAAGCAAAAATAAAATAGATGTTAAAGATGTAGAAAAGAAACTAGAGGATGTAAATTCGGATGTTTTATGGCTAAGAGCTAGAATAGAAGGCTCAACATTGAAGATATTTATAGAAGAGAAAGTGAATCCACCAGAAGTTAAAGAAGAAAAACAAGGAAATTTAGTTGCAAAGATGGATGGGGAAGTAAGTAGAGTTTATGCTTTTTCAGGTAGATCAGCAGTTCATGTTGGAGATATGGTGAAGGCTGGTGATATTGTTATAGAAGGAATTAACGGTAAAGAGGAAGATCCATATGAAGTTGTACCAGAAGGTGTAGTTATGGCAAATACTTTTTATGAAAAGAGTATGACTATTAAAGTAGAAGGGACAGAGCTAAAAAGAAGTGGAGAGAAAGATAGTGATATATACGTAGAAGTATTCGGAAAAAAAATTTATCTGAAAAAAGCTATAAAAGATTTTGAAGAGTATGATAAAATAGAAGAGAGTGGAAAAATTATAAAGAAGGCTAATTATTTTGAAAAGAGAGAAATTCCAGTTACATACACAAAAGAAGAGGCGATTGATAGTGCAGTAAATGAATTAGAGGAATCTCTTTATAATAATTTAACTAGAGAAGCTAAAGTGGTTGATAGAATAATAAGCACAAAGGATAGTTCGGATGGAAATATAATAGTAAATGTAGTATTTGTTGTAGAACAAAATATAGTAAATAATGAGCCGATAGATTATTAGAAAAACTATATGGATTAGAGGGTGATGGACTTGTTTTGGAATAAAGAAAAGAAAAAAGATGATATAAAATACAAAAGAGGATTTACTTATCTAACTGTGTTTTTAGTAATATATTTACTTTTATTAACAGTGATTGCACCTAAGAGGCATAATCTTTCAGTTGGAGATATAGCAACTGTAGATATAAAAGCTCCTATTGATACTGTAGATGAAATTGCAACTAAGCAAAAAGAAGAAGAGGCTATGGCTAAAGCAAGAGAAGATAAGCAGTATATAGTTAAAAGTGAGGTGAAAGCTCAAGCAATTGAAAATGTTAATAAATTATTTAATAAGATTGTATCTGAAAATTCTTCTAATAAGGAAGAAAAAGATAAGATAGCTGAAATAAAAAAAATTGAAGAATTTAATTTAACTGATGCTGAGTATAAGATATTAGTTGAGTTAAAGGAAAAGACATCTGAGATACAACATTTGGTAGTAAATGTATTAGAAACAGTTTATAAGGAAGAAATAGAAGAAAATAAATATGAAGATTTATTAGAAGCTAAGTCAATAGCAGATAGTCAATTGTCTAATAGTAATATAGATAGAGACTTAGAGGATGTTTTAAAGAATATATGCCATATTCAAATTAATCCAAATAAATTTGTTGATAATGCAAAAATGGAAGAAGCAGTTAAAGAAGCTCAAAAAAGTGTTCCAAAAGAAATAATAAAGAAAAATCAAATAATAGTAAAAGAAGGGGAGCCAGTAACTGAAAGACAAATAGAAATTTTAAAAGAATTAGGTCTTTTAAATAATGGTACAACAAAGAGTTACTTATTCTCATTTATTTCTTTAGGAATATTAGTTGCTTTAGTGTTATTTATTCAATATAGATATATATCTAAAGAAAAGCCTGAAGTATTTAATGACACTAAAATGATCATACTTATAAGTAGTATAAATCTTATAATAATATTGATTTCAATGGGGTTAAATGTAATTTCTCCATATTTAATACCGTTAGTTTGTAGTGCTATGCTTATGACAATATTAATCGATTATAAGATATCCTTAGTTGTAAATTTGTTAAATATAATATTTATAGCTATAATAGTTGGATTTAATCCATCAGTAGTTGTGTTATCAATATTAAGTGTTGTTCTTGGATCAACAGGTCTTAAAAAAGTTCAGCAAAGAAATGATATAATATATTCAACCATTTATATAACTGGAATACTAGCTTTATTATCATTTACTTTAGGTATGATTTCATCAAATAATATAAAAGAAATATTAATACAGACAGGATATACTGCAATAGGCATTTTACTTTCGGGAATTTTAGCAGTTGGACTATTACCTTTCTTTGAATCGATATTTGATGTAGTTACTAATATAAAATTATTAGAATTATCAAATCCAAACCAACCATTAATGAAAAAACTATTAATGGAGGCGCCAGGAACATATCATCATAGTATGATGGTTGCTAATTTGGCAGAAGCTGCTGCAGAGGCTGTGGGAGGAAATCCAGTTGTAGCTAGAGTAGGTGCTTATTATCATGATATTGGAAAAACAAAAAGACCATACTTTTTTGGAGAAAATCAAATGGGAAAAGAAAATCCCCACGATAAGATAACACCTAATTTAAGTACATTAATTATATTATCACATACAAAAGATGGTTTAGAAATGGCTAGGGAGCATAAAATTCCTAAGGTAATTCAAGATATGATAGAACAACATCATGGAACTACATTAGTTAAATATTTCTATTATAAACTTAAGAATTCATCAGATAAACCAGAGGAAATTAAGGAAGAGGATTTTAGATATCCAGGTCCAATTCCATCTTTTAAGGAATCAGGAATTTTGATGCTTTCAGATAGTGTGGAAGCTGCTGTAAGGTCAATTAATGAGCCTACAAAGGGTAAAATAGAAGAGATGGTAAATAATATAATAAATGATAAACTTAATTCTAGACAGCTTGTGAATTGTGATTTAACATTAAAAGATATAGAGACTATAAGAAAGACTTTTCTTAAGACATTAGATGGAATATATCATCATAGAATTGAATATCCAACTGAAAAGAAAGTGAAATAACTAAGTAATTTAATTTTATAAGGGATTTGATAGGGGAGGGTATCATACCTTTCCCTTTAATTTTAAAAAAATAATAAAGGAGATAAAAATGTTATATACTGAAAACAGACAAGATAAGTTAGAGGTTACAGAAAATTTTATAGAAAGATTAAGCAATGTATGTGATTTTGCATTGAAAGAAGAAGGGGTAGAATGTCAATATCAAATTTCTTTATTATTTGTTGATAATGAAGAAATAAGGGAAATAAATAATGAAACAAGAAATATTGATAGAGCAACAGATGTGTTATCTTTTCCAATGTTAGATTTTGAAGATAAGAAAGTTTTTAATGAAATGTATTTAAATTATGATTTTGATGAAACTTTCAAAGATGGAGATGAATTGATTTTAGGAGATATGGTTTTATCTTTGGAAAGAGCTTTAGAGCAAAGTGAGGAATATGGCCATTCATATGAAAGGGAAGTTAGCTATTTAGTAGTACATTCAATTCTTCATTTATTAGGTTATGATCATATGGAGGAAGATGACAAAAAAAGAATGAGAAAAAGAGAGGAAGAAATATTAAATAAATTGCAAATTAGAAGATAATACTATAAGTGGGGGGAGCTTATGAAAATAAAGAAGATGGTGGAGAGTTTTAACTATGCAATAAATGGGATTATAGAAACTGTGAGAACACAGAGAAATATGAAAATTCATATATTTGCAGCATTATGCGTGCTGTTAGCATGTTTTTTATTCGATGTATCAAAGATAGAGTTTCTTATTTTAGCAATCACAATCACATTAGTACTTGGAGCTGAAATAATTAATACAGCAATAGAAGCAACTATAGATATGTCTACAAATCATTATCATCCTTTAGCCAAAATAGCAAAGAATGCATCAGCAGGAGCTGTATTAGTTACAGCTGTAAATGCATTACTTGTAGGATATATAATATTTTGGGATAAGATATCTAATTTGTCTTATGATGTAATACACAAGGTAAAAGAATCAGAACCTTATATGATATTTATAGCATTAGTATTTGTCGTTTTAGCTACTTTAATAATAAAGTCTATTTTTGGAGAAGGAACCCCATTAAGAGGAGGAATGCCTAGCGGGCATAGTGCTCTTTCGTTTTCAATAGCAACAGCAATTTCGTTAATAACAGAAGAACCCATATGTATAGTATTAAGTTATTTAATGGCATTAATAACAGCGCAAAGTAGAGTAGATTCTAATGTGCACTCTATTTGGGAGGTTATTGTGGGTGCTCTATTTGGAACTTTATTAACATTATTGATATTTGTTATATTTAAGATATAATATAGTATCTTGGTACTTTTATAAATCTTACTAACAATGCTTTAATTTTGAAAAAGTAATGATATAATAAAAGATACAATAATTTTGAAATTAAAAAGACAAAATAATAAAAATAAGGATAAGTATCTAATTAAAACTTTTAAAAATAATGCTAGAAGCATTAACTAAAAGATTTAGATAATTAGGAGGAAAAATGTTTAAATCAGGATTCGTAACAATAGTAGGTAGGCCAAATGTAGGGAAATCAACTTTATTAAATCATATAATGGGAGAAAAGCTATCAATAGTATCAAATAAACCCCAAACTACTAGAAATAATATACAAACAATATTAACAGGAAAAGATCATCAGTTAGTATTTGTAGATACACCAGGAATACACAAACCTAAACATAAATTAGGAGAATACATGGTTAACTCGGCAAAAGATTCTATAAAAGAAGTAGATCTTGTATTATTCTTAATAAATCCTGAAGAGGAAATAGGAAGAGGAGACAAATTTATAATAGAGACTTTGAAGAACCAAAAAGCTCCTGTGTTTTTAGTAGTAAATAAAATTGATGAATTTACTCAAGAGAGAGTTGCAAAAACTCTTCAAATGTATTCATCAGAATTAGAGTTCAAAGAAATAATTCCTATTTCAGCACTTAGAGGAAAAAATGTTGATAAATTAGTTGAATTGATGATTGAAACAATGCCAGAAGGACCTAAATATTATCCAGATGATATGATAACAGACGTACAAGAGAGATTTGTTGTATCAGAGATAGTAAGGGAAAAGGCTTTAAGAACATTAAGAGAAGAAATACCACATGGAATTGCAGTTGATATAATTCAAATGAAACAAAGTCCAAGTGGAACATGGCACATTGAAGTAGATATGCTTTGTGAGAAGGATTCACATAAAGGAATAATTATAGGAAAAAATGGTCAATGTCTAAAGAAAATAGGTGAAAGTGCAAGATATGAAATAGAAAAATTCTTAGGTGCTAAGGTTAATCTAAAAATTTGGGTAAAGGTTAGAAAAGAGTGGAGAGATAATCAAAACCTATTAAAAGAGCTAGGGTATAAAAAGGTTAAATAAAATAAGGGGATGGTGTTTCTGTCACTACATAAGGTAAATGCGGTAGTTATAAAGACTAAAGAATTTAAAGAAAATGATAAACTAGTATGGTTATACACAAATAACTTGGGAAAAATAACAGCTATAGCAAAAGGAGCAAGAAAAAGTAAGAGTAAGCTTTTATCTCTTACTTTGCCTCTATGCTACGGAGAGTATGTTTTATTTAAAGGGAAAAGTTTATTTAATCTTCAAGAAGGTAAAATAACAAATTCTTTTCAAGGCTTATTGGATAACTTAGATAAATTAACTTACTCATCCTATATATGTGAATTAATAGATATATGTGTAGAAGAGGGAGAAGTAAATGAGGGGCTATTTAAAGATTGTCTAACTTGTATGTATTTACTTAATACAGATGCATTAGATTATGAAATGCTTATTAGATCCTTTGAACTTAGATTATTAAAAGCAACTGGGTATGGATTAAACTTAGAAAGTTGTGTAAGTTGTAGAAAAAAAATATCGGTATCTAATTATATATCTTTATCACATTATGGTGGAGTTTGTGAAGAATGTTCAAGAGAACATGGAATTTATATTTCAAAGCCTGCATATAATGCTATAAGATTTTTAATGAGGACTCCTATGGATAAGATATACAAACTAAATATTAATGCGGATGTAAAGAGAGATATAAGTAAGGTTACGACATTCATTATATCCTCAAACTATTCTAAAAAGCCAAAAAGCTTAGAAATGTTAAATTATATAAAGGAGTGAATAGATATGGAAATAACTTTAGAAAAGGTAGATCAAGTTAAAGAGAGAACTGGTGTAAGCTATGCAGAGGCAAAATATGCCCTTGAAGTAAGTAATGGAGACGTACTAGAAGCAATAATATATATTGAAGGCACAAAGGGAATTAAGCAAGACTATATAGAAGATAGCCCAGAGAAAGAAAAATATGAAACTATAGATGAGCTTAAGAAATGGTTAAAAGACTTAATAAATAAGGGAAATGTTACTAGGATTAAAGTTAGTAAGGATGGTAAAGAACTTGTAGACGTTCCTGTTAATGCAGGGATAGCAGCTGGGGTAATTGCTGTCATTATTCCGCCTATATTAGCTTTTGTTGTTATTGCAGCAGTGGTAACTCAAATAACTATAGAAATAACTAAAGCAGATGGTAGTGTCGAAGTTGTTAATAAATATATAAGTAAGGCTGCTAATGATATAAAGGATGCTGCTACAGATGTTGCTTATATGTTTAAAGATAAAGTAAGCGAAGTTAAAAATGAAAAATTTAAGGGCAATGACAATAATAATGAGAAAGCAAAATCTGATAAAAATGAGCAAGTAGATGAAAATGTATTTACATATACTGTGAATTTTGAAGATGAGGACTAAATTAAAGCAAAATTGAGATAAACAGGAGATACAGCAGAATAAAATAAACAGAAAAGGAATATTCAGCTAATATGACTAATTTTTCAGAAAATTAAGTATAGTCAAACTTTTAGAAAATGTTATAATTAGATTGTAAATATCAAACTAATCAAACAAATCTAAATTATCTGAATATTCCTTGTAAATGCAGAAAGAGGGATAAATTTGAAGTTATCACAAAGGCAAGAGGAAATTATAAGGATAGTAAAAGAAGGACAGCCTGTTACAAGCGAAGCCTTAGCAGAGCATCTTGGTGTAACTAGAGCAGCATTAAGAGCAGATTTAGCTATTTTAACAATGATAGGGATACTTGATGCTAGACCTAAGGTTGGTTATGTATATTTAGGAGAGGCACAAAATACTAGAATTTTAGAAAATATTTCTAAGGTTTTAGTTGGAGAAATTATGTCTAAACCGGTTACAGTAAGTGAGGAAACTACAGTGTATGATGCAATCGTATTCTTATTCTTAAATGATGTAGGTACATTGTTTGTAGAAAGTAACGGAGTGCTTGTAGGTGCAGTTTCTAGAAAAGATTTCTTAAAAAATGCTATAGGGGGAACTGATATTCATAAAGTTCCTATTGGGGTTATAATGACTAGAATGCCAAATATCATATGTGGATATGCGGAAGATAGTGCTTATAGCTTAGCAAAGAAAATTATTGAGCATGAGATTGATAGTATTCCAATAGTAGAAAAGATAGAAACAACAGCTAATGAAAAAAATCAATTTAAAATAATTGGAAAGATATCAAAAACTAACATAACAAAGCTTTTTGTTAAGCTTGGAGAAGGCAATTAAGAGAAGACTATGGGTAATTTATTTAGGGTAACTACAGTGCAAAAGTACTGTTAGTAAATATATTCAATTTGATTGAACGGAGGAGTATTGAGATGGAGAAAAAGAAGTACGTTTACCTTTTTAGTGAAGGCAATGGTTCAATGAAGAACCTTCTAGGAGGTAAAGGGGCAAATTTATCAGAAATGATTCTACTAGGAATTCCAGTACCACAAGGATTCACAGTTACAACAGAGGCTTGTAATAAATATTACGAGGATGGAAAAATAATCGCAGAAGAAGTTATTGAAGAAATTCACGAAAAAATTACAGAACTAGAAAAACTAACAGGAAAAGAGTTTGGGAGTTTAACAAAACCATTATTAGTATCTGTAAGATCAGGTGCAAGAGTATCAATGCCAGGTATGATGGATACAGTATTAAATCTTGGATTAAATGATCAATCAGTAGTTGCAATGGCTGATTTAACTAATAACCCAAGGTTTGCATATGATTCATATAGAAGATTCATTCAAATGTTCTCAGATGTTGTTATGGGGATTGAAAAGAGATTATTTGAAAATCTAATAGATGAGATAAAAGAAGAAAAGGGTGTTGAAGTTGACACCGATTTAACAGCTGATGATTTAAAAGTATTAGTTGGAAGATATAAAGAGCTTTATAAAAAAGAAATGGGAGAAGAGTTCCCACAAGATCCAAAAACTCAATTAATTGAATCTATTACAGCAGTATTTAGATCATGGGATAACCCAAGAGCAATAGTTTATAGAAGATTAAACGATATTCCAGGGGAATGGGGTACAGCAGTTAACGTACAAGAAATGGTATTCGGTAATAAAGGAGAAACTTCAGGTACAGGAGTTGTATTCTCAAGAGACCCAGCTACTGGAGAAAATAAAATATATGGTGAATACTTAATGAATGCACAAGGTGAAGACGTTGTTGCAGGTATAAGAACACCACTTCCAATAGCAAAATTAGAAGAGCAAAATCCAGCTATATATAAACAATTTACTGATATAGTTCATACATTAGAAAATCACTATAGAGATATGCAAGATATGGAAATCACTATAGAAGAAGGAAAGCTATATTTCTTACAAACTAGAAATGGTAAGAGAACAGCTCAAGCAGCTTTAAAGATAGCTGTTGATTTAGTTGAAGAAGGAATGTTAACTAAAGAACAAGCAATATTAAAGGTTGAGCCAAATCAATTAGATTCTCTACTTCACCCAGCTTTCCATACAGGAGATTTAAAGAAGGCTACACCAATTGCTAAAGGACTTCCTGCATCACCTGGAGCTGCTTGTGGTAAAATAGCTTTTACAGCTGAAGAAGCTAAAGAAAGAAAAGAAAAAGGTGAAAATGTTGTTTTAGTTAGACTAGAAACTTCACCTGAAGATATAGAAGGTATGATAGCAGCGGAAGGTATATTAACTGTTAGAGGCGGTATGACATCTCATGCAGCTGTTGTTGCTAGGGGAATGGGAACTTGCTGTGTTGCAGGATGTGGAGCTTTAAAAGTTAATGAAGAAGCTAAGACTTTAGAAGTTGATGGAAAAGTTTATACTGATAATGATTTTATTTCAATAGATGGTTCAACAGGAAATATATATGGAGAAGCTGTTAAGACAGTTACACCAGAAATATCAGGACATTTTGCTACATTTATGGGATGGGCAGATGAAATTAGAAAATTAAAGGTTAGAACTAATGCTGATACTCCAAGAGACACAAAACAAGCAGTAGAATTTGGAGCAGAAGGTATAGGTTTATGTAGAACTGAGCATATGTTCTTTGCAGAAGATAGAATAATGGCAGTTAGAGAAATGATAGTTGCTAAGAATGAAGAGCAAAGAAGAAAAGCTCTTGAAAAAATACTTCCAATGCAAAGAGAAGACTTTGTTGGAATATATGAAGCTTTAGGTGGAATGCCAGCTACTATAAGATTCTTGGATCCACCACTACATGAGTTCTTACCACATAATGATGAGGATATTCATGAATTAGCTAAAGAGTTAGATATAACTTTTGAAGAATTAAAGGCTACTGTTAATGAATTACATGAATTTAATCCAATGATGGGACATAGAGGATGTAGATTAGCAGTTTCTTATCCAGAAATAGCTGAAATGCAAACTAGAGCTGTAATTGAGGCAGCAATAGAAGTGAAAAATGCTAAAGGATTTGACATAGTTCCAGAAATAATGATTCCGCTTATTGGAGAAATAAAAGAATTAAAATATGTTAAAGATATAGTTGTTAAAACAGCACAAGAAGTTATGGCAGAAAAGGGTGTTGAATTAGAGTATAAAGTTGGTACTATGATAGAAATACCAAGAGCTGCGTTAACTGCAGATACAATTGCTAAGGAAGCAGAGTTCTTCTCATTTGGAACAAATGATTTAACTCAAATGACATTTGGATTCTCAAGAGATGATGCTGCTAAATTCTTAAAAGATTACTATGAAAAGAAAATCTACGAACAAGATCCATTTGCTAAGCTAGATCAAACTGGAGTTGGTGAATTAGTTAAGATAGCAGTAGAAAAAGGTAGATTAACTAGACCAAATATTAAGCTTGGAATATGTGGAGAACATGGTGGAGATCCATCATCAGTAGAGTTCTGTCATAATATTGGATTAGATTATGTATCATGCTCACCATTTAGAGTTCCATTAGCAAGACTAGCTGCTGCACAAGCACAAGTTAGAAATAAAAGATAATTTATAAAAAGAGGAGGTGTTAAACCTCCTCTTTAAAATTTTACATTATAATGTTTTTCAAATGAATTCATAAGCTCATAAATAAACTCTAATTGATTAGCTGTCCTATCTAAACCTTTTTCAAGGAGTTGAATAAAAGCATTTTTATTACATCTTCTTATATTTTTATAATAATCTCTAGATAATTTCCAATACTTTTGAGGGAAAGCAATATATGCTAAGATATATTTTAAATCTGAACTGGTTAAAGTGTTTTCTTCCATATATTTATCAAGAACTTCTAAGGTTAAATTTATCTGCCAATTAGTACTTTCTCTTTTCAATAATCTTCTTAAAAAATATGATATATCTCTAGAGCAATAATCCATTTTACATTTATCAAAATCAATGAGAGAAATTTTATTGTCATCTATTAGTATGTTTTTATTTACGTAATCTCCATGACAAAGAGATCTTGAAAGTTCATTAGGGATAATTGATGATGATACTTCAAATGAAATCTTAGCAAGTTCTAAGTTTTCGTTAATATTTTCTAGGAATATTTTTGAAAATCTATCATTATATCTATGAGCATTATTTATACTCAAAAGTAGTTGATTAAAGTGTTTTGATATAGTTTCGTTATAATTTTCAAAACCTTCTCTTAAGCTGCTTCCAGCTATTGGAGAAAAGTTTTTAGAAGCTATATGTAGTTTGCCTAATGTTTTTGATGATAACAAAACATGGTCTAAGTTATCAAAATCACATTTTTCACCTTTAAGCCATGGAGTTAATATAAATAGCATATCTTTATATTTAACATATCTATTTCCATCTACAGTAGGTAACAATTTAGGAACATCGATTCTATTTCTATAACACCATTCCATGGCTGAATATACATATAAAAGATTTGCTTCATCATAATAAACTTTTTTTAAACAATAACTTTTATTATTAGAGTCTATTCTATATACAGCTCTTTGTTTTTCTGTATCTTTGAATTTAATACTAAATATAGATGCTTTCTGAAGTTTATAGTGAGACAAAATATTAGTCTTTATTTCATTAACAGGAAGCAATTCTTCTCTTAAATCTGATAATAGGTTTTCCATTACTCTCTCCTTATATAATTACTCATTATTAAGATATTAATAAAAAAAACAAAATATACTTATATAAGTAAAATATAATTGGTATTAAATATATTATTATAAAATATGTTTAAATAGAGGAAAAAAGAGAAAAATATAGAATATGTAATATAGAGGTGAGATATATGAATGTAAGAGAAAAAATAGAGAGTTTCGAAAGGTTGACATTAGTCCCTCAAGCTACTTTTAGCACTTCAACTTTAGGAAGAAAAAGAGATGAAAAAAGTGACGCTGTAAGGACTTGTTTTATGGTTGATAGAGATAGAATCATTCATAGCAAGTCCTTTAGGAGATTGAAACATAAGACTCAGGTTTATATAAAGACCTTTGGTGATCATTATAGAACAAGGTTGACTCATACATTAGAAGTATCTCAAATTGCAAGAACAATAGGTAGTGGAATTGGATTAAATGAATATCTGATTGAGGCCATATCATTAGGGCATGATTTAGGTCATGTAGCATTTGCCCACAATGGAGAAGAGGTCTTAAATGAGTTTTTGGAAGGCGGATTTAGACACAATGAACAAAGTGTTAGAGTAGTTGAGAAACTTGAAAAGAACGGATTAGGATTAAATTTAACAACTGAAGTTATAGATGGAATATTACATCATAGTGGTCTTGATAATGGCAACAACAAAGCTAAAACATTAGAAGGAATAGTAGTTAAGGTAAGTGATAAAATAGCATATCTAAATCATGATATAGATGACTCAATAAGGGCTGGGCTCTTAAGTGAAGATGTATTGCCAAAGGAAGTAATAAAGGTGTTAGGTAAAACACATTCTCAAAGAATTGAAACTTTAGTTACAGATGTAATAGAAAATACTACAAATGCATTAAATAATAATGAAGTTGATATAAAATTTAGTACTGAGGTTTGGGAGGCTATGACAGAGCTTAGAAGATTTATGTTTAAAAATGTTTACTTAGGGGATATTTTAAAAGTAGAGAGAAATAAGGCGAAATTTATTTTAGAAAACATAATAAACTATTACTACACTCATGAAGATGAATTGCCAACTATATATAAAGAAATAGCTAAAGAAGAAGGATTAAAAAGAGCAGTTACAGATTATATAGCTGGAATGAGTGATGATTATTGCTTAAATAAGTTTAACTCTCTATTTGTACCAAAAATAGTAATATATTAAATAAATGGATACAATAAAAAGTATATATTTAAAAGGAATTTTGAATTTGATAAAGAATATAAATAAAGAAGATTTAATAAATTTTTATAAAAATTTTCTTTCAAAGAAGGAAATAGAGAAAAAATGTCGAAATGAATATAAGTTGACGAAAATTATAGGTAAGGAGGTGAATCTCCTTGCAGATTTCTGAAGAGATTCTAGAAAAAGTAAAGGAACAAAATGATATAGTAGATGTAATATCTGAGTCAGTTAGACTAAAGCGATCTGGAAGAAACTTTTCAGGACTATGTCCATTTCATAATGAAAAGTCACCTTCATTTTCCGTATCACAGGATAAACAAATATATAAATGTTTTGGATGTGGTGAATCAGGGAATGTAATTACTTTTGTTATGAAAAATAAAAATATGCCTTTTGTTGAAGCAGTTAAGTATTTAGCTGATAGGGTTAATATTACAATAGAAAGTGATAAAGGGAGAATAAGTCCAACTGCAAAAAAGAGAGAATTGCTCTATAAAGTTAATGTTGAAGCAGCAAGGTTCTTTTATTCAAACTTAAGATTAACAAAAGAAGCAAAGGAATATTTTTTAAATAGGGGTATTAAGGAAGAGACAATTAAAAGATTTGGATTAGGCTTTGCAAAGGATAGTTGGAATAATTTATTATTTCATTTAAGAAAGTTAGGCTTTAAAGATGATTTATTGCTTGAAGCAGGATTAGTATCTACTTCTGAGAGGACAGGAAATAAATATGATAGGTTTAGAAATCGCGTTATATTTCCTGTATTTGATTACAGGGGGAAGGTAATAGGTTTTGGAGGACGAGTTTTAGATGATTCAAAACCAAAATATTTAAATTCACCTGAAACTTTGGTGTTTCAAAAGGGAACTAATCTTTATGGATTAAACTTTGCAATAAAAAGCAAGATGCAAGAAAGATACTTTATTATTGTTGAAGGATATATGGACTTAATAACGTTGCATCAGTATGGAATAACAAATGTAGTAGCTTCATTAGGAACAGCTTTAACTACAAATCAAGCAAGATTATTAAGACGTTATGCAGATAAGGTAATAATCTCATATGATGCTGATATAGCAGGTCAAGCAGCAACTATGAGAGGACTAGATATATTAAAAGATGCAGGATTTGATGTTAGAGTTTTAAGTATTCCACAGGGAAAAGATCCAGATGAATATGTGAGAAGCAATGGAAAAGATGCATTTATAAAATTAATAAATGGTGCTGAAAGCTTAATCGATTATAGGCTTAAGAAAGCAGAAGAAGGAATTAATCTTAAAGATAGTAATGACTTAGTTAGATATGGAAAAAGAGTTACAGAAATATTAGCAAGTGTTAATTCTATAGAAAAAGATGTCTATATAAAAAAAATATCTGAAAATACAGGCATAAGAGAACAAACATTATACGATTTATTATCAAAAGAAATGACAAAAAATATAAAAGAAAATAATTTTATGAATAATAAGGAAGAAAATGGAACAAAATTATATTTAGAGCCAGCTTTTATAAAAGCTGAAAGATCTTTAATGAAGTTATGTTTAAATGAAGAGTATTTTGATTATATTAGTCAGTTAATAAACCAAGATGAGTTAATTCTTCCAGAACATAAAGAGATTTTTTCTATTATTAAAGAAGCCAAAAAGGGGAATATAAATAATATAATTACCTTTTTAGAATCGAAGTGTACAAATGTAAAAACAATTGAGGAAATTGTAAAAATAAAAGAACATCATGTACTGATAGGTAAGGATAATAAAAAGTTAATACAAGATTTTATCAAGCAATTGGATAATTATAAATTGAATCAAAAACTAAATGAATTAAAACGTAAGCAAAAAGTATTAGAATCACAAGGAAAAATTGAAGAATCTATACAAATCGCAATTGAATTAAAAAATGTTAATGATCAGTTAAAGAGAGGTGCAAAGTAGTAGTTGGTAATAACGGAAGGAGGTAACAAAATGGTAGATGAAAAAACAAAAGCTAAGCAAGGCAAAAAAGAGAATGAGGACAAAAATAGCAAAATGACTATAGTTAAAAATCTACTAGATAAAGGAAAGAAGAGTGGTACTTTAACATATAAGGAAATAATGGATGAGGTTGAGCATATTGACCTAAGTCCAGAACAAATAGAAAAAATTTATGAAGTGTTAGAGTCAATGGGAATTGAAGTAATAGGTGATCCTAATGAAGCAGATGAAGTCGAAGAGGAACTAGACTTAGACTTAACTATTCCAGAAGGAATTGCAATAGATGACCCAGTAAGAATGTACTTAAAAGAAATTGGAAAAGTTCCTTTATTATCTTCAGAAGAGGAAATAGAATTAGCAAATAGAATAGAACAAGGTGATCAAAGAGCTAAGAAAAAATTAGCTGAAGCAAATTTAAGACTTGTTGTAAGTATTGCTAAAAGATATGTTGGAAGAGGAATGTTATTTTTAGACCTTATACAAGAAGGAAATCTAGGGCTTATAAAAGCAGTAGAAAAGTTCGATTATAGAAAGGGCTTTAAATTCTCTACTTATGCTACATGGTGGATAAGACAGGCAATAACAAGAGCTATTGCTGACCAAGCAAGAACTATCAGAATACCTGTACATATGGTAGAAACTATAAATAAGCTAATAAGAGTACAAAGACAATTGTTACAAGAGCTAGGAAGAGATCCATTCCCAGAGGAAATATCAAAGGTTATGGACTTACCAGTAGATAAGGTAAGAGAAATTCAAAAAATAGCTCAAGAGCCAGTATCTCTAGAAACTCCTATAGGTGAGGAAGAAGATTCACATCTTGGAGACTTTATACCAGATGATGATGCTTTAGCACCAGCAGAAGCAGCTGCATTTACAATGCTTAAAGAACAATTAATAAATGTATTAGATACTTTAACTCCTAGGGAAGAAAAAGTATTAAGGCTAAGATTTGGATTAGATGATGGAAGAGCAAGAACTCTTGAAGAAGTTGGTAAAGAGTTTAATGTAACAAGAGAAAGAATAAGACAAATAGAAGCGAAAGCTCTTAGAAAATTAAGACATCCTTCAAGAAGTAAAAAATTAAAGGATTATTTAGATTAGCACCAAAAGGTGCTAATTTTAATTTAGCAAGGAGAAGAATTATGGAACTAAGCGAAAGATTAAATTTTATAATTAAACACATTGAAAACACATCAGTATTAGCAGATATAGGAACAGATCATGGATATATTCCTCTATATGCAGTAAAAAATGGAATTTGTAGTAAAGCAATTGCAGTAGATATAAATAAGGAACCTTTAGATAAAGCAAGGTTAAATGCTATATTAGAAGGTACAGGAGACGAATTAGAGTTTAGATTAGGTGATGGGCTTAATGCTTTAGAAAAAGATGAGGTAGAGGTAACTGTAATTGCAGGTATGGGAGGAAATTTAATTAGAGATATACTTGAATCACAAATTGAAAAAGTTGACTCTATGAAATATTTAATACTTCAACCAGCACAAAATCCAGAAGTGTTAAGAGAATATCTTTATAATAATAATTATGAAATAATAAGTGAAGATCTTTGTTTAGATGAAAATATATATTATGAGCTTTTTAAGGTAAGACGAAAAGAGGGCGAAGCTACTAGTTTAGATTCAATATATTACGAAGTAAGTCCAAAACTTTTGATGCAAAAACATCATTTAATGAAGGAGTATTTAATTTCAAAAGTTGAAAATTATAAAAGGATTATTAGTTTTATAACAGAAAGTACTGTTAATGCAAGTGAAAGAAGAAAATCAATACAAGAAAAAATAGATGTTATTAGTAATATGATTAATTTTTTATAAGGAAGATGTTTATGAAAAAAGTTAAAGATGTTATTGAGGTAATGGAGGAATTTGCTCCAAAAACATTAAAAGAAGATTTTGATAATGTAGGACTAATGGTAGGGGATAAACAAAAGAAAGTAGAAAAAATACTTTTGGCTTTAGATTGTACCTTAAATGTTATAGAAGAAGCAAAGGAAAAGAAGGTAGATTTAATAATAACCCATCATCCACTTATATTTAGAAAACCTAATAGTATAACAACTGATACTTTAATAGGCAAAAAAATAATAGAACTTATTAAAAATGATATAAGTTTATATTCTAGTCATACTAATTTAGATTCGGCTGAGAAAGGTTTAAATGAAACTATAGTAAATATACTAGGATATGAATCTAAAGAGCTTCTAGAGGTAAATAAGAGGGCTAGAAATGACAATGAAGGGTTAGGGAGAATTATTAGATTAGAAGATTATATTCAATTGGAAGATTTAATAAAAGATATTAAAGAAAAGCTAAATATAAATTCCTTAAAGGTTGTTAGGGGCTGTGAAAAAGTAAAAAATATCGCAGTTATAAATGGAAGTGGAAGTGACTTTTTTGAAAAAGCATACAAAAAAGGAGCAGACTGCATAATAACAGGTGATACAACATATCATTATGCATCTGATTATAAAGAAATGGGAGTATCTATAATAGATACAGGACATTTTTCGTCTGAATGGATAGTTTTTTTAGAAGTTATAAATAAAATAAAAGATAAATTAGAAGACTTAGAAATATTAATATCTACAAAAAGTGAAGATCCTTACACATTTGTGTAAGGTCTTTTTTATACACAAAATTTTTGATTTAAGCATAATATTAATAATAGGAATATTATTGGGGGATGAACTATGAGTAAATCATATTATAAAAAGAAAAATAAATCATGGACAAAAGTATTTCAAGATGGTTTTAAAGATATATGTGATGGTATAGGTAAAAATATTGGAAAAGGTGGAACTTTTTTTAAAACTTGTGTAAATCCAGCTGCCAGGTTATGTATATTCATACTTATATTATTAACTTTATTACTTTCTGGGATAGGATTTTACTCTTGGGTTATATTAATTATGTTAGTATTAATACTACAATTTGTGTAAATTGTAAAAAATATAATTTGCATTATTAATTAAGTTGTGTTAAGATAATCTTCGCGAGTAAGACATGCAATCGCTGCTAGACTAGATCTAGGAGAGGAAAGTCGGAGCTCCATAGGGCAGGGTGCTGGATAACGTCCAGTCAAGGCGACTTGAAGGAAAGTGCAACAGAGAGATACCGCCTAAATTTTTAGGTAAGGGTGGAAAGGCGAGGTAAGAGCTCACCAGCATCATGGTGACATGATGGCTATGTAAACCCCACCTGGAGCAAGGTCGAATAGGGAAACATTTAGGAGTTGCCCGCTCCGTTTCCGGGTGTACCGCTTGAGCTTATTGGCAACAATAAGCCTAGATAGATGATTGCTTAATACAGAACTCCGCTTACGGCTTATCTCGCATAAGTAAAATGGATAGTTGGGAAAATTTCTTTGGCTTTTGCCGAAATTTTGCCAACTTTTTTATTTTGCCTTTGGGAGTTGCATTAGATTAGTAATTTTTTCACTTGCTTCTCTTTGCATTTCTTCGGTTACATGGGAATATATATTTAATGTTGTATTTATATCAGCGTGGCCTAGTCTTATTTGGATAGTTTTAAAATTTACTCCTTGAGACAAAAGCAAAGTAGCATTAGTATGCCTTAAATCGTGCCATCGTATTTTTTTATTTATAGATAATTTTTTTAAAACTCTGCTAAACCTATGAGTCCAATAATTTGGATCTATATAAATACCACTTTCCCATATGAAAACAAAATCATATTTTTTCCCATCTAATATATTTTCATTTGTATAAAATTCCCCATAATTAATTTTGTTTTGAAGTAATATTTTTTTATGTTCTTTTAGCATTGATATTAAAGAACCACTTACAACTAACGTTCTCTTACTTTCTTCTGTTTTAGGTGTAGTTACTTTTACTCCAGCATTAGTTTTGATAAAATTATTTTCAATTTTAATTTTATTATTTTTGAAATCAATGTTATCCCAAGTTAAGCCAGATAATTCTCCCCGCCTTAATCCAAGCTCTAATGTCATTGTTAAAGCGAGTTTCATTATATAATCTCTAAAATCTTCATTGTTTAATGAATTTAGAATAGTATGAAATTCTTCAATTGATAATGTCTCGGCAACAAAACGTTCTCTCTTAGGTCTATCAACGAATTTACAAACATTATTATTTATTAATTGTAGCTTCAAAGCTCTATTAAGAGAAGAATTAAGAGCAGTAAAAATATTTTGAAGTGTAGTATTCTTAAGTCCTCTTTCTTTATTGTAATTAAGCATTTTTTCAATATGGATAGGTTTTAAATTTCTAAGTTGTATAGATCCTATAACTGGATTAATAGCATTTTGTATAATACCTTTATACCTATAATAAGTATTATCTTTTCTATTTGGCTTTATATAAGTTTCAAGCCAATTATTCAAATAATCTTTTAATAAAGTATTATCTGATTCTATAAAGCCACAATCTCTTTTATAAAGTGCTTCATTTAACTTTTGTTGAGCTTCTTTTTTAGTTACACCTCCAACTCTTTCAACTCTTTTTTTATTGCCTAAGGAATCGAATGTTTCATATGAATAGTACCATTTGTTCCCCCTTTTTCTTAGGCTTCCTGCCATTAAATCACATCCTTTACGAACGTATGTTCTTTTAATATTTATAAATTAACCAGTTGAGATAAAGGCTCATAAGGAACGTTTATACAACTGGCAATTTGCTTTAATGTCAATCCTTCCATTTCTAAAATATCTAATTTAATACCTGTTAGACAGAGAGCAAAATAATTTGCTTGTTTATCTAACTTACCTATATTAGTAAATTTTGAATTTGATATGTCTGTATGGAGTAGAGCGTGTCCTAATTCATGTCTTAGTATGAACTCTTCATTATATCCATATAGATCATCTCTAATGAAAATTATTTCTTTTTCAAAATAGTTGCGATAATATACAGAATCTTTGTGACATAACAAAGGATTGTTTGAAACTACCCTAAGTATTTGTATTTTTAAATGTCTGCATAATTCATAGGGATTATTTGTTTTATATGTATCTAATAATCCATCAACCACTTCATTAATCCATCTCATAAGTTTCCCCCTTAGAAGTCAATTATTTTTTCTTCTTCATACTATATTTTAATCCTAGTAATTCGGCTTGATTTAGCATTTCATTAGCAAAGTTCAATATTTCTTTATCAGTCATTTTAGATGGGTTTAACCCTCCATAAGCTAAAATTTGATGTTTCATAACATATTCCCTAGCTTCATCTGCATTAATAAATTTTTCAGGAATTAGAGGAAAGTTATTTTCTATTGTTTGTTTATTATTTTTTTCTATAACAGATTCGTGTTCAGAAACTAAATCAGAAAGAGATATCCCTAAACCTTTAGCTATATTAATAAGTGTATCAACGCTTGGATTGTATCGATTTCTTTCTATATCTGCTAGATATGAGCGAGAAATTGAAGCTTTCTTAGCTAAATCTTCTTGTGTTAATTTTAGTTCTTTCCTTAAAGTCTTAATTCTTAAACCTAAATCCATTTTATAACCTCCTGTCGTCATTACCGACTATAGATAAAGTATATAACAATAATGTCGGAAATTCAACTAGTAAAATGTCGTAAATACAAGGGAAAATGAGCAAAAAAGAGGAAGAGAAAGAAAAATATACCCTAATCCTTCATGAAAGTCGTAAATACTAGTAAATTACATTTTACAAAATGTCGTTAATACAATACAATTTAAATATAGAAAGGAGGAGAAAGTATTGAAAATAAATTCAAAAAAAGAAATTGGAAGTATTATAAAGGAAGCGAGGAAAAGCAAGAATATGACCCAACAATTTCTAGCTGATAAATGCTGTCTTTCAAGAAGTTATATATCTGACATTGAAAGTGGAAGATATTCACCTAGTTTAGAAACATTGCTTAATATATCCAGTGAATTAGAGATAAATTTAAATTTATTCAAAAATGTCGTAAATACACATGGTTTACTGGAAAATTAAATACTAGACTTATAAGATAATTTTTATATTTTTATTTCATATATAAAAGTTTACAGGAAATTTATAAAAGGGGGGAAAATATGAAACTTTTAACCGTAAAAGAAGTGTCAAAGGTATTAAGAGTAAATCCTAGTTATGTATATGAATTAATGAAAAAAGGACATTTAAAATATTTAGTTTTAGGAAGTAAAAAAGTAACTGACTTTGAGTTAGAAAGATTTTTAAAAGAAGCTCAAGGAAAAGATTTTTCAGATTTAGATAATATAACTCAATTAAGAGTTTAACTTCAATGGAGCAAAAATTAAGGAGGATTGGAAATGAATAATTTAATAAAGATTAATGGATTAAAAGAAATTGCAGGAATGAAATTTCACGATATTGAAGGCGGATTTGGTGAAAATAAAAAAGCAATGTTAGTTAAAGAACTTGCGAGCATACATGGAAGAGAACTTAAAGCTATCAATCAATCTATCAATATGAACAAAGAAAGGTTTAAAGATGGTATTGATATTATAGATTTAAAAGGAACTGTATTCGCGGTCAATTTAATTGACAGCGGAATTTATAGTCAAAATTCATTAAATGCAAGTAATAACGTTTACCTATTATCAGAAAGAGGATATGCAAAGCTATTAAAGATTTTAGAAGATGATGTGGCTTGGGAGCAATACGAAAAGTTAGTTGATGGATACTTCAATATGAGGGGACAAGCTATTAATATTCCTAAATTATCTAAAGAACTTCAAGCAATATTAATGTTAGATGAGAAAACTGTTGAAATGGATAATAGAATAACAACTCTAGAAGAAAGAATGACAATAGAAACAGGAGCGCAAAAAGTTTTGCAAGATTTAGTTAATAAAAAGGTAATGGCTATATTAGGTGGTAAAGATAGTCCAGCTTATAAGGAGTTAGGTAATAAGACATTTAGACAATGTTGGAAGAACTTTAAAGATATTTTACAAGTAGCTTCTTATAAAGATACACCAGTAAAGGACTTTGATTTAGCAAAGAAAACAATAATAGATTGGCAACCTAATAGAGAGCTAGAGTTGATGATAATGGGTTGTAATGCTCAAATGAGAATGTAGGAGGTAAATTTATATGAGATTTTATGAAAGTAGCATAATAGAAAGAATAGGATATGACTTTTATTGTGATATTGCAATAAATATTGTTGATAAGAGAAAATTGTTAGGACTAACTCAAGAAGAACTGGCTAAAAAGGCAGGAATAAAATTAAGCAGATTAAGTAATATCGAGAATGTTAAATATCGTATAGGACTTGATGAAGTTGAAAAGTTAGCAAAAGCATTAGAGGTAACTGTTAATAATTTAATAAATGCAGAATTAGATAGTCAAGTTGGAGATTGTTTATATCTTATTTCATTAGAAGGATGGGAAAGTGATGGATTATATCAAGAAGCAACTAGTAAAAGAATGGCATTTTTTAAACTAGAGAAACGATTGAATGATATAGGAGTATCTCTTTTTAGTAATTCAAGAAGTAGGGCTATTGTTAAATTAGTAGGTGTACCTGTAACTGACCAAGAATTAAAAGATAAGTTACCTAAATTCAAAGAAAATCAAGAAATTGAGAAATAGGAGGAAGTATAAATGAATAAAAAGCAAATTGAAAATATAGTTTGGCATATTGAAACTAATAGAAGAGTAGCAGGAGATAAACAAGTTTTAGATGATGTTTTAAAATCATTAAAGAATTTCTTAAAAGAAACTGCTCAAGAAGTACCAGTTCAAGATATGAAATATAGAGTAATAATTGAAAGTATTTGTGAAAATAGGCTAATAGGATTTGAATCTAAACAAGAAGATGCACAACTTATAGCTAAAGTAATCGAAACTCTTGCCGGAGAAGAAAATTTATCTATAAGTCATGCACAAGCAATCTTAGAAGATGCTAAAAAGATTATCCCTATGTTAGTTACACTTTAAAGACCAAGAGAACGTTTGTCTAAAAATTTCACCTTAGGAGTTGGTAAATCTTTAAGTTGTTTTTCAGCTTGGGCATATGCTTCAGCATACTTGTAAGTAAAATCTTCCACTAACTTAGAGTAACCAGATGCTTTATATTCTAAAAGATTAGCTTCAACATAAAGCTTAGCGCAGTTAGAAGCTACTTCATTGCAAGCAATTTGAATATCCATAAAATTCACCCCCTTTCAAAATAATTTTAACATATTTTAGGGAAGTTTGTCAGAAGGAGGAAATGAAATGTCAAATACACATCAAACATTAGAAGAAGCAATTAGTCTTTATGGATTAAATGACATAGTAACAATAATGTTGAGCCAACAAATAGATAAAGAAGTAACTAAAGAGCAAGAGAAGAGATATGAAGCATATAAGGAGGATAAGGATGGACTTGCTATATGCAGCTGAAATATACCTATTAACTTTACTTAAGATAACTTACGAAGTAGGAATATGTTTAATAAGCTTACTAGCTGTAATGGCTTTAATAAGAATAACAACTAAAGACAAAGCAGTATTTACTAAGAGGTTATTAAAACTAAAGGAGAAAATGTATGGGATTAATATTAGACATTATAAATAAAGTTGTTCCTAGAACACTTGATAGATTAGAAAAAGAAGGAGGAATGCTTAAAGATATATTATCAGAGGAATTAGAAAAAGAAATAGCTCATTCCCTAACCGACCAAAGTATAGGGAATAAGCCAATGAAACCACTACAAAATATTATAACAGATAAAGAAGATATAGACAATAATGAGATTTATAACATAGAGAGTGGACAAACTATAAGAGATTTAGGAGGGTTTTAGAGTGGCAGAGGAAATAAAAATAATTAATATATATCAAAAATTGCAAAAAAGTAGAGTTGAGCTACAAGCTAAGAATTTAAAAAAGAGTGGTAAAAACTCATATAGTAACTATGAATATTTTGAACTAGGAGATTTTCTTCCAGGAGTAAATGAAGTTTGTAATAATAATGGACTAGCTACAATATTCCACTTTGAAAAGGAGATTGCTACATTAACAATTATAGATGTAGATAATCCGGAAAGCATAATAAAGTTTGAAACGCCAATAGAAATGGCAGCTATTAAAGGAAGTTCAACTATTCAGCAAATAGGAGGTACACAAACATATGCAAGAAGATATTTGTATATGATGGCTTTTGAGATAGCTGAAACAGATATTGTTGATAAAAGTGAGGTTGATCTAGAGAAGCAAGAAGGAGAACAGAGAATAGGAACAGTTTATTTAAATGTTATAAGAAAGCTTATAGATGAAACTGAAACAGAAATAACAAGTTTCTTAAAATATGCAGGAGTTGAAAAGTTAGAAGATATAAAAAATAAGGATTATCCAGATCTATTAAAGCTTTTAGAAAAGAAAAAGCAAGATTATAAAAGGAAGCAAGAAAATGCAAGAAAGCTAAAAGAACAACAAGAGCAGTATCAAAAAGAGTTAGAAGCTAAACAAGAGAATTTTGAATTTTAGGAGGATATGAGAATGAAAGAGATAGTTGTAAATACACAGTTACCAGTTATAAGCATGAATTATGAGGAAGTTAAATTATCTATTGAAGAAAGTCTTAAGAAATATAAAGGAATAGTTGTTACAGAAGCAGGACTTCAAGACTGTAAATCTACTCAAAAAGAGTTAGCGGGATTAAGAAGAAAAATAGATGATTATAGAAAAACAGTAAAAAGAGAAATGGAAATTCCAATAAAAGAGTTTGAGGGTAAATGTAAAGAACTAGTTACTCTTGTAGATCAAGTTGAAAAACCAATAAAAGAAGGAATTGCAGAGTTTGATAATAAGCGTAGGGAAGAAAAGAGAATTAAAGCTTTAACATTCATTCAAATAGCAATAGAGGAAAATGATTTGGAAGAAAAGTATGCTAGTCAACTAACAGTAATAGATAAATATTTAAACCTATCAGCGACAGAAAAAAGTGTTGTAGAAGATATTAACCAAAGAGCAGATATGTTAAAGCAACAACAAAATATGGATAAGGCTAAGTATGAATTACTTAAAGGATCAATAGAAAGTACTTTAGAAACAGTAAACACAACTATTAAAACACAATTAAAGTATTCAGATTTTGAAAAGTATATAGAAATGGGTTGGGATGCGGCAAGAATAATTCGTGAGATAAACGATAAAGCAAGAATGATTCGAGAAGCTGAAAAAATAGTTGAAGAACCTAAACAAGAAATAGAGTTACCTGCAGATTCAAAGCCAAAATCACCAGAAGTGAAAGAGATAAAGAAAGATGAACCATTATATTTTGTAGATGTTCATGTAGAACATAACTTTGAAGCTATACAAGCTTTAAGTAAGTTCTTAAAAGATAACGGATATAAATATGAGGTCCATAATAAAGGAAAAGTTAAATAAATCTTTTAGGAGGTAGGCATGGATAAGGAATCTAAAGGATTTATAAAGCTAGATAGAAACATCTTTGACCATTGGATATTCCAGGATGCTGAAAAGTTTAGAGCATTTGTGGACCTTATCCAATTAGCCAGATGGAAAGATGAAAAATTATTAATAGGAAATGATGTTGTAACAGTTCCAAGGGGGAGTTATTATACCTCAGAATTGAAATTAGCAGAGCGTTGGAAGTGGGGAAGAGATAAGACAAGAAGCTTTTTAAGCCTATTAGAAAAGGAAAAAATGATAAGAAAAAAAGGCACACCAAAAGGCACAATGATTACAATAAGTAACTACAGAGAATACCAAGATATTAACCCAACAAATACAACAACCCAAAACCTTGTAAATACTAGCTTTGACAACTATTCACCCACAACACATGACACAACAAACCAACAACAAACCAACAACGAACCAACAACACACCCGACAGCAGACCAACATCAAACCAACATCAAACCCGACACAAAAGAAGAAATTAAAGAAATTAAAGAAATTAAAGAAATTAAAGAAAGGGAAGAAGGAGAAGAAAAAGCAACTGTACTTCCACCCCTTTCATTCCAGAATAATATACATGAATTAATTTTTAATAGATTAGGTGAAGTTACTTATAGAACATGGTTTATAGATACAGAGATAACTGAAACAGATAATAAGATAACTATAAAAGCTAGTAATGATTTTATTAAGGGAGTTATTGAAGATAGGTTTAAAGATAAATTATATTACATCTTCTTAAAGGAGATAGAAATTTTATAGGAGGTAAAAGAAGTGGAAAAGACATTTAGAGAAGTAATAGCAGATATAAAAGAAGGTGAAGTTTGGGATAATGGATATTTTAAAATTGAATTGAAAGGAGGAAGTTATTGTATAGGGCGTACACAGGATCAAGTATCTAAAAATATAATAGGCTTTGTTATATATACACATGTTAAATTTAAGCTCCAAAGAAAAGAATACACCTTCCAAGAAGCGTTTAAAGCATATGAAGAAGGTAAGGAAATAGAAAGTTGTGAAGGATGTAAATTTAAAAGATGTGATAAAGATGTTGTATTAATAATTGATTTTGCTGGAGATAAAATTAAACGTAGCAGCTGCGAAGAATTATTTTCTATAAAAGAAATAAGAGGTAAGTGGTATATAAATGATTAAAGAAATACATTTTTGTAAAGTATGTGGTACAAGCTATGGAGTTGAATTGCATCATAGAATATATAGGTCAGAATGTAAGCCGCTAGAGAATTGTAAATTAAATCATGTTTATCTATGTAATAAGCATCATAGAGATCATAAAGTAGGAGTACATTTTAATAAGAAATTTGATAATGAAATAAAATTAGAGTTTCAGAACTGGTTAGAAATATTATTTAATAAACCGTATTTAACTAGAGAAGAAATAAAAGAAGTTTTAGATATATCGGACAAGACTTTAAATAGCCTTTTAAAGACAGTAGAAAGACATAAGGATAAATATGTTAGGGAAGAGGTAATAAGAGCATGTATGGGTGGAAAATTAATTATATAGAGGTGTAATAATGAGAGAAATTAAATTTAGAGCATGGAATGAATGGGCTGATAGAAATGAAATGATTTACTTTAGTATAGATGAACCTAAAGCTATTGAAAATACAGCTTGGAATGCAGAAATAATGCAATATACAGGACTTAAAGATAAGAATGGAAAAGAAATATATGAGGGAGATATAGTAAAAGCTTATGAAAGTAATATTATATGCGAAGTAATATTTTCAGAAGGTGCTATGTTTATGTTGAGGTGGAATGATAAAAAATGGGGAAATAATGAGTATCATCATTATGGAGTAGGAGCTTTTACTTTAGAAGTAATAGGCAATATATACGAGAATCCAGAACTATTAGAAGGTGAAGAATGAATCCACAACAGATAATAAATAAAATGAATCAATGCCTTATGGCAATGCAGAAAGGGAATATAGAGTATAAATCTTTAGGATTAAAGAAAGCTGCTGCAGAAGAAAAGTATAGAGTAGCATTACAAAAAGAAATGGCTAGATTAAAGCTAGAAGGATATAGAGTAACAATAATACCAGATATGGCTAGAGGAAATGAAGAAGTAGCAAGGTTAAGACTAGAAAGAGATATAGCAGATGTTAATTATACAGTATGTAGAGATAGTCTAAGATATAACGAAAAGGAATTAGACATACTTAGAAGTCAACTAGCTTGGGCTAAAGTAGAGTATCAAAATAGTTAATTTGAAAACATTACACATAAATAAGGAGGAAATGATGGGAGATGTATTAAAGTTTATAGAAACATTAGTAGAAGACATGAAAGGTGCAGATTGGACTATTGAAAAGATAGTAGAAGGTGAAAAGGTAATTGAAAATGATACTAATTATTTAGAAGTGGATAATTCACTTTATGAAGAGCAAGATAATTTCTATATAAAACAATGGACTGGATAGTGTGGTGATGATTATTATGGAGTGATATTCTACCCAATAAAAGATAATAAATATTTAAAAATTAACTATAGTTGTTAATTTGCAATTCAAAAAAATAGGGAGAATAGGAGTAAATCCAACATAGTTATATATTCCTATTCTCATATGAAAATCAGGTGAGAAGGTGATTGAGTGAAAGTTTTAAAATGGCCAGGTTCTAAATGGAGCATAGCAGATAAAATAGTTGAAATAATGCCTAAACATAATATTTATTTAGAACCTTTCTTTGGATCAGGAGCAGTATTTTTTAATAAAGCACCATGTAATACAGAAATACTCAATGATTTAGATGGGGAGATAGTAAATTTATTTAAGGTGATAAGAGATAATCCTGGAGCATTATCAAATGTTATAGAGCTAACTCCATATAGTAGAGAAGAATATCAGGAAAGTTATAAAAGAAGTGAAAAAGAGTTAGGCCCCATAGAAAAAGCTAGGCAATTCTTGATTAGATGTAATATGGCCAGAGCAGGTATGCAATATTATTCTTCAAGTTGGAGACACGCAGGTCCAGTATTAGGAGCAAAGACTAAGCAAAGAGTTACTGGAGATTGGAATAAGGTTCCTGAAAGAATAATTGAAGCAGCTAAGAGATTAAAAGATGCAGAAATAGAAAATAGAAGTGCATTTGAATTAATAAAAAAGTACAACAGAAAAGATTGTTTGATTTATGTGGATCCACCATATTTACTAAGTACTAGGAGGCAGAGGTACTATAATGTTGAAATGACAGAAAATGAAGAACATAGAGAACTACTTGAATTACTTAAAAATCATTTAGGACCTGTAATAATAAGTGGATATGACAGCGAATTATATGAGGATACATTACAAGGGTGGAATAAAAAAGAGATTAGAACCAATGCAGAGCAAGGAAAGCAAAGAACGGAAGTTCTGTGGTTTAACTATGAACTACCAAAGCAAATAAGTTTTGAAATATAAGAGAAATAAGGTGATAAGGTGACTAATAGTAAACAAAAAGGAGCTAGAGGAGAAAGAGAATTATCTTCTAAGCTAAAAGAATATGGATATAAAACAAGACGAGGACAACAATATTGTGGTGCTAATGGTGATGCAGATGTAGTTGGATTACCTGGAATACACATTGAATGTAAGAGAGTAGAAAGACTTAATATATATGATGCTATAAGCCAAGCTAGGGCAGATAAGAAAGAGAATGAACTAGGAGCAGTATTTCATAGGAAAGATAGGTCAGAATGGCTTGTAACAATGACATTAGATGAATGGATGAAATTATATAAGGGGGAGTTACCTAGTGAAGATTAAACTCGGAGATTATTTAATAGAATCGGACGAAAGACAATATATAGTAAAAATTAAGAAAATAGTAGAAGAAAGTAGATTAACTAAAAAAGAAAATATAGGGAATGAATACTGGCAACCAATAGCATATTGTACAACATTTGATTCTGCTTTGAAATTCGTGCCACAACAAGCTTTAAGAAGTAATGACGATATATTGGTCATCAAAGAAAAATTAACTCAAATACACGAGCATTCAAAAGAGTATAAGAAGATTGAAGAAGAAATTAAGAAAGTTTATGAGAAAAAGTTAGAAACAGCAATAAGAGATTTTAAAAGAAAGCAAAAAACAGAAGGAGAAACTAAGAATGAATAAATGGGTAGGTATAGGGCGACTTACAAGAGATCCAGAACTTAATTTTGCAGCAGGAACTGGAACAGCAGTAGCAAGATTTACTTTAGCAGTAACAAGACCTTTTAAGAAAGATGAAACAGATTTTATTAATTGTATAGCATTTAATAAGAGAGCTGAAGCAATAGCACAGTATTTAACTAAAGGTAGACAACTAGCAGTAACAGGAAGTATAAGAACAGGCTCATATGATGCTAAAGATGGAACTAAGAGATATACAACTGATATAGTAGTAGATTCATTTGAATTTATAGGAAGTAGTAAGAGTAATGATAATCAAGGTTCTAATAGTTTTAATCAAGATAGCTTTGGGGGAATGAACTTTGAGGAAGATATGATGCCAGTAGATGATGGATGTCCTTTCTAGGAGGTAAATAAAATATGAGGATAAAAACAGAATTATACAATGATAACTTTCAAAATTATAAAAGGTATAACATTCCTAAAGCTCAGTTAGTTATAGCAGATATACCGTATAACATTGGTAAAAACGCTTATGGAAGCAATCCAGAATGGTATATAGGCGGTGATAGAAAAAATGGAGAAAGTAAAAAGGCAGGAAAAACATTCTTTAATACAGATGAAAATTTTAATATAGCTGAGTACTTTCATTTCTGCAATAGGTTACTTAAAAAAGAACCTAAGGAAAAAGGACAAGCACCTTGCATGATAGTATTTTGTGCCTTTGAACAGATAGAAACTGTTAAAGCTTATGCTGCAAAACATGGATTTAAACATAATATACCATTGATTTTTTGTAAGAACTATTCAGCACAAGTATTAAAGGCAAACATGAGGATATGTGGAGCTACTGAATATGCCTTAGTTTTATATAGAGATAAGTTACCTAAATTCAATAATGATGGCAAGATGATTTTTAACTGGTTTGAATGGAAAAGAGATAGCAAAAAGGAATATCCTAAGATACACCCAACTCAAAAGCCTATAAATGTATTAAAAAGATTAATAGAGATATTTACAGATGAAGGAGACGTAGTAATAGATCCATGCGCAGGTAGTGCATCAACATTAAGAGCTTGTAAAGAGTTGAATAGAAATAGTTACGGATTTGAGATTTCTAAAAAATTTTATAATGAAGCTATTGAAAAAATGTTAGGTGAAAATAATAAAGAAAATTCTATAGCTAGAGCAGAGCTAGAAGGACAATGTTCTTTGTTTCATGAGGCTTTATGATACAGATATTAAATTTATAGGAGTAATGTAAATGGATAAAGTAAGAGAAAAAATAAAGGAATATATAACCAATGGAGTTATAAAGACAGAAGGTATAAGGAAGTTAAAAAGAGAGTTTAAAATAAATGAAAAAGAACTTGGCGTAATGTGGCTAGAGGAAAAAGAAAATATAAAAAGCAAATATTCTAAAAGAAATAATAGGCAGATATATAAATCTAATAAGGATGAAGTAGTATTTAAAGCTATAAAAACTTTTGGTGAGGATATGCAGAAGATAGTAGCCATGGAAGAACTAGCAGAGTTACAACAAGCTTTGTCTAAAGATTTGAGGGGGAAGGATCATAACGTTGAAGAAGAAATTGCAGATGTATATATTATGTTAATGCAATTGGAACTTATGTATGATAAGACAAAAATTGAAGAATGGATAGATAAGAAAATAGATAGATTGGATAAAAGATTGAGAGGGTAGCATATGAAAATAGTGGTTATATGGTTAATAGCAGTACTATTTTATTGGGCATTGATATATGGAGCTACTAGAAATTATAAAGATTATTAATTTGAAAAGAATTATCAAAAAAGAAGGGAGATTAAAACATGAATGAAGATGTTTTAAAATTATTAGAGATTATTAAGATATTTAATATGCAAGAGGTTTTAGAAGATGAATTTAATGCTTTTGCCGAAGAACTTGAAGGAAACGAAAATGTTTCTTTGAAGGAATTAATAGATTTAGCAGAATGTGAAATGTCATATTGGGAAAATGATTAATATGTATTTTGTAAATATTGCGAACTAATTAAGGAAATCTGATCTTTGAAAATTGAATAATACGGTATTAGAAAAATATGTTATAATTAACTCATAATTGTATTATTATATGAGTTAGTAGTTTTTTACTAAACGATAAATTAGAATTTATAGGGGAGAATATTGATGGCACAAGTAGATATAAAAGAGGCATATGATAAATACATTAAGAGTTTAGGTAGTGGACGTGATGATGATATCAAAAAAGCAAAATATAATCTATTATGGGAAGCTTCTAATTTATTTGAAATAGTTGTCAATTACATTACATTATATAAATATGGTGTAAAATATGATTTTGGTAAAAGTATTATTCCCAAAGGAACCAAGTTATATCGTATTAGATGTTATGAGACTGATACCGATTTTTCAAATCCAAGTCAATGGGAAGCCCCACCACATAAGCCGCAAAATAGGGCAAATATTAAAGGACAAGAAGCACTATACTTAGGAAGCACAGAGAGGATTTGTATGTTAGAAGCCCATATAAAAAAAGGTGATAAATATGCATTAGGGATTTATGAAGTCGAAGAGGATATTGAAGTTGGAGGTTATCTAACATATGATTCAAATAATATACTTCATAACTGGGCGGGAACGGTTTTAAATGCTTTTTTGATAGCACCTTCCCGTAGTCAGAGAAATAAAGAGCTATTTTCCTATTTAGATTCTTATTATGGTGTATTAAAATTAGATGATTTTGCAAACACGAATGAGTTAAATGAAAATGGTGGATTACAACTTCCTATAAAATTTGGAGTGTTAAATCAACTTGAACAATATTACAATATTACAAATCAATTATGCAATATTCTCTCTGAGGATATTCCTGATGGTATAAGATATAGTTCATGTTATATCCCACTAGAAACTGTGGGTATAGAGTGTTCTGATTTTAATATTGTTTTGTATAGAGAGGGGATTTCTAAAGTTAAGCTTATTGACCATAAAATCAAAACAAATATATTTAATTTTGATTATACAGATTTGTTGAAAGTTATAATGAAAGGTTAAATCCCAGTTTATCGACTAAATTATGAAAAATACCGTATTATTCAAAAGTGAATATGCGGTATTTTTTATTATTAAGGAGGAATTAAATTGGATAAAGAAAGATTAAAAAGATATAGAAGATTAATGTCAGAAGTAGATTTATTAAAAAGACAATTAGAAAAAACAGAACCAGAGTATGTAGAAGATAGCGTTAAGGGTTCAAGTCCTTACTTTCCTTATACAGAACATAAAGTGCATATAGAAGGATATGATTTAGATAGTTATAAGAGAAAAGTAGCAAGACTTAACAGAAGAATAGTAAAGAAGATGAATGAATTAGTAGAAGAAAAAGACAGTTTAATAGAATTTATTTATAACATAGAAGATTCAGAGATAAGACAAATATTTATATACAGATATCTAGATGGACTTACTTGGAAAGATATAGGTGATAAGATGTACTTTGGTACAAGCACTATCAGAATGAAACATGATAACTTTGTAAAAGGTCTAGCACCTATTAGCACTTTAGAAGATATATAATAGTATTATGGAAAAGTAAAGTCCTCCATAGTTTTATATAATTGTGAATGGCAATATAAATCCATTCTGGGGCTTGTATTTGCAGGCATGGGTTAAGTTAATTACCTTCGAGATTATGGAATTAGCTTAATGGATAGGTGCTGAGTGTTGTAACCATTGGTGATCCAGAATACACTAAAATCTCTCTCATAAATTCTCAATACCCTTTTATAGAAAAGCACTTGTTATAGTTATAAAAAATAGCTATTTAACAGGTGCTTTTTTGAAGGATTTAGCAATTAAATGTAGAATTGTTAAATAAAAGGAGTAAAAGAGATTATGGAAAAACATGATAAATTAGAATATATTGAAATGAAAGTTAGAAATAAAGATATAGAAAAATTCAATTCAGAAATTCCTAAAGTTTTATATAAATACAGAATTTTAAATTCAAATACTATAGACTCATTAGAAAATGAATATATATGGTGTGGATGGACAAAAGAGTTAAATGATCCATTTGAATGTCTATTAAAAAGTGATGAAGAAGAAAAGTTAAAAATAAGTAAATATATAGATAGAGAAGTGTTTAATAATAAAGATGTTAAAATCGACTTAAATGTAAAAGAAATTAGAGAACAATATGATAAGTTAAAAGAAATAGAAGTGAAGAAAATAATAAAAGACATTATTGAAAAGAAAGAGTCGATTGTAATGACATCATTTTCTGAAAAAAAGGATAATATTATGATGTGGAGTTATTATGCAGACTCTCATAAAGGAATATGTATTGAATATTCATTTGAAGATATAGATAAAGCTATATCTAACTGGCTACTTCCTGTCATATATGAAGAGCATATAATTAAAATAGGGGATTATTTAGATGATCAAGAGATGGGTGTTGCTAGGCAATTAACAACAAAGTTTATTGGGTGGCAACATGAAAGTGAATGGAGGATGATGAACCCAATTGATGATAGTTTTTATAAGTTAGAGTATAATAATGATAACAGTATAAAAGGTGTGAAAGTAAAACTAAAACCTAAAAGAATTTTTTTAGGATGTAATATAGATAAGAATCACGAAGATATTATACGAGAAATTTCTGATAAAAAAGGAATAGAAGTGTATAAATTTAAAATAAGTGAAAGCATGTACGAATTAATTTAGTTTTATAGTAAAGAAAATACAGCTTTAGGATTAGTATAATAACTAATCCTTTTATTATGCCTGCAGGAGCTAGTAGGAAAACAAATTAAAATATGAAAGGTAGGTGGAACTCCCGTCCACTATACTTACAGCCTACTATCTTTTTAAATCTTATAAAGGATTTTATATCTTTTTGTAGAATTATATATTCTGTAAAGGGGGAGAAAAAATGGAAAAAAGGTATCAAGTTTTTATTAGTTCAACATTTGCTGATCTTGAGGAAGAAAGAAAAGAAGTTATGGAAGCTATAATAAATTTGAATTGTTTCCCAGCTGGCATGGAGATGTTTCCGGCAGCTGACATTGAGCAGTTTGAATATATAAAAACTATAATAGATCAAAGTGATTATTATGTATTAGTGATTGCAGGGAGATATGGATCAGTCGCAGAAGATGGTAAAAGTTATACTGAAAAAGAATATGAATATGCTAGGGAAAAGGGAATACCAGTTCTAGTATTTGTAAAGAAAGATATTGAAAATATACCTGCTTCTCAAACGGATAATAATCTAAAGTTGAAAGAAAAATTACTTGAATTTAGAGAAAATGCTATGAAAAATAGGCTTGCTAAGTTCTGGAATGAGAAAATGCAATTAAAATATGAGGTTTATGATAGTTTATCTAAGTGTATTAAGATGATGCCTAGAGAAGGGTGGATAAAAGGAGATACTCCAACTAATAGTGAAACAATAATTCAATTAGATAAGTTAAGAAAAGATAAAATAGAGTTAGAAGATAAGATTAAATATTTAAGTTCTCAGTTAGAAGAAAAAAATGAAATTAAAGATATTGCACAGGGAGATGATAAGATAGCAATAAATTATATATATGATTGTTATGATCATGGTGAAGAAAATGAAAAAGGGCAAGTAAGTATTACATGGAATCAATTGTTTATGATGATAGCACCTGAATTTGAATTGTCTAAAACCATAAATGCTGCAATGAATATTATAGAGGATTCAATAAATAGATTAGCAGATAGAATATATGATTCCATAGAAATTAATAAGGATGATTTTAATGTTATTAAATATCAATTTGATGCATTGGATTTAATAAAGATAATAATTAACAAAAGTAATGAAGGCATGGTTCTTACAGATAGAGGTAGAAGTACATTAAGAAATATGATAATAAAGAAAAAAGAACTTGGATAATGAGTTCTTTTTTTCTTTCTATGTAAAAGGAGGTAGCATTAATGGCTAAGCTAACAGATAAACAAATTATATTTGCAAATGAGTACCTAGTAGACTTTAATGCTACTAAAGAAAGATAAATTCTCAATATCCTTATATATTGAAAGACACTTGTAGAAATATAGGTGTTTTTTATTGTATAATTATGTAAAGAAGGGGAGGGATATAAATGAGTATTGTACAAGAGTTGCAAAGACAAGCAGTAGACAATAAAGATATTGATAATCTTTTAAGAAAAGCTTATATTGTAGCGAATAAGTTAAAGTTAAAAGACTTTGAAAAATGGATTTTTAGTGAATTGAATGGGTATAAAGATATTAATGAAATTCCTGAATATAGAAAATTAACTGGCGAGTTGAAAGCTAAAAATTTATATAGAGGAGAACTTATTCCGGTAGTCATTGATAATCAAATTATTTATAATAAAATAGTAACAAGGAAATTAACACAAAGCATTTTAGAGTTAGAGGAATTGCTAAAAAGCAATGGTGATGTATATTGTGCTTTGAGTATGGAAGAAAATAAAATTTTATCTAATATGAGTGGAGATTACACTGAATTTATAATTTGTATAAATAAAATATATATTATACAAATTGTAAATGAAGTGAAAAATAGAATATTATCATGGTCATTAGAACTAGAAAGTAAAGGAATCTTGGGGAAAGATATTTCTTTCTCAGAAGAGGAAAAAAGAATAGCGTCTGAAAGCTTAGTAATTAATAATAACATAACAACATCAGGGAATATTGCTATACAGCAAAATTCTAATAATTCATCACAGGTTCAAGACAACTCAAACAAGAATTTAGATAATAGGATTTTTAATGAATTAAAGGATATTGCAAATAATATTAAGAACGAGGATAAGGATGAAATTTTAAAAGCTATTAATGAACTAGAAGAAAGTCAAAATAGTGATTTATATAAAGATAAATATAACAAATTTATACAAAGTGCTGCAAATTATATGACTATTTTTGCACCTTTAATACCTATGCTAACTCAGATGTTAGTATAATAGAATTAATATTTTAAGAACTCTAGAAATAGGGTTCTTTTTATTTATATAGAAAGGATGTGAGTTCATGGCAAAGTCAAAATGGGAAACTCATGTAAAAGATAAATTAATATTAGTTGAAGCCTGGGCAAGAAATGGGCTCACTGATGAACAAATATCAAAGAATTTAGGTATAAGCAAAGATACCTTTTATAAGTATAAGAAAGAGCATACAGACTTTTCTGACTCCTTAAAAAGGGGGAAAGAAGTAATTGATATAGAAGTAGAAAATGCTTTATTAAAAAGAGCATTAGGTTATAAATATAATGAAATAACAAAGGAACTATTTAAAGATAAAGAAACAGGAGAAGAAGAATTAAAGGTAACTAAGGTAGTTACTAAAGAAGTACAACCAGATACAACAGCTCAAATATTCTGGTTAAAGAATAGAAAGCCAGAAGATTGGAGAGATAAAAAGGATATAGAGCATAGTGGGAATGTAAATAACCCATATGAAGGATTAACAAAGGAAGAGTTATTAAAAATAGCTAGTGAAGATGATGGATAGAAAGTTAATAAAATTAGGTGCTAAATGTGAACTTGCAAGACGTGAGTTCTTTTTTTATTGTAATTTAATGGCACCAGATTTTTATAAGAAGAATAGAAAATATCTAATTGAGTTGTGTAATGAATTCCAAGAGTTCTATGAGAGTGATGATGAAGTATTAATTATAAATGAACCTCCTAGACATGGTAAATCAAGAACAGCATCATTATTTGTTGAATGGGTACTAGGTAAAAATAAAAATGAAAAGATAATGACAGGATCATATAACGAAACATTATCTACTATGTTTTCTAAGAATGTTAGAAATGCAATACAAGAAGAAAAAGCAGATAAATACAAGCCTGTATTTAGTGATGTATTTCCTAATGTGAGAATAAAACAAGGTGATGGAGCTATGAATCTATGGAGTTTAGAAGGTGGATATAATAACTATCTTGCTACTTCTCCTACTGGAACAGCTACAGGGTTTGGAGCATCACTATTAATTATAGATGACTTAATTAAAAATGCAGAAGAAGCCTATAATGAAAGTGTTAAAGAAAAACATTGGGATTGGTTTACTAATACAATGCTTTCAAGACTTGAAGAAGGTGGAAAGATAATAATTATAATGACTAGATGGGCCAGTGATGATTTAGCTGGAAAGGCATTAGAGCATTATAAAGAACAAGGAGCAAAGGTAAGACATATAAGCATGAAGGCATTACAAGATGATGGAACAATGCTTTGTGAAGAAGTGTTAAGTAGAAAGTCTTATGAAGCTAAAAGAAAAGCCATGGGGGAAGATATAGCATCAGCTAACTATCAACAAGAACCTATAGACTTAAAAGGATGTTTATATAAAACTCTTAAGACATACACAGAGGTACCAAAAGATGAAAAGGGTAATTGTTTATTCACATCTATTAAGGCTTATTGCGATACAGCAGATACTGGGGAAGATTACTTATGTAACATAATTTATGGTGAATATAATAAAGAAGCTTATGTATTAGATGTTTACTATACTAAAGAATCTATGGAAGTAACTGAAAAGGAAACGGCTAAAAGATACTTAGAACATCAGGTAAATAGAGCATTAATAGAAAGTAATAATGGTGGTAGAGGATTTGCAAGAAGTGTAGAAAGAATACTTAAGGAAGTATTTAATAGCAATAAAACTAAGATAGATTGGTTCCATCAGGGTGAAAATAAAGTAGCTAGAATATTATCAAATAGTACTTGGGTAATGGAACATATTTATTATCCGGCTAATTGGAGAGATAAATGGCCAGAGTATTATAAGGCTATGGTTAAGTATCAAAGAGAAGGTAAAAATAAGCATGATGATGCACCAGATGCAACTACAGGTATAGCAGAACAATTTAATAATAAGAAAAAGGTTAGGATAGGAAGTAAATCTAAATTAGGATTAAGATAATTTCGTTAAATTTTGTTTTCACGAACTAACTTCAAACCACCCATTTAAGCCATTATTTAAATATAAAAATAACAAAATGTGTTTAATAAAACTAAACATTTTTAATATAAATAGCTATTTCGTAGTTCTAATAGCGAAATAATGAAGAAAGGTGATAAAATGCCAATAATTAAGGATAGAGATTTACTAAATGAAGATGGAAGTATTCCTATAAAGTTATTAGTTAAATGTATTGATGAACATAAAGCTATAGTAAGGAATAAGTATGAGAAGCTTAATAAATATTATGATGGAGAGCATAAGATATTAAATAGAACATTATCAAGTACATCTTTACCTAATAATAAGGTAGTTGCTAACCATGCAGAGTATATAACAGATATGGCAACAGGATATGTATTTGGTACTCCAGTAAGCTATGGAGGTAAGGGAGCAGAAGAATTAAATAAGATATTTATAGAAATAGATGAAGATAGTCATAACAATGAGTTAGCTTTAGATTTATCTATATTTGGTGTAGGGTATGAATTAATCTATATGAATAACGAAGAAGTTCCTTACCCAGAACTAGCAGTAGTAAGTCCTTTAAATAGCTTTATTGTGGTTGATAGCACAGTTAAACATAAGCCTATGTTTGGAGTGACTCATTATCCTAAGTATGATATTGATAATTCATTAAAAGGATACGATGTTAATGTCTATACAGATAAGGATATAACACATTATTTCTTTACAGACTTAACTAGTGAATCACCAACTATTGATGATCCAGAAGAACATTATTTTAAAGGTGTCCCATTAATTGAGTATAAAAATAATAAGAAGTTCAAAGGTGATTTTGAAGGAGTAATAACTTTAATAGATGTTTATAACTTATTGCAAAGTGATAGAGTAAATGATAAAGAACAAATGGTAGATGCTTTACTTGCTGTTATAGGTGCTTCATTAGGTGATGATGGAGAAGAGAAGATAGAAACAGCTAAACTATTAAAGGAATTAAAGATTATTGAACTAGACCAAGGTGGAGATGCTAAATGGTTAGTTAAAAGCCTTAATGAAACTGAAATAGAAGTATTAAAGAACTCATTAAAAGATGATATACACGAATTTAGTAAAGTTCCTTGTCTTACTGATGAAAACTTTGTTGGTAACGCTAGTGGTGTGGCTATGAAGTACAAGCTGTTAGGTTTTGAACAGTTAGGAAAGACGAAAGAAAGATACTTCAAGCAAGGTTTAAGGCAGAGATTAAGGTTAATGTCTAATATAGAAAATATAAGAGCAAAGAATATAAATCCAAGTGACATAGATATTACTATGAAGAGATCACTTCCAGTTGATGATGAACTAGCAGCTAAAATAGCACAAGAAACAGAAGGATTTATAAGCTGGGAAACTAGACTTAAGAGATTTGATGAAGAAATAGACATTGATGAAGAAAGAAAAAGACTAGATAAAGAAAATAAAAAGAAAATAGATGAACAAAAAAAGATGTTTGGTTCATATGATTTTAGAAATATAGAAAAGGAAGGTGAAGAAGAATGATAATAATAGCTTGGATAGTATTAATATTAAATGCTTTAATAGTTTTAATAACATTTCCTGGAGTATTTACGGATAAAAGCACATCTGGTAGGGTAGCTAACTTTATATCTTGTATAGGTGGGATATTATCTTTAATTCTTTCTATTTATATTATTAGGTTATAAGATGAAGAGTAATACTTATTGGAAGAATAGAGCTAATGAGAGAATGGCAGAATATCACAGGAATAGTGATACTACAATAAATAAAATTAATGCTGCTTACGATAAAGCTATAAAAGATATTAATGGGGATATAAATAATATATTCTTTAAATACATGAAAGATAGTAATCTTAGTGTTAGTGAAGTTAGGCAATTATTAAACTCTAAAATACCTAAGGAAGAGTTAAATGATATAAGAGTTAAGATACATGGAATACAAGATGAAGAATTAAAAAGATATATGATGGCTCAACTTAACGCAGAAGCCTATAAGGCTAGAATAACTAGATTAGAAGCTTTAAAAGAGAGCATATATATTAATACTAAGTTAGCAGCAGATGTTGAAATAAAACAAAGTACAAGACTATATACAGATAATATAAAGAAAGCCTATTATACTAACCTATTTGATATTCAAAAAGGATTAGGGATAGGCTTTAATGTTGCAGAAATGCCACTAGAAACTGTACAAGAGATACTTAAGAATAATTGGAGTGCTAAACATTATTCAAAGCGTATATGGCATAATACAGATGTATTAGCAGAGAAGTTAGAAGAAGTAATAATAAGTGGATTAATGAGTGGTAAAAGTTCAAGAAGAATGGCTATGGGGTTAGAGGAATTAACTAACTATGGTAAGTTTGCATCTGAAAGAATTATAAGAACTGAAACAACTTATATATCTAATGCAGCAGGAATAGAATCTTATAAGGAATGTGGAATAGATAAATATGTTTTTATTGCTACATTAGATTTAAGGACAAGTAGCCAGTGCAGAGAACATGACAAGAAGATATTCAATGTAAAAGATGCAGAAGCTGGAGTAAACCTTCCTCCGTTACATCCACATTGCAGAAGTACAACAAGGGCTTATTTAGGAGAAAGTACTTTAAAGGATATTAAAAGAAGGGCAAGAGATCCAGAGACAGGAAAGTCTTACTTAGTACCAGGAGATATGAGTTACAAACAATGGTATGATAAGTTTGTAGTTGATAAGTATGGAAAAGATAAAACAGAAGTATTTGAAAAGATGGTTAAGAATAAAGCAGCTGATAGAAAGCAACTTAATGAATTTAAGGAAGTTTTAGGAAAAGAATCACCAAAGACATTGAAAGACTTTCAAGAGTTGAAGTATAATAATAGTAATGAATGGAAGCTAACAAAATATAATTATAAATTAAGAAAAGAAGTAATTTATAATCCTAATGTTGTTTTAAATAATGCTAATAAATTTGAAGTTAATGAGAATAAATATTTAAAGTATATTTTTGATGGAGAAAACAAAGATGGATTAGCTAAAGGAAGAGCAATAGAAAGTAGATTAGGATATAATATAGATAATTACAAAGAATTTGATAAATTAATTAAAAGCAATATAGGTAAATATCCAGCAAGACATAAAGCTAGTACACCACATGGGGAAAAATATGAAGTTAATATGGTTGTAAAAGGACTTAAAGGGAAGCAAGCTAAAATATTAGTAGGTGTTATGTATGATGGAAATCCAAAGCTAACTACATTGTATATAGATAAGTTAAAGGAGAGTGATTTAAAGTATGAGTAAGCTTGAAGTTTCAGAGTGCGATATTGTTAGATTAAAAGATGGTAGAGAAGGAACAGTTTTAGGAATATGGAAAGATGGAGAAGCTTATGAAATAGAGTTGAATCCTCCGGAAGTAGAGACTATAGAAAAAGAGAAAATAGAAAAAATTATTTACAAAGCCTAAAAAGCACTTACTAAATTAAAGAGTAGGTGCTTTTATTATGCTTAAAATTAAGGAGGGAACATAAACGATGAATGAAAAACAATTTATAGAATGGTGTAAACAGGAAGTTTGTAACTATACCAACAAACATTTAGATAAGACAGATAAGAAGAAAATTACTACAGATGATGTATTTATGGTATGGAGTTGCAAAATACTTCAAAATACTTCAAAATAATAAAGCATTGCTTAGTACAACTCTATTTGATGGAATGTATTATGAGTGCACATACAATGGTGATAAAAAGGAAATGTATGTAGATGCTTATAAGAAATGGGAAAACTATAAGATCAAAAATGGAGAAACAATAGAACGTGATGTTTTACTAAAAGGTGGATTACAATCTGCAACGTAAAGTCTTAGGAAACTAAGGCTTTTTATTATGCCTTTTATTACTTACTGTAAGGCGTTAAAGAACAGGTTAGTAAATAATATTTGAATCTAATGGGCATTGAACATTAGGGGCAAGGAGGAAGAAATGAAAAGAAAATTAATAATGAATCTGCAATTATTCAGTTTAGGTGGAATATCTAGGCCTTTACTAGAAGCAGATAGTGGAGTAGGTAATGGAGGTTCTGGAACTGGGGCAGAAGGTGGCAATGGTGAAGGAACTGGAGAAGGAACCCAAGGAAACGAAGGTGGAGAAAAATCTTTTGATGATGTATTAAAAGATAAAAAGTATCAATCTGAATTTGATAAAAGAGTTGCCAAGGCTCTTGAAACTGCTAAGTCAAAGTGGGAGACAGATTACCAAGCTAAAATCCAAGAAGCTAAGACAGAAGCTGAAAAGTTAGCAAAGATGAACGCTGACCAAAAGGCAGAGTATGAAGCAAAAAAGAAGTTAGATGATCTAGCAAAAAGGGAAAAGGATATTACTACTAGAGAATTAAGAGCAACAGCTTATGAAACTCTAGCAGAAAAGAATCTGCCAAAGGAATTAGTAGATATTCTTAACTATTCAGATGCTGAACAATGCAATAAAAGTATTGAAGCAGTAGAAAAAGCTTTCCAATCTGCAGTAGAGAAAGCTGTAAATGATAAGTTAAGAGGTGGAAATCCTCCTAAGGGTGGACAAGGAAGTAAAACAGATTATAGCAAAATGAGTGATGCTGAATATTATGCAGCTACTTATAAAAATAAAAAATAGAAAGAAGGAATATTAAATGGCAAATGAATTTATTACAGTAAAGGAAATAGCAAGACAAATACTACCAAGATTAATTGAAAACTTAGTTTTTCCTAACTTAATCCATAAGGATTTTAGTGACGAATATGTAACTGGTAAAGGTGCTACTATTCAAGTAAAGAAGCCAGTTATTTTAACTGCTAAAGATTTTAATGAATCAGAAGGAACTTCTACACAAGATGTTAAAGAAGAATCAGTAGATGTGACATTAGATAAGCTTGCAACAGTTGATGTTGAGTTTGGAGCAATTCAAAGAGCAACTAATGTTGATGATTTAAATAGATTATTCTTAGAGCCAGCAGCAGTTGCTTTAGCAGAAAAGATTAATAGTGATGGATTATTCTTATACAAAGATATACCTTATGCAGTAGGAACTGCAGGAACAACTCCAAGTAAGCTTACTGATTTAGCTAATGTTAGAAAGATGTTAAATACAAATAAAGTTCCAGTTGCAGGTCGTGTTGCTGTGTGGGATCCAGAAGCAGATGCTAATTTTACAACTATAGATGCAATTGTTAATGCTGAAAAGAGTGGTTCAACTGCTGCATTAAGAGAAGGTTCTATAGGTCGTGTATTTGGATTAGATAACTACATGGCACAAGGTGTTAAGCAACATACTACAGGAATCACTAAAGCTACTGATGTTAAGGTAAATGGTAAAGTCACTGCAGGAGCAACAAGCATTGCTATAGATGGAACTGCTTTAACAGGTAAGCTTGTAAAAGGTGATATATTAACAATTAAAAAGAATAATTATGTAGTTGTAGAGGATACTGCAGATGCATCAACAAATGCAATTGCTTCAGTTAAAGTATATCCAGCTTTACCAGAAATCGCAGATGATACAGTAGTAACATTAGTTTCTGGACACACTGCTAATTTAGCATTTAATCCAATGGCATTTGCTTTTGTTACTAGACCATTAATTGCACCAGCAGGAGTTGAATCTTATGTTACATCTTACAATGGAATTACTTTAAGAGTAGTAAGAGGGTATGACATGAAGTATAAGAAAGAAATGCTTTCTATGGATGTGCTTTATGGATATAAGACAATGTATCCAGAGTTAGCAACAAGAGTATTAGGATAATAGAGGGTATTAACCCTCTTTTCTTTTGGGGGTGTTTTAAATGACACAATTAGAAAAATTAAAAATAAGGCTAGAGATAAAAGATACAAACCAAGATGAACTATTAAATATGATTTTAGAAGATGCAGAAAGTGAAATATTAGATTTCTGTAATAGAGATATACTTCCAATAAAGGCTGAATCTCTACAAAGAGAACTGGCCATTATTTACTACAATAGGCTAGGGAGTGAAGGAGAAACTTCTAGAAGTGAAGGAGGAGTATCTGTTTCTTATTCTACAGAGATACCAGAAAGTATTAAAAATAGGCTAATAGCTTTTAGAAGGCTTAAGTTAGTAGGTGTTGCTAATGCGAATAAAGAATAAAAAGACTTACTATCTTAAGAGGAAAACAGTAATTGAAGATAATGAAGGTGGTAAATATCCAGGATATTCAGAATCTATAGAAATACAAGCAAATATATATCCTGCTAGTGGGAAATTGCAAGCTGAAATATATGGAGAAAAGCTTAATTACATCTTAAATATGCTATATGATGGATCAAAAACATTAAAAGAAGGTGATGGAATATGTGTATATGTTTCTAAAGAAAGTGAACCAGATTATAAGGTCATTAGTATAAAAAGATATAGTCATATGTTTATTGAACTGGAGAAGATACAAAAATGAGTAATAGTATTGTTGGTTTAGATAGCCTTCTTAAAAAATTAAATAGTTTAGGCGGAAATGTTGAAGAAACATTATATGATAGCATAGCAAAGCAAACTAAACTTGTACAAGGTGAATCTAAAGAGTTATGTGCTGTAGATACAGGAGATTTAAGAGAAAGTATTAAAGATAATACTAGAAAGTATAAAAATAAGATTGTAGGTTCAGTTTCGACCAATATGGAACATGCTCCATATGTAGAATTTGGAACTGGTAAAGTTGGAGAAAGAACTAATACCAATACTAATGTAAATGTTAGTTATAAGCAGGATAAATGGAAGGTTAATATTCCAGATGTAGGGGTAAGATGGATTGAAGGACAACCGGCTCAACCTTTTTTATATCCTGCATTGAAAAATAATGAAGATAAGATATTAAAAAATATAAAAGAAGATGTTAAACAAGCTATAAGAGAGGTGGCTAAAAAGTGATTAATGTTAAGGATCAAGTTTATAAGGCTATCAAAGATATCTGTACTAATGTAAGCGATAGTTATCCTTCTGAATGGGCGAATTTACCTGCTATACAGTATGTAGAAGAAGATAATAAAGTTTATGAGTTTACAGATGGCAAAGAGGATAAGTCTTATATAAGATATAAAATTGATATTTGGCACAATAGGAGTACTTCTGAATATGCTCTTGAAGTAGATAAAAGAGTATCTGCTTTAGGATTAAGGAGAACCTTATGTCAAGATGTAGCTGACCCTAGTGGGTTAAAACATAAAGTAATGAGATATGAAGGGATTATAGATAATAATACCCAATTAGTTTACCAGTAAAGGAGGAATATAGATGTTAGCTAATGGAATTAAGTTAGGATACAAGAAAAAGGGTTCTGAACCAGCTACTTATACAGATTTGCCAGGATTAAAAGAAGTTCCAGAAATGGGAGACGAACCAGAGAAGGTTGATAATACTTGTTTAAGTGATAAGGTAAAGCAATATGAATATGGTATAGGAGATCCAGGAGATTTAGAATATAAGTTTAAGTATGAAAATTCTAGTGCAACTAGTCCATATAGAGTTTTGAGAGCAGCGGCAGAGAGTAAAGAAGTATTAAGCTTTGAAGAAACATTTCCAGATGGAACAAAGTTTAATTGGGATGCACAAGTAAGTGTTAAATTAGGTGGCGGTGGAGTAAATGGAGTTATAGATTTTACTCTAAAGATGGCATTACAAAGTGACATAAGAGTTGTTGATCCAAGCTAAAAGTATTAAATCTTTTAATATGCTCCTAAATATTGTATTATAATTATATTAACAATATTTGGGGGTGTAGAGATGAAAGAGAAAAATAGAATAACTACATTGCTATTATGCTTCTTTACTGGATTTTTAGGCGGACATCATTATTATTTAGGTAATTATGCTAGAGGGATTTTTTATACTTTTACAGCTGGGGGATTTGTTTTTGGATTTATAATAGATTTCTTTTTAATCTTATTTGATGATGATTACATAAAGAAACAAGAAGAAAAAATAAAAAACAAAAAAAGTTTTAGTGAAGCTGCAAAAGAAGAAGCTAGATATAGAGATAAAATGAGACAGATAGAATTTGAAAATAAAAAATATAAAGCTTCTCAACAAGTATGTTGCCCTAAGTGTGGAAGTTCTCAATTAACTGCTAATAAAAAGGGATTTAGTTTAGGAAAAGCGGTAGCTGGTGGTGTTTTATTAGTACCTATCGCTGGAGTAGCAACAGGTATGATAGGAAAAAATAAAATAATTATTACTTGTCTAAGCTGTGGAAAGCAGTTTAAGCCAGGCAACGGAAGATAAGCACTTACTTATGTAGGTGCTTTTATTATGCAAAAAATTAGGAGGAATAAGGAATGGCAAGAAAGCAATTTGCGATATGGAATGTAGGGGATGAAGAATATAAGCTAAAGCTTAAAACATCAACCTTATGTGATCTAGAAGAGAAATTAGGAACTAGCTTAATGAATGTATTAGGTAATGGTAATATGCCTGCATTAAAGATAATGCTTACAATAACTCATTATGCTATTAAAGATTATAATGCCAATATTAAATTTAAAGATGTTCAAGATTTATTTGATAAATACATTGATGATGGGGGAAGCCAATTAGAATTTTTTACGAAAGTACTTATGGATGTTTATAAGGTAAGTGGTTTTTTTACGGAAACACAAGCGGAAATGATAGAGGAGAAGCAGGAGAAGGCGGAGGAAATGCTTCAAGGATAGAAAGTATAGCAGAGTATATAGAGGAGTTGTATCCTAAATTTTTAGATATGGGATATACTCCTTCTTTATTTTGGGATAGTTCTTTATTAGAAATATATGACTTAATGGATAGCTACAACAGAAGAAAGAAAAATGAAATGAAAGAGCTAGAGGAAAAGTTAAAGGCTGAAATATCCCTCAATTCTGTATTAGCAAGGCAAATAGGGGAATATGTAGCAAGTCTATTTAATAAAGAAGTTCAATTAACTCCATTAAATAATTTTTTTCCAAGTCTTTTTGAAGAAGATGAAGAAGAAGTTGATAATGATATGGCTTTATATAAGGCTAGGATGGAGGAGTTCGCATTTAGACATAACGAGAGATTAAAAAGAAAGGGGGAATAGCTTATGGATGGAATGACCTTGGAGAAATTACAAGTTCTTATTGAAGCACAAACTAAAGGCTTTAGGGATGAAGTCGCAAAAGTTCAAAATAAAGTTAAGAAAATGACCAATAGTGTTAATAATGAAGTTAATAAAGTTAAGAGAATATTTAAGAGTTTAGGTAGATTTGTAGCAGCTGTAGGGATAGGAAAATTCTTTGTAGATAGTACAAGGCAAGCCATGAAAGTTGAAGCAGCGATTCAACAGATAACTCGTACAATGGGTGAAAGTACAAATCAGTTCTTAAAATGGGCAAAGAATAATGCATTAGCATTTAATATGTCACAAAGTGATGCTATGAACTATGGAGCTGTATTTTCTAATTTAGTAAGTACTTTTAGTAGTGGTACTAAAGAAACATTACAATACACTACAGACTTGTTAAAAGCATCTTCAATAATTGCATCTGGTACAGGTAGAACTATGGAAGATGTAATGGAACGTATTAGATCTGGTTTACTTGGTAATACAGAAGCAATTGAGGATTTAGGAGTAAATGTTAATGTTGCTATGTTGAAAAGTACAGAAGCATTTAATAAATTTGCTAATGGCAAGTCGTGGGATCAGTTATCTTTCCAAACTCAACAGCAAATTAGACTTATGGCTATATTAGAGCAAACACAAAATAAATTTGGCGGTGAAGTATTCAATAATACTAATTCTAGCCTACAACAATTAGTAGCAGTATTAAAAGATGTGGCTTTAAATATAGGGAATGCATTCCTGCCTATACTAAATGTAGTTTTACCTATATTAACTGGATTTGCTCTTAAGTTAAGAGAAGTAACAGCATATATTGCAACATTTATGCAAACTTTATTTGGTAAAAAAGCAACTAGCACAGTAACGAAAACAATGCAATCTGCGACAAGTGCTGCAATAGGTGGTGCAAATGCTCAAAATGCTTATAATGATGCTTTAAGTGATACTGGAGATACAGCTAAGAAAACAGCTAAAGAAATGAATAGGCTACTAGGTGGATTTGATGAAATTAATTCATTGAGTAATAGTGGCTCTAGTGGTGGAGGACTTCCAACTACAGGTGGAGTAGGTGGAGCCGATATTCCTACAATAGATTTAGGGTTAAGTGAAGAACCAGATATAAGTGGAGTAAGTAAAGCAGCTGAGAAAGTTAGAGCTGTTTTTAAAAACTTAGCAGATTTTCTTGAAAGTAATAAGGTTCTTATAATTTCAATACTTGCAGGCTTAATAGCCACAATCACTTCAATATTTGCAATTAGTAAGTGGTCAGCTGTAACTGGAGTCATAAGTGGATTAGTTGGATGGTTTGTTCAATTAAAGGCAGCATTAGGTTTTTCTAGCTTGTTAAAAGTTATAAGTTATGGGTTATTTGGAATAAGTCCGATTGCATTAGGAGTTTCAGTAGCTATAGGAGCAGTTGTAGGAGCTATAGTTTACTTATGGAATACAAGCGAAGAGTTTAGAAATATTATAACAGGAATACTAAACGATATTATGGGGCTATTACAAAGGTTATGGAATGAGGTATTAAGTCCTTTATTTAGTTTTTTAGCAGATGTATTTATGACTATTTTAATGCCTATTGCTAAGTTTTTAGGAACTATATTAGTTGAAGCAGTTTTAGCAGTATTTAAGGTTGTAAAATCAATTTGGGATAATGTATTAAAACCATTAGCAGACTTCTTGATAGACATATTAGCAATTGCTTTACAAGGGGTTGTAGATGTATGGAATACCTGGAAGCCATTAATACAAGTTATATTTAAAGTAATTATGTGGCTATGGGATAATGCATTAAAGCCATTTGTAGATTTTATAGTTAAATTCATGTGTGGAGCTATTAAGGATTTTGGAATAACTGTTAAAGAAGTTTTAGATTCTGTAAAACGTATTTTTAGTGGCATTATTGATTTTATTACAGGAGTATTTACTGGAAACTGGTCTAGAGCATGGCAAGGTGTAGTTAATATCTTCGGTGGTATTATGGACGGATTAGGTGCTGTAATAAAAGCACCACTAAATGGAGTTATATGGCTAATAAACCAAGCAATCAGTGGATTGAACAAAATTAAAGTTCCTGATTGGGTACCTTCTTGGTTAGGTGGAGGACAAGGTATTAATATACCACAAATCCCTTACTTAGCACGTGGAGGTATTATAGATAGTCCGACACTTGCAATGGTAGGTGAAGCTGGTAAAGAAGCAGTAGTTCCATTAGAAAATAATAAAGGAGGCTTAAGAGAGTTAGCTAGTTTATTATTAGCAGAAATGGGTCCAAGAAATTCTAACAATAATAGCTTTGGAGATTTAATCTTACAAATAGATGGTAGTGTAATAGGTAAAGTAGCACTTAAGCAATTAAGGAAAATGCAAAGACAAGGAAACATAACATTAATACCAGTATAGGAGGGGTAGCATGATTAATATAAATGGAGTGGCTATTGCTACTCCTAAGTCTTATGAAGCAACAGTAACTGATTTAGATGGAGAAACAAATCGTAATGCAAATGGAGAACTTATAAGAGATAGAATAGCAGTTAAAAGAAAATTAAATTTAGAGTGGGGCCCATTAACCCAAGCTGAAACACAAACATTACTTAGTGCTGTAAGTAGTGTTTTTTTTACGGTTACTTTTCCAGACCCTCAATCTGGAATGATAACTAAAACAATGTATGTAGGAGATAGAACAGCTCCTGCATATTTTTATGATGAAAAAGCTAAAGAAGTTAAATGGCAAGGTCTAAAAATGAATTTTATAGAAAAGTAGGAGGAATTATTAATGAAATTAAGTAATGAAAAGTTAGTAAACAGTATAGGAGTATTAAGTAAGCTAACTAATATGGAGCTACCTATTAAGTTGAGTTATGCAATATCTAAAAATATTACTAAGATAAATAGAGAGTTAGTTGTTTACAATAAGGAAAGGCAAAAGTTAATTGAAAAGTATGGAGAGAAGGATGAAGAAAGTAAATTAAAAACTAAAGAAGATGGAACTATTAATATATTAGATATTGATAGTTTTAATAAAGATTTAAAAGAAATTTTAGACATAGAGACAGAAGTAGATATACATGTTATAGACTTAGAAAAAGTTGATGTAGATATAAACATTACTCCAGGAGAGATTATGTTAGTAGACTATATGTTTAAATAGATCCTTCTAAATTTTAAGAAAGGAGGGAGGATTATATATACAACAAGTACAGCATATAAAACAGCAATAAAAGAAGCTTCAAGGGGTTTTGAATGTAAGGTTACAATATTAGATAAAGTTTATAAAAACGATGATATTGTAGATATTATAATAGATGGTAACATACAACCTAGTGATGGATTTATGATAGGTGCTACAACTAGCCAAACATTAGATTTAACACTTATAAATAAAGGTGATATTGTATATGGTACTAGTACTATAAAAGTAGAAATAGGCTTAAAAATAGGCAATACAATAGAGTATATTCCTATAGGTTTTTACAATATAGATGATATAGAAAAAACTGACTATACAATTAAAATAACTGCTTATGATAACATGATGAAGTTTGAAAGAAATTTTACAACTAATTTAGGTGATACATTATCATTACAACAAGTAGCAAGTGAATTAACAAGAATAACAGGAGTACAATTTACAGGAACCCTTCCAGCTTATACAGTTAAAAAGTTGGAGGGGTTTTCTTGTAGAGAGGTATTAAGTTATGTAGCTTCTATTTGTGGAGGAAATGCAACTATAACGAGGGATGGTAAGTTTACTATAGTAATTCCTAAAGATAACTCCTATAGCATAGGAACATCCAATTATTTTGAGTATAAAAGAGAAGAAACTAAATATAAAATAGGGAAGATATCATGCCAAGCAGGAGAAGAAGTATTAAGTAAGGGTAGCTTAGGAGCTGACTCTATGGAGTTAGAATTTGAAAATCCTTGGGTTACTAATTCTATTTTACAAGATATTTATAATAAGCTTAATGGATTTGAATATCTAGGTTATTCTATGAAATGGCAAGGTGATCCTAGCATAGATGTAGGTGATATAGTAACTATAACTGATAAAAAGGGAGTAGTAAGAAAACATCCTATATTAAGTCAAAAGTTTACTTATACTGGTGGATTAACTTCTGAAATATCTGCAAAGGGTGAGAATAAAAATAAGAATGAGTTTTCTGGAAGTGGACCATCTGCAAAGAAAGTAGAAAGAGTTGTTATGGAACTTGCTCTCATAAATAAAGCTTTAATAGATGTAGCTTATATAGGAGATTTAACAGCAGGAAATATAAAATTTGATACAGCTTCTGGTACTATAATGGATTTACAAACACTCTTAAGTAAATTTGTTACTGGAGAAAACGGACAGTTTTTAAACCTTACATCTAGCAATGTTGTTATTGCAAATGCGGTAATAAAAGATGCTATGATAGAGAATGTTAGTTTAAATAAACTTAAGTCAGGAACTATTGATACAAATAAAATTACTTTATCTAGTGCAGATGGTGGATTAAGTATTGTAGGTCCTACTATGCAATTTAAAGATAAAAGTAATAGAGTTAGGTTACAGTTAGGACAAGATACTTCCGGAAACTTTAGTTTTATTTTGAGAGGTACAGATGGTACTACAACACTTATAGATCATACTGGAATTAAAGAAAAAGCTATTGCAGATAAATTAATTAAGTCTAATATGGTAGCAGATGGAGCTATAGGAGAGCAACAGATTAATTATAGTTCTTTAGTTACTGGGTTAAATAAAGATACTAATACACAACTAATTAAAGCTAGTAAAGTAGCAATAGACTTAACAGGACAAAGTTTAGAAGTAAGTTTTAATAGTCTTAAGAGCAATGTAGATAATATGGAGATAGGGGGAAGGAATCTACAAGGAAACGCTGACTTTAACAAACCTTTAAGTGGTACATGGAGATATGATGCACAATTTATGAGTATAAATGAAGAAATATTGTGTGATGGGTATAAGTCAGTAAAAGTATTAAGAACAAATGCAACTACAACAAGTACAAGGTATCTTTATACAGGTGGAGGAGTTATTCCAGCAAAATATGGAGAAGAATTTACAATGTCTTTTATGTACTATATTCCAGAGGATGTTGAACAAGAAATAGATGGAACTTTCCAAGCTGGGGTATGGTTCTATAAAGACGGTAATGCTGGTGCTGGAAGTACAAGAAAAAACTTAGAAAATGAGATTGTTAAAGGTAAATGGATTAAAGTTGTAGTTAGTGGAAAGGCAAAGAATGTTGACACTAAATCCGTGGCTTTTGTTATTGGATTTGATAAAAATTGTGAAGTATATATTTCTAAACCAAAGCTAGAAAGAGGAAATAAAGCAACAGATTTTACAGTAGCGCCAGAAGATACAGATGAAAAAATTGAAGCAAATACAACAGCAATAAGTATAGCACAAGGTAAGATAGAAGGATTAATAAAAGAAAGCTCTATAACTAAAGGTGATGTAACTACATTAAAAGACAACTATACAAGTATTAAAGCTACAGTAGATGGAATTAATACTACAGTAGCAAGTCATACAAGTTCTATAGGGACTTTAAATAATAATGTATCTACAATACAAAGTAGTATAACTCAACTGAATAATCAAATAACGCAGAAAGTAGAACAAACGGATATTGATACAGCAGTTATGGAAGTAGACAAAAAAATAACAGCAACTAACAATAAAGTAGCAAGTATAGAAACTAATTTAAATAGTATTACAAGCAGAGTATCTAGCACAGAAAGCACCATTTCAACTATTAATGGTAATGTATCTAGTTTAGCAACAAGAATGAATTCAGCCGAGCAAAAAATTACACCAACATCAATTACAACAACAATAAGCAGTTCTATTAATAATGGAATATCTTCAATAAGTACAACACAATTTGTAATGGATAAGAGTGGATTTACTGTCAAAAATGGTGCTATAAAAGTATTAAATAATGCTGGACAAATAATGTTACAAGGAGATGGAAATGGTAATCTAAGTTTTTCTGGAAGGTTGCAACCATACGATTATCAAATAAGATTATTTGGAAATGAATGTAAGATAGATGGTTCTGCAGGAGCTATACGTATGCAATGGAATTCTACTAATTATGTATCCGTAGAAAATGGAGCAGTAAGAATGTACAACTCTAATAGTGTAGGTGGTACAAGATATATGTCATTTGCTATAGATGAACAGGGACATGCTAATATGTGGGGAACGCAAACTAGGGTTAAGTTATTAGGAAATTCTAGTGCAAGACCAGTAGTTCAAAGTAGAAATATTTCAGATAATGCATATGGAGATTTTCATGGAGCGGATTTCTTAAATAGATCTACAATAAAAGATAAAACTAATGTGGAAATTATTGAAGACTTAGATTTTAGTAAAATATTATTAGAAAATAATATTTTTAAATACAATCTAAAAACAGATGTAGAAAATCTTTTGAAAAAATTTGGACTATATGAAGAATGTAACTTAGATGAAGTTGTAGATAGTAGCACAGATATAAGACTTGGTTTTATATTAGAAGAATTAACAGAAGATGCTAGGTTGTTATTATGTCCAGGTAATATGGAATCAATATCTATTTATAGCATGTGTTCAATCATGTGGAAGATGTGTCAGCAATATCAAAAGAGAATAGAAGTATTAGAAGAAGCTGTAAAGTTATTTAGATGCTTTCATGGTGGTGTGTATGAAGAAACTTAAATTGATATTAAAAGTAATAATATTATTTATATGCATAGGTGTTGTCATTGGAATAAGAGTAACTAATATTGATATGTCAGAATTTAGGTTATTTATAGAATATATTTATATTTGGTTAGGGTTATTAGTTATCATTATTTTTGGTCTTAGGATTTAAAAAGTAACTTGAAGCTGATTTGACGAATAAAAATAATAAAGTAATAACAATATGCAGAAATAACAGGTAAGGAATATATTTTATAAGAGAACTCAAGTAATAAATACTTAGTTCTCTTTTTATTTGTTAAAGAGAAGGTGAATTATGGATGAATTAATGCAAGCAGCAATAGGACAAGGATTAGGATATGCATTATTTGTATGTCTATTATTCTATGTTCTAAAAACAACAGGAGAAAGAGAGAAAAGATACCAGGATCTATTAGATACATTAGCGGAGAAGTTTAATGTAGTAGAGGATATTAAGGAAGATGTTAAAGAAATTAAAAATAAAATTGATAATTAGAAAGGAAGAGATTTTAAATGGAAAAGTTATTAGTTATTGTTATGGTTGCTTTAATAGCAGAAAGTGTATGGGAAACACTTAAAATGACATGGCAAGAAGGAAAAATTTCTATAGATAGAATAGGAGCTTTAGTTGTTGCTTTAATTCTTTGCATAGGGGTTAGATTAGATATATTAGCCTTACTAGGTATTAATGTAACAATTCCTTTCCTAGGAGTTATATTAACAGGAATATTAATATCTAGGGGTTCTAATTTTATACATGATTTATTAGTAAAAATAGGACAAGTAGGTAAGGAGCAGGAGTAATCTTGCTTCTTTTAATTTATAAAATTTTAATATGAAAGGAATGATATTAATGAAAATAGCAGTTAGAGGAGGACATAACTTTTTAGCAACTGGATGTAGTGCTTTAATAGATGAAACTACAGAAGATAGGAAAGTAAAAGATAGTGTTATTAAATACTTAAACCAATTAGGGCATACTGTATTAGATGTTACTCCAGGTAATATGGATAGAGATAGTGACCTAATATATGGAGTTAATAAAGCTAATAACTGGGGAGCAGATTTATTTATATCTATACATTTCAATAAAGCTTATAACAGCTACAATGGAAAGATAGGATCAGAGTGTTTAGTTTATTCTAAGTCAGATGGAATAACACTAGATGAGCAAGTTGCAGGAAGAATACAAAATGCTTTAGATGGATTAGGTTTTACAGGACCTGAAAATAAATCTAGAGGAGTCAAAGAGGATAATTCTCTATATGAATTAAGAGCAACTAAGATGGCAAGTGTAATTGTAGAAGTATGCTTTGTAGAAGCTACAGAAGATGTTGCATTATATAAAAGATTAGGTCCAGATACGATAGGTAAGGTTATAGCAGAAGCTATCAGTAATAAAGAAATAAATAATATAATCAAGGAGGAAAAGAAAGTGAAAGGTATAGTAATTTATTCAAATGATGTAGATAGAAGGGCAGCAGAGTATTTAGCAGATTATTTAAAAGTACCAACAATTAGTTCTGCAACTTCTTTCGATTATACAACAGTAGAGCAAGAAGGTATTTATGCAGTAGGTGGAAAAGAAAGCACATACACAGGGTACTTATTAGATAAGAATTTTATTGCAGGTTCAGATAGATATGAAACAGTAAAAGAAGTATTAAAAAGAATAGGAAAGTTATAGTATTAAGGCTGGTAGGAAGGAGAAATCTTACTTACTAGCCCTTTTTCTTTTGTCTAAAATTAATAGATAAAAATAGAAAAAAATACATAAAAAGTATTGCAATATTATACTATCGATAGTATAATATAATTGTAAGGAGGTGATGAAGTTGCAAAGAAAAAAGAAGAAGAAAAAAGTTAATAAGGTTAAAACACTCACACAAACAACCTTGATTATCACATTAATAACAGCTTTAATTAATCTAATAAACGCCTTGATAAGTTTAATAGAAAAACTGTTAAAGCAATAATACTAAGAGGGGAGGAAACTCCCTTCACAAAATAACTTTTTACTTCTTCTTTTATTATTATAAGTATATCATGGAGGTTTTAAAAATGGAAGAAAAGAAGTCATTTAAAATTGCAATAATCTCCTTAGTAATAAGTATAGTGGCATTAGTAATAACAATAATAGCAGCATTTATTTAGGAGGTTATCTATTAATGGAAGAAAAAAATAATCAAACGGAAGCCAATAAAAAATGGCAAGAAAAGAATAGAGAAAAAGCAAGATATTTAAGAAATAGATCTACAGCTAGAGGTTTTATAAAAAATCAAGCTACAGAAGAGGATTTAATAGAACTGGAGAATTTAATTGCAGAGAGAAGAAAGCAACTATAGGAATAAAGTGCCTAGATTAAATCTAGGTGCTTTATTTTAGTATTAATCCAATTATTAAGGAATTAAGCACACACATAAGCATTAAATATATGCTTAAATCTATTCTTATAAATTCTCTTTTACATTTTAATTTAATCACCTCACTATTTATCGGATTGTAATTCTTTTATGTTGTTTAAATCAGTAAAGTCTTTTCCCTCAGCATATTTAAGAAATCTTTCTAATTCAGTAGATCTTATTTTTAATGAACCTAATTTTAAGGCTAAGAGATTACCATTTTTAATTAGGCTATAAACATAATCGGTGTTAACTTTTAATTTACGAGCTACTTCAGAAACAGTGAAAAGGTCAGTGTCTATTTTCTTATTTAATATAATGGGTTGAGATTCAATGGTGTTAGGCTTTTTAAACGTATTATTTAAGCTGGAAGCAACATCTATAATAAAATCTTTAATTTCAGTACGTGGAATATTTATTTCTAATTTAATAAACTCTTCTTTCATAATAATCACCTCATTAGAATTAATATCCAAATAAATAGATATTTAAACAAGATATAAAGAAATATTATGTAAAAAAGACTAGAATATAATTTTATTCTAGTCTTAAATTTTGCCGAGATTTTGCCAAGGCTTTTTTGTAATTCATAGATTTAGTAAATATCTATTGTTTATTAAATTTATAAATAAAAACTCTCTAAACCATTGATTTTAAAGGTTTTATAAATAGAACTAAATTTTAGTAAGTTTTAGTGAATTACAAAGTTTTAATATTACAGAACTCCGCTTACGGCTTATCTCGCAATATGAAAAACACTAGGTTAACGTCTAGTGTTTTTTGTTTTATATAAATAAAACAAATTTAGTACCAACATAGTTGTTAAATAAACTAATATACATGAAAATATTAATTTTTAGTTTAAGGTTATTAGTATTAAGTCTATTTTTAGAATAACATTTAAAAAGTAATAAAGTTTATATGGATGTTGAGATTATTTAGTTATATTTAAGAATATTATTTTACTCTTTATATTAAAAATTAAATATCTCTAGGATGAAAAAATTGTATCCAATAAGGAAAGAAGAAAATAAATAATTATGCACCATAATGTTTAACAAATATAAACATAAAAACATATTATGTCTATATAGATAAATTCTTTTTATTTGTTAAAGGATTTATTTAATTTTGGAGGGAAACTTATGATAAACTTTTGTAGAACTTGTAATGAATTTGCCAGAATACTTGGTGCTAATATTTTAAGTGAAGATAATAATGTCTGTACAGTAACATTTATGAGAAATATAAGGGCAGAAATATTAGGAAGAAGAACACAATCACCATTAGCTTTATCAGCATTATTTTCTTTTGAGTCTCCAGATAATAATGGTAGAACTCTTAACTTAGGAGAAACAGTTATACTTCAAAGTGAAATAAATGATTTTATATCTGCATTAAGAACGAGAGGAATATTAGTAACTGCATTGCATAATCATTGGTTATTTGATAACCCAAGGCTTATGTATATTCATTTTGAATCAATTGATAGGCCATTAGATTTTGCGAGAAAGGTTGCCGAGGCTTTAAAGGTGTTAAAAAGATAGTAGTATAGTTTAAATAATTTTAGTAGGATATCTATATTTTTAGATATCCTATTTTTGATAAAAAGATTATAGAAAAATAATGTTTTTTAGTATTTAAAAGATATTAAATTAAACACTTTATGTTATAGGAAGTATTAATATTTGAAATAGTATTAACTCGTTATTCTTACTAGCATTAATATTTATATTTATTAGAAATATTTTAGTTTTTATTGAAGCATACTAAAATTATAAAGGAGAATGATATTTATGAAAGTAAAGATAGTATGTGATAGGGATAATGAAACAAAGGAAGTAGAATTGCCTATGAATGAGGATATATTATTAAAAATTCAAGGGAGTGTACTTGACAGAGATACAATAGGATACATATCAGGAGCAAATGTTAAATATTATGATGAGAATGGAAAAGAGATAGAAAACATATTTCTTCTAAATAAGCAGTTACAAAAATAAATATTTAGCAAATATATATATAACTTTAATTTGATATTGAAATAAATAGCACTTAGGAGGTATGTCCTAAGTGCTATTTTTAATGTTTTATAGTACCAGATAGAAAGCAGTATGAAAACATCTACCTGGAAAATAATTAACTACTTGATATAGATAATAAATCAAAGACAAGTTTTATGTCAATTAGGAATTTATAAAATTAAGAAATTTTAATTTTAATAATAAATTGTGGTTATAAAAAGTGCATTTAAATAGTATTAAATAATATATAAAAATTATAAAGATGAGGTACTTAATATTAGAATATAGCACGGCAATATAAAATAAGTTAAATGATATAAAAAGAGGTGGATTATGGCATGGAAAACTTGATAATATTGATTTTTGTTTCTTTACTAGCAGAAAGTGTTTGGGAAACTTTAAAAATGGTATGGCAAAATGGCAAATTATCTATTGATAAAATTGGGGCGCTTTGTATAGCTTTAATAATAACTTTTTCAACTAAACTAGATTTGTTAGAACTTTTAAGTATAAAGTCCAATATACCATACTTAGGAATAATGTTGACGGGAATATTAATAAGCAGAGGATCAAATTTTATACACGATCTTTTAGTTAAGATAGGTACAGTAAACAAAAACGGAAGTTAGTTTTATAAAAATAATAGCAAAGTTAAGTTGAAAATTTAAATTTAAATTCATAATTTTTTTATTTAGAAAATAATTTTTTTAAATTTAGTTAATACTATAAATAACTAATACAATCTTACGAAGGAGGAATTATTATGGGACAAAGTAATAATGTAAATGAAAATAAAAATGGAAGCATCTTAGGATGGATTGGAAGATTAATATTAGTAGCTGTTATTTTAGGGATAACATCATTTTTGACTCCAGGATTCAGTATTAATGGGCTATGGTCTTATTTATTAGCAGCAGTTGTTATAACTGTGTTAGATTATTTAGTAGAAACGTTTATGGGTGTAGATGCTTCCCCATTTGGAAAGGGCGTAAAGGGATTTGTTATTGCAGCTGTAATTTTATATTTAGCACAATTCTTAGTTCCTAATATGAGAGTTTCAATATTTGGAGCACTAATAGCTGCATTAGTAATAGGAGTATTAGATGCTATATTCCCATCAAGGGTTATGTAGATTAAATTAATTTCATAATTATAAAGTAATAGAACTCTCTTAATGGGAGTTCTATTACTTTATAATTACACTAACTTAAAAGTGCGTACTTGATTTATAAAAGTATATTTTTTATACTAAATATAGATTGAAGTTAAAAAGAAAGGTGATTAGATATGAAAGATTTATTTACGCCCTATAAAATAAAGGGCTTAGAATTAAAAAATAGAATAGTTATGCCACCAATGTGCCAATACTCAGTTGAAAATAAAGATGGAATAGCAACAGAGTGGCATTATATGCATTATGTAAGTAGAGCAATAGGTGGAACAGGTTTAATAATAGTAGAAATGACAGATGTTGAACCAGATGGACGTATTACTGATTATGATTTAGGATTATGGTGTGATGATCAAATAGAACCATTAAAAAGAATTATAGATGAATGTCATAAATATGGAGCAAAGGTTGCGGTTCAAATTGCTCATGCTGGTAGGAAAGCAGAAGATGCTGAAATTCCTGTTGCTCCTTCAGCAATACCATTTGATGATTCAAGTAAAACTCCTAGAGAATTATCTACAGAAGAAGTAAAGAAAATGATAGAAAAGTTTAGATTAGCTGTTAGACGTGCCGTTAAAGCTGGATTTGACGCTATAGAAATTCATGGAGCACATGGGTACTTAATACATCAATTCCATTCTCCATTAACAAATAAAAGAAGTGATGAGTATGGAAAAGATTTAACAAAGTTTGGATCAGAAGTTATAAAAGCAGCTAAAAATGAAATGCCAGAAGATATGCCTCTAATAATGCGTATTTCGGGAAGAGAGTATGTTGAAGGTGGATATGGAATAGAAAAAGGAATAGAACTTGCTAAGGCATATCAAAAAGCAGGTGCAGATATGTTCCATATAAGTGCAGGTGGAGAAGGTCCAATAGCAGCCGCAGGAAGACCAGGTACTCATGCAGCTTATCAAGTTCCATATGCAAAAGCTATAAAAGAAGCATTAAACACAGAGGTAATTGCAGTTGGAAAGTTAGATGAACCAGAGCTTGCAAATGCTGTAATAGGTAATGAAGAAGCTGATCTTGTAGCAATTGGAAGAGCTATGTTTAGAAATCCATACTGGGCATTACAAGCCGCTGTAAAATTGAATAAGAAAACTGATTTACCTAAACAATATAAGTTGGGCTTTCCAAGAAATATTCAAAATAAATAAGGGGAATGACATGAGAGATTTAAAATATCCAGCTATTTATAAGCATTTTAAAAATAATTATTATGCCGTTATGGGAGTTAGTAATATTCAAGAAGATAAAAATATACTTAATGATAGCGAGGTACTACAAGCTTTTCATACCGAATTAAATTCAACAATAGATATTTATAAAAAGGAAAATTTATATTTTCACTTAGAAAATTACTCAAGGGAATTGGTATTATATAAGGCACTTTATGATGATAAGGGAATATATGCAAGGCCCATTGAAATGTTTTTAAGTGAAGTAGATAGACGGAAATATCCAGAAGTAAAGCAAGAATACAGATTTGAATTACTTAAATATTAATTAAAAAATAACTGATAGTAATAATAATAAAATTACTATCAGTTATTTTTTTGTTACAAGTTTAGATATTTATGTATATTTTTATCTGTTTCTAGTATATGCATTTTAATCCAGTTAGAAACAACATCCAGTATATTGTTGATATACTGCTTTTGATCGATATCTATTGAATAGATATCAAAACAATTAATTTGATCTATAAATGAATCATGAGCAAATTTATGAGATAAGAATTTAGAATATCCATTTTTACGCATAAATTCTTCCTCAGTTTTAAAGTGATAGATAGTATAATCTTTTAGTTGCTCTAAAATTGCTATTATCTTATCATATTTATCATCATCATGGTTTTTAAGTAATAGCTCATAGCAACTATCAAGGATATCGAATAATTCTTTATGTTGATTATCGATAACTTCTATGTTTACAGAAAAGTTTTCAGACCAAGATCCCATATTATACCCCCAGTATAATATATATGATTCAATTAAAAAATGATATAAAGTATGATTTTAGTTATAAAAGATTATGTCATTTAAATAATGTATAAAATTGAAACATATATTTTAATTTTTTTATGTTAATCATTCAAGTTTATGTTAAATATTTAGTGGAAGTTTATAATTTTAGTATGACTTGAATAATATATAATTTTATTATAATATGTGGAAATTAAATGTACAATAATAAAAGAAAAACATGACAAAGAAGTTATGAAGTAGGGTGAATTAATGATATGTAATAGTTTTTATATAATTTAATTA
>OAWL01000060.1_pt1 | contig 49160 bp, 72 predicted proteins | sample 1501391 | NCBI WGS metagenome assembly OAWL01 (sample SAMEA2580211, study PRJEB22360) | human gut metagenome | biome: human gut; feature: human-associated habitat; material: faeces | place: Denmark | collected 2008/2010
CGCCCGAAACCCCGTGGAAAGGGGTATCCCATCAGGAGTACCTTTTCTAACCTGACTTACTCACACTAATTTCGCTAAATTTATTTAATTTGTAATATTTACATTACATAGCTTAGATATAACCAAGATATTTTTAGAGCTGGGTATAGCTGAGATATGTAGCGCATATAAAACAAAAGCGACTGTTGTCAGCCGCCTTTATTGAAGATTTAAATATTAAATACTGTCTTACCTTGCTCATTGGTAACGTAGATGTGATCTTCTGTACCAATTAAGCTGTATGCAATCTCTTTCTCAATGCCTTGATTGCCGTACTCATCATCTGGTATAAAATCAATCATTACACCAATAATTTTATCTGTTGGATTGTTTCGAGCTGAGCAATAGATTGACTCCTTGCGGATAACCTCTTTACACTCTTGGTCGCCGTACATTGGTTGGGTGTAGTAAATACCGTTAAGTTCGGTTGGTTTCTCTTTTAGCTTGTCAGCAAGTCTAAGCATCTCTTTGTACTCACGAGAAGTCTCATCATAAAATGCAAAGCTATTGCTTTCAGTAATTGACGTTACACCATCCTGGATGATTTTGATTGTTAGCATAATTGCTCCTGTTGTTTTTATTGATAAAAAAGACCGCACTTTAATTGGCGGTCTTGGTTTGATTAATCCACTTATTGAGATTATCTACTTGGCTTGCGCATTTATCTCGCTCTGCTGTTACCTTGACAAGCTGTATGACTACATCGCCGTATGTCTCACCGGTAAATGCTGTTTTAACACAAGGTGCAGTGTAGGCTTGAGGTGGGTAAATATATTCTGCCTTGGTCGTGACTCTATTTGTACAGGCGGTCAAGAGCAGACTGAGGCAAACGAGTGTGAGCACAAGGTTGTGTCTTAATGATTGTTTTAACTGATTCAGCATTTTCTGTTGCTATCCTTTCTATTTCATCATTGCGTTGCTGTTGCTCAATGACTGCATCACGCTCTTGTTGTAGTGCAATGGTCAATGCCTTGTTTGCATCTTCTTGCTGCTGGATGGTTTGGGCTTGCGCTTGGTTCTCGGCCTTTAAGCTACTTATCTTCTGAGATTGGTACCAAGTCCAACCACACAAGCCCAAAATCAAGCAAAGTGCGGTTAGCTTTAAGGCTGTTTCAAATCGGCTAAACATAATGCTTTCTCTTTTTCTCGACGAGAGACTAATCCAGGTAATATCTTTCCGCCTGCATATACCCATTTGGGATATTCGTAACAGGCTTGATGATAGTTGCCCGAACGTAACTGTTTGAATAAGGTTGAGTTACGAACAGCTCCACAACCTACATTAAAGGTAATCGATACGGCAGAATCAAATACAGACTGTGGTAATGCTCGGCCATTGCCATAATTCAGCACACATTTCTCAGCAACTTGAATATCGTTTTTCCAGCGCTCTGCAATTTCTAAATCCGTGTATCGGTGTTTTGGATCGACAGGTTGACCGCTATATGCCGTTGAGCCAATACCAACAGTTAAAATATCGGCTGGGCATTTGTATGGATCTCGTCTGCACCCTTCTGCATTGCCAATGATTTCTGCACCCTTAGGGCTAAGGATAAGCTCCTCGCCAAACTGCGCATACATCAACGTAATAATGCTCGATACTGCACAGACAAATCCTGTTGCACCAAGCGTGGTTCTAGTCCTCGTCAATTTCATCAGGTAGCCCTCGTTTTAAACGCTCCATGCGCACCTTATGTATTTCTTCCTTGCGCTCATTTTCTCTTTTCATCATTCGCCCTTCGGCACATTTTGAATAGACATTAACAAGTGCGGTCAAAATACCAATAGCCAAACTAAGCAACATAAGGTTATTCTGATCACCTAACCAAGCCAGCACACCAGAAAACCCTGACCATACATAAGTTTGATTTCCCGGGTCTTTAAACATTTTCATACTCCACCCCATTTACAGGGCAATAAAAAAGCCCACGCATTAACGTGAGCTTGTGATATGGCAAAGGCGCAAGGAATCGAACCTCAATTAGCGATTTTGGAGACCGCTGTCTTACCATTAGACTACGCCCTTATTGATACCCTAGTCGTATTAACAACTAGAGGTTATTTAACAAAATAAGCTACCGCAAAAATAATTGCGCTTATACCCCAACAAGTAGTAATAATGAGTGCGGCATTAGCTAATTTATTTCCAACTTTATCTGCTGCTTTTTCTGACATTTTCCCACCTACCTTAACTTGATGTTTTGGTGTATACTTAATCATAAATTCGTTCCTTTAAATCGAACTTAACAGGAATGAAAAAAGCCGAAGTGTTTCCCTCACCTCGGCTTTTCTTTTGCATACAAAAAAGCCCCGACCGTTTCCGATCAGGGCTGTAAAATTCTTTCTTGCGTTTGCTATGCGCTAAAACCGCAACTTACCGAATATGGTACACTTTCACTTGCAAGTAATCAAGTGTTTTTATAAATTTTTCGGTGTTTTATTGGGCGATAAGATTTTTCGCTCTTTCCCAGTTCATTCGATTAGACGCTTTAAATGGCTGAATTAAGCGTTGAATAGTTGGGAGCGTGTTTTTGTATTGGCGTTGATATTCTTGGTGATGGCTGATAACCATGCCAGTAAAATGAGAGCCGATAGTTTCTAACGGCTTAATCATATCACCAAGTAAAGTGTTCATCTGCTTGTGTCCACACCAAAGCCAAACAAGTTGTTCAAGTTCGTACTCGGTAAATTCAAACGTGTATTTCTTTTCAGGCTCAGGCAAAGATAACTGTTGCGGTTGGTTGCGCTGCATAGCCAAGAATGCACGTAATACAATTAAGTGGAATTTTGGACTAATCCACATTGCGTAGCTTAATATAAGTTCTTCACAAGCGTAGGTTCCTCGATTAGCTCCGCCATTGATTGAACGTAGTGCGCAGATCTGCGCAGTGGAATTTTCGCCTTGAATTTCATTAATTAGATCTTGTGTAATATCAAGACGAACAAATTGATTTGGACGATGTTTCGGGTCGTTTCCACTCGCTTTATGTAGGTCATTTAAAGAATAAAGGCCGTCAAGATCACGAATTGAAGTTTTAAGAACGGTTAAGTTAGACATAATGTCTCTCCTGAATGTTTTACGAAGTTTGAATTGACCTTGTAGGGTCGCCAAGAGGTTCGTAAACTGTCAGAAGCCAGCCGGGATTATTCCCCTTTCGGGTGTTGTATTCTCCGCCCTCTCGGCATAGATAAGATGTGATTATGCGCAATGAATGTTTAATGGCAATAAAACAAACAAGGTTACTAAATTTCACGCATAAAAAAACCGCTATGCTATCGGGTGCGGAATTGCCGCTTCTGATATAAGGTTACGAGCCTTGAACAAAATAGTAGAAGAAAATTTTTAGAATGTAAAGCAGAATAATGTAATAAATACGATAAAAAAACTTGTGCCAATATGTAGTAAATACTACAATAGCAACATCTAAGGCAAGGTGCTTTAGATACAGCAAACCCCACGCTGTTTAGAGTGGGGCTTACTTAAAGGGATTAGATAATGAAACCCTATCAAATCATTATCTTAATCATCGTTTTAACGCTAACTTGCTGTAGTGGTACAGTAATTAGCTAGATGAACAAAGGGGGAAGGTGAGATGTCCCCCGATGTCCCTCACTATAATCAAACAGCAAACAAAATGCAAGGACTTTTCTATGGCAATGACTCGAGCAGAAATCAACGCTAAAAGTGATAAAAAACGTGGTGTAAGAGTGCAATCCTATAAACTACACGAGAATACTATTGCATGTTTAGCCGAATTATCACAACAAACAGGACAATCTAAAACTACTATTGTCGCTAAAGGAATAGATAAAATGACAGAGATACAAATAACAATTAGCAATTTATGCAAATATTCTCATTTCTACGCAGATGAATATGCAGCGTTCTTATATGACGCTATCATTCATAAATATCCCAATGCGAAAATTACATTTATTTTAAGCAATGAGTGCAAGACCAATATCATGCCCCAAAAACCTTATATCCGCCAGGTGGGTTCTGAGGGAAATATACTGGCAGATATAGAAAATATCTGTCAAAAAACTTGCGATTTATTGATTGAAAAATGTAAAGATCGAAGATTGCATTCAAGTTCAACTCCTGAACCATCTATTTATCCGAATGAGCCTAAAATAGAGAAAATATGGTATTATCTTAGGGATAAAGGCGTAAATATGTTTACGCTTGGTTGGCAAGAATAATTCCATCTGCTGAATTTGCTCAAATTCTTGAGTAAGTTCAGCTTTTTAATCGAGATACATAACATTTTACGATTTTTACCCTCATCCGCAACCGGATTGATTATAGATTTATTTATCCCAAAAACATAAACTTAATCTTCGCCCCAGTAAATGCACCTTTTAGGAATCTCACGCCCTTAGCACGCTCACGATACATATGCGCAGGGGAAATATGGAGTGCGGTACAAATATCTCGTTCATTTGCTTGCTGAACGTATAACGCCATTAAGATTTGATATTGTAGCAAGCTATCCTCGTGAAGATTCATAATCTGCTCCTCAATCTTTAAGCATTCGTCATCCGTTAAGAATCGAATGTGAGCCTTACGCACGGTAGGTAAAACAGGAATAGAAATTGTGGTGCTTGGGTATTCTGTGCCAATACGGTCTCTACCCCAACAATTACCCCACTTTTCCAACACTCTCTCAACGCTATACGACATTCTACTCTCCTTCCAGCTCTTTAATTTTTGCTTTGTAATGCTTAATAATCGCCTTGCAATCTTCAATGGTGTATTTCTTAGGTTCGTGGTCTTGACGTTCTAGCCAAGCTACCTTATCAACACCGATTTTATTGATAAGATTGATTCGATATTCGATGATATTTCCGCTCTTATGGTCATTACAGGGTGCGCATTGTTTATGTACGTTGAGCTCGCAAAATCGTAATTCAGGGCACGCCCCCACACTCCGATAATGCCCTGCATCATACTTACCTTGATGATAGCGACCGCAACTTATACAAGGCTGGTCTTTATCCCTTAAACGGATAAATTTATTAAATACCGTCTGAGCCTCTTTTAGCCACTCTGAGCGACTTTTCAGTCTTGCCTTACGTTCATTCAGCTTTTTCTTTTCTGCCTTATTTCGCTCTTTCTGTGCGTTTTGGCGGGCTAAATCAAGCGCACATTTAGTCGAGCAAACTTTTTGGAGGGAGTTTTTGGGGATAAACTCAATGCCGCATGACTTGCATTTTTTGGATTTGAGGGTTTTAGGTTTACTCATCAAACCACCATCCATCACCAATAAACCAATCCAAAACCACAACCACCACGGCAACAAAAATCATCGCAATGAGCAGGAGTAAAATTACCTCTAACATTATTTACCCTCGATCGTTTCAATTTTTGAGCATTGATAAACGTTTTTGCCAACGTAAAACTTTCCCAATCTCTCGCACTCTGTTGCAACCGTGCTATGAGCAAAATACCAGCCTGAAAGCCAACAAGCTCCACACAAGACAAGGGTGGCAGCAAGGTGCTGGTCGAAAAGAAAAAACAACATAGCCGAAAATGCAATCAAAAATAAAATCATAGTTCCTACCTCAATCATCGTCCGTAAAATCCCCATCTATCGTTAAATCTCACACCATTTTGCACGCCCCATGCGGTCGTATATTCAATCAAGCTGGCCATGCGTCTAACACCCATTTTTGATGTTTGCTCCCGTACATTAACCAACTCTCCTTCAATTCCGGTAACCAACTTATAGGGTAGCTTTGTTGCGATGGTATGCCCGCTCACCAATAAATTTTTCCATCCGTATAAATCGTATTTGTCGCCTTGCCATAACGCCTGATTTGATATATCACCAAGCATTGCATGAAATTTATCGTTCTGTTCCATTGAGCGGGTTTTTACTTTTATCTCCACAACAAGAGGATCTGATTCGCTTATTGGCAATTGGCGGATAGTGTCGATCACTCGATTTCTTACTGCCTCATTGACTAAATACATCCGAGGGTAATTATGCTCCATCGTAACCACCTACTTTCTTGATAAAATCAAGACTTACTGAACGTGTGACAAAATCTTCCATTGTTGGATCAAAGACTACAACCATTTGTCCTTTGCTATTCCCTTTGATTTCTTTTCCTGTTACAGGGTTGATAAATGCAATTCGTCCACCTGTAATATCAATCACTTCATTAGCCACGCCTTGAATGTGGTTTTGATACCATTGAGTAGATTTATCATTGTTGAGTAACATCACGACTAAATAACCAGCATCACATAATTCTTTCGCACGTTGTAAATATGGTGTAACGTTGGAATAAGGCGGGTTCACATAGATTCTTAACGGAGCCGAACAACGTTCTGCGACTTCGTCCAACAATACATCTAACATTTGCTCAATCGGCATTAGAAAGTCATCTGCGATTGATTGATGCTCATCATTATCTGAGTTAGGTTCGCCGATATAGTGACATGTCAAGGCGTTGTTGGCTGTTGCGTAACCATCAAGATCGAACAAACCAAAACGTTGAGATAGCCATTCAAATACATAGCGCGGTGTTTGCCATGTATCTTTATCAAATTTTTGTTCTGTCATTGCAATGCCCCTTTCATCATTGCCATCAAGCTATCGCGCGCCTTATCAGCCTTCGCTTTATCGTAAAAACTTGGTTTTACTGGAATCATCTTCGGAATTTCCTCAAAAGGAAAATTCGACCGCACTTTTTCTGCAGCTTCTGTGAGTAATTTTGGAATAGTTTTCAACGTGTCCTCTTCCGATTTTTTCTTGCACTTTTCGTACAGATTTTTAAGCAACCAAAATTCCACTTTTGAACGATATTGAAATTCATCCCGATTGAATCGGGCATAGCCTAAGAAAGTTTTATAACGTTGGTATAATTCTGCTTCGTTCGGTAAACCCAGTGCGTGATAGTCTTGAACTTTGCATGCTTGAATAAATTCGCCTACACTTGGTAAATAACCATTTGGCTTAGCACGCATTTCCGCCATACCTCGTTTGACTTGTGTTATTTTTGTAATTCCATTTTCAGCAAAGCCTAAAATCCACTGGCGTTTTACTACCTGCAATCGCTCTGGGGTAAGATTAAGCAATTGAGGACAACTTGCGCAAAGCTGGTCGAACAACGTATCAATAAATTTCTCCGCTTGTGGTGATACGCCTTGATGCAATGATTGATTAGTTAATTGGTTCACAGTACATTCTCCCAGTCTTCAGGACGATTCCATGGCAACGCGTTTTTTTCTTCAAAACTCATTTTTTGCGCTTGGGATGTTCGCAGTTTCTCATCACGCCAATCCCACGATGCGTTAAATCCCTGCCAGTTGCGTTCGATGCAAATCTCCACCGCTTCACAAATCGAAATTCCCGCTTTGTCCGCTTGTTTTTGCAGACGGTTTAGCTGTGTTTGATTAATTACGCCCTTTTTGGCTTTGCGGTGCGCAATAAAATCTTCGGCAAGCTGACCGACGATTCCAAATTCAGCAAGCAAGGCAAGCGATTTTTTTTGCGTAGTTTTTTTATTATTATGATCAGTAGTATTTTTATAATTAGTATTATTATTTGTCGGATTTATTTCCGAGTTATCTCGGATCTGTTTCCGAGTTATCTCGGATTTATTTCCGAGTTCGGGTTGTTTATTCGGATTTATTTCCGAGTTGTCTCGGATTTGTTCAGGCTTAAACTCATTCCAAGATTTCCCTTTTTCAGTCAGTCTAATTAGATCTTTATCACCATGCTTACCCTGTTTTAAGTAAACAATTAATCCTTTCTCGTTAAGCTCCGAAAAATGACGGTAAACAGTGTCTCCGGTCTTATAAAATAACGGTAGTTCTTCAATGACTTTGTTACGAGATACCCAGTAATAAACTACACCATCTACAACAACTTCTTCCGCCCAAGACGAAGCTTGATTAAGCAAATCAAACAAAGCTGCTTGATTAGCATTTAAGCCCCATTCAAGGCTTTTTTGATTGTTTATGTAAGTGCTAAAGCGCATTTTCTACCACCTTAGTTCCCTTTCTTGAATTGCAGGAACGGCACATTGTTTGAAGATTTTCCAGCGTTGTTTCTCCGCCTTTTGATTCCGGGTAAATGTGATCACAAGTTAAGTCAAGGTGAGTTCCGCAAGATACGCAACGGTATTTATCCCGTTCGAATACGCGCTTTCTTAAGCTATGAGAAATAGTCTTTTTCTTATATCCAACCTCTTTTTTCTGTGAATTTACTCGATCTGTAACCAACCCTAATTCTTCAGCGATCATGTCCAACAAGCCGCCGCCTTTCCCGTCACCCCAATTCCAAAGGGTTTCTATGGCGTCGGCATATTCGTTCGCCATTTCTTTGATTAATGACTTTGCTTTAGCTTCCGTTATAATTCCAACCTTTTCTGAAGCGTCATCCAAGACATCTGAACTTAATCCAAAATTTGATAAATTTTCATTTGTTGGATGGGTGTTAAATCTGTAACAAACTACAAGCGCTTTTAATTCCTCTTCGCTCAAAGCGCGCAAGTGTTCATCCACAACGAAATTTGGGAATATGAAAGCGTTATTCATGCCGCCTCCAACCAATACTGAGCAACACGTTTTCCGCTTGGCACGGTAATCATTTTGCTGATGATGTTGTGACCACGTTTTTTAAGGTCGTAGATACGAGCGCCAAGACGTAAGCAGTTAAAGCGCTTTTCTGCGTCTAAATGCGTTAATCTCTCGCCGTTTTTGAGTGCTTTTAAAATCTGTGCTGATTGTGTTTGACTTGTTGTCTCGTTTTGGTTAATATTTTCCATGTTAATTTTTCTCTAAATTGCCACGGTTGCCGCCGTGGTTTTTTATTGCCGTTTATTTAGCGAGATCACGCACTCGATTGAGTGTTGTGTTGTTGCTAAATGCTTGTTTAATAATTTGCGGATCGTGTCTTCTTCATCGCTTGTGATTTCGCCATCTGCCAGCGCTTTTTCTAATGCCTCAAACAATAATCCACGCGCGGATTGTTCATGCAGTTGCAGCACGGAAATTTCTACGTTGTCTAACCGGTCTGCTTCAGGGTGCGGTACAAAACAACCGCCGGTTAAACGGCATAATTCTTCCGTGTAATCGGTCAGCCCAAATTCTTGCTGGATAGCAATCAATTCTTCGTCTTTGAACCGCTGCCCTTTCGTCTGATAAAGACGATTGTTCAGCTCTGCCTCCGAAAATCCGAGAAATCCGGCTACCGCACTTTTGCCGCCCGGTATGTTCTCAATCATTCCGATAATGGTTTGTTTCATTGCCATAATTTTTGCCTTATTTTTATGGTTTTCTTTTGGGTAAAGGTTGGTAAATTACGCTCTAAGGTGTTTTGGTAATCCATCATCCGGGTTTGGGTATAAGTGCGGGCTTAATTCGTGCGGTGTAACCAAATAATTAGTTACGGCAGACCAAGCCAGTGTTGTTTTCGCGCTTAACTCACAACGACCCGTCAAATAATGGCTAACAAAGCCCTGCGTTTTTTGTACAAGCTGAGCAAACTGTTCTTGAGTAAGTTTTTTCTCAGCTAAATATTCGGTTAATTTCATATAGCCTCCTGAATACAGAAATATTAGCAAAACTATTTCTTTTATTCAATAGTTTTAATATTTTCACTATTCTTGATCTTATTAGCTGGGCTAATATAATTCGGGAAATGTTCACAATGAGGGATACAATGAGCGAAGTGGAACAAAGACTTTTCGAGATTAAAACTCGCCTAAAAAGCATTTATGAAACAAAGAAAAAAGATTTGGGATTAACTCAAGCTAAAATCGCTAATCTGTTAGATATTAAGACACAGGGTGGTGTAAGCCACTATATGAACCCAAATAGTAAGCAGCCTATAAGCAAAGAAACGATCATTAAATTTGCTTCGATTCTTGATGTTGAACCATCTGATATAGATCCTGATATTTCCGAGGACTTCACTACACTGGTAACAAAGGCAAAAGAGTTTTCGGAACCGACAGCAACAGATTCAATCAAACTCACCTTGCTTGATAACCACCTTGCCGCCGGTGATGGTGTCATCAACCTTGATTACCCGGACACAATCCGCTCTATTGAATTTTCGCGTGACAAGTTCATGGAGATTTTTCAACGTAGAACAGCTAATAATTTATCGATTGCGATTATCGACGGAAACAGCATGTACAATCCGACTAATGCCGAAATGAGCCTAAAACACGGTGATATAGTAGCGATTGATCAGACAGTTAATGAATTCAAAGATGACGGCATCTATGCGTTTGTATATGAGGGGAAAGCAAGAATCAAGCGCTTGCAGTATCTAAGTGGCTACAGACTAAAAGTAATTTCGGACAATCCAAGTTACGATCCTGAAATCTTAGAAAAAGACCAAGTAGAACAAATTCATTTTGTCGGAAAACTGATCAAGAAATTAACACTGGATATTGTTGATCTGTAATAACTAACCAAGACCTAAGGAAAAAATATGAATGAAACACTACATTATTTTAAATCAACGCCAGTAAATATTGTTGGTAATAATAAGCTAAGAACACCACAAATTGAGGCTTATATTAATATAAAAGAATATTTCCAACAAAATCCTACTGGCGAAGCTCTGGTTGTTTTACCAACGGGAACAGGGAAATCCGGTTTAATATCTATAGCACCTTTCGATGTAAGCGATGGCCGTGTATTAATTATTACGCCGGGATTGATAACAAGAGATAGTATTAAAAAGACTCAAGACGCACTCCAAGATAACTTTTGGATAAATCATGACATCATATTTAGTATTGATAACTTGCCCGTTCTAGTCGAATATGAATCCGATGTTTCGGATGAGCACTTAAAACAAAGTCATATTATCTTTTCAAATATACATAAATTATCTTCCTCAAGAGCAACAAGCTTAATCAGCCGTGTTCCTCCGGATTTTTTCGATATGATTATTATTGATGAATCTCATCATGCACCGGCTGAAAGTTGGAAAAAGGTCTTAGAATATTTTTCAAATGCTAAAAAGCTTCATGTTACAGGGACTCCATACCGAGGAGATAATCAAGAGCTACCGGGTCAAAAAATACATGAAACCTCACTTTCAGAAGTAATGCGCGCAAAATATGTAAAACTGTTAAGGAAAGAGACTGTTAACGCCCATGAATTATATTTCACATTGCCAGAAAGTCCGAATAAGCAATTAACTTTAGAAGAAGTTCTTGAATTCAAAGAGCAAGAATGGATAGAAAAATGTATTTCTCTATCAAAAGATTGCTCTTTAGATGTTATAGATAGAAGTATTAAACAGTTTAATTATTTAAAGGAATCATCACCGACAGTCCCACATAAAATTCTTGCTGTTGGATGCAGTATAAAACACGCTGAAGATATTGCTGCATGGTATAAAGATAAAGGTATGAGTGTAGTTATCATCCATAGCAATATGTCACACGAAGAACAACAAGAAACATTAATGAAAATTGAAAATCATCAATGCAATGTTGTGGTTTCCGTAAATATGCTAATGGAAGGGTACGATCATCGCTATTTAACCATTCTTGCTTTATTTAGACCTTATCGTAGTATAAACGCTTTCGCTCAGATTATCGGACGTGTTCTTAGGGTTATACCTAATAATGAAATTAAAGCCTTTGAGATTGACAATAACGCCGTTGTTATATTCCATGAGCAAGCCGGACTAAATAAAATGTGGAATATTTTCCAAAAAGAAGTTGACCGTGCCAAGCTCCAAGTGTCCAGAGATTATGATGTTCATATTAGCGATGAAGCCTATGAAAAACGCAAAGTTGAGCTTGCAGAAATATCTTCCGATGGTAGCTATTTAAGTACTCAAGATTCATATCTGGATGATATTGATTTTAACAAGCTCTTTGAGCAAAAACGCAAAGAGATTCAAGAAGAAATAAGCCAAGTAACAGCAAGACTGCCTAAAGACCTAGATCCGATATATTTAAAAGCAATTGAACAAGCTGCTGAACAAAAAGCAAATAAAGAAATTGATGAAGTACTAGTCAGTAAAAGACCCGCTAAAGCAAGAAAAGAATTGCGTAAAATCTTAACAAGCAAAGCTCAAAATTTGGCTGCAGATCTGCTCAGCGATCTAGGAATTGACGCTAAAAGTAACAATTTATACAATAAATTCAATAGACTACTGAGAATAACGAGAGAAACACCTAATGACGGGATTATTGTTATATACATAAATAGCAAGCTTTACAATAAATTTGGTAGCGTTGACAGCAGGGATAATGCTACACTACAGAGATCAATCGGAGAAATTGATTCAATTATAGTTGAACTAAGGGGGATGTTGAAAAATGCGCATCACTAATGAAATAAAATCACTAATAGATAAAATTATCAACCTAAATATAGCAAAAGGAATTCAGCCGGCAGAGCTGTCCGAAGCTATATTTGATAACGAGTATTCTTCCATAGATATAAAAAAACAGTATGAGCACATACTTGTAATCGTATCATTTATAGATTCATCAGACGAAAACGCTATAAGCCGCCACTCAATGAAATATACATATAATGAGGAAAAATATCTTCTCCAAATTGAAGAAAAAATAAATAACAAAAACTATAAAGTAGTATGGAATCGAAACCATGTACTAGAGAGTCTTTATGCTGATTTGTCTAGAAAGTTACTTGCGCTTAATCCGGCTCAAAAAGTTCACCATCTATTAAAACAACTTCCAGAGCCAGAGATTTACCAAATTTTTCAAAATCTGAAACTTGTGGCTTAGAAAAAAAACGCAAACCGCTCAAATAGAGCGGTTTTCTTTTGCCCAAAATCCATCAAACCCACCTCTCCCCTACCCTATTTTTGTGATCTAGGTCACAAATTCAGCAAATAGTCAAAATTTTACAAAAATAAAATATTAGTAAAAACAGTAATTTAATAGTTTAAATAGTAAATTTATTAAAATATATTAGTTTTACTATTTACTATTAATATTAGTTTTAGTATTATAAGCCACATCAAAGCAAAACACTTTGAGTTGCTCTTTAAAATTGCTGGACTCATGCGGGATATAAATTATCGGCTGATTTAAGTCGAGTAACCCCCAAGCAGAAAACTGTGTCGCGTGTTAACCGAAAAGAGGCGGTTGGCGAATCAAGGGCAGCGCTGTTTATATCTCTAAGCAATCCTTCGAGGATATGAGAACGGTCGGGGAAACGGCAAACAAGCCCACGGATCGGTTTATAAAAGCGTAAACGCGGCGAAAAGTGCGTGACATACCGGAGAGACGGTAAACTGCTGCGGTAGCTTAATAGGTAAAAGCAACCGGCTCATAACCGGAGGATAGTTGAGTTCGAATCTCTCCCGCAGCACCAATTCAAAGCGCATTCTACACAGACCGATCTAATGAGTGCGCACGGTGAAGGGAATGTTCTTGAGTGTGCTTTGAAATGGCAAACATAAAACAAACGAGGTTAAAAATGGAATATGTGACGATTTCCAAATCCGAATATGATTACTTGGTTACTCAAGCCAAGAGGATCAAATTCATTAATCATTACAGACCAACCATGGCAAAAGAAGCTGATACAGGAGAATACTCAATCTCTGTAGATACTATGGGTATCATTGATACCTTGCGATACAGCAGGGATATTGAGTGCATTGATCACGCAATTAAGGACGTGAGAGAAATGCAAAAAGCATTTTGGGTTTACGAAGAAACTGAAATTTACGCGGGCAGAACCATTGAGGAAATTCTTCATGCGTTTTATTCAGAAAAAGAGCGCGAGGAAATTTTAAGAGATAACCTTTATGGACAGGTTGATTTAAACCAAAATACCCAGTAAAGGAAGACTCAAGCTCTATTGCAATAGAAAAAACCATTAAAGAATTGTTAGAAGAAATAGTCACTTTCCCGGATTTGATTTTAACATCTTACAATTAGCCGAGCATGATGGCTTAAAACTTATGTGGTTCCTTAGGTTATTTGCCCTCCTTGTGAGGGCTTTTTTTTGTAAAAAGGAAATGAAAATGAATATAAAACGTTCAAAAAACATATTTATCCGACAAGAAAAACACAGTTTCACAGAATTTTTAAAAGTCACTGCCGGCTGGCTTGCGGTTGGTGCGCTGCTGTTTTTAGCAGTAATGATTTTAATCGCTTTCCACCCTGCGTATGCAACCAACACAGACTGGCACGACGATGCCGTCAGCCGCCAAACCCAAGCCGAAGCGCGCAAGTTATGGCGCGAAGAGCATGGCGATTGGCAGCCGAATTTAACCCCAGCGGCCGAAGCGGAATTAGTACGTTACACCGCACAAAAACAAACCGAAATTGACCGCGCTTTAGGAGTCGCAAAATGAAAATTGAAAGTTACAAAGCAAATATCCTATATAACGCTGTCTCTCAGCGATATACCGGCGAATTATGGGTTAACAACCGACTGGAACAAAAGACCGGCAATTTTTTAAGTGAAGGTCTTGCCGTTGCGCGTTTAAACAAACGAATTGAATCCTTTAATGCTGTTAACGGTACCAACATTCCGCCGTATCAAAAAGACGCCGACACGAATCAATTCAAAGCGGTGCCGGAAGCGAAAGAATCATTACCGCCAACGGAAAGCACTCCAGCAGCAGAACTGAAGATAGTTAACATCGACACAGTACACAAACATCAACTGCGCAAGCGCCGTAAACCGTTTACGCCATACGGACTGAAAGGCTATTTTATGGATAAACAAGGCAATATCCGCTTGCATTTAGACCGCAAAGCCCACGCGCACACCATCGTCTTAAACCCCGATATGTTTGCCATGTTAGCTGACATGGTGCGAGCAACGCAGGAGCAATAAACATGGCGCGCCGAATTTTATCGCCGTGGCAATGCGACAACGACCACGATTACTACGACCAGTTCGACCGTGACGAACCGGAAAACGACGAACCGCCCGAAGACTGGCGCGAACCGGAAGACGGCGACTGTGAGTATTGGGAATCTAATTGTTATGGGAGAGGGTGAAAATGAATTTTGAATTAATTTTATCTACCGAAAGCCGTGTGCTTTCAACAAATATTGTTGACTTTGAAAAACGAGCGGATCAGTTTCTTTCGACTTTAACAAACAAATTTGAAACGGACGACGATTTCGTCGCCGCAAAAGAAGAAGTCAAAACCTTAAAAGAGGTTGAGGATAAAATCCGCGTGGCGATTAAGTCGGCGCAAAACGGCGAAATTGCGGATTTAATCACATCGGCCGAAAACATTGCAGAACGATTCCGACAAGAACGCTTGAAACGCGATAAGCTAGTTAAAGAAAAAGAAGCAGAAGTCAAAGCCAATATTATCAACAACGCCTTTGAGCATATCAGCAAAGTGCGGTATGGCTACGAGAGTGATATTTCCCTTGCTCTTGAACGCACAATGCCAAAAAGCGATATTCAAACCCGTTTAAAAAATGCCACCGCGCGTCGCAGTACATTAGCAACACTAAAAAAAGCCGTTCATGCTGAAGAAACGTTGATTTTAGCAGAATTAGGTCAAGAAAGCGCTCGACTAACTGAGCGACGCAAACTCATTCCGGCATCCGCCGAGCATCTGTTTAAAGACTGGCTTGAGTTAATTATTGGCGATGATGACTTGGCATCAATTGTGGAAATGCGCTTAAACGAAGAAACACGGCGTGAACAGGCGTTGCGCGAACAAGCTAAGCAAGCCGCCGAAGCGCAGCTCACACAAGCGGAAGCCCGCGCAGTTGCTGATGAAATAGGAGTACAAAGCGCAGTAGAAAAAACACAGGAAAATCAGACTGCACTTTCTAATGAACCAATATTCAATTTTGAAATCCGCATTGCATTTACCGGCACGCAAGAACAAGCAATCGCCTTGGCTCGCAAAGTTAAAGTGCAATATGGCGATAACGTATCCCTAAGAAAAATGAATTAAAGGATAAATAAAATGACATTACCAGCAAACATTCAAACCGCTCTTAAAGAAAGAAATATCGATCTCGCTGTTTGGAGTACGTTACAAAATAGTGTATTTCCCGGTGCTAAAGATGAAAGCATTATTCTTGCGGTAGATTATTGTAAGGCTCGTAAGTTAGACATTCTGAAGAAGCCATGCCATATCGTACCAATGCAAGTAACCCTTTCCGGCGAGAAAGAAAGGGGATCCGATGGTAAGCTTTACGATAAAAAAATATGGCGTGATGTGATTATGCCGGGCATTTATGAGCAACGCATAACAGCTTTTCGCACAGGACAAATGGCAGGGCAAGATGAACCGGTTTTCGGTGAGACTATATCTTTCAAAGGAGTGGATGCTCCTGAGTGGTGTCGTGTTACTGTATATCGCTTTATTAACGGAGAGCGTTGCGCGTTTTCGCACACCGAGTATTTTAGCGAAGCCTGCGCGACAACCAAAGAAGGTAAGCTAAATTCAATGTGGAGTAAACGTCCGCGGGGTCAATTAGCCAAGTGCGCAGAAGCAGGAGCATTACGAAAAGCGTTTCCTGATGAGCTTGGCGGAGTGATTACCGCCGAAGAAATAAACGAAGATCAGGTTAATCATCAAGAAAATAAATTGTCGCCTGAAAACTCAAATATTATCAACGGCCAAAGCGTCGAATTGGTTACGGATGAGCAAATTGAACAGATTAAAAATCTGGTTGAAGTTACCAATTCTGACATAGTTGGTTTATTAGCCGCCGCCGGTAATGCGCCAAGTATTGAGCAAATTCATAAAATTTATGCTGAACGCATAATTAATAAACTGCTAGATAAGCTAAATAAGCAACAAGCCAAAGATGATAATTTGGGTAAGGACATCCCACTATGATTGACGGTCTAATAACACTTGACTGCGAACAAGGGTCGGAAGAATGGTTAAAAGCCCGTTTAGGTATCCCCACCGCAACGGGCTTTGAAAACATTGTGACGGCAACCGGTAAAAAATCAAGCGCGCAAATCAAATATATGGCGGAGCTGATCGAGGAAAGTATTATTGGATTACAGGATGGCTCATTTAAATCCAAATTTATGGAGCGTGGAAATCAACTTGAGCCACTTGCTAGATCGGCTTATGAGTTTATTACCGGAAACACAGTTACTCAAGTTGGCGGCGTGTACTTAGATGACAAAAAAGAGGTAATGGTTAGCCCTGATGGGCTAATCCCCGAACTCAAAAAGGGCTTAGAGATTAAATGCCCTAAAATGAGCACTCATATTCGTTACTTATTAGAGGGGGGCTTGCCGTCTGAATATGTAATCCAAGTGCAAGCAAATTTGTGGGTAACCTGCTATGAAACATGGGATTTTGTGAGCTACTGCCCGGAGTACCAAAAACAGCCGCTTTACATTTTCACCGCACATCGCGATCAGGCGCTGATGACCGCATTTAACAAATTAATTCCGCAATTTTTAAACACATTAAGGGCTTATAAAAATGGCTAGAAAGATTATACAAATAGCGCACGCCATATCGAGCGACATAAGAGGGGAAACGGTAGTGTTGTGTGATGACGGCACTCTATGGTGCTTGTCAACCTATTCGTCTGACTGGTTTAAATATCCAGATATACCGCAAGATAATCAAAACGAAACACCACAAGCCACTATTCGTTAGTGGCTTTTTTATTACTTCAAAATCAATCAACAATCCAAACAGGAGAAAACAAAATGGCTAAAACAGATGTTCATGAATTCTTGGGCGAATTAGACGCGGGAATCTTTGAAAACAAACTTGCTACCGCACTTTCCGAAGTGGCTTTAGGTGTATTGGCGCACGATAAACAAGGCACAGTGAAAGTTGAATTCACATTGAAGAAAGCGGATAGCGACAATCCGTCAGTTCAAATTCAGCACAAGCTAAGTTATGTCAAACCGACAAAACGCGGTAAGTCTGCCGAAGAAGATACGACCGCAACACCTATGTTTGTTCATAAGGGCGGCGCATTAAGCGTAACCCCTGATAAAGAACAAATGCCAATGTTCAAAGGTAGTAACGATCCGGCATTTGAACAAAAAGCAACATTAAAACGCCCTAATTAATCGCATTAATTATCGGTAATTTTTATCAACAACAAAAAAATGGAGATCCAATAATGGAACAAAATTTAAAGCAAATCCAAGACCTGGTGTTATCAAGTATTCGTGTCGGAAATAGTGATTATCCTATCGCAATTCTGCCGGAAAACATGGCGGTGCATTCACTCGAAAAGCACAATAAACACCGTAATAACTTCCGTGCTACGTTCAACACTTATAACTTTGATAGTTTGATTGCTTACGCCAAAGCGCACGAACAAAAAGACGCACAATGTTTTATCGATGAAAAGAATCTTGGTGCCCAAATTGTGTTTGATGTCGGCAGCCGTGAAGCGCCGTTACACGCTCAACACCGCGCAGTGTTACGAATGGAAAAGACCGCTGCGTTTAAAGCGTTATGCGACTTCCAAGGTTCAAAATGCGATCAGCGTGAATTTTCCGAATGGCTGGAAGATTGGAGCGATTACATCACGGCTTATACCGACGATGAAGACAAATTGCCTTTAACAAGCGCAGTCCAAGCAGTGCGCAAAATTACGCTTGATTATGCGCGTAACGAAGAACACGAAGTCAGCGACTTTGCGGCATCTAAATCAGCCATGGAAAGCGTAGAAGCCAAAAGCAAATTGCAGTTACCGAAGTATTTTGTGTTTAACACGCACACATACAAAGGCTTAGATAGTCAAGCATTTACGCTTCGCCTGTCAATCCTTACCGGCGGCAATGCTCCTGTATTGGTGGCGCGTTTGATTAAAGCGGAACAAATTCAGGAAGCAATCGCGAAAGAATTTGCCGAAAAATTAACTGACGCGCTAAAAGGTACCGAAATAAAAGTAAATATTGGCACGGTAGAAATTTAATAAATACGCCCACTCTTCGGAGTGGGTATTTTTTAGGTGCGAAGAATGAATGAAATTGAAATCAGCATCAAATATTCCCGCTTCGTGGATATTTTCGGATGTTATTTTTACACGAGAATGAATAACGGACTTGCAACATCCGTTACGCGGGCAATAGATGACGCTAAAAAACACTGGCTGTTGTTTGATTCCGATCTGAGAAGCGACATTATCAGAATAGCTGAAACGGCAAATTACCCGTGCGTAGTACAAAATTATGTTAATCACTTTATCAAATGGGCTAACAGTCAATTTAGCACAAAGCAAGATCACAACACACCGCGACCGCTGATTGATGTGTTGCCGGTGGTGGATTTTAAACCTTATAAAGGTGATAAAAAATGCTAACTTACGGCTCAGTCTGTTCGGGGATTGAGGCGGTAAGCGTTGCGTGGAAAGGTTTGATGACGCCACTTTGGTTTTCTGAGATAGAGCCATTTCCGTGCGCCGTGCTTGCTCATCATTACCCCGACATCCCAAATCTTGGCGACATGACCGCCTTACCTCAAAAAATTATAAACAGAGAAATCCCCGCCCCTGATGTGCTTGTTGGTGGTACGCCTTGCCAAGCTTTTTCGATCGCCGGTTTGCGAAACTCGTTAGATGATGAGCGCGGAAATCTCACGTTAACTTTAATACATATATTAGAGGCTATTGATTATGTTAGATACCAAGACGGTAAGCAGCCGTGCGTTTTGTTGTGGGAAAACGTTCCGGGTGTACTATCCACCAAGGACAACGCATTCGGACACTTTCTGGCTGGATTGGCTCAAGAGCGTGAGCCGTTACAACCAACAGGGGGTAAATGGTCAAACGCTGGTTATGTGCATTCGGCCCGAACTATCGCGTGGCGAATCCTTGATGCTCAATACTTCGGACTCGCCCAACGACGCAAAAGAGTGTTTGTTGTGGCAAGTGCTAGACAGCGCAGTGTCGCCCAAATACTCATTGAGCGCAAAAGCCTGTGCAGGGATATTGAGACGAGCGAAACAGCGCGGGAAAGTATTACCGCCTACACTGAAAGTAGCTTTGGAACGTATATCCGATCCGCGGTGGGAGGGGTAGTAACTGCTAGTGGTGGTGCGCTTGGTGGCGGGTCGGAAACGCTTGTAGTCCACGGCACGCAAGATCCGATAATATCATCCACCACCGCGCATTGCTTAGGTTGTAACGGCGGGCAAGAAAATATCTTATTTGATATCGCTCACCGCTCCGACGTAGTACGCATACAAGATGATGATACTACGCCGACACTAACGGCGCGCATGGGGACTGGAGGTAATAATATCCCTTGTATTGCTCTTGCCGGTAACACTATCGGCAGACAACCGCATAACGGCGGAAATGGCAATGGATTTGATGACAGTGGAGTAAGTTACACATTAACAACCACAGATATTCACGGTGTTTTTAATGGCTTAACAGTCCGCAAACTTACACCATCAGAGTGCGAAAAACTACAAGGCTTTCCGCCCGGTTACACACAAATCCCATATCGCAATAAACCTGCGAGTGATTGTCCTGACAGCCCGCGTTATAAAGCCATCGGAAACAGTATGGCGACGCCGGTTATTAAATGGATTGGCGAGCGAATGATTAACTATATCGGAGATGACACAAAATGAGCCAAGACAACAATGGATGGATTAAGTATGACAAATGCGCACCGGTAGATGATGGTTATTTTATTGTGCATTGTCCAGAGTATGAGCCATCAATAGCAATAACAAGATATGATGCCGATTTAGGTGCTTGGATTGATTATGCGGATGATGAGATATCTCACTGGAAACCACTCCCTCCGCCGCCAACAGAATAACCAACGACCGCCAAAGTGCGGTCTTTTTTTTGAGTAAGAGGAGATTAAATTATGCCAAATTGGTGTGTAGGAGACTTAAAAGTAAGAGGTGAAATCAAAAACGTTACCGATTTTCTAACAAGCTGCATTGAAGGGTGTTCCGCCGATATTGATAAATACGGCACATTAGAAGTTAAAAATGTGCGAGGAAAGGCGATTAATGGTGCTCGACGAGTTTTTATTGATAACTGCGACTATGTTATTGAGGGAATAGAGACGCCTAGTGGTTGCATTGTTGTTTTGCCAATATCGGCAGCATGGGTGTTAAGTCCGCCCGAAATGATGTCACTAAGTAAAGAATTTAACGTTGACTTTAGATTTTATGGGTTTGAGTACGGACAAGAATTTAATCAGGAGTTAGAGATTATAAAAGGCGATCTGACACTAGATAAATGCACTAACTTTGATGATTATCTTTGGGAGAGTCCTCGCCCTCTTGCCGGTGGTTAGTAATGAATGACTTATTGTTTTGGTACTGTGTGATTGTGTCCGCTGTTTTGCAGTACGCAGAATGGCGAGCTAGGGTGGCGAGAATCAAACGCCAAGAGGACCTTTTTATTTTTAACGTCAAACTATGGCTATTAGCGAGGGGTGTAAATGTTTTTTAGAAACGAATTACAAGTAATGGACGGAAAGCGATATATCGTTATTGAGTGCGAATTTAAGCGTGAATGGACTGTAGTACGAGAATCAAAGCACACTGTCACACAAGGCGAAGCATTAGAAATCGTCCAATATTGGATTAAATACAAGAATGTAAAACCCGAACAGTTAAAAGTAATTGAAGTGCCCGACATATTGAAAGGATAGATATAATGGAACAACAACCAGCATTATTAAGCAAAGCTCAAGTGATTGAAATTACCACCTTGAGCCACACAACAATTTGGCGTATGATGAAAAGCGGAACATTTCCAAAAAGCGTAAAAGCGTCTATGGGGCGTGTAGCATGGCGCAAATCTGACATTGATAATTGGCTAGCCGAACGCACATAAAAGCACTTCTTTCTATTGACGGTAAAAATGACGGTAAAAACCAAATAGCGTTATCTTTACTCCTTTCTATTTCAATATGTTATCTTCTGCGTTAATAATCGAGTGGGAATAAAAAACCCGCTTTTCATAAAATAACATATCATTTCAAAAATAGCCTTAAGCCCTGTATTTACAGGGCTTTTCTATTTCATCTTATTTCATTGTATTTCTTAGTAGTTTCTTTTTCTATCGGTAAATTTGACGGTAAAGCCTTGCGCTTGTCATAAAAAAGATCAAAAATACCGTCAAATTCATGACGGTAAAAGTGACGTAAAATGCTAACAGATACAAAAATCAAATCTCTTAAACCCAAAGACAAAGTTTACAAAATCGCTGACCGTGATGGACTCTATGTGTCCGTGTCTGTCGCCGGCACTGTAACATTTCGCTACGACTACAGAATCAATGGCAGACGAGAAACCCTGACTATTGGCAAATACGGAGCTGACGGTATAAATCTTGCAGAAGCCCGTGAGCGTTTAATGATCGCCCGCAAACAAGTAAGTGAAGGAATATCCCCCGCCACTGAAAAACGTGTAGAACGTAATAAAATTCGCAATGCAGACCGCTTTTGCGTATTTGCTGAAAAGTATCTTGCCGATGTTCAGTTAGCTGATAGCACAAAAGCTTTACGTGTAGCAACTTATGAACGAGATATTAAAGATACATTTGGTAACCGCTTAATGACAGAAATCACGGCAGATGAAATTCGTAGTCACTGTGAAAAAATTAAAGAACGTGGTGCGCCATCTACAGCAATTTTTGTGCGTGATTTAATTGCTAACGTTTACCGCTATGCGATTCAGCGCGGCCATAAGTTCGCAAATCCTGCGGACGAAATAGCAAATTCATCTATTGCTACATTCAAAAAGCGGGAACGCGTTCTAACTCCAAGGGAAATAAAACTCTTCTTTAATACACTTGAAGAAACACAATCGGATTTTGCGTTGAAAAAAGCAGTGAAATTTATTTTGCTCACCATGGTTCGTAAAGGCGAATTGGTTAATGCTACATGGGATGAAGTGGACTTCAAAAATAAAGTGTGGACGATCCCAGCCGAGCGCATGAAAGCCAAACGTGCGCACAATGTGTATTTGTCAGAACAGGCTCTTGATTTAATTATTGCATTTCAAATTTATTCGGAAGGCTCACCGTATCTTTTGCCAGGTAGGATTAATCGCAGACAGCCAATAGCAAATAGTTCATTAAACCGCGTGATTGCTAACTGTATTAAATTTATCAATAAGGACGAACAGCGCATTGATGAATTTACGGTCCATGATTTAAGACGTACAGGCTCAACGCTTTTACACGAGATGGGCTTTAATAGTGATTGGATTGAGAAGAGTTTAGCACATGAGCAACAAGGCGTGCGTGCTGTTTATAATAAAGCGGAATATGCCGAACAACGAAAAGAAATGATGCAACGATGGGCGGATCAGGTTGATGAATGGATAAATGATAATAGTCTCTAAAAAAGACGGCGGAATTACCCGCCGTTTGTCTTAAACTCAATCAATCCACTTATCATTCGTAACCCATATAATTGCAGGTGTCCGTAAATTACTTGCACCTATATCTGGGATAGCGTCATTTCCTCGTATTTTAGGGTTTTCATGAAATGGTGTAATTCGCATAAAATTACTATCCTTTTGACCGCCAATATATAAGTTTGCAACGGATCGACCTGTGTCATCATCATATAATGAATAACTAAGAGATGATACTGCCCTAAAGCCAACAGGAATGTAGCCTTGTGATACTATATCAATGCGCCCTGCTTGACGAGGTGTAAATCCGCCCTCTTTTTTGCCTTTAAAACCAAATAAACCGTATGATAAACCACCCATAAAACAGAATACAATGTTATTTATTCGTTGCAATTTAACATACGCACCTGCTTTTAAATTTTGAGTTTTTAAAGTGATTAGTCCTGTATCGCCTGCGGTAACAACCCATTCATCGCCACGTTTCTGCCATTGCCACGCCCCTACATTAGCTCCGTCTGTACTTTCATAAACAGAGCCGTTAGGTTCAGTGCCTTTGATCTTACCGTTAGTCGTATAGGGCTTATCGGGGCGACCTGCTCCAACAATCGTTGTACTCAATAAGCGTATATCTTCGCCAATAGCTTTTATTGCCTCAACAAGATTTCCGCTTGTGTTATCAGCCATAATTACGCACTAACTCCATTTTTAGCATTGGTATAAACTGTCAATAGATCCAAAGTGGCGTTTGTTTCTAACGTTTCTATACGATTTTTAATATTGTTTAATGTTTCAGTCAAAGATTGAGCAACGGCATTGTCAGATACAATACTGTTAATTTTCTGTGCGATTTCAAATAAAGTGTCAAGATTTTCAGCTAATTCGCCACCTTTTAATTTATTTTCAAATTGCGTTAATTGTGCTTGTAATTGTTCAGCCGTAACCGCATTAGTTGGCACGTTACCTAAACGTTGCAATAATTCTCGCAATTCTTTGTAGTCAGCACCAACTTGTTTTGCAAACGCAACGATATTATCTTTAGCATTAACTGTCATTTTAGCCCCTTATGTTTTAGCTAGGTTATAAATCAATAATAAATTCGGTAAAATTAAATCTTCGCAATTTTGTTCTTTCTTACTTAATTTAACTTTCATTTTCGGCTGTTTTGTTTTCAACCGAACTTTAAATTTCTCACATTTCATTAGTGTCAACTCGTTTAGGAATTTCTTTCGTAATTGAATGTTGTAATGTAAATGTACCTGTTACAATAGCTGATATTTTATCGTCAATTAGTGTGAATATGTCATAATCAGCCATTTCCCATTTAGCGTTAGCTGTATGCACATTTCTAATACTAACAACAATCACATTATCGTTTACTGCAATTTCGCCTGTTCTCGTAGATAGTTTGATTGTTTCGCCTCTGGACGGCTTAATCCACATTTCAAAAGATGCATTACTCAACCCATTGTAGGCAGTTTCTTCTTCGTCATCATTGACAATTTCAAAGATAAAATCTTTGTCAGTACCTTGATAATGATTTAGATCAATTTGTGTTATTTCGTCCATATCTTACCTCCAATAAAAAACCGCACGATGATTGCTCAAAGTGCGGTTGTGATTGTTGATTGCGACTACTCTTTTACTTTGCCACCGGCAAACATATATGGGTTTACATAGCCTATATATGTCTCAGGGCTAAAATCTTCAGGTTGAGCCTTAACTAATTCATTTAACGCCCATTCATACGGAATCCTGTCCCATTCTGGCACAGCTTGGATAGTGAAAGTATTTACAGATAAGGATTCTTTCCCTTCATCCTTTTTAGCTTTTGATACATACGATGCAATAGTAACAAATGTACTATTATTGACATAGTCAACTTGCAAGCCCGTTACAGCATGATGTTCTGACATAGCGCCAGTACGAACATCTTCGATTTGTTTTGAGATATATTTCATTTTTTACTCCTAATAGTTAGTTATATCTACAATAATTGCATTAAAAAAGTAGGAATTATCGTTGTAACTCATCCCGATTCTCCCTGCTCCACTGTCATCATAATTAACAACATTAAATTTGATATTCCCATCCAGTCTAACGCTACGCATTACACGTCGGCAAAAATCAGGGTTAATATTCAAGGTAAACCCATAATTTGACAAAATAACCCCATATTTACTGCCTGGTGGTTGGGTTTCGATAAAAGCGCCTTTATTTAAATTTGTATCAATGCCTTTTATAGGGCGGAGAAATTTATGATTGGACGAAAATATAACTCGCCCATTACTATCATAGGTCTCTACCCCATATCCGCTACTTTTTGCTGTACTCGTGTTGAATATCATATAGTCTATATATTTTGCATTAGGACTATATAGAATGATTTTGCCACTAACTTTTTTAAGCTGGGCTACATCACCATTACAGCCTGATATAACAACAATATCATTATCTGCTACAGATATTTCAGCAAGATTACCATTAAAAATGGCGTTCCCTCGTCTTTGTAATGACATGCTTAAAAATCCGTCATTTACATCTGTAAATCCTGCAAATCCGAACATTAATAGACTCCATAAAAAATTCTGATTAATGGTTTAGTTCTGAGGTTTCCCTCATAACGAAAATCCATAGGTGATTTAACCGTCCCAGTAAAAGTATTACCACTTATTCGACCATTTGATATATACGGTATATCAACACTTATCGCCACTCTATGCGATAATTCTTGGTTATTTGATGTTAATATGATGGGTATAAATACTGCCTGTCCATTCGCGTTAACAGATATGCTGAAATTACCTATTGGTAAATCACGATATCCAATATATCTAAATAATCTATTCTCAGTTGAAAATGTAACATTCCCAAAATTATCAAAGGTTTGAATTCCTTGAGATGACACTTTAGATCTCCTTTTTTGAAAAAAAAATAGCCATAACATTACAGCTATGGCTATCATTACTAGTATAACAAAAATCATAATCGACCTATTTTCACCCTAACATTACCACGATCATCATAAACAATAATCTGGTCATTATTCATAACCAAACCTCTATTTTGAGAGCTTGCTCGAACTAAAAAATTACCAGTTCGTCCAACTCTCAAAATACCGTCATTGCCGCTTATATCAATTTCACCGCCAGATATTCGTGGTGCCCTAATTTCTTGGTTAGCCATAATATGGTTGCCACGGATTGTGTCTGCAATGATACTGCCGCCGTGCACTTCCGTTAAACCAGCATTAGCCCATGGACTAGGCTGTGTAGCATATTCAGTACACTCTTCAAGCATTGGCCGAGCTACAAACATCCATGCTCCATTAGGATTAGCTCCGTTACCATCATAGAAGAAGAAAAATACGTCAACACTAACTCCATTTGGTGGGATTTTAAATTTTATAAACGCTCTTTTGGCGTTATTAATCCCTCTAAAACCATAACCCGAATGAACCTCATCAGTTTTATGTAATAGCCATTCACCATTCTTGCCGCGGACATCAATATAAATCTCAACCTTTGAGCAACTATGATTGCCCATGTAGGCAGAGACCATATACCATTTATCTGCAGACACTGGTACATTCTGATAGATTCCGCACCTTGTATTTGGATTACCGGTTATCTTATTGTGCCACCTTAAAACATTCTCGTTTTTAAGATATCCACCTTTACCTAATCCATAATCCTCATCCTGTCTGCAGATTCGCTCACCACGTTTATCTCCAGGTATGTTATTCTCGAAAGCGGACCAACCGTCTGGAACACCGTTTGTTGGATTTGCAAAAATAGGATTGTAAAATAGGTTCGCACCGGAACCAGATGACAACTTATCTCTCGTCACAGACCCAGCTACAACCAAATCACCACGAATACCTACTTGACCATCAGCTACACTAAATACAGGTTTGACATTGCCATCATTAGCATTTGCCACAATCCCGAATTTATCAGCCATAACAATGACCGAGCTTTCTTCTTGATTTGCACCAAGTGCGATACCGGCAACAGCAGTCCGTCCACCAGCAATAGCTTGCGTTTTGATTGTGTGCATCGAGCTAACTTTGCCATTAAGTCCTGCTACAGCACTACTCACCTGTGATACTGTTGATTCTGTCTTGCCAACTTTAGCGGTTAAAGCGTTAATTTGTTGTGCATTTGCTTTATCACTTTCCGCTTGAGCTTGTCTTACTGCAGTAATGCCTGATAAAGCTGATTCTGCCTTAGCTGTCACGGTTTTAATTGTTTCAGCTTGTGCTTGGTCTGCTTTTTCAAGATTTTTAATTGCGGTTCCTGATGATTGAGCTTGTGCAGCTATTTGAGCTAATGCACCTGCGACAGCGGTTTGTCTTGTTTTAGCTTCTTCCCCAACTGCATTATTAATATCAGCTTTAATGGAGTTTATGAGATCTTGACCAAGTTGTGACTTGGTGATTTTACCTTCTAACGCATTTAACAAGTTATCAGGATTATGATCTGCTTCACCAAATACAGCTTCGGTGAACTCACCTTTATTTCCCTGTTTATCTACTCCTCGCAAATAAAAGTAATAGCCTGTCGATAAAGGCACACCATTAATAACATAATTACTTTGAGGATATGGCAGTGTTGCCACTTTCACTGCAGTGCTTATGTCATTTGTATTGCTACGCCAAATTTCAGTGCTAAACCCAGGTGTAAATGTCTTAGGTAAATCCCAATCAAGCTCAATAGCAAACAACAAGGATTTAGTAACAAATCTAGGAATATTGAGATTAATCTCAAATGAGCGTGTTACAGGATCTGACAATTGGCCACTTTGGTTTTTAGCTCTGATTTCTGCGGTATAACTTCCGTCAGGCAATCCTTCAAATGATATTTCTGGATTTTTTAAGTTTAGATATGTTTTAAAAACCTTTCCGTTGCGATATAACCGCACTTCATAGGTTAATAACGTATCTGTTGTGGGTACTGACCAAGTTAGTTTTATACCATCGGCGCTATAAACTACATCAGCATTAGTTACTTTTGTTAGTCCATTGTGCATTGTTGATACAACAGGCACAAAACTTGCACTACCATCAACAATCGCTTCTTTTTGCGGTTCATGCTGCAGTGCGGTTATGGTATAACTCCCGTCATCGTTTTCAGTAATGCCGAGAGCACGGTAAAGCTGAGTAGATACTTGCGGTGTTTTTAATACCCAATCATCCATCACATTCAAACCAACAGGATTGGTTTCTAATGTAACAACTGATTTATTTGTATTATCTGCATTGATAATTTTGATTTTCACCAACTGCATTTCATCATTGAGATAACTTAAATAGCTATTACCAGTGATTTCTACAGGTTGATCAAGCGTTACTTTCTTGCCGCTTATCGCTACAACTCGTCCACCAAGTGTTTTGCCAGCAAAATCATTATCGGCAATTTCAATGATGTCACCTGGCAAATGCAATAATCCTTGGCGACCTACTACAAATGTAATAGTGCATTGTTCAAGACGAGATGTTTCTAACACCCATTTGCCATATCTATGAGCCTGACCGCGTGAGGTGCATCCATAAGCGGTCATTTTTTTAACGTTGTAACCGTAACGGGCAATCATGCTATCATCAGCAATGTACTCAATCGCTTTTTGATATAGGTTGCGCTCGTCTGCATACTCAACCTCAACTGCGGTAAAAATCGCCTTCGCTGCGGTGTATTGTCGGCTAAATTTGCCGTCAACTACGTTTGACTGAGTATATAAGCACACCGGGTCAGTCGGTCTGTCTTGGATTGCGGTAAATTGTGTACCATCCCAAACAGCAATCGCGCGGAAAACGGACGCCATATCAGAGATGACGTTATAAGCGTCTCTTTGCTCGGTAATCCATAAGTTAGATACCATGCGCGGCTCTTTACCGCCGTAGCCGTCATCTACAAGCTCATCACAATATTTGGCAATCTCATACAGCATAAATTTATCAATGCCAAAATCGCCAATGCGCTCACCCAAGCCCGCTAACTTATCCGTGATAAGGTCGTAAAAAATCCATGCCGGGTTATTGGTCCAGCCCATTTTAAAATCACCGCGCCACAATCCCGGTGCGTACGTGCGCGCTTCCGGGTCATAGGTTGTTGGGATTTTGATAATACGCCCATACAGCAAAAAGTTGATATTGGGAAAATTTGGGTTGTATCGGCTATCGGTCTTAATGCCGACAATAGCCATATTTGGATAGCTTAATTTTGTGTCGATAATCTCTGTGTAACTTACCCAATGTGTACCATTTTGTAAACGTTGAGATTTGCTATCCGCCGTCAAGCGCTTGACCGTAACCGTAAATGGTCTTGGCGGTAAATCATCTATGATGTAACTGCGGTAAAATCGGGATGACGATTTACCCTCGATCTGATACGTTCCGCGCGGCGTGTTGTTAACCAAAACTTGGAAATCAACAGACGTGCCGTGTGTGTCCCCTTGATCGTTTTGTGAGATCAATGCGTTTACACCGATCGTTAGACGTAAGCGTGTCACATCGGGATCTATTACCGATCTCGTAATAGGATGTTGTTGCTTTACCTCCGCTCCGACAGATACCTCACGCTCAGACGCCTCAAACCCCTCTAATGGCTTTTGATCTTGATAGCCTAGATTGTATTGGATCTCCGTGTTTTTAAAGTTAAAACTAGCGGCATCATTATCATCTACACCATTAGCATTTTGGATCGGTGTATTGTCAAAATACGTGTCTTTCCATTTGTTCGCTGGCCCTTTAATTGGTCCGAGCGAAATTAAACCGATTGCGCGTAGCTTTTGCGCCGAGCGTAAAGAGTCTGGCGCCTCGTGCGGAGTATGTCCGCCGCCGCCTTTTGAACTACCACCCATCTATTAATCCTTAAAATAAAAAACCACGCATAAAACGTGGTCTAAATGAAATCTATTTTTTACTTTGTCGGCATATCGTCAAACGTCTCAACCCCTTGTGATATAAGCACAAGACTTGTTAGCATTTTGCCGTACAGCAAAGGGATTGGTCTGCCTTGCGGGGTTAAGTTTTTGATATTGCTAAACGAGGTGCTTTGTTTTTTTTCGCCCTCTTTGCTGTAGTCACTCATGCTCGGAGGTTTAGTTAATAATCCAACAACACCAGATAGGGTAAGTGACGCACCCATTGCCCCCATCATGGTAGCCGCCATACCCCATGCTGGCGGCGCGTACCACGCAATAACCATTAGCACAACTCCGGCAACGATTTGTAATACATTGCCGCCTTTACCTGCCCCGGCAACTACAGGCGTAAAATGCACTGTACAACCATCTTTGAGATCAATGATTGGAGTTGTCTTGAGTTGCTCCTCGGATAGATACTTACTACCTACACGGATTTTATAATAGCCTCTGCGGATGTGCTGTCTAAGGCCTTTAATTTGCGTAAATAACCCGCTCATAAGCTCTTTAAAGTTGCTAACCTCTAGCTCTATCGGGCTATCTGCAAATCGTTTAAGATCGCCGTAAAATTTAACTTGTACCAATCTTTAAATCTCCATATTGAGTGAGTGTGCTTGAGCCAAAATCCGTTATACGGTACACGCGCCGATAATCTATCCTCGCTGTGGTGTATCATCATTTGGTTACCCAAATAAACCCCGGCATGATTAGCCACATCGGCGCCGACTTGGATTAGGATAATGTCGCCAAGCTGTACATCATCCTCTTGCATGAGCTTATAAAATCCGCATCGTTGCAATCCCTCCTCATACAGATTAGAGGATTTAAACCAGTCAAACGGATATACTGACTTATCATCTAAATCAATACCTGACAACATATAGCTATCTAATACGATATTTCGGCAGTCTTGCTTGTTGTTTTTAAACTCTCTCCCAATTAGCGGGGGAATAGAACGGAACTGTTTAATGTCGTCATCCACCACCAGCCAAAAATCTAACTGTGTTCTAACCTGACATTCTCTGTCAGCAATAGATAAATATGGCGATCCTTTTTCAAAAGCAGAATCAGGGTGAGAATGCACCAACGCTACAATGACACCACGTTCTTCAGCAAGAAGAAAATCATCTGCCGATATTTCAAAAAAATTAACAGGATCGTGTGAGATATTTTCGCAAGGGATATAAGAGAAACCGTCTTTAAATACAACAAAGCCACAACATTCTTGTGGCTCTGTACTTTTAGCGTGTGTGATAATTTCTGTTTTTAGATAATCTGGAATTTTCATTTTTACTTCCAATAAAAAAGCCCATCTAGGGAAACCTAAATGGGCAGTAAGATTTATATGATTATTACGTATTTTCTGTTTCTACTACACGTTCAAAATCATCAAAATACTTCATATCAAAAAGCGATATTGATTCAATTTCTGTCACTCTAATCACATTTCGAAAATGTTTCATACTTAATTTATCCTCATTCTCAGGATTAGAGTAAGAAATGTTGTGTTTTTGATATACCGATAAATAATTACAATCAAAAATAATACATAATTTATCTTTATCTCTATACCCACTTAAATAAGGAATAATCACAAGATTCTCTAAATCAGCTGAAGAAAACTGAGTACCATCAACAATACCAACATAAACCTTCTTGGATTTCAACGAAACTTTTACTGGAGTTTGAGAACGCATCGCAAAGAAAAGCAAATTAACAATATTATTTGCTCCCATCATCTCTTGATGAATTCGCTTAACATCAAATTTCTTCTGATTAAGCTCTGTTTGACAAGCTATGATAGCGCCTAGCGCAATCAGAAAATAGTAAATCTTAATCTCTAAAATATCTGTTACTAAATATTTTTCCAAGGCAAATGGCTGATAATTGAAACCGAAATAAGCGCCAAGATTTAAAATAAATGAAAAAATATAAAAGAGTCCCCCTACAACTATTGTAAAAAGGATTCCCCTAATAACAAATCTAATACCATGAGAACCTAATAAAACATAAGACTCCCAACCAGTACTACGCTTTAATTTAAATCGCTCAGGCACGTAATTACTCGAATAATAATATCCAAGAATTAAAATGAGCATAACTGCCAATATTGCCACTTATTTTTTTCCAACTGCAATTTGTTTAAGCGATTTCATATGATTATTAATATTAATTCTAACCAGTTCATTATCATAATTTAAAGAAACATTACCGTTTTTATGAAATACTAATGGTCCATCCTCTACCTTTTCAGGAAGAATTCTTGATGGAAATAATTTTACATAGATTTTATCAACCAAATCATTGGTTTTTCTTATCATAAAATTATTTGTAAGTTTTTTCACCTTAACCCCCTAAGACATCAAAATCCCATCACTAAGATGAGTTTCCTTGCTATGTGGGGGTATGTTAAACCACTTTTAATCGTCATACAACAAAAGTTGTGTGATCTGATTCACAAATCTAATATTACTCAGACTATTATCATTTATAAATTAGTTTAAGCCCCATACTGGGTTGTGCTCGGGAATCCGCCAAAAGGCAAAATCGCATTGTCACCAAAGCGTAATTTACAACCTCTTATGCAGTGTGAGCATTTATCCTTTTTAAGGTCGGTTGTCGGCTTGTCAAACTCATCTGCTACCGCTCCACCTGTGTAACCACATTGCGCAGACCGATACTGCCAAATGCAAGTGTCAGAGGTAATCATTAGTAACGGGATTTTTGCGTTATCCGTCTCAGCCGGGGACGCAAGCTCAAAAGTTGCCTGTTGATCGTCAAGCGATTTTAACTGCTCAATGATATAGTAACTGTGCACCTCTTGATTTGGGTCGGCGTTAGGATTAACACCGCCCGGAAAGTTTTTAGCGTCCAAATGCTCGGCATATACAAGGCGCCGAGTGACTTTAGCCCCCACTCCTTGCCCAAAGTGCGCAACAATGCCCGTCACCAACCCGTAAAGATTGGAAACGGTTAATGTCGGTCTATTGCTTGGCCCTTGTCCGCTAATCTCAAAGCCATCTGCTTTTATCGGATAGGCTTGATACTCATTACCCTGCCACCATAAGTTAACCTGCGACTGATTTAAGCCATTGTGAAACCGCAGTAACTCGCCTTTAGCACTTGGATCTGTACTGCTTGAGATGTGACGCAAATCAATTTCCCATAGCTCAACCAAGGCGCCCTGTTCTAATTCCGGCAAAAGTGCGGTCATTTTATCGGGTAGTTTTTTTGGCATATTTGCTCCAATAAAAAACCCGATCGGAAATGATCGGGTGGTGATTTTAAGCACGCCCAAAGCCGCTTACAGTTTCCCGTAAGCGGTAAGTGCGGTAGGATTTTGCGTTATTTTATAGGATATCTAGCTGAAATCCTGTTGCTTTAGGGTTGTAGGCTCTAAGATATTTTAAGACACGCCAGTTATTGCCTTGCTCGCATTCAAATTGCTCTGTAATGCGTGTCAATACGTTATGAGCCTGACGGAGAGTACTGCGATATTCGTAAGCAATATCATGCACCGGTGCGGCATAGTGCGAGCCGATTTGTTTTAATGCAGGGAGAAGCGTTTGACAAAGCTCGGTGCCGCGCAATAAAGCGAACCACGCCCACACAAGCTGTTGGAGTTCATGCTCTGTAAATTCACGGGTGAATAGCTCATCTTTTTTCTGTTCAGTGATAAGCTCACCTTCAAGCACAATTCTATGCACATATTCAACCGCACTTTGTAATTTGTCGGCGGGAATGTCTTCTATGCTCTCTACGTTCATGTACTGGTGAACAAGATTGTAGGCATCGGAATAAATTAAGCCTTTCTTGCTCACTAACATATTTACAGCATTGCGTAAGCCAGTGCGGTCGTCTGCAGTGGTTTTTCGTTCTGCTTTGCCATTAAACCAATAATCATGTAACGCTTGATAACACTCTTTTTTGTATTTGATTAATGTGTCACGGATTTCTGGGTTACAACGATTAATATCAATACCAAATAGCCAGCCGTTTAAATATTCGATTGGTAAGCAGATCATTTCACGTTTTTTACCATCTTCGGCTACTATGATCATGACGATCATAGTTGAACTTAACACATTATCACGTTTAATCCGTAACAGTTGTGGCTCCCATGATAATCCTATATTTTCACAAATAGGCTTCATAGCAACATAGTGATTGCCATTTTGTTCAACGGTAATTAATGACTGATTGTTGAATGAAATTGTTTGGGTTGAGATTTGATTAGCCATTTCTGACTCCTGTTTGATGTTTCTGAAAAAATTTGACCAGATAGGGTCGCCAAGAGGTTCAGAAGTCGCAAACAGTCGACCGGGATTATTCCCCTTTCGGGTATTTTATTCTCCGCCCTCTCGGCATAGATAAGATGTGGTTATGCGTAATGAATGTTTAATGGCAATAAACAAACAAGGTTGCTAAATTTCACGCATAAAAAAACCGCTATGCTTTCGGGTGCGGAATTGCCGCTGTTTGTAAGGTTTCTGACGCCTTGATTGAAAGTGTATTGATTTATCGAAAGACTGTCAATTAGATTTTAAAATCAATGCCAGCTTGTTTTAAAATACCATTTGCTGTGTGGCGGTTGGTAATAGTATAAGCAACAGGGAAAGGTTTTTGAGTAATTGGGCTGTTCCAAATTTCATGGCTGCCCTTTCCCTGACGTAAGAATGTGCAATCATATTGCTTGAGTATTTTTATAAGTTGATCGTAATACCCACTGCCCATCGTTACATCTCCAAGCGTTGGAAATCTGCGTGGCTTTCAGTTTGGATAAAAGCAAGGCGGATATTATCACTTTCACTGCCGTAACCTTGTAATTCGTGCATTTCAGGTGCAATTTCCCACACGTGTTGTTGCAATTCTTCATAAGTGCGACCTTCAGTGACAAGATGCAACTTATCGCACGTGCCAATCCACGCGGGGATGTTATCTTCTACATCGTACATCACTTCCACAACATAAGGCGGATTGATTTTATCCAAGCGTTTCTTCACTGACATGAGCGTATCCTCAATGGTTATGCCGAAATAACTATTGGCGTTTGATAAAGTTCCAATGTACCACGTTGTAAAGGTGCTAGCTTGGAATGCAGCACTACGCATGATTTCATCATCGACATCAATCAATTCACTACAAAAATGAAGTAAATTACCCACAGCGTGAAAATGAATTGCTGCACCAATTTTAGATTCTCCAATCACCACTGAAACCACGTCGGATTTATCGCCGATAATTTGTGTAATGCCTTTATTCATCAGTTCTTCAACAATATAGCGATAATCTGAAGGGTAAAATTCATAGAAAATCTTTGTTAAATCTGATTTTGATACAAAGAGTTCACCGTCTTTAAGGGTAAACCGTAAAGGGAGAGTGCCAAAATTTGAGGTGAATACATTACACTTTTTATTAGACATTATAAGCCTTCTTTTTATCTAACACATTTCTCTAATCAACATAAAAACACTCACCAAAAATGAAGTGGACGGGTAAATTTATGTGCTATTAAAGGTTAAATAACAGTGATTGAAATAGTTCAAACTGTATCGAATGATAGATGAAAAGTTTTATTTTGACAAGAAATTGCTTGCAATGACTAAAAAAGAAATAAAATCTTACCGCATGAAAAAGCCCCTTTGTAGTCAAGAGGCTGATTTTCAGTTTTTTGTAAAAAGAAATGTGTAAGCAATAAAGAATAGGATAAATGCTACAACAAGAATTTTTCCTATCGGTGGGTTGTTACTTTTCTCTTTATCTTCAGATTGGTTTAACTGCGAAAAATATTCAGCAATATCTCCCACATCTTTTCCTGACTTAATGTCAAACACTCTTTGTATATCGCTCAGGTAAAAAACCGCTTCTTGCTCAAGTTCTTCACAATACCCCCAAATGGCATTTTTTTCAGGGTAATAATCGGTGATTGCAACATTTAATGTTGCAACTTGTCCATCTACAACATAATCAATCAACACATCAAAATACCAATAATCCTCCTCTTTGCTAGAGGAAAATTCCAATTTGTCGCGCTTAGAGATACCCGTTCCAGGAATGCCTAAATTTCGATAAACTCCATTTTTCCCTATATTAATAGATGCGCCTTTAATTCCGGTTGTAACACTTACGCCGGACTTGCTTATGTTTAACTTTACGCCTGGTAGGATTTTTTTTGTCTTTCTAAATTTTATAGCCATAGGATCTCCTTAAGTAAAGATAAGCCATTTTTACAAAATAAGAGATCCTATTCAATGGATATTAATTAAACACCTGCTCAAACGGCAGCTCATAATCAACATAAACCCCGTTATCTGTGCTAGTCCATTTGCGGCAAATAACTAAGATTGGTGTTGTTTTACCAGGTTGTAGCCACTCAAACGACTTATAGCCACCGTGCCGGACTAAAAACGCCTCAAGTTCGTTGATAGCCGATTTATCTCGCTTGCTTAGGCGTACCGTTGGAGTAGCTTTGATTGCTACATGGTTAATCCCATCTTGCATGCGTTGAGAGTATCCGTTACCAAATTTAATCTCTTTAATCTTTGGTTCGGTCTCTGTTGCCATGCCCCAACGGACACCCCATTTAAAACGCTCTTTTGCCATACTACCTCGCCATCATTCCGCCGCTTCGTGATTCGGCTTTTAACACATCGTACACCTGCTGTCTTGTTGCTGTTGCAACCATACGCGCAAGTTTTTCGTTGTCGGCGCCGTTACCATCAAAATTGTTTGTTTGATTGATAATAACGCCGCCTCCGCCGACACCACTACTTAAGGCTTTGTTTAGATTTTCGTTGCTCGTGATTTGTCCGCTAGCACCCGGCACAAAGATTTCGGGACCTCGCTCACCGACAAGATAAGCCCGACCACCACCAACAGGACCGCCATTAGCCCGCGCACCTGATAAGGTTACGCTCGTTAATTGGCTTAATACTGACGCACCTTGTGACGCAACTGCCGCCATATTGGCAAACTTTTGTGCCGGAGTAACTGCGGTAGGGTCATTCATCGCTTTCATGACGGCCGCGTGTAGGTTGAGCATAGATTCGGCGATCTGAAACGATTTTGAGATGGCAAAAATAGTACGGTATGCCGCGCTATTTTTTGCCCCTGCCGCCTCAATAATCCCCGCTATACCATCAAATAATTGAGATGCAATATTGAGTTGATTTGTTGCAGACTGTAAGTCCAAATCCTCTTTGCGCTTGCGATACTGATCCTCAATAAGCGCCTTAGCCTCCTCAAATTGCTGTACGTTTAGCAACTGTTGGTCGTAAAGCTCTTTTGCTTTAACCAGTTGATCTTCGCGTGTAATATCGTTTTGCACATACGGATCATTTCCAGAACCTCGAATATCATTAAAGAATGATCGCACTTTATTAGCTCTGTCATTATCTTCTTTAATCTCTTTCGCTTTCTGTTTCTCTAAAGCCTGATCGTATGCTTGGGCCTCTAGCGCTAGATAATGTTTTCTTAACTCTAACGTGCTACTAAAATTACGCTCTTTAGCATCTTTCTCAGAAATAGCCATTCCGTTAATCTTGGCTATACGTTGTTGATGCTGTAATTCCAATTTCTGCATCTCGTTAGCGTATTGCATATCTAGAGACGAGACATCGTTTGTCTTACTACGAGAACCGCGACTTGATTTCGCTGACGTTTTTTTATTTTCGCCTTTGTTTATTGTCGCGATTTGTTCATTGTAGTTTTGTTCAAGCTTATTAAGCTCTGACTTTCTTAACTGATCGATTGTTTCAAAGCCACGTTTTTTAATCTCCACTTCACTCAATACAAGATTCTGAATAGCTTTCTTGTCTTTTTCGTGTTGTTCGGTTAGCTTTTGTTGTCGAGATTTTAGCTTATCTTCAATCTTTTCAAGTTGCGACTTACCGGCATTCTCTTTTTCTTCCTGCTCGGCTTTCTTGCGTTTTGATTCGGCAGCATCTGCCTCCGCTTTTTGTTTATCCTGCTCTTCTTTTAGTTTTGCTCGAGCCTTGTCTAAGTTGGCTTGTTGTTGATCCATTTGCTCACGCATTGCGGCCAACACTTCATCGCTACCATCAAAGGCACCAGATTCAAACTGTTGTTCTAGAGATTTTTTAGACTTCTCCAAAATGGAGATTTCATTTTCAAGATTTTTTACATGGGTCGCAGTATCTACGCCTTTCATTGCCTTAGTCAGCTTAATGAAAGCACCTGAAAGACTATCTACCGCACCTTTAAAGAATTTTGTGATGCCTGTCGTTTCTGCAAACTGCTCTTTTAATTCGTCAGTTGCCTGCCCTAATGTATCAAGAGAACCGGATAATGTATCTTTCGCAGAACCCTCACCAGTACCACCAACGCGTTCTTGTAAAGCTTTAAATATAATTTCCTGTGCTTTAGCCTTATCACCAGTTTCAACAAAAGAATTGATTAAATTTTGCTGCTCTGATGTAAGTTCAATACCCTTTCTTTTCAGAATAGATATTGCCTCAGCTGGATTTTCTAAAGCTCGCCCAAGATTTCTGGCCTCGCTCGAAATATCAGTGCCAAACGTTTCGGCTAAATCTTGAGATAGTTTAATTGCCTCTTTAAATGATTCGCCAGTAACGCTTTTAAATGTCATCATTACCGACATCGCTTGTCGCACACCATCGGTACTAGCAAGCGTGTTCATAGCAACAGAACGAGCAAAATTATCTAGCTCTGAAGATGAAAAGCCAACAGCCGCCCCAGTTGCTCTTAATTGAGCCTCTGTTCTTGCCATGTAGCGTTCTGTTTCTTCAAAAATCTTTATGCCATCGCCTAAAGAGCCAACAAAAGAAACAACCGCACCAGTGGCAGCTAATGCCGCCGTGGCTAATCCACCAATCGCAATTTTAGTGAGATTAATGCCACCATGTGTTTGCCCAAAGCCATCTAGAGATTTTTTAGCCTTGTTAATTTCTTCGGTAAATTTGGCCGTCTCTGCCTCGAGCTTGATTTTTAAATTGCTAATCTGGTCCAATTCTCAACACTCCATCATTTGCAATAGACGCATCCATCATTTCTTCTGTTGTCATTTCTGCGCTTGGTTTAGCTGTATGTAAAACGCTAAAATCCTGCGCAGTGACGACCTGTTTTAATGCCGCAACGTTATAAACCGCACTTGCTACCGTGCCGTAGCCGTAATCTAATAACTCAAGCGTAAACGGACGTTTGCCAAAGTATTTACCCCAACTAAAATACTCCGCTACAGACATCTCGCGGAGCATTTGGCGGTAATCGGCGCGCTTAAACTCGTGCGCCAACTTTAGGACAAAGTCAAGTTCGGTTTCTAATCGTTTTTTTGCTCACCATCTTCCGGCGCGCTTTCGAACGGCTCAACTCGCGGAAATTCGCACACATTCTGCACCGCCTCAAGTACGCAGAAAATATCAGCTTGAGTCCAAGTGGTTAACAACTCTTTTTGTAAGTCGTCAATGGACTTGTCACTATCATACGATAACGAGATCGCAATCAAGCGAGTGTGCGCCATTAGATTGTTACGAGTGATTTTGTTGAGCTTGCTATTTAATTCCTGCTCGGTGTCGTTTTCGGACACTGGTTCAGGTTTATCTAGACCGTTTAGGTAATCAACATAATCAAGGTAATCAAGCGCGGAGATTGCGGACAATACCAACGCCTGACCGCGCAACTCAAACTTAACTTTTTTTAACATGATAACTAGTCCCCTGCCTCGTTGTACTCAGCCAATAACGGTTTGCCAACGTTAGTTAGCTTAACTGTACGGGTCATCACTTCATTTTGTGGCACCGTTTTACCCAAAGATGACACCCAAGCGTAATACACGTCACGCACACCGTTAGGATAGACAACAAGGTAAAATTTCTTTTTGCCTGTGTTAAAGTCAGCAACTAGCGCTTGTTGAGCAGTATCACCAGGTAGCCAAGCAAGCGTTAAAGAGGTTTCTCCTGCGGATTTTGCGCCCTGGCTTGTGGATTTCCATTCGGCGTTTGGATCGTCTAAATAGTTATCCTCATAGCTATCTGCGGTAACTTCGCCCGGGGACAGCTCTTTGATTTTCGCAATGCGATCCCAGTTTTCGGGTTTTTTAATGTCGGCCGCTTTAATTGTGTCGTTTACAATTACGGTTGATTCTTTATCGTCCTTAAGGCGATAAAACATCGTTCCCGCGCCTTTTGTAGGAGTTGTGTTTTTAGCCATTATCTACCTCGTATGTAATAGCGTATTGCAAGTCAGCGGCTATCCAAGTCGCCATTTGGTCGTCTTGCTCGTAGTCAAACGCTGTAAATGCAATGTTTTCGGTTAGCGTAGTTAAAGATGATTCGACAATGCCCGATTCGTAGATTTCTTGGGTTAATTTATCCAAGTCATCTTCACGGGCGGCGGATTTCATAAAACAGGCGACATGGAGCGTTGCCTGCATTGTGCCGTCTAAATATCCTGTAGGAGATACGCCGCTAACAAACACCGCTACAGCGGGGCTTTGGCTCTCAATATCGGTAAATGACGGCTTGCCGTTGCTAAACTCTTTAACTTTTGGGAGGTGCGGTCGTAATGCTTCAATGACCGATTTTCTTATTTTTGAGTGGATTTTCATTTTTTAACCACTATTTGGATTTGTCGGATTAGCTGAGTGCGTAATTCCTGTGGCATATCCTTTTCGTAGGCCCTTTTTACCTCGGCGTTAAACGATTCGGTAAGTGGGGTTTTGAGTGGGATTTTGACTACATCAATAGGATAGCGATCTTTACCTTGTCGTTGTAACACTTGCACTCGTCCGTTTTTAAGTTTTTGGATAAATGCCCGAGGATAAAGACGATTCCCGATCTTTAACTGCCCCTTATTTTCGCCACGGCGCACAAACTGCCCGCCACCCGTTACTAAACGGATAACAGGTAGATTCCCACGATTCACACGGATAAATGCACTAAGTCGTCTTGGCTTAGCTCTCTCAAGTTTCGCACGGCCTTTAATAAGGCGCTTTGGTACATCAACCTTTTTTGATGTCTCAATCACAGATCTAACCATCACTTTAGCAGCAATGTTATTAATCGTGCGTGCCATGGCTTGAGGTACTGCTTTTTTATCAATGTCGGATAAGGCTTTCTTCGCTTTTTCGATGTCGTCATTAATTGCCATCAGTAACTTGCATCCTCCTCTAACTGGAGCATGATAGTGCCGCTGTTAAACGTAAACCCAGTAACCACATAATCAACACCATTAATGGTTGTTTTATCCCCTTTTTTAGGCTTGTAACCTGAGGATTTAAACATTGTCAACGTACGGTAAACACCATTCATCGGCTCCATTTCTTTCGGTGTCTCATCAAGCACCGCTTTGTATTCTTTGCCGTTGATGACATAGACGGACATCATCACATCTGATATGACTTTGTCCGCCTGTGCGAGTGCGTCATCAAATGGACTAAGCGTTGATCTTGACATCTACAGTGTCCACAGATGCACCGCTTGCACGCCACGCAACGCCTAAGCGTTTATTGCTACCAGCAGTAATCGTTGCACCTTCGGTTGCAGACCAGTAAACAATCGCACCCTGTTTAATGTCGTCAGCCGCTTTTGCCTTAATGGTAAATACACCAGTAGTCAAACCAACACCCGCGCCACCTTGAGCAATATCAGATACTGCGATTGCAGCAAGATTTTCCAAAATCACCACATCGCCACTTTTTACATTAGCTGCAGCGGTAAAGCGCACGGTGCTTCCGTCTTGTACGTAATTTTTAGACATATTTTATTAATCCTATGATTTATTTAATAAAAAACCGCACCTTATTCAAAAGTGCGGTCGTTATTTAGGGGGTTTTAAGTTACTTATTGGTAACTTTTACAATGCCTCGGTAGTCAATCACGTTAACACCTGCATCAATGCGCACCTTGGTAGATACACCATCAACGGTAAAGCCTTGTTGTTGCTCCATGTATGGAGTGTCGATGCCGTCAAGATAGGATACCTCAATAGCCTCTTTGTTGATTAAGTACCAAGATTTTTCATCTGCTGCCTGTAAGCGAGCGGATTTGACTGGAGTTACAATGTCGCGTAATGGATTGATGATACCAGAGTTAGCGTCAGCACCCTCAACACTTGCGGACTTAATTAGTTGTAAACCGCGTGTGTACATTGAGGTTGGTAACAACATAAATTCTGGCTCAATCGCTAACGGCTCACCGCGCGCATTAACAAAGCCATTCATTAACTGGATACCTTTGTCAATGTTGGCAAGGTCTAGCACCGCATTAGTGATTGTATTTTTGTGAGATGCATCAAATAATGCTTTGCCGTCTTGTGCTTTAGCGTTACCAGTTAATAACGCAAACACTAATTTAGCGATGGTTGCACGTGCCGCTTGCCCCATTTTTTCGGGGATTTTTGTGAGTAAGTGCATATCGTCATTGATGATTGCTTGACGAGTAATGCTAAATAATTGCCCATAAGTCGCTAATGCAACGCTAGCGCCCTCATCGCCGATTGTGCCGTAGGTGTATTCCTCACCCTCACCGACTTGCGGTAAGTAGCCAAAATCACCCAAGCCAACACGTTTAGCCGCGCGGAAGTCGGTTAATGTGCCGCGAGAGGTAAACAGATCAAAGTTTTCCGCTGCGGTTTCCCAACCTTTAAGCAAGGATTTGTGCGCCACATCAATTAAGATTTGACCAAAGTCAGAGCTTGAGTGGGTAAATGCCAAACCAACCATGCTCATTGCATTTTGACCCGATACACTAATACCGCGGTCAACCAATGATGCACGAGCAAGTTCACGCAAGGTCATTGAGTTGTAAGCATTGTCTTTGGCATTTACTTTATCTTTGTCGATGCCTGCACGAGCCAATAAGGATTGTTTCACGCTATCACCAACGATGTTACCGTTATCGGCATAAGGCGTTACTGCTGCACTTGGGGTTGTGCCTGCACCAAGTTTTGCTAATAATTTGTCTTTGGCTTGATCTGCGGTAATTGATAAATCACCTAAACACTCCACTAACAAATCATTGTGCGTAGTACCAAATGGCGCAAATACGGCTTTAATGTCGGCGTTACGTTTGTTTAATTCGGCTTGCACTTGTGCGATGTTATCTACCGGAGCTGTTAGTGCTTGATTTACCGGTTCGGTTGGTACTGGTTGTGCAGGGGTTGCTGTTGCTTGTGGTGCGGCTACGCCAGCGTTGCCTTGTGGCTTAAACAACATGTCTTTCATTGCTTTTGGCATATTTTCAAAGTCCTCTAATTTTCGTGATTTAATAGACGCCATCGCCACAAGTGGTTCGGCTAGTTTGTCAGCAAATCCTTGTTCAACGCATTCTTTACCGTTGAGCCAAGTTTCCGCCGATAGCATTTCTGCTAATTCTTCAGGTGTTTTTCCTGTCTTATTTGCGTAAGCTGGGATTAGCGTATTTTCGACCTTGTCTAACAGGTCGGCATACTTACGCATATCCTCTGCATCGCCACCTTGGATTCCCCATGGCTTGTGGATCATCATCATTGCATTTTCTGGCATGATTACCTCATTGCCCGCCATTGCAATAACGCTCGCCATACTTGCCGCTAAGCCGTCAATGTAAACAGTCACATTTGCCGGGTGATTCTTTAGCAAGTTGTAAATAGCGATGCCATCAAAAACATCACCGCCCGGGGAGTGGATGTGTAGATTGATCTGCTTAAGGTTGTTGCCAAGCGCTTTTAGATCTTTCGAAAAGCTCTGCGCCGTAACGCCCCAGAATCCAATTTCATCATAGATTGAGATCTCTGCCGTATCGTTGGCTTTGGCTTTGATTGAGTACCAAGACTGATTACTCGTCTTTGTCGCGCTCGTTGCCATCGCCACCGGCGACAGAATCACTTTTTGCTTTTTCATTTGTCATACCTGTGTTAGTTAAATCTGTGTCAAACTTGAGACCAAATTTGCGGTTTTCCTCGACCTCAACTCTACGTCTGCGTTTAACTTCTGCCGGGTTGCTGCCGCTTGCTCGTACTGCTTGGCTTTCCGTAGCTAATCCACCTTTAATTCGTTCTTTCCACGCTTGAGCCTCTTTAGTTGGATCAATCCATGGCATTACCGGGCCGCTATAAACAGCGTTGTAAAGTGATGCAGGATCAATATCGACTGGCACATCAATTTCACCGCTGACAATCGCCATTTTCAGCCATTCTCGATAAATCGGGCGGGATATATGTGCAACGAAGGTATCTTGTAAAACTGCGTAACCCTCAAAGCTCTCCACCAGCTCTTGGCGCTGGCTTGAGTAAGTGCCGTTATAATCTCGCGCAATGCTTGAGTAACTGGAACGAGTTCCCGCTGCCGTTGCTCTTAATTGACCGTTTCTAAAGGTTTCAAGATTAACGTTGGGGCGGTTAGAGTTGATTAACCCAATATCCTCACCAGGCTTTAAATCATCAATGATTGCGCCTGGAGCAATCTCAAAATCTCGCTCCGGACTGTCTGCTCTGTAATCCTCATTATCTCCGTAGAGTGCGGCATCACCTTTTTTGATGTACATCGTAAAGGCGGCGGCAATTCGTGCAGCAACACGCTCGCTCTCCTCGTAGTCTTTAAGGTCAGCAAGTCGGATAATTACACCGTGCAACATCGATACGCCACGCAACTGGTGCAAGCGTTTTTTAAACGCAAGGTGCAACATATTTTCTGCGGGCACTGATTTAACTCGCCCGTAAGTGCGGTTGTTTTCCTGCGGGTTGTCCATGTAAACGCGGTAAGACACAGGACGGCGCCAAGCATTAATCTCTATCCCTTGAATTACATTTGCCGTATCAAGGGTATTCATCGGAACAAAATCAGGCTCTAATGCCTCAAGGCTAAATGCAATGTCTGTACTATGATTAAGTCCTGCCACAGATCCGCGCACGAGTTGGATAAATACCTCACCATCTCGTAACCATGTGCGCAACAACATCCGTTCCAATTCTGGTCGGGTAAATTGTCCGGTGACCTCTGGCCGCACAGACCATTCAGCCCATTTTTTTCGGATTTGCTCTGCTAACTCCTCGTCAACATCACCAGTTAATTTAAGAGGTTGCGGCTCAATGTGGATTCCTCTAGAGCCAATCACACGCTCTTCCATTTTGTCCAAAATGCCGATCACAATATCGTGATTTTGGTCTAACGCTCGAGCTTGTTCTCGCAAACTGACCGCACTTTGTTTGGTCGCTACGTTAGCGCCTTGGCTTTCGCGTTTTGCTTTGTGCGTACGGCTTGGCATAGCTGCCTCATATGCATTCATCACATATCGGCTTTTTGCTCGCTGTGCGCCCCATTTAGGCGAGATTGCGGCAATTGTTTTATCTAATATTCCCATCGTTTAAAATCTCGCATATTTGATTCTGTGGCGTTTAACGTGCTGTCTTGTTTCCGCTAATAACTCATTAAGCATTTGTTGATAGCGGTCACGTTGTTTTGTCCATTCGGACACTTGGTAAGATACCGATCTCCCATTAAAGCTCACTTGGCTTTGGGCGTTTTCGATCTTTTCATCAAGTGTTCGGATTTTTTCTTCGAGTTCGTCTCTGTCGTAGATAGCCATTTTTGCCCCAATAAAAAACCGCACTTTTTACGGTGCGGTTAGTTAAGTAGTGGTAACTCAATTTGCAATTTGTCTTCAAAGATTTTTAGTGTTGCTTCAAGCAACGGCTTTTTACCTTTCCATTCATTCAATGCTTTACCACAAACGCTTGCTAATTGTTTTTCGGCTTTATGCTCACCCAAGGCTTGGTAATATTGCTCAAGCAATGTCATGTTGCCAGATAGCAATTGATCTTGCATAAAATTAAATGCTTTGATGTAAGCGATCTTAATTGCCATTGCTTTTTTGGTTTTATATCCCATAACCAATAACATAAAACCGTCTTTTGTCATCTCAAACATTGGGCGCTTTTCGCCTTTTTTATCGATGTATTCAACCAATCCAAAATTGGATCGGTTAAATTCATCATCTCCAGATTCCAAAATTTCGCGGATATCACGCATTACGTGAGCGTGTAACTTGCCAAAAACTTTTGCTACAGTTTCTGATGTGGTAATAGTTTTAGAACCTTTATTTTGTACAAACTGTTTAAAATTTTCGGGATTTGCTAATTGCATTTTCTACCTCCAAATTTAGATAATAAAAAGCCCCAACTATCTCTAGTCAGGGCTTGAGTTATTACCTCAACATTCCCACCTTTTCACAGGCTCGGCATCTACCGATTTAAGGCTGTTTGGGAGTTAAAGCCAACCGCTTTTTTTGCCACCACCATTTAGCCAATTACTTTTTGCCTTAGCTTTCGGTTGCGGTTTAACTTGTTCAATTTCTACCGCACTTTCCGTTTCTTCTTCCGGTGCAGTTGTTTCTTTTCGGATTACATCTGGGTTTAAGTGGGGGAGCTTTGCCCAATAAGGGACGTTATCCTCATCACCCCACTTGATTCGTTCATAACCGCGTAAAATAGCGATTGCATGGACATAACAAAATAGGTCAAATGCCTCATTGTTACCTTTGCCAGGTTTTCGCCACTTACCGTCTTGTCCGCGCTCCTCGTAGGTCAATTCATCAAAAAACCACTCCCCGAGCCACTCTGGGAAATGAATGTAATTGGCACCAATAGTCTCTCGACTCAGTGCATTACTAATGCGATCTTTGAGTTGATCTGTTTGGAGTAGGTATAGCGGCACATCACCTCGTGCTTTAGCATGACGATCTGACCGTGAGGTGTTATCAGGATAAGTTCGAGAAATCAGTTTTTGGCGCTTGGTGCTATCACCTTTGACGAGATACACTCGTTTTGATATGCCATCACGCTTACATCTGCGCCAAAACTTATAGGCGTTATCTGTTACACCATCCTCACCGCCACTATCCACCGCCATTGCAAGGATTGGCATAAATCCGCCGTCTAATCCCTCAATACGATATTGCTTATTGAGCACATCACTAATGAGTAAATCCCAGTCCTCAGGGTAGGCGGACGGATCAATCAGGAGGCTTTCTCCGTCTGAATTGCTCCGCATTGATGATTTAATGTTGTATCTATCAATGAGCCACCGTTCGCTATTTTCACCATAGCCCACAATTTGGACGACAAAACGGCGATTCCGCCCACCCTGTACGTCAACCGCAGCCAATAAAAAACGGCACCCATAAGGTACCGTTCTTTTTTCGGTTTCTTCGCGCCGCTCCATCAGCTCATCACTTCGGCGTTGCTCTAATGCTGAGCGCGGTAAATAAGGTAATCCCCAGTCAGTATTTGTTACTGCCTTTAAGGTCTCCTCACTGCCGGTCATCTCAAATTCGTGCTCAGCTGTAAGTAATTTGTAAGTTAGTTGCTCCCATGTCTGATACGCTGCCGCGGGGCCCTCAAGCCAAAACGACGCAATACGGGATTTTCTGCCATCGCCATGTATCACGCCGTTTTTGTCTATTGTTTGTCCCTCTTTGAGCCATTTTCCGCCGATATTTAGATCGCGCTTTTTGCTTGGCTCAATGACGCCTTGGCAGTGCGGACACTGTAAGCGCGCTTTTTTGCTTGCATCGACAAAATCCGTATCATCACGATAGCCGATCATGTTAGCCATGCTCGGTTCAAGCCATTCCCCGCAGTGTGGACATTGCCAGTAAAAACGGCGGCGATCGCCACGGTTATACAATGACAAAATTCCTGTCGTCGGAGGGGCTTCGTGCGTTGATTTCGGATGATACTTTAGATCAACAATATCTTTGCCTGGTGAGCTTTCCACCATCGTCATGCCGGATGACATAAAAGTGGTGGTACGCTTGGACGCTAAACTAAATCCGTCCCCCTCGCCGTCAACATCATCTGGCCAGCGGTCGTAATCGGTTAATGCAACGTACTTGTAATCGGATGATGACAGCACATTAATAGACGGCCAGCCAATTTTTAACAGATTGCCGGCGCGAAAATACTTGTCGTGTACGTTGTTATCATTTTTATAAGGGCTTAGTCGGCTTGCTATTTCTGGCGAACATCTAAAAGTTCTGTCTAACCTCTTCCGGCTGTGTTCGCTTGCTTTTTCTTGTGTTAACTGTACGAGTAAAAAATCAGACGGATCACAAATAATTGAGTACGCGATCCACCCATCAATCAAACCAACAGTCTTACCCGTTCGAGCGGGTCCAACAAAAATAACCGCGTCATATTCGCGCGAGTTTAAACAGTCCATCGGCTCAATAACATAAGGTGTGCGATCTTTATCCCATCTTACAGATGAGCCACCGCCAAGCGGCACGCGCATATATTGTGAGACAGCTTCGGATACCTTCATTCGATTTGGCGCTTTTATCATCTCCGCTAAATCTTTTCTAATATCACTCGCTTTCGCATACATCAGTTTCATCCTCTAAGATTAGATCCGCCGCTTCGTCGCGGTTTTTGTCAACCTCTTTCTGTAACCAAATAACCCATTCTAACGGCATTCCTGCGGCTTCCGCCCTGTCCGCCAGTGTTTCTTGTGGCTGCAACATTCCTTTAACGATGACTGACATTTGTCTGGATGCGTCCGCAACCTCGCAAACCTCGCCAAGACGTTTTTTGTACTCAAGTTGTTTTAGTTGCGCGTTCCAGTAAGCCAACTGATCCGACGGTGACAGTCCATCAACGTCTTTTGTGCGGTTATCCTCAAGCAATAATCTAAATATCTGCTTGAGGGAAAATCCTTTGTAATTAGTCGTTTCTTTTTCCGGCGTGAGGTGACTTACTCTCGCCGACATTGTGCGTCTATCGCACCCAGCAATAGTAGCCATTTTGCTAATACTGTAATAATCTCTCACAGTACAACCCCTCAAAACTAAAAATGAACAACCACCAATATAAAAATATCAATAAAAACAAATCATTATTTCGTTGTGGTGGATCGCCTAAAAAATCAAAAAACTGTCGAAAACCGCGCGCCCGAAACCC
>OAWL01000083.1_pt1 | contig 28990 bp, 25 predicted proteins | sample 1501391 | NCBI WGS metagenome assembly OAWL01 (sample SAMEA2580211, study PRJEB22360) | human gut metagenome | biome: human gut; feature: human-associated habitat; material: faeces | place: Denmark | collected 2008/2010
TAAAATATGGTAAAATAATTATTATAAAATAATAAAAAGGCCGAAGAAAATTGACAACAAAAATATTTTAAAGGCCTATGTTGAAAATTAATTATAAGAGGGAAAATGATGAAAATATACAATAAATTAGTAAGAGATAGAATACCAGAAATAATAACTGCAGATGATAAAACATGCGAAATAGAAATAGTTAGTGGGATAAAAAAGCAAGAACTTTTAGAAAAGAAATTATTAGAAGAAGTAAATGAATATTTAGAAGATAAAAACCTAGAAGAGCTTGCAGATATTATGGAAGTGCTATTTGGGCTTGCAAATGAACTAGGATATAGTGAAGAAGATTTAATAAAGAAAAGAAATGAAAAACTAGAAAAGCGTGGTGGATTTAAAGAAGGAATAGTATTGAAAGTTGTGAAATAAATTTCTACTTAAAGGTACAAAAATAAATTAATGACTATTTTCAAAATACATGGAGGTATAAAAATGGGATTACCAAAATACTATGAAATGCACAAACCATTTTTAGAATACTTAAAAGATGGCAAATTACATACTTTGAAAGAATTAAAGCAATTTATAAGTAAATATTTCAATTTAACAGAAGAGGAGCTTTTAGAGCTACTTCCTAGTGGAAGGCAAACAGTATTTATTAATCGTATCGGATGGGCAAGAACTTATCTAAAGAAAGCTGGTTTAATTGATAGCCCTGCAAGAGCTTCATTCATTATTACTAATGATGGATTAGAAGTTCTTAACGATAATCCAGATGTAATTGATAGTAATTACTTAATGAAATTCGATAGTTTTAGGGAGTTTCAAGGTGGAGTTATATATACAAAAAATAATAATGAGCCCTCAAATGATATTAATAATACACCAGATGATACTTTTGAAGATTCATTTAGAAAGATTAATAAAAGTTTAGCAGAAGATCTTCTTGCAGAAGTAATAAAACTTTCGCCAACAGCATTTGAACAAATGGTTATTGATTTACTTTCAAAAATGGGATATGGTTCTTTTGAAAATGCTGGAAAGACAACGTCTACTACTGGAGATGAAGGTATTGATGGTATTATAATGGAAGATAAACTTGGATTTAATTTAATTTATATTCAAGCAAAGAAATGGGAGTTAAATAGCAAAGTAGGGAGACCAGATGTACAAAGTTTTGTTGGTGCCATATCTGGTAAAGGTGGTAAAGGTCTATTTGTTACAACTGCAAAATTTTCAAAACAAGCTATTGAGTATGCGAAAAATCAGCATATTATACTAATAGATGGCGAGAAATTATCAAATCTCATGATTGAACATAATTTTGGAGTTACAGTAAAAAAAGTTTTTGAAATTAAAGCAATTGACACCGATGTGTTTAATGAATATTTAGAGTAATAAGCTTTTTAGTAGTATACAATTATTATGAAGCAAAAAATGATATTAAATTTAATTAAGATACTATAGTTAATCTTTAATATCATTATTTAAATAGGTATAATTTATCTAACTAGCGAGTTTTAATATTACAACAGATTTTAATGGAGATAGAATTTATGCATATAAATAATAATGTACAACATGAATTAAATAAAGATACACATATAGAAGAAAAAGGTATCATTTTAAATAGTAATGAAATAATTTTATATAATTTACCTAGTTCTAGTAATGTATATACAAAAATATTTGCTAGGTTATTAGAAGATAGTAGAGTAGTTGCAAGCTATAAGATGTATTGGCTTTTAGGTATTTTAGAAGAAGTGAATTTAGGTAATATTGAAATAACCTTTAAAAGATTAGTTGCACGAATGTTAACAGCAGCATGGTACCCGACTTTGCAATATAAACTATATTTTGGACAATTTGATAATTTAGTAAAATCAATAAATTACATATCAAGTATATACTGTGTGCCTACTAATATTAATAATAATGAATTATTAGAATTTATTTGTAGTCTTGATGATAATATATTAAATAAGCAAATGAAGGATTTAACAAACAATGTTCCTTATATGCTTTTAACTCCTTTTTTTGATGATAAAATAAAAGGAACTTCTAGCTCAAAAAGAGTTAGAAAAATAATAGAATTATCTTTAAGTGAGTCAGGTGTTTTATATAAGATAATTAAAGATAGCAATAATATAGTCATGGATGAAGATTGGGCAATCTATATGAAAAGTAATTATAAGGTAATAAAATCTTGGATATATTATAAGTTAAGTTGTTTCTTACAAAAAAGAAATCCAAATGTACCAGCAATTATATTCAAATTAGATCCACCTATAAGCAGAAGTTTATCTAAATCAACAAGAATATGGACAAGTATTATTGCAGATAGAAATGTTAAAGACATTTATACAGGAAGAGAGTTTTCACGGGAAAATTATGATGAACTAGGAGTTTTGAGTATAGATCACTTTATTCCTTGGAGCTTTGTAATGCATGATGAGATGTGGAACTTAGTACCTACTTTTAAAAATATAAATAGTAGTAAAAGTGATAAACTTTTAAGATACGAAAATTATATAGATGATTTTTGTGATATACAGTATGAAGCATTTTCTTTTATGTGTGATACCAATAGGAAAAAGGATTTAGAGCCGTACGTAGATATTTTGAGGTTAGAAAATCCATTAGATTTTTATAAATATAAAGGAAAAGAAGGCTTTTCAGAAAAGCTAAAAACAAGTATAGCTCCAATATATCAAATAGCTGTAAATCAGGGGTTTAGTGTTATTGATAAGTTGTAGATTTTGTTGTTTTTTATTATTAAATAAAAGTAAGTACTTCAAAATGTGAATATTTTTGATTATTCAAGTTACTTTTATAATAGTATTCCTTTATAGATAAATTTGAAGGTTAAAATCAAAGTGCATTTATAAAGAAATACTATTTTATTTTTAGATTAATGAGATAATGAAAAATAATGCTCTAATAATATAGCAACTCTTTTTTCATCAGAATCCAACTTTTTATTAGAATAAAGTTTTTCTACAGCTAGATCTAATCTTTTATGAATTTTAATTAACTCTTTTGGACTATATAGAGAATTATACATTTCAGCAAGAGAAAGATTTGGATAATTAGAACGTATTTCAATCATTTCTTCAACTAATATAATAATCTTAGTTTTTTCATTAGCTGAAGGATATATAAATGGGAAAGTATTATAGCATAAAGTAATAGAATATCTATAATCATTTTTTAAACGACCACAGTATGTTCGAACCCATGCCATATGCATAGAAGACATAAGTATTCCTAAGATATACTTATCGTCAGAATATACAGCTATACAAGAATCACTTACAATTTCTTCTTTTGAGCATATTTTCATAGGAATATATTTTCTCTTTTCTGAGCTAACTCTTGGAATAATAATATAATTTGAAGGAGGTTGTTTAGTATTTTCAAATAAATAAGGTAATTCGAGAGCTTTTTTGATGTTTGATTTTCTTGATTTATTATACAAATTTTTTCTATAAGTAATTACTAATGAAATTCTATCTTTGATAAATTTATATTTTGGAAATTCTTCTATAGAATAATCTGTTAGCCACAAGCACCACCTTTGATTATTATTTAGTATATCATAAGCACCTAAATAAGGCTTTATAAATTTTTCAATACCAGGAAATTCATTGCATACTGCTATTTTTTCTTTATTTGAAAGTAATAAGTGCCCATTATCATTTGGCATACTTCCTTTCACTGCTTTAGGAGTAAGGGAGGATAATAGGGTTGTTCTTGAATTAACAATTGTATTAGGTTTATTTAACAAATATGGATTAATATTGCTTGTAACAATTATATGAGGTAATGAATTTGGGTTATCATATTCATAAATGATTTTATTTGTATTGTTCATAAATGAAAATCCAATTATTACAACAAAAACTGAAGCATCATTACTTAGCCCGTTTTTCCATGCAAAATGTTTTATGAGCAAAGTTTATAATTAAATGACTGTTTATTAATGGTTTCCATAAGTATGCAACTTGTTCTCCTTGCGTAATAGAGTTAGTTGAAATAAAGGCGGCCTTAACTGAAGTATATTTAATAAATTCAGCTGTTTTATAAAACCAAGCAGAAACATAATCTAACTTTCTAAACCTTTTAAAGCTTGTCCTATTAAATACAATATTCATATCTTTCATTTGATCCTTGCTTCTATTATTAGCCGGAATGTAAGGAGGATTACCTACAATATAAGTAATGGTATTAATATTTATATAGTCACTCCAATTAATTCTCAACGCATTAATATTATATATATTAGGAGACTTTTTTAATGGTAATCTCACGCAATTTTCATTAAATTCAATTGAGATAGTTGTATTCAATTGATGATCAACTAACCATAGTGCTATTTGAGCAATTCTTGATGCTAATTCATCTATTTCAAATCCAAACATAGAGTCGACATCTAATACAGATGATATTACATTAAGTTTAAGTTGAAGATGTGGCTCATTAGAATATTTTTCATTAATTAATGCTATAGATTTAAGAATTTCAGTTTGCAATAGTCTTAATTCTCTATATGAAAGTATTAAAAAATTTCCACAGCCGCAAGCTGGATCAAGTATTTTAATATTTTGTATTTCTTCAAGTAAAATTTCAAGTTTTTGTTTGTTATATTTACACAAGTTATACTTATTCCTTAACTCTGTTAAAAATAATGGTTCTAATAGCTTTAATATATCTTTTTCAGAAGTATAATGAATGCCTAATGCATCACGAGTTTCAATATCCATCGCATTTTGGAATATAGTTGCAAAGATAACAGGAGATATTTCGCTCCAATTGAACTTACAACATTCAATTAAAATCTCTCTTGTGTTTTTATCAAAGAAAGGGGTAGTAAGTCTGTCTTTGAATAAACCTCCATTAATATAAGCAAAAAAACTTAAGTCTTCACTTAAACTATTTGGTCTAGAATCAATATTTGTATCTAAAATATCAAATATGAGATTTAAGTGAGGACCAAGATCGTCTCCATTAACTTTAGTATTTTGAATTATATAATACTGAAAGTGATTTTTTTGTCAAATACCTGTATGGTCAGCAAAGAGACAAAATAATATCCGAATAAGTAATATACTTAGAGATTTAGTATCTAAATTTAATTTCTTAAGAGAAATATAAAGATTTCCAATTAACCTTCCGGCCTCTATATTTATATGTTCTTCTTCTTTGAATTTTATTTTTTTATATCCAGTTATAAAAGAAAATATATGAATATTTTTATATAAATCTATTAATGGAAATTGAAAGTAATTTGAATCTATTTCAAGATTATAAACCCTAAATGTAGCAAAGTCAGAGATAATAACATATTTGGGTAAATCTTCATCATCTAATCCTGAAAAATAATCTAAGGCTTGTGAATAAGCTTTATCTAAGCTTTTACCTTTTGATTTATGTTCAACGACTAATGTTCCTTTCCAGAATAAATCAATATATCCTAATTTGTTATTATTTTTAATGGGATATTCAAAAGATGCAACTCTCTTTCTTGAGATGCCAAAGACTGTGAAGAAGTCATCCCAAAAGCTTTTTGCATCTGAAATTTCACTATGAGCATCCGACCATTTATTAGAGAAATCCATTGCTCTTTGTTTTATTTCATTAAAAGATAAATACATAATAACTCCTAATTAATTGATTATTTGTTGTCATTATTAATTATAGGATTACTAGATTATTTAAGCAGATATAATCAATACTATAAAAAATAAAGTAATTCCTTTACTTCAAGAATATTACTATGGTGATAATGAAAAAGTTGGTATGATTTTAGGGGGAAATTGGAATCTCTAAAGATGATAATTACATTATCTATAGAGAAGAAAATAGAGCTCAAGACATATTTAAAGGATTTAAAAACATAGGGGATTTAGGTTCAAGAGATTACTATAGAGTTAAAGAAAACTTTGATGCATTGGAGATAAAAAAGATATATGAGGACTAAGTATATCGTAGTAAGATAAGCTTATGATTGGTTATCAGTAGGTGGTTCTATAACTGAATTAACTAGTATGGAATTTAATTCAATTTGTAACTATTTAAAAACTAGAAATTTAAATAATGCTGTTAGATATGGGTTTAATAAAATTAAGTTTATTAACTATGTAGGAGTCATATCCTTAGGAAATTTAGTTATAGAAATTTTGCAGAAAATCTCTATAACTAATGATATTGTTAAAGATAGAAAAATGCTGATGTTTATACTATCAAAATGCAATAAAATTTCAGTTAGCATAAATGAAGTTCTAGAAACAAATATAGTAAATCAAAGTTTGTTAGATGTTTTAGCAAAGGTAATTACTAAAAATTATTGTTAGAATTGCAAAAAGGATTATATTTAGAGTATGTTACACAGGAAGATTCATTAAATAAAATAAAAGTGTAAAGTTATGCTTACCTAAAATGAAAAAATTAATTATATAAATAAATCAAAAGTATATTGCAGATATGATGAGTTTACAGAAAACAATATATTTAATTCTATCCTACTTAGAACTACAAATTTATTACTTTCGGTGATAAATAATTCAAATGTAAAAAAAGAACTAAACATAATTAAGAATATTTTAAGTAATGTAGATGATACATACATCCCTCTTGTATTATTAGAAAACTATAAGTTAAATAAGAAAAATGAAAGATTTAAAGAAACATTTACCTTAGCAAAATTAATACTAAATAACTCCACAATGAATAAATCACTAGGAAGTAAAAATGGATTTTCAATACTATTCGAAATGAACTACCTATATGAAGAATATATAGGTACATTATTAAAAGAGACTATTGAAGATGAAACAACAACAGTAAATACCAAAAAAATCAAAGTACTTACTATATAATAAAAATACAGAAAAAAATGAAATAGCACTAAAACCAGATATAGTAATATACAAAGATAATAAACCTAAAATAATTATAGATACAAAATGGAAAAGTGCATCAATAGATGGTAGAGAAATATATAGTCAAGGCGATATATATCAAATGTATGCTTATATAACTACATATAAAGAATGCAAAAAAATGCATATTGCTATATCCTAAAGTAAATGAAGATGTTGTACATTCTACATGGGGGAGAATAATGACTTTGGGGATAAAGAAATAATTGTTAAGAAAGTTAGTTTAGAGGGACTTAGAGATATAAAAAGGGAATTGGTAAAATTATTTAAACATTAAAATTCTGCTTATATAGATTATTAAGATAGTTTGTACGTTGTAGTACAGACTATCTTTTCCTTAATAATACATAAACTTCATTGAAAATATTCGTCAAAACGAATAGAATATAACTAAGTACATAATTTTAGCAGGTAGAGTATGCTTGATTATATGACAGTAGAAACTGCAGCAGAAGTTTGGGGTATTTCTAAAAGAAGGGTACAAGTATTGTGTGCAAGTAGAAGAGTAGATGGTGCAATAAAACATGGAGGGGTATGAGCATTCCGAAAAGTACTCTTAAGCCTGAATCGCTAAAACCAGGGAAAAAACATGTTTAATTTAAGAGAAGAGAGGGTGTGCTTAACATAAAGACTTTAGATAATAAATTAAATAAAGTAGGAGATGAATTAAAGCTTAATATTGAAAAAGGAAGTAAGATATCAATAATTTCTTCATACTTTTCTATATATGCTTTTAAAGAACTAAAGAAGGAATTAAATAAAGTAGATGAATTAAGATTTATTTTTACAGAACCAATATTTAAAGAAGAAAGTATTAATGAAAAAAGAAACTATTCATTAGAGCAAATTAGTAGTGAAAAGTTATTTTCGGGGAATAAATATGAATTGAAATTAAGGAATGAACTTACACAAGCTAGTATAGCTAAAGAATGTGCAGAATGGATTAAAGAAAAGGTTAAATTTAAATCATCCAAATTTCCAGGGGTAGTTGGTAGTAAGTTTATACATATAAAAAATAGTAGAAAAAATGACTTATTGATTAATAATACAAATGATTTTTCAGCTAGTGGTTTGGGGTATACAAAATCAGATCAAATGATATTTGCTAATTCTATAAGTGATAAATCAATGACGGAACAAATGTTACAAATGTTTGATATGTTTTGGTCAAATGAAGATATGCTAGAAGATGTTAAAAGTAAAGTTCTTGACAGTATAGAGAAAATATATAAAGAAAATACACCAGAGTATTTATATTTTGTGACTTTATATAATATCTTTAGGGATTATTTAGATGAGCTGACAGAAGATAATATAGTTAAATCTAAAACTGGTTTTAAGGATACTTTAATTTGGAACAAACTTTACAAGTTTCAAAAAGATGGAGTATTAGGGGCAATAGATAAGATAGAAAAATATAATGGATGTATTATTGCAGATAGCGTAGGACTTGGTAAAACTTTTTCAGCTTTAGCAGTTATTAAGTATTATGAATTAAGAAATGATAGAGTATTAGTGCTTTGTCCTAAAAAACTTAGGGACAACTGGCTTGTATATACTCAAAATGATAAAAGGAATATTCTTGTAGATGATAGATTTAATTATGATGTATTAAATCATACTGACTTAAACAGGGATAACGGAATGTCTGGAGATATTGATTTATCAACTATTAATTGGAGTAATTATGATTTACTTGTAATTGATGAATCACATAATTTTAGAAATAATTCAGCAAGAAATAATACTGAAACAAGATATTCTAGATTAATGCAAGAAGTTATAAAAAAGGGAGTAAAAACAAAAGTGTTAATGCTTTCAGCTACTCCAGTTAATAATAGAATGAATGATATTAAGAATCAAATAGCTTTTATGACAGAAGGTAGAGATGATGCTTTTGCAGATGAAGGAATAAAAAGTATTGAAATCACATTAAGAAAAGCACAAATGATTTTTAATAAATGGAGTAATTCAGAAGAGGAAGAAAGAACATTAGATAATTTCTTAGAACAAATGAATGCAGATTACTTTAAGTTACTTGATACAGTAACAATTGCACGTTCAAGAAAGCATATAGAAAAATATTATAACATAAAAGAAATAGGAAAATTCCCAGAGAGAATGTTACCTTTAAATATAAAATCAGATATAGATTTAGCAGGGGAATTTCCTAAGTTAGAAGAGATTAATAAGGAAATAATGAGATTAAAATTAGCTGCATATTCACCATTATCATATGTTCTTCCACATAAAAAAGATGAATATAGTAAAAAGTATGATATTGCTGTTAAAGGTGGAGTTTCAGTATTTAAACAAACCGATAGAGAAAATAGTATAATTCATTTAATGAGAGCAAGTATTTTAAAAAGAATGGAAAGCTCAATACACTCTTTTGGTTTAACTATAGCAAAGGTATTAAAACAAGTAGATTTATTAATAGAAAAAATTGAAAGTGATAATGGGAATTATGATTCAACTGTAAATATTAATGACGTAAATATAGAAGATAATGATTTAGATAACTTATTAATAGGTAATAAAGTTAAAGTTCTTATACAAGATATAGATAAAATTAAGTGGAAACAAGATTTAGAATATGATAGAGAAAGATTACAACACTTACTTTTAGAAGCAGCAAAAGTTACAAAAAGAAAAGATGATGCAAAACTTAGTGATTTAAAGAAAGTATTAGAAGATAAGTTTAATAACCCCATTAATGAAATGAATAAGAAAGTTATAATATTTACAGCTTTTGCAGATACAGCAGAATACTTGTATGAACAAATAATGCCATGGGCTAGGGAAATGTATGGACTTTACTCTGCAATTGTTGTAGGAGCTGGTGCTAATAAAACAAATTTAAAAGGGATTAAGACAGATTTAAATGGAATATTAACTAATTTTTCACCTAGATCAAAAGAAAGAAATAAAGTATATCCAGATATGGTAGATGAATTAGATATACTTATAGCTACAGATTGTATCTCAGAAGGACAAAATTTACAAGATTGTGATTTCTTAATTAACTATGATATACATTGGAATCCAGTTAGAATAATTCAACGTTTTGGTAGAATAGATAGAATAGGCTCTATAAATAAGAAAATAAGATTAATAAACTTCTGGCCTAATATGGAACTTGATGAGTATATTAATTTAGAAGCTAGAGTTAGTGGTAGAATGGTACTTTTAGATATATCAGCTACTGGAGAAGAAAATATTATTAGTTATGACGAAAAGAAAAAGATGAATGATCTTGAATATAGAAAGAAACAGTTGAAAAAGCTTCAAGAAGAGGTAGTAGATTTAGAAGATATATCAGGTGGGATTTCTATAACAGATTTAACTATGAATGACTTTAAAATGGATTTAATGGATTATTTAAATAATCATAAAGAAGAATTAGAAAAAGCACCAAAAGGAATGTATTCTTTAGTTAATATACCAGAATCTTTAGAAGGACAAGTAAAACCAGGAGTAATTTTCTGCTTAAAGCAAATTAATGATAAAGAAAAAGTTAAAGAATTTAATAATTCACTTCATCCTAATTATCTTGTTTATGTAAAAGATAATGGAGATGTTATATATAATCATATGCATAACAAAAAGATATTAGATTTTTATAAAAAGCTATGTAGTGGAAACAATAGTGTATTAGAAGACTTAGTATCTATATTTAATGAAGAAACTAATAATGGAACTGAAATGAGTAAATATACAATGCTTTTAGAAAATGGCTTAAGTGATGTTATAGGCAAAAAAGAAGAACAAGGAATATTAAGTCTTTTTAGTTCGGGGGGGACTAACTTAATGGGTACAACCTTAAAAGCATTAGAAGATTTTGAATTAGTATCATTTTTAATTATAAAATAGGGGGAAGAGGGATTGGAGAATATAAATGAATTTTTAGGATTACCTAAAAGTTGTTTCATAAATACAAGAATGCCTAAAAAGGCTTTTACAGATAATCCTGAATTTGAATTAAAGAAAGAAGAAAAAGCTATACTAAAAGAAGAAATAGATAATATTTATTTTGAATATAGTTTAAAACCTTTAATTTTAAATATATCAAAATATGAAGATGATAATGTTAGATATGAAGAAATAGAAATATTTAAAATAAAGATAAATAATGAAAATAAATACAATAAAGTATGCGAATTTATACAAAAATATATTCAATATCCTATGTTAATTATAATAGAGCATAATAATACTATAAAAATTAATGCTGCAATAAAGAAAATTAATAAGGTTGATAATAGTAAACTTGTAATAGATGAAATGATATATACAGATTGGATTAACAAAGATGCTGTAACTGAAAAAGAAATAGACTTTCTTAAAAGTTTATCTATTAGTAAATTTAATACTAATAATTTATTTACTGTATATGAAGGATATATAAATTCTATAAAAAGCTTTATAGTTGCAAAATATAAAGATGAATTTGAAGTTAAATCTATTGATAAAGTTTCAAAAGATATAGAAATATTAGATAAAATAACTAAATTAGAAAATGAAGTTATAGGTTTAAGAAATAATATAAAAAAAGAAACAAATATAGGTTCAAAAGTAGAACTTAATGTTAAAATAAAAAAGATTGAAAAAGAAATAGAAAGCTTAAAATATACTTTAAAGTAAGGAGTCATAAAGATGGAAAGAATGAACGGAGAAACTTTAAATATAGTTGAAGATAATATTAGAAAATTAAAAGAAATATTTCCAGATGTATTTAATGAAGATAAAATAGACTTTGAAAAGTTAGAAGCAGTTCTTGGAGAATATAAAGATAATGGAACAGAAAGATATAACTTTTCATGGCCAGGAAAATCAAAAGCTATAAGAATATCACAAACACCTTCAACAGGAACATTAAGACCATGTAAAGAAGAAAGTAAAGATTGGGATAAAACAGAAAACCTTTATATAGAAGGAGATAATTTAGAAGTTCTTAAGCTTTTACAGAAGTCTTATTACGGCAAGGTTAAGATGATATATATTGATCCTCCTTATAATACAGGTAATGATTTTGTATATAAAGATGATTTTAAGGATAATATAGAAAATTATTTAGAGATAACAGCACAGAAAGATTTAGATGGTAATAAAATAACAACAAATACAGAATCAAATGGAAGATATCATTCAAATTGGCTTAATATGATGTATCCTAGGTTAAAATTAGCTAGAAATTTATTAAAAGATAATGGAGTTATATTTATTTCCATAGATGATAATGAAGTAACTAATTTAAAAAAAATATGTGATGAAGTCTTTGGAGAAGATAATTTAGTTTCAATAATTCCATGGCAAGCAAGGCAATCAATTCAAAATGATACTGATTTAAGTTCCAGTCATGAGTATATTGTTAGTTATGCTAAAAATAGGAGAAAAGAACACAGAAGATTAAAAGAAAGTAATATAAATGAATGGTTTAAGATGGAAAGCTTCGCATGTTATCCATTGCCATTAGATAAAGATAAATTTTCAAATGAAGATAATGATCTAAGAGGGCTTTGGAAGGCTGATCCTTTTGATGCACCTAATGTAAGACCAAATTTAACTTATGCAATAGTTAATCCGAATACAAAAGAAGAGTTTTGGCCACCTAAAGGAAGATGTTGGAGGACTGATGAACAGTCATATAAAAGATTATTGAATGATAATAGAATAGTTTTCGGAAAAACTGGTGAGTCTAAGCCTCAATTAAAGGTATTTTATAATGAAAAGAAAAAGTTTGGAAGTGTAGATAATACATGGTTTACAGGAGAAAAGTGTGGTACAGCCACTCAAGGAACAAAGGAATTACAACAACTCTTTGATGGAACAGCTTACTTTGATACACCTAAACCAACAAAGCTAATATTAAAGTTGATACAATTATCTCTAGGAGAATTATCAGATGAGATTGTATTGGATTTCTTCTCGGGATCAGCAACAACGGCTGATGCTGTTATGCAGTATAATGATGCTACCAATAGTAAATGTAAATATATAATGATTCAAATTCCTGAAAAGGTTAATGAAAAATCAATTGCATATAAGGATGGTTTTTCAAATATATGTGAAATAGCAAGGGAAAGAATAGATAAAGTATGTTCAAAATATGAAAATAAGTTAATTGATAATGGTTATAAAATATTCAAATTAGATTCTTCTAATATTAATAGGTGGGATTCTTCTTATGAGCAAGATTTAGAACATAATTTATTAGCTAGTATTGAGAATATTAAAGAAGGAAGAAGTGAAGAAGATATTCTTTATGAAGTACTTTTAAAATATGGAATTGATTTAAATATGCCGATTGAAGAACATGAAATAGCTGGTAAAAAAGTATTTGATATAGGCTTTGGAGCTATAATTGCTTGCTTAGATAATAATGTTACTTTAGATTTAGTTGAAGGTATTGGTAAACTAAAAGAAGAATTAAAGCCAGATACATGTAGAGTAGTATTTATGGATAATGGATTTAGTAGTGATTCTGTAAAGGCTAATGCTGTTCAGGTATTAAAGAGATATAACATTGAAGATGTTAAAAGTATATAGGAGGAAGCCTGATGAAAATACAATTTAGTGATAAATTAGAATATCAAAAGGAAGCCATTGATTCTATAGTTAATGTCTTTGAAGGTCAAAATATGGCTCAAGATAATTTTACAGTTTCAGTACAAGGAAGTAATATAGGATTCTTTGAGAATGAGCTTGGAATAGGTAATAGACTTGATATAACTCCAGAAGAGATAGAAGAAAATATAAATAAAATACAAATAGATAATGCATTGCCTAAAACTTATTTTAAAGAAAAACCTATAAATTTATCAGTAGAGATGGAAACAGGTACAGGTAAAACTTATGTTTATTTGAGAACTGTATTTGAGCTAAATAAGAAATATGGATTTACTAAGTTTATAATAGTTGTACCTTCGCTTGCAATTAAAGAAGGTGTATATAAATCATTACAAATTACTGAAGATCATTTTAAGCGATTATATGAGAATACTATATATAATTATTTTATTTATGATTCTCAAAAGTTAGAGCAGGTAAGAAGTTTTGCTACAAGTTCTAGTATAGAGATAATGGTTATTAATATAGATGCTTTTAGAAAGAGTTTTGTTGACCCTGAAAAGGAATCTACAGCTAATATAATTCATAGAGCAAATGATAGATTAAGTGGACATAAACCAATAGAGTTTATTCAACAAACTAATCCTATAGTAATTATAGATGAGCCACAGAGTGTAGATAGTACTCCTAAGTCTAAGGAAGCAATATCATCACTTAATCCTTTAGCAATACTAAGATATTCTGCTACCCATAAAGAAAAATTAAATTTAGTTTATAAATTAGATTCAGTTGATGCTTATGAAAAAGAACTTGTAAAGCAAATAGAAGTTATTTCAGTAATGCCTAAGGATAGTAATAATAATCCATATGTAAAGCTAGTTAATGCAAGTAGTACTAAATCTGGTATATCTGCAAAAGTTGAAATAGATGTTTTAGATAAAGGAAAAGTAAAAAGAGTTTCTAAAACAATAAAAAAGGGTACTGATTTAGCACAATTAACAGGAAGAGAATTATATGAAGGATTTATTATTGATGAAATAAATTGCGAAAAAGGTAAAGAATATATTACATTTACTAGCAATGATGTATTAATTGAAAAAGGTGAAACTTATGGTGATATAGATCATGATGAGTTAAAAAGAGTTCAAATAAGAAAAACTATAGAAGAACATTTAAATAAAGAATTAAAGCTTACTAAAGAAGGCATAAAAGTATTAAGTTTATTTTTCATAGATAGAGTATCTAATTATAGGGATTATGATGGAGAAGGTAATCCTATAAAAGGTAAGTATGCTATTATGTTTGAAGAAGAATACAGAAAGCTTATAAGAAAGCATAAGTATAATACATTATTTCTGGATGTAGATATTGATACTATAGCTGAAGAAGTTCATGATGGATATTTTGCTACAGATAAGAAAAAAGATGCTAAAGGAAATGCTATTTATAAAGAAACTAAGGGAAATACTCAGGCAGATGAAGATGCTTATTCTTTAATAATGAAGGACAAAGAAAAACTATTAAGCTTTGATACTAAACTAAGATTTATATTCTCACATTCAGCTTTAAGAGAAGGTTGGGATAACCCTAATGTATTTCAAATTTGTACGTTAAATGAAACAAAATCTGAAATTAAGAAAAGACAAGAAATCGGAAGAGGATTAAGGCTTGCAGTTAATCAAGAAGGTGAAAGAGTATATGGTCATGATATAAATACTTTAACTGTTATGGTAAATGAATCTTATGAAGATTTTGTAATTAATCTTCAAAAAGAAATGGAAGATGAAGAAGGAATTAAATTTGGAATAATAGATAAGTTTATATTCTCCAATATAGCTTATGAGATAACAGATGGAGTTAAAGCTCAAGTTGGAGCAACTGACTCAGAAAAAATATGGAATTACTTAAAAGAAGAGAAGTTAATAGATGCAAAGGGAAATATACAAGAAAAGTTAAAATTAGAATTAAAGCATAATACATTAAAATTACCTGAAGAGTTTAGTAAGTTCGAGCAAATGGTAGTGAAGAAGCTTACAAGATTTGCAGGTAATCTTACTAATATTAAAGATGGTAATAATAAAGAAAAAATTTATTTAAACAAAGAAATATTTTTAGGTCCTGATTTTACTGATTTATGGAACCGAATAAAGTATAAAACAACATATTCAGTTGATTTTGATAGTGAAAAACTTGTAGAAGAATGTGTTAAGTCAATACAAGAAGATTTAAAAGTAGGAAGCAGTAAAATTGAAGTTATAAAGGCTCAAACAAAGATAGCTGAAGAGGGTGTATCGGCGAAAGAGAAAGATAGAAATTTAGTAGCTATAACAGAAAAAATAGATTTACCAGATATACTTACTTACTTGCAGAATGAAACTAACTTAACTAGAAAGACAATAGCTAATATTTTAGTTAAAAGTGGTCGTTTAGAAAGTTTTAAAATGAATCCTAGTAAGTTTATGCAGGAAGTAGCTATTATAATCAAAAGAACCTTAAGTACTTTTATTGTAGATGGTATTAAGTATGAAAAAATAGGTGATGAAGAATATGCAGTACAAGAAGTGTTTAAGAATGAGGAACTTTATGGATATTTAACAGAGGATATAATACCTAGTCAAAGATCTATTTATAATTATATAAAATATGATTCTAATGTAGAAAAGAGCTTTGCTGAGAAGTTAGAAGAAAATGAAAGTGTAAAAGTATATGCCAAATTACCAAGTAATTTTAAAATAGATACTCCTATAGGTAAGTATAATCCAGACTGGGCAATACTTATAGAAAAAGATGGAGAGGAAAAACTTTACTTTGTAGTTGAAACAAAAGGAACAGATCAAATTGCACTATTAAAAGATGCAGAAAAAGCAAAGATAAGATGTGCCAAAAAGCACTTCAAAGCATTAAATACAGGTATTACAGCAGTGCAGGCAAGTTCTTTTGAAGGATTTGTTGAGGACAATATTTATAAAGGATAAAGGATAGGACTTTTAATGGAAGATATTAAATATGAAATATAGAAAGAATTAGGATCTATATCTGAATCATCTAAGGGGTGGAAGAAAGAACTTAATTTGATAAGTTGGAATGACAAAGAAGCTAAGTATGACTTGAGAGATTGGGCTCCTGACCATGAAAAGATGGCAAAAGGAATAACGTTAAGTCTAGATGAGTTGATGTCGCTTAAAGAACTATTAAAAATAGTTTCAAATAGATATGTGAGCATTATTAAAATGAGCAGCATTAATACTAGCAAGATAGAAAAAATCATTCAAATAGCTTAAGGCTTAAAGAATTCAATTGACACAATAAATAATAGTGGACAATATATAAAAAATTATAAGTTAACCTTGACAATTCATTATTAGATTTTCTTATCAAAAGCCTATAAACCACATGAAAATGGAAATCGTTTTAGATTTTATAGTCTTATTAAAGATATGACTAATTTATATTATTTAAATAAAGTTAGTATTCCACAGTTATATTATTACTTGCAAAAGGATGTTAGTATGGAATTAAATGGTATTGAAAATGTATAAATCAAATATAAAGAAATTCAATGCTCTAGACCTATTGATGAGATGGAGAAATAGATACAATTAAGCGAATGTGGCCAAAAGGATATAAATACAATGGCAAAAAAGTATTTTTAGAAAGTTTTCAACATATAAATTTACTTTGGATGGAAAGAAATAATCTTATTCACGAAATGATGAGAAGAACTTTAGGTGAATGTTTTTTTGAGAAGAAGGGCGTCCTTATTATGTACATTTTATTGGGAGATATGGTGAACATGGATTTGATGGAAATGAATATTCTAACTTTGTTATCCTCAAAGAGTATATGGGATAAATTTAGATGCGTGTATTGTTAATTTAAGAGAATACTTTATTGAAAAAATATTGATCCATTTTTAGTTTTTAATTCAGAACGATTAATAGCTGTTGAATTGTAATAACTATAATAAAATAAATAGTTTATTTAATGGATTTATGATAACATTTTGATAACAAACTTGTTATCATGAAATAAAATCAAAAAGAATTAAATAACACTAATATTTAAGGAAGCTTGATGTTATCAGGCTTCTTTAACATTATATAAAATTAAATAAAACTATATGGACAAGTAGTCATCTATCTCGAAAACAAGTTAAATTAATACTTTAGTAGTAATTCAGATAAAGATGAATGTTGAAAATATCAGAGGTTCAGGTAGGGTTATTAAACTTAAGAAAGTGCATATTTTTATAAAGAGTCATTCAAATTATAGGAAAAACTTTAGGGAGAATGAAAGGACTTCATTTTATAAGAGAAATTACAAGAAAAATAATAGATATTCAGACAAATGGTTGTATCCATAAAAAACTAAAAGAAAAGCAGAAAATTTTAAATAGAAGATATGATGATTTTATTAAAAGTTATGGATATATAACAGAAAGAAGTAATGATACAGCTTTTAGATATGACAATAATTATCCTCTTTTAGTTCTCTTGAAGTAGTAGATTAAAATAAGAATGTTACTAAATCTGATATGTTCACAAAACAAACAATAAGACCACAGATAAGAATAACGGAAGTAGATACGGCTATTGAAGCATTAACTGTAAGCTTAAATGAATAAGGAACAGTAGATTTACCTCTAATGTTAGAAATTTATGATAGCACAAGAGAAAACATTATAAATGAACTTAAAGGATTAATATTTTTAAGTTCAGAAAAATATGATAAATATAATTTATTAGCTGGATGGGAGACACAAGATGAATATTTAAGTGGTAATGTGAGGAAGAAGTTAAAATTAGCAAAACTTTATGTGGAACTAATCCAGAACTTTTTACTCAAAATGTAGAAGTATTATAAAGGATTCAAACATTCATCTTAAAGATAATTTGGATTCCAGATGTACCAAATGTGCTGAAAATAATATAAATTTAAAATGTGGAAATATAAATTCAATTATAATACCTAATGGGACTGTAGTAGGAACATCTTATATAGTTTCTTCTATTAATGTAAAAAGTACAAATAGTACGATATTAAAATTTACTTCTAATATAACTAATACTAACTTTATTGGAACTATAAGCTTTCAGGTATTTAAGCTTTGTGACAATAACATTACATCAATTCCAATTGGACCACCTTGGATATTTTCAGGATCAGCTTCAAATACTGGCTCAGATATTTTCTCATTCTTTGTTTGTGATCATGATATTTGTTCAAATAAATGCTGTACCTATACTGTAGAAGCAACTATTGTTGATAGTTTAATTCGCAATATTGCTATAACGGATATTGGTAATGGAGGTGCTGTAACTTTAGTAGGTCCTGCTACACTTATAGTTAATGGTACTAATACTATTGTTTTAGGGGGAGCGAATATTCAATTTTCTAATGTTATTGGTGATATAAATATAATAGGATCATTTGGTACTGTATCTCAATCTGGTAGTACTATCACTATTAATGACATTGAACCAGGTAATTTTATTTTTACGGATATTCCTAATTTTAATACAGTTTTTATTTCAAGCGGTACATTAACCATAACTGTTACACCTGTTAACGGAGATGTTATAGAAAGACGTTTTACTAGCGGTACTAATATTATTACTAATGCAACTTTGGTAGCACTATCCTTATAATAATTTTACGAAACAATATAGTAAAAAAATTTAAAAATGAACAATGGGGAAAGAATTTATTTTCTCAGTAAATAGATATTTTAAAATTAGAAATATGCACAAAAATGTGTATTTTATATATTATATAATATAAGGTTTACTAACGATATCTTAACTAGATAAAAACGGAGGAAGTGTTATTATGAATGATAACAAAATGAATACGAATGAAAATGTAGTTGAAAGTGCAGCTTTAGTAGGACACTGTGCAGAGGTTAAAACTCTACAACAATCTTTAACTGAGCAAGCTTCTGTAGCTCCTAGCGTTATTGCACCAGGACCAGTAGTTGTTAAGGTTCCAGTTGTAATAGCTGAAACTAATATAACAATACCAGTAGAAGCTACTATTAAATTAGATCATCCAGCAATAGAAATTAAGAGAATTAGAAAGAATGTATATTTAAATCAATCTAGGGTTATTCCATTTTCTCAAGATGGTTTATTTGGTACTGGAATACTATTTATAGCTGGTTTTATAAGAAAGAATATAGAATATGCAACTAAAACTTGCAATAGGCATGGATCTCCTAATATCTGTGGCGATATAAGACATTGTACAGTTGAAGTGCCTTTTAACTTTACAACAAGAATTACTTTCCTTAGACCACCAATATTTATTACAAATACACCTTCACTTGAAGTAGAATTTTTCTCAGATAAGAATAAGAGTTGCGATGCTTGTGCAGATCCAGTTATTGGACGTAATGTTTGTGATCAAGGACTTTTCAATTCAGAATTCTTTAATGAAAAACCTTTTACTGAATTAGTAAGAGCAGATATCGCTGAGGTTGATATTCACACAGATCCATATAAGGACTGTGAAATTCCTACAGAACAACTTTTCACTAAGCTTACAGAAAAAGTAGTTGTTAATTTAACATTAAAAGTATTACAAAATCAACAAGTAAGAGTTACAGCTTTAGTTTAATAGAAATACAGATTTAAGAATTGACTTATAAAATAAATTTATGACCTTGCCTGATCACAGTATAATAATATATTAGAATAAGTATATCCTCAGTAATACTTAATATAAGTTTTGCTGAGGATTTTTTTGAGTTTTGAAATAAACAAACATACAATTAGAATTTTAATATTTTTTTAAATATAATAGCTTTTTGTTTACTCTAGTACATAAAAGGGGAAATTTGTATATTATACATTAGATAGTTACCTAGTTACATTTAAATTAGCTAAAAATGGAGGATACATTAGAATGAATGAAATTAAAGAAAATACAAATGAATGTAAAATCATAACAGCTCCTTGTGCAACTGTTAATTCTCAATTTCAATCACTAACTAAAGAAACACCTGTAACTCCTGATGTTATTTCATCTGGGCCTATATTTGCTAAAATTCCAGTTGTATTAGCAGAAATAAATATAACAATTCCTGTTGAAGCTACTATCACATTAGATAAATTAGCTATGGAAATTAAACGAATTAAAAAGAATGTATTTCTGGATCAGTCTAGAATTATTCCATTTTCTCAAGATGATCAGCCTGGTACTGGAATACTATTTATAAAAGGTTTTATAAGAAATAATATTGAGTATGCAACACAAATTTATAGCATATCAGGAAGTAAAAGTGTTTATGGTGATATAAGACATTGCACAGTTGAAGTACCTTTTAGTTTTACAACAAGAATTACTTTCATTAGGGAACCAGTTTTTGACGAAAAGACCACGCCAAGTAAATTAGATTTTTATACAGACAATCTTAATGGTTGTGATGATTGCTTAGATAAAGTGATTGGATGCAATCCTTGTGATCAGAGTCTTTTCTTTACAGAATTCTTTAATGAAAAACCTTTTACTGAATTAGTAAGAGCAGATATTATTGAAGTTGATATTCATACAAATAAAGTATTAACTAGCACAATTCCTACAGAAGATAATTTTACTAAGCTTACAGAAAAAGCAGTAGTAAATTTAACATTAAAAGTATTACAAAAACAACAAGTAAGAATTATAGCATTATAATTATTAAATATATATAAATCTAAAAATTTAATATTATTTGATAATATTACAGACTTAAGGCTTACTGACAAAGTTTTTAGGTCTGTTTTAAAATGAGTTAATTATATGCTTATTTTATTAAATTCTTAAGTGGAGGAGATATTATGGAAAGGAGATACTATTCAAGGCGAAATTATAATCAACTTAAGATAAAGCAATATGAAGAATATATTAGAAGACTAAATAGGTATTATATATATATGAAAAAGAATTATGAAGAATATATTAAAAAGCAAAATCAGCAGTATATTTATATGAAAAATAAGTATGAAGAATATATTAAGATGCAGAATAAACAATATGTGTATATGCAAAAGAATTATGAAGAATATATTGAAAACCAAAATAAGTATTATTTATATAATAAAAAAAGTGATGAAGAACATTCTAAAGAAAATAAGGATATTATTAATACTACACAAAGTGAGTTTTTTGATTTTTTTAAAACTCTTAACATAGAAGATAGTAGTACAAATGCCTTTGGAATAAAAAAAAGTATCTCCGAATTTCCAGAAGCTAATATTAAAGAAAATAATTTAGAATATAAAAGGAATGACTTATCTAAGAATGAGTACTTAGATAATAAGAGTAATACTAATAGTACAGATTCACCTAAGGGGAAATTATTAGAAGAAATTTATGAGGAATTATGTGAAGAAAATGATAAAGAATTACTGAAACAAATTCATAAAGAATCCTTAGAAGAAAATAGCAATGAACTCCTACAAGAAAGTGATAAAGAAATAAATGAAGTGGAAGCTAAAGAATCTGTAAAATCAAGTGATAAAAAATTACTAGAATTAGCTGACCAAAAGCTTATAGAGGAGAACTATAATACTATTGTAAAAGAAGAAGTATCTAAAAATATTAATATTTCAACAAAAGGCTTATATGCTAACTTACCTGTTATATTAGCAGAAACCAATATAACAATTTCTGTTGAAGATACTATCACATTAGACCAAGAAGTTAATGAAATTAAATTAATTAAAATAAATGTGTTTTTAACTAAATCCCGTCTTATTCCTTTTCCATCAAGTATTTCAGAGAATAATTCTGGAATGTTATTTGTTACAGGTTTTATAAGGAATAATATTGAGTATGAATCTAAATCCACTAATGAAGAAAAAGTAGAAAATAGTTCTGGAAATATAAGATACTGTACGGTTGAAGTACCATTTAATTTTACTACTAGAATCATTTATACTAGGCCACCAATTTTTACTGAAAACACTACTATAAATGAAGTAGAATTTTTTAATGGTAGACTTAAAGTATGTGATGTTTACAAAGACTCAGTTATTGATTGTGAGCAGTATGAACAAAGCTTAGTATTTACAGAAGTCTTTAATGAAAAGCCTTTTGTTGAACTAGTAAAAGCAAATTTTATTGAAGTTGATATTAATAGAAATCCAATTTTAAGCAATGAAACTACAATAAAACAAGAAGTTACTAAACTTAAAGAAAGAATAATTGTAAATTTAATGATAAGAGTATTACAAAAACAACAGTTAAGAGTAGAAATAGAATAGAATTCATCTTAAGCTATTATTTTAGAAAGCTTCTAAGTTATATAGCTTTCTCCAAAATTTATATAGTATATTACTTCAAAACTACCAACTATTTATGCAAAAACAATCGTTAGTTTTGTTTTACCACAAAACTAACGATCATCACTCTCCACCATTATTTCTATCTTAACGCAGTACTTACTTTCATCTTTAGTTGAAAGTTCGTTTAGGGGATATTCCTCATATGCATCACTACAAATACGCAAATTATTTTCTTTTATATAATCATATAATTTTTCATAAAGATCATCAGATTCTCCATAAGCACATCTTCCATAGAAAACTGCATATTTGCCTTCAGGTTTATAGGATTTTTGCTCATTTATACCTTTAAAATAATATCGAATTGCATATAAAGGATTTCCTAATTCAATATCTTCTTTACTAACAATAGCACCAAGGGGATAACCTATATCAATTCCATTTTCAGCCGCAAAATTATAAAATGAAATAGCAGATTCATCTTGTGATGCATCTATAGAATCTTTAGAAATTTTTGGGCCTAGGAAAATAGGCTCTTTCTTTTTGAACTCAATATTTATGCTATTTTCTTTATACTTAATAGCATCTTCTGCCATATCAACATAAAGTTGCATAACTTCTAATATACGTTTAAGCTTTTTTATTTCAGTTAATATATGTTTTTTTTGTGAACTAAATAAAGTAAACATTTCTTCTGGAGTACGTATATCGATATATCTTTTTATTTCTTCAATTCCAATTCCAATTTCTCTAAGAGAGATTATTAAATATGCTGTAGTTAACTGATTTCTAGTATAGTAGCGATATCCATTTTCACCACGAAATTCTGGTGATAACAATCCTATTTGATCATAGTATCTTAAATTTTCACGTTTAATACCTGTAAGAGCAGAAAATTCTTTAATTTGCATATTAGATTTATCTTTCATAAGTACCTCCAAATTTTAATTATACTATTGACATTAAAGTTACTTTAAGCTTTATAATACCACTGAAATCAAATTTTTGCAAAATCACTTACATAACGGAGGTAAACTATGAAGTATTTAAAACTATTCCTAAAAGAAAGCAAAAGTAAAGTAGGAATAACATTAATTATGCTTTTGGGACAAGTAGTAGGAACATTACTAATTCCATATTTAATAGCAGGAATTGTAGACAATGGAATTTTGAAAGGTGATATGAATGAAATTCTTCATATAGGGGTTCAAATGATAATAGTTCTTTTAATAACAACAATTGCAGCAGTACTTGGAAGTTATTATTCTGCAGATCTTGCTGCAGTTTTTGGATATTACTTAAGAGATAAGATTTTCCGTAAGAGTCAGGAGTTATCTATTCATGAATTTGATACTATTGGAGTTTCGTCTATGATAACACGTACAACTTCAGATATTTCTAATTTGCAACAGAACTTTGGGTTAGCTTTGCAGCTTATAGTTCCAGCTCCACTTATTATTGGTACATCTATTATCATGACAGCATACACTAGCTTTTCTTTAGCCTTAATACTTATTTTATCTGTGATAATATTTATTGCTTTTTCTGGATTAGTACTTAAGAAATCAATATTTATTTCTAAAAGGGTTCAATCTAAACTAGATCATATTAATCAAGTAATAAGGGAATCTATTACTGGAATTCGTGTTATTCGTGCATTTGGAAATGAAAAATATGAAGAGGGTAGATCAGGTAAAGCTTTTAAAAGCTATGCTACAGATATGATAAAACTAAATAAGCTATTTGCTATATTAAATCCTATAATATGGCTTATAATTGGTCTTTCAATAGCTATTATAGTTTGGATAGGTGGAATTCTTTCTATGAAGGGTACAATGGAAATTGGCCAAATTACTGCTGTAACTGAATATTCTATTATTACATTAAGCTATTTAATAATGGCTACAACAACAAGTGTTACTCTTCCTAAAATGAAATCATGTCTTGATCGTATAGAGGAAGTTTTAGAAATTAATCCAGAGATTCAGGATTCTAATATAGAAAAGCAATGTACAAAAGATAAGCATGCAGTAGTTGAATTTGAAAATGTATCTTTCTTTTATCATGGAGCAGAAGAACCAGTTATTAGCAATTTATCATTTTCATGTAATAAAGGTGAGACTACAGCCATTATTGGAAGTACAGGCTCTGGTAAAAGCACTATTGCTAATCTTATTCTAAGACTACATGACATAGACCAAGGAGAAATTCGTATAGATGGTATGGATATAAGAAGTCTTTCACAAAATGAATTAAGAAATACAATTGGTTATATTCCTCAAAAAGCATTTTTGTTTAGTGGAACAATTGAGGATAACCTAAAAATGGGATATAAAGAAGCAACTAAAGAAGATATGAAGAAAGCATTAAGTATTTCTCAATCAGAATCTTTTGTTAATAAATTGCCTAAAGGGTTACAATCTGAAGTGTCTCAAGGTGGTTCAAATTTCTCAGGTGGACAAAAACAACGTTTATCTATTGCAAGAGCTCTTATAAGAAAAGTACCAATTTATATTTTTGATGATAGCTTTTCTGCTTTGGATTTAAAAACAGATGCAGCACTTCGTAAATCACTTAAAGAAAACATGACGGATGCAGCTAAGATAATAATTGCTCAGAGAGTAAGCACAATTATGAATGCAGATCAAATACTTGTATTAGATGAAGGGCATCTAGTTGGTATTGGGAAACATGCTGAACTAATGAAAAATTGTTCTGTATATCAAGCAATTGCTAAAAGTCAAATGAATATAAAGGAGGCTTGATTTTATGAAGAAGGATAAAAACAAAGAAAAAGATACAATGACATTTAGCGAGGATATTCCTCAAAACACAAAAAAGACTATTAAAAGGCTAATGAGCCAATTAAAAACACAAAGTAAGAAGTTAATAATTGTAGGAATATCTTCGTTGCTTAGCAGTGCAGCTTATGCAATTATTCCACTTATTGTTGGATCAGCTATTAATAATTTAGTGAAAGCAATTCGTAATTTTGATGGATCTGTAAGTGTTTTATCAATGGTAACAGATGCACTAGCTATGCCAGTATTAATGTTAGTACTAGCTTCTATTTTTAGCAGTTTTCTTTCTTATGTTCAGCAATATATAATATCTAGTATTGGTGAAAATTTAACTCTTTCATTACGTAAAGAAATTAGTAAAAAATTAAATAGACTTCCACTAAAATACTTTGACTCACATAAAACAGGAGATATTATGAGTAGGGTAACAAATGATCTTGAAAAAGTATCCCTAGTAATGCAAGTTGGATTTATGCAGTTTATATCTTCTTGTTTTACAATTGTACTTACAATTATTTCAATGCTTATATTAAATTTAAAACTATCTTTATTAATTTTTATATTCCTTGGAATTAGTGCAATTGCAACTAACTATGTATCAAGTTTAAGTCAACGTTATTATGCAGAAAATTATGCTGCTATGGGTGACTTAAGTGGAAAAATTGAAGAAGTGTATTCTGGTAATCGTATTATCAAAGTCTTTAATAAGCAAGAAGATATAATTGAAGAAGTTACTGAGCTTAATAAAAAACAATTTGAGGCAAATAGAAGAGCTCAATTTGTGGATTTTGCTATATACCCAACTATTAGATTTTTAAGTCAATTAGGTTTTGTAACAACAGCAATTGTAGGTGGAATAATGACACTTAATGGACAAATTTCCTTAGGTGGAATTCAGGCATTTTTACAATACGTAAATCAAGTTTCTGAGCCTGTTACTCAAGCTTCTTATGTTATTATGTCTTTACAATCTGCTATTGCTGGAGCTGAAAGAGTTTTTGAGCTATTAGATGAAGAAGAAGAAATTTCAGATAATAAATTCAATGAGCTTTCATTTAATGAACATCCTATATCCATGGGAAAGGTAGATTTTAAAAATGTAAAATTTGGATATACTGCTGAAAAAACTTTAATAAAAGATTTAAATCTTGAAGTAAAACCAAATGAAATGGTAGCTATTGTTGGACCAACAGGAGGAGGAAAAACTACATTAATTAACTTAATTATGCGTTTTTATGAATTAAATGAAGGAACTATATCAATTGATGGAATTAATATTAAGGATATACCTAGAAATACATTACGTAGACAAATTGGTATGGTACTTCAAGATACATGGCTATTCGAAGGTACAATAGCCGAAAATATTGCATATGGTAGGATGGATGCCACACGTGAAGAAATAATAGCTGCTGCAAAAGCTGCTAGCTGTGACCATTTTATACGTACATTAGAGCATGGATATGATACAGTAATTTCTAGTGAAACATCAAACGTTTCTCAAGGACAAATGCAACTTTTAACAATTGCTCGTGCTATGCTGACAAATCCTACAATTATGATATTAGATGAAGCTACTTCAAGTGTTGATACAAGAACAGAAGTAGAAATACAAAAAGCTTTATCAAGACTTATGAAGGATAAAACAAGTTTTGTAATAGCTCATAGATTATCGACTATCCAAAATGCCGATATGATTTTAGTTGTTAAAGATGGTGATATTGTAGAAAGAGGAAATCATGAAAATCTTCTAGCACAAAATGGATTTTATGCTTCTCTTTATTATAGTCAATTTGAAGTGGCAAATTAACTATTATCTTTTTAATTATTTTGGGCTTTATGAAGTTATTTGGTCTTTTATATAGAGGTATATTAGATATAAAAAAGTAGTATTAATTAGAATCATGTATTTTTCTGACTATTATTCTGTAACGAAGCAACAGTAAGTATCATATTATTTATACTATAGTAATTAATAGAGTGGAGACATACATGATAAACGTAACATTAACACCACTACACTACATTTATCTTATTTTTATTATAGTTATTATAATTGCTATGATAAAGAAAAGAGATATATCTTTAATTTGTATATTGGGTATATTCATATTGGGCCTTATAGGAACACAATCTCTTTCAAAGGCAACTATGGGTATTTTTAATAGTTTTGTATATGCTACAAAGGAACTCATGCCGACAATCTTTATTATTTCTGTTGTAACAGCAATGAGTAGGTCTTTAATTGATTCAGGTATAAATGATGAGATAGTTTCTCCTTTTAAAGGAGTAATTAAAAATTATTGGATTGCTTACTGGGTTATTGGCATAGTTATGATGATTTTGTCATGGTTCTTCTGGCCATCACCAGCAGTAGCGCTTATAGGTGCTTTGTTTTTACCTTTAGCTAAAAAAGCTGGACTTCCGGCTATGGGAGTTGCAATAGCTATGAACTTATTTGGACATGGTATTGCATTATCAAGTGATTACATTATTCAAGCTGCACCAAAACTTACTGCAGATGCAGCTGGTATACCTATAGGAAGTGTTATTTCAGCTAGTGTTCCCCTTGCAATAACAATGGGGGTTGTAACCACTACTGTTGCATTTTATTACCTTAGAAAAGACATTAAATCAGGAGCAATGACTATAGAAGATACAATTAATGATGAAGAAAATAGTAATGAAAATAAAATTGCTATATCATCAAAAAAAGTAAGAAGAGCTTTAGCCTTTTTAATTTTAGTATTATTTGCTTTAGATTTAGTTATAATGTTTAAGGCAAATCTTCAGGGAAATGATGCAACAGCTCTTATTGGTGGTACTGCAGTATTTATATTAAGTTTAGTTTCTGTAGTATCATATAAAAAAGAATCTCTTGAAAAAGTAACAGAAAATCTTGTAAAAGGATTGCGATTTGGTTTTAAAATATTTGGTGTTGTTATACCAGTTGCTGCATTTTTCTATTTAGGTGATTCAGCATTTAATGAAATTTTTGGAAAGATACTTCCTGAAGTTTCTCATGGTATAGTAAATGATTTAGGACTTGCCCTTGCTAATTTAGTACCTATAAATTCAGTTGTTTCAGCAAGTACACTTTCTGTAGTAGGTGCCATAACAGGTTTAGATGGTTCTGGATTTTCAGGGATATCACTAGTTGGATCTGTTTCACAAATATTCTCAACTGCCTTAGGTGGAGGAATAGAAACACTTACAGCTTTAGGCCAATTAGTTGGAATATGGGTTGGTGGAGGAACTATAGTTCCTTGGGCTGTAATACCAGTAGCAGCAATATGCGGGATAGATCCTTTTGAACTTACTAAGAAGAACTTCAAACCAGTTGTAATTGGAATAGTTGTAACTACTTTGGTAGCCATATTTATAATTTAAATAAAAAAACATGATATTGTAATTAAATTAATTG
>OAWL01000085.1_pt1 | contig 26756 bp, 34 predicted proteins | sample 1501391 | NCBI WGS metagenome assembly OAWL01 (sample SAMEA2580211, study PRJEB22360) | human gut metagenome | biome: human gut; feature: human-associated habitat; material: faeces | place: Denmark | collected 2008/2010
AATAAAATAATATATTGAATAAATATAAAAACTCTTAATTGTATCAAAATTATTTGTTATCTTTATATTTTTTATAAAGTTGCTATCAGAGGATACTATAAATCCTAGACCGGTAAATATAAATCCTGCTAAAACCCCAGATATATTAAATAGATCGCCATTTACTAATTTATCAAGATTCCAACTTTCTATATAACCCTTAAAAATAAATATAGTAAATAAATAAAGAAAGATAGAGATGAGACTTATATTTCTTATACTATTCTCTGAAATAAAAAACTTTTTTATTTTTCTAAGAACCTTCTTCATCTTTCTTCCTCCTTGCTTATTAAGTATATAATTAAACAGTAATTATTCCAAGTCTATTTTAATATAATTAGAAATTTCAAATGCATTATCTGCATACAATTCATTAATCTTTCTAAACATATCATCAGAGTCTATATATTTTGTTCTTTCTGAAATCTTAGTAGCTTTTACTTCATGAATCAAATGCTCAGAAAATAAATCAACTGGTAATTCTGTATAATTTCTTGCCTCTTTAAATTGAGCTTTTTTAATATCTAATGTCTTTTTATTCTTTGAGTGGAAAATTAAATTACATAATCTTTTAAACCTATCTAAATCCTTTATTTTTAAATTTTTTCTATTCTTCCCTACACCTTTTCCTTTTATGGTTATTTCAAATTCTAAATCACTAAAATCATCAAAACACTTATCTATAACATCTATAGCATCAACTTTAAAATAATTACTAATAGTTCTTAATCCTTGATGTCCTGCTTTAAAAGTAAATTGATCAATCTTTTCCATATTATTTATTCTATATGCCGTATTAGGATTTAATATGTTTTCAACTTGAAAATCTTGTGAATATAAATGTCCTAAAACAGTATCTATTATAAAAATCAATTTAGTTACCTGAGCTCCAGAATGGTTATATTCACTTAATAATAAATTAACCTCTGGATAGACAACAAAATGAGTTTGCTCCATTAATGCCTCACTATCACTAGCAGCTATATTCGTTTTATCTCCTGTTGCAAAATCAAATAAATATGGAAAATCAGTTTCTCTTAATTTATATAGTATGCACTCATATGCTAATAAAGTTCCTAAACAATCTGACTTTTTATACTCTTTCTTATTTTTTACATCTAAAAAGTATTTTAATCCAGTCTTTTTATCCGTAAAAACTAATTCTCTTTCCTTTAAATTTTTATAATTTTCGTTGATTTTTTCTTTTACTTTAGAAAATATCAAATTCAAACTTTCCTTTGAACTTATCTTATATGCATATACCTTTTTAGGAATGGTTTTATTATTTTCAGTCATTATACTTCCCCCATTATAATATTTATATTTCATTGAATATATGTTATAATAGAGGTATATTCAATGAAATATATTATTGTTTTGAACTCGTACAGATTACCAGTCAATTTACGAGTTCTTTTTCTTTTATTTTACAATATTTTTGGTAAGTTTGTCCATAAATAAAAAAAGCTAGTAAGCAAGGTTATATTCCTCACCTACTAGCTTTTAACTGCTTATTTTAACTATTTAATTTTATAATCATCTAGTTTTGTTCTGCCTTCACAAATAGATAATACTTTTTGTCTTGTATCGTATCTATCATCGCCTTTAATTATATGTGTTGTATGACTACTAAATCCAACTGGTTCTGCATTTCCACCAACTGCTATAATATTCGGTGCAATTCCTTTCCAATTAGTCATTTTTATTCTTGCATCAAAGCATTGTGCATCTGTTCCTAAGTAATCTCTTAAATTCTTAGCTTCTCTTTCGTCTACCTCATTACAATAACATACTGCATATTTCATTTTATATTCCTCCTTAACATTTACACTTGGATTATTTAATAAATTTAACTCTGCTTGTATCATATTTAAAAATCTTTGCCATCCCATATCAAGCGTTCTATGAGGACAATATTTATTACTAAAATCTTGATGTTTTTTTACATTATTAATATTCCAACCATATTGTTTTAATAATTCTGCTACTTCTTTTGCTGCTCTCTTTTCTGCTTTTATAAACCTACCTCCACCAGATTTAGAATAACAAATTTCTACTGCTATATAATTTCTATTTCCTTGTCCACTTCCTCCATCTCCTGCATGCCAAGCGTTTCTATTTAATGGAATACATTGTATAGCTTGATTATCATCTACTGCTATATGAAATGATACTTCATTCTGATTATCCCCCCTAGCCATATAATTTCTTTCATTTATAGCTGGAGCATCATTTGCTGTATTATGAATACATATTCCTTTGGGTTGCATTGAATAAGGACACTTAGTTGGATATTGACTTTCTGGTATTAAATTTTTAATTAATGACATTTTAAATTCCACCTTTCATATTTAAAACTTTTATAAATTAAAAGGAGCAAGATTACTCCTGCCCCTTACCTACTTGTCCTATTTTTACTAATAAATCATGTATAAAATTAGAACCCCTAGATATTAATATTCCTGTTAATATAACTCCTAGGAAAGGAATTGTTACATTAATACCTAGTAAGGCTAATATATCTAATCTAACCCCTATGCAAAGAATTAAAGCAACAACTAAAGCTCCTATTCTATCTATAGAAATTTTTCCTTCTTGCCATGTCATTTTTAAAGTTTCCCATACACTTTCTGCTATTAAAGCAATCATTATAATTATTAATAATTTTTCCATTTTATTTCTCTCCTTCTATTCCATCTATTCTTTTATGTGCTGATTTTGTACTTGCTTCAACCATTGTTAATCGCTCATTCATTTTTAACATTTCCCTATCTCTTTGCTTATTATCTAGCTTTATATCATCAACTCCACGTGATATATAATCCAGTTTAGCTTTTGTTTCTGCATCTTCTCTTGCATCTTTTTTTATATCCTTATCCCTATTCCTACTAAAGGTTGCAATTCCTATAATTGCTCCTAGAACACTACATATTAATGCTATACTTATCTCCTCCATATCATCACCACCTTTCACTCAAAAGAGCTTCTCGGTCATTGCCTGTCAGAACTCTCCTTCTTTCTTAATTTTGAATATAAAAAAGAGACTAGATTCCTCTAATCTCCGATTGACATTATTCTTGTCTTTAACTTATTATTGTTTTTAGTAGTTAATTATTTTACCAGCTAGGCTTTACATACTGCTTTCCTAGCTGGTATTTTTTTCATTTAAGTTAGTTCGCAATAGTTATCTTTTTAACATAAATCTGCTATTTACTTTTGAATTAAATTACTAAGCATTTTAAAACGAATATAGTTTATTTATCTCTTAATAACAATATATTATCTCTAATATTCGAAAGTCTTGGTCCTTTCATTTCTGAATCTGTAGCAATTAATTTTAATGCAGACCTTACAAATGGCACGTTTTCTATAACAATTGGATTATGTTTCTTTAAACTAGTATTAATTATTATATTACTTTTACTTCCAATTTTCTCACTTAGAAATTGGTTAAATTCTAAAACAGGTTTATATTGCTCATCACCAATACCAGTATATAAATACACTTTAGTATTTATATGATTTCCCTCTTTATACAAGTCTTCATTAAAAAAAATATTATTGAAATATTTTTCTATTTCTATATCTTGTTGTGGAAAAAACAGACTTTTATATTTTTCTAAATATTTATCAATATAGTTAACAGGATGAATTTGAGGTACAAGTGAGAAAACTCTATCAATTTTAGGGTTAATCAATCCATATAACAGAGCTCCTACTCCACCTTTACTGCTTCCAAATGCAGTTACTGACTTATAACCTTTTTCAATAATAAGTTTTTCTAACTCTTTGTTAAATTCTTGAATTATACTTTTTCCTGAATCAATCATATACCACCCATAACTACTAGAAAACTGATCTTCAATAAAGAAATAATCCGCATAATCCGTTTCACTAAACTTATACCATGAGTACTTTTGATGTTTAAGGTTTAATTCTTCCTTACTCATCTTACCATCAACTATACATTCAAAATCTTCTTTCGAAAGCACTCCAGCAGCTTGAAATACAATTACTAAATTTTCAGAATTATTATTAACAAATTTACCTTTAATTAATTTCGTATTTCCCATATCTTCTTTATGTACTTTCCTTTTAAATAACTCATTTGTTGTCATATTATTTTCTCCTTAAAATAAGATAATTTCTTGTTAATATTTATAATTATATACTAAAATTATAATTTTGAGGATATATAATTTTTATTGTTTAATAATGCTAACTCAAATACATATCATTTGTCGCTGTTACGTGTACATCTAATGTGTTTATAATAGTTATCCATGAGCAATTATGCTATTGGGTAGATAACATTAATCACCAATATATTACTTGTTACATTTCCAGAATTCACAAGATTAACAGTACCATTAGGTGAAATATTTAACACAGGTTCTGATGATTGAACGGCACTTGTACCACCCATAGTTAACTTATGCCTTTGAGTAACAATAGGTCTATAACCAACAGGCATTGTTGTTATTTTTGTTGTATCTAGTGTATCTTTTTTTATCCATCCAGTTAAGATACATAAATTACCTTCTATTCTGTATTTAAGAGGTATACTACCACTTGTTTCCCAACCATTCTCATAAACTGAATTTTTCCATTCGTAGATAGGTCTTCCTAAAATTTGTCCACCATTTACTTTAGTTTCTGGGTAATTCGACTTATCAACATGCCATGCTACATCACCATTTTTAGCTATATGTCCACCATCTGCGTATAATGCCCTATTGCATTGTTCGCCTATAGTATTATTAAAATCTACTCTGACACTACTACCATTTTGAGAATAGATACAAATGAATTGATTACCAAAATAAGAAGTACCAACAGATCCATTAGAACCATCCCATTCAATTGTCCTCTTAGTTGTATTCAATAAATTAATATCAAATCTACAACGACTAACTGAACCATAGATACAACGACTAAAAAGCATAAATGACCTAGTTTCCATTGTGTAATTTATTTGCCCAAAATCTTCGATATGAACATACCCCATTATATCGTAAAAACGAACAGCTTTAACTCTACAAGAAATATCTTCATTGACATCTGGTTTATCACCATAACTCATAACATAAATTGAACCACCTATAACCCCACTAAGATATGGTTCTTCATCATATGTTCCTGGTGCACAAAAAACTGTATGCCTATTGTTTATAACCTTAGGTATAGAATCAAAAGCTCTTTGAATTGTTTTGTATGGATTATCTATTGTACCATTTCCAGTAGTATCATTACCAATATCACAATTAACATAGATATTAACATCTTCATCAGTCAATCCAACAACTTTAGCATTATGTTCCAATGACGCATTAAGTTCCTTAACTTGCCCTGTAGTCGCAGCTCCTCCATTTTCTATTAATTGTTTGGTTTCTTCCTTAACTTGTCTAGCCAATTCTATTTTATTATCTAATACTTCTAGTATAGTTACAGTATTGCCACTTTGGACTGCTCCACGAATAACACTTCCAACCACTTCGAGAGTAAAAGAAAAAGTAGTATTCTGTTTACTACTCGCTACTAAAACTATTTCTATTTTTGTTTCTCCTGGCACTCTCGTAAAATCTTTTACGAGATTAGCTATAATTTTATTATTTTCTTTAACTATATCTGTATTCTGAATAATATAAGTATTATCCGCTTTTAAAGCTTGTATAGTTATTTCTTTATTAGTTAAATCTAATTCTAATCCTTTATCATGTATAAATGCTTCTAGCACTAAATCATCATTTTGTTTACATTTAGACACTAAATAATTTTCTTTTGAAGTATCTAAATTTATACTTATTTTACTAGCCATTATCTTACCTCACATTTAATAATTGTTCAAGCTTTTCTAATCTAACCTTTAAATTTTCATTTTCATTTTTTAACTCTTGAAAATCTTTTACTGTAGGTTGCTTTATAACTCTTCCTTCTTCCTTAGCAGGTAATCCTTCTACAACTTCAAACTCTTTAGTTTCTTTATTGTATTTAAGATTATAAGCATTGATATTACCTTCCATATCCTCTATAGCATAGCAATTAGGAAAGTAATCATCCGGAATTATCTCTCCTTCTCTAATCTCTAGTATTTGCTCTACCATATCAGTTTCTTTATTTATAAATACTTTATTCATATAATCACCTTTTACCTTTGTGTCCAGTTAGTCCAAGTACCATTAACCCATGCTCTTTGATACATAGTATTAGCGAAGTCAAATGCTATTTGTACAAAATCTGTTTCTCCCCACTTTAAATGTAAAATTACTCCATAGCTTGAAGGAGCTCCGTTAGAGCCAGAGCTATATGCATACCAACCACTATCATAAAATACATTTAAGTTGCTAATTCTCTTTGCTGTAGCTTCTATCGAACCACACCAACCATCATGATGATATCTATGTGATGTAGTTCCTGTGAAGATATCTGATACACCTAATATTTTATTACCTGCCATACTTAAATTTTTATACAGATATGCTTGAACCCCAGCTTCACCAACAGCTTCTACAATCTCTAAAACTTTAACCTTTTCTGAACCTTTAATATATCCTAACATTGTTCCGTTATCACCGAATAAAGCTAAAAGTCCACCAGCTGTGTTATAAATTTCATGCGGACATTTACTGTCATTCGATTCTAAATAAAAAGTTTTCATGCTAGCAAGCCTTGTATTCTCTAGAAGTTGTATCCCTTTAAAATTTCCTAACAATTGATTAACTATTTTAGATATTCTTAAAACAGGATAAAAATCTGTATTACCTTCAAAATCCTCACTTTCGGTAAATCCAATATCTATGTAATCGCCATCTCTTGTATTAACTATAGATAATCCATTTATAGTATTGTTTTGATTATATTTAGAACTTCTTATACCCCCAACCACTTCTCCATTTGTAGCAAACATAAGACCACCTTGATCCATTTCTACACCATAGCCGTTTAGAACATTAATTATCTTACCTATTATTTGCATTGTAAGACCATCATAAGATAAATTTCCATTAGCATAGTCAAAAGTACCATTATCTAAATTTATCCACGAAACACCATTAAAACTTTTTAATAATCCAGTTTTTATTAATCCCGCATTTAATACACCTGTAGTTATAAAATCCGCAACTATTTGTCCATCTTGAGTTATAGCAGTCCCAAACTCTCCATAATAACCTGTTTTAGAGTGACCTAAACCTCCATTATTAAATCTCCAAACATTTATCATAGTGTTTATGTCTTTTGTATCACCTATAATAATTTCATTCTCTCTAACTATTACATAAGAATTTTTAAGTCCACCTTTTATTAAAGAAGTAGCATTATCTTTAGCTAGTTGAAGGATAGTTTCTGTACTATCCATAGTTTCTAATTTTTCTACTATTTGCTTAATACTTAAAGGCTTAACCTCTATATAATTACTTAGCTTAATCTCCTTAGTTTTTTGAGCTAATACATCATACTTTTTACTCATAGCCCTTACTTTTATATCTACATTCAACTTAGGAATATAAACTCTGGAAGTATCACCTATAAACAATCTTTCAGCTACTACATAGTTTTTATATTCCTCTGTCTTTTCTAATTGAACAAAATTAATAATGTAACTAGCCTTAATTTTATCTATATCATTTTTAGAAAACTCTTCTTCTATTCTTCTATCTAATTCAGCTTGAGCCTGCTCTAAAGTATCATAACCTTCGTCATTATATTCATCTTTAACCTTAACATCATCATATTTAATTACGCTGGTGTATATTCGATTATAAGCGCCTATAAGTGAACTATCTATATAGTTACCTAATATTCCATTGTAACCTTGTCCTCTCGCCCTAGTGACTAGATTATCTATATTAGAAGTACCTTTAAATCCAGTAAGATTTTTACCTTCTCTTATGCTAAATCCTCTATCTCTTCCAATACGCTTATTAATATAAATAGTATAACCACGCCTTTGGACTTCCCCACCCCAACGATTTAAGAATGAGTTCTCATTATCGTGTAAGGCTTTATATAGACTCATGCGTTGATAATAAGCAGTTGCAATAGCATCTATATCTGATACTATTTGTATTTCTTTTCTACCTTCCGCATTATCTAACATCCAACTTACAGCGGCTTGACCATTTAAGTTTGTAGGCCTTACATCTTCTAGCCATAATGTTAAGGAATCTGAAATAGTAATTTGCCTAGCAACTACATCTATATACCTAGTTCCTACTGTAACTTTACTTATTCTAAAAACTTCATTTCCATAATCCACTAGAACTTTTAAAATAACTTCTTCTTGTAATAGATCCTGAAGATTGTCTTCGATTAAGAAAGTTGCATCTAAAATATAATTACCAGAGCTTAAATCTTCATCAGGCTCACATTTAATACAATATTTATCTAAAGATTTACCATTGCTACCTAATACTTTATTCTTTTCAGTATAAGAAGGGAAATAAGCTACTTTTATTTGTTTTTTCATTTATATCCCTCCTAACACTTATATTTTGTAGTATATTCAACAATTATTTTTGTTACATTTCCAGTATAAGAAATTGCATTTATGCCTTTTTCAAGCAAAATAAAATCCCCCGAGGTATCATCATCCTTGGAGGTTTTATCTTTATTTCTAACTTGTAGTAAATCACTATCAATTTCTACATAGTCAGCAACATTATTAATTTGCATTGTTTCACTATTTACAGTTAATTGTATATTCTCAGTTCCATAAACCTTTATTAAAGTATCTCCTGGAGCATTTCCATTGTAATAGATTTTATATCCACTAGAAGTTATTTCATGTACTGTTTTCTCAAGATCTTGTGTAAAAGGCTCACATAAAAAAGTAACATCAAATTCTCCTATAGTCCTAAATTGCTTTTTTATATCTTTAAAATTAACCTTTTTAACCTTATAACACCTATCTTCTCTACCAAAGATAAGTCTATTATCTTCTATTTCGGTTAACCATTCGTAAATTCTTTCAAAATCAATATCTATTTGTGGAGATAGAATCGTAAATGTAAAAGTAATTTTTTTATCAGGATACGTTCCTTTATTTATTATTAAACTACCACTTCTACCTTCAACTTGTATTTCTTCATACTCTTCATTTGTTATCGGGATAGAAGGATATTTTTCTAAATATAAATTTAAATTCAAACTTCTATTTCCATTAAAATACAACTCACCTTCTTTTAACATTTACTTACCTCCCTTCATAATATTCAGTTAAAACATCTTGGTTAGGGGCAACAACTTCTTGAGTAAATTCTTTACCATCAACAATTAACTTAGCTTCTACTATTATAGGTCTTTCCTTTGGATCATTATCCTCTATATCAACTCCACTTAAAACATTATTATGAGTTACAACTCTAGCAGTAGTCATAGCAGTTTCATAATCTACTGTAGTTTGCATTTTAGCAACTAAATCACTCATATTAGAATCAATATCTTTCTCTAGATTAGGAGTTTCTATATCAATTCCAACTCCAATACCTTTAACGATATTCGTACCTATTAAATCTCTCATTCACTTTGTTATCCTAAAGGTTTTTTATCCTCTAGTTCTTATAGTTTCCTATAAGGTCGGCATATCTTTTCAACCACTAAGGTTGTCGGGAACTCGTGGGAGTATTATATTCTAAACTCTTTCAATAAAAAAGAGCCTAGTTTCAACTCCTATGCTCTGCATGTGACTATGATTTTAAACATAGCCTTCCATTCGGATTAACGTAAACTATACTTTTCTTTATTTGAATAATAACTATTTCCTTTAATAGATTTTATTAATAAGTATAATTCTTAGCCTTCCCGATTTCTTTCCCGATGTTTACTATGTTGTTACCAACATAGGGGGCAATATTTTACCCTACTAGGACTGTGTATGCCAAAAAATCCTTTAATACTACTTATAACACTATCTGCAAAACCACCTATTAAGTTTAATATCCACCCAGTCATATTTGAAATACCATTCCAAATACCACGTATAAGGTTTTTACCAATACTAGATGCTTCATTCCAACCAAATATATTTTTTATACCTTGTATAGCTGATATAGCTACATTTTTAGCCGCTTGAAGTAAGTTACCTAAAGAACTACTAATACCATTAGCTACCCAACTTATTAAGTTTTTACCTATACTACCCCCAGCACTAAATATTCCCTTAATTCCATTTATAACACTTTCAGCTGTAAAACTAGCAATAGCTTTTATATTAGACACCATACTAGTAATACCTTTACCTATGTTTGCAATTAAATTAGAACCTATTTGCCACCAATTAAATAGGGTAAATACATTAACTATTGCCATTATAATTTGAGGTATGTTAGCTATTAAAGTAGGAATACTATCTATTAAACCTTTTATAAGCATTAATAATATATCTACACCTGCTTTTAAAATCTGAGGTAATGCACTATATATGGCATTAGAAAATTCATTAATTATTCTTGGTACCTCACTAATCAATGTAGGTAATGCGGTTACTAATCCTTCTACTAAAGCTAATATAATATCTATTGCAACATCTAGAATTAAAGGTAAATTTTCTATTATCATATCGCACATAGAAATTACTAGATTAACTAAAGTAGGTATTAATGTAGGTAAATTCTCTGCTATCCCTTGTCCTAAAGTTATTAATGCTTGTAAGCCTACTTCTAATAACATTGGCATTACCTCTATAACACCATTAACTAAGGACATCATTATATCTAAAGCTGTATTTATTAAAGATGGTAATCCTTCTTGTATTCCGCTTATTAGGTTTTTAACAATATCAATACCACTATTCAACAACTCAGGTAAAATGTTATTTATTAGTGAAGGTAATTCTTGTACTAAACTATTAAATAATTTTGTAATTCCGCCTATAGCTATTTTTATTCTAGGTAATATATTTCCACCAAAAGTTTGTAAGCTATAAACTAAATCATTTACTAAGTCATCAAAATTTTCCGTATCACTGGCCATTCCTGTTAATATATTAGACCAAGCAGATTTAAGCATATTAAAACTTCCGCTAATTGTAGTTGCAGCTTCTTTTGCTGTTGTACCTGTAATTCCCATTTCATTCTGAATAACATGAATCGCTTCTATAATATCACTGAAATTACTTATATTGTATTTAACACCGCTTATCTTCTCAGCTTCTACTAATAATCGCTGCATTTCTTCTTTAGTTCCACCAAAACCTAGTTTCAAGTTGTCTAACATAGTATAATTCTGTTTAGCAAATCCCTGATAAGCATTTTGTATCATTTCCATACTAGTGCCCATTTTATTAGCATTATCCGACATATCAAGAATAGCTTGGTGTCCTATTCGTGCTGCTTTTTCTGTATCACCGCCAAGCCCTTGTAATAATGAAGCCGAAAACCCGGTAATAGTATTCATATACTCATTTGCTGATAAACCTGCTGTTTCATAAGCATTGGCAGCATATCTTTTAACTAAATCAGCACTATCTTTGAATAGTGTTTCAACCCCACCTGTAAGTTGCTCAAATTCTGCATATTGTTTTACTGATAAAGTTGCCAATCCCGCTACAGCTGCACTTGCAGCAGCTACTAATCCTGCTATCGCAGTAGCTCCTGTTTTCGCTAAACTTCCTAATTTCCCACTTAAGCTTTTTATATCTTTTTCAGCACCAGCACCATCTATCTGTGTATCTATAATAATTCTTCCATCAGCCATTTACTCACCTACTTTCTTTACAAAATAAAAAAAACAGGCATTGGCTCACTACTCAATTAAGGTGTGGCTCTAAGCTCTGTCTTTACGATTAATTTCTAATTTATTTATTTTTTTACAACGAGGGCATTTTATTTCCCTTCTTACTATATCAGCTTTTAAAAGCAACTGATTACAATTTATACAACGTATATCTTCTATTTAAATCACCCTCTTAATTTCAATTAAAAAAAAGCACTTATACAGTGCTTTTAAAGTATTTTACTTATTGTTTTGGTAGAATCAGTAGGTACTTTTAAATTTACACTTTCAACTTGGCTACCACCTAAAAATAATTTAATATCTGTATCAAAATCCCCTATTCCTGCTTTTATTATTCACTATTATAGTATAAATATGGATATCATTACAATACTTTACTTAAATCTCCACCATTTAATATAGCTTCTTCTATTTCTCTTAATTTCCTATCTTCATCTTTAGATATAGGTATTTCATATAAATTTTTCATTTTCTTATAATAAGCTTTCTGTTCTTTATCTTTAATTTTAGATAAATCTATACTTCTATATTCCATTATCTTTACTATCTTAATATCCTCTTTTAAGCTATTAAACATAGCCTTAAACTTCCACCAATGAAGGTATTCTATATCTTGCAAATCAATGTTGTATTGATCCATAAATGCAGCATAAATATAATCATCATCATATTCAAAACTGTAAATTTGAGTGACGCTCTTACTTTTACCCTTTGCTTTTGATTTCTTTATATCTTTACCACACCTATAAAACCATAACATTTGCTCTATTGCTTCATTGATGTTTTCCGGTATAACTGGATAATAAAGTTCTAAAGCTGTTATAATTTTATCTTCTGCTCCTATAGAACTATCTTGCATTAATAATTCAAATAAAATAGAAGTACGAAAATCACTATTAATCTCGTAATTCTTATTATCAATTTCTACTGCAATAGGTAGTAAATCAACTAGTATATTCATTATTTTTTAGCTCGTCTTTGAGCTCTGTTAGGAGAATATTTATGAGCTATTTTTTCAATTTCTACTCTTTGTTCATTTGCTTGGTCAACCAATTCGCTAAAGGCTTTTAAGCATATTTTTAAATTAACTCTATTCCCAAATACCTTTTTATCAGTTCCTTCTCCAAACATAGTATTAAATACGTTAAAAATAGTTTCACATTGAGTTTTAACAACTTGTGTCATACTCATATTCTTATTATTTTCTTCTACTTTTTTTAACTCCTCCATGGACTTATCATATTTTTCTGCCACTTCTAAATCATAGAAATCTATATCTTCTAACTCAACACCGTTAATTATCATTCAATATTCCCCCATTTCTATTTTATAGTCCAGCTATTTCCTAATGTAGCAGTCTTTAAAGCTCCATTATCTTTAAATGTAAATTTATCTAAATCAAAAGGAACTCCTTTAAATTTATCTTCACTATCATTGAACGTTATTCCTGGCACAGATATTTCAGTTATTGAACCAGTATTAGCATAAGCTACATCAACAATCTTCTTAGTAAATCCTTCTTCAAATGTCTTTGTAGAAGTATCAAAAGTTCCTTCAATTGGATCACTTTGTCCTAAAAAAGTACCTGAAATTCCTAATTCCCCATCATTATCATCAAAGCTATCTACAGCAATAGCAACTTTAAATTTTCTAGCTCTAAACTTATTTTCTTCAGAAGACTTCTTATCTAAATCAACTATTATATACTCTGTTTCTGTATAAGCGCCGGTTAACTGCATCTCTCCAATATTTCTTATATACTCTATTGCTTTATCAGAAGCTATTTGATCTGTATTAAATGATGTTGACCACTCATAACCTGTTACACTTTGACTAGAACTTGATTGATTTATATACCTCTTAGAAGTTGTTTGAGCTGAAGGACTTTCATTTAGTTCAGTAAATCCTGCTCCTAATAGTTCAAAAGCTTCTTTGACTTTTAAGTAGTTAGCTTGTACTTTTCTTTTTCTAATATCCATTTAATTCATTCCTTTCTCTTAAAATACTTTAATCTTAAATTTATTTGATACTGCGCAGTATCTTCTGTTACTGCAAAAGCATATCCAGTACTTGTGACCTCTATGGATAAAGGTTCTAATCCATTATCAAGTAACGGAAATATCCCTTTATCATTATTGTTTTCTATCCAATCCGCAAACTTTTCATAAAATCCACTATTATCTATATTCTGCAATACATCAATCCCATAAGGCTCCCTAGAAGTAAATATAAAAGCATATTGTCTTATACTATCACCATTAACATATTTTCTTACTATTGGATTTATAGGAACTTCTTCTATAGAATAAGTATCTGGATTACCTTCTAAATAATTCACATTAACTTTTATAGCATTATTGAAGGTATCTAAATGAGGACAATTTCTAATATAATTTCTCAAAGCATCTATTATCATTTAGCTCTACCTCCTACAAATTGCGCTATAGATTTTACTACATCATTACCTCTATCATTCCACATACGCTTATCCCAAAACTTACCTCTAAGTCCCCCTACAGAGTTACCTTCTTTTCCTAACCCTTTATTAGTGTAATATTGTTTTTTAGCATAATCAGAATCATATATTACCTTATCTTTCTTTATTTCAACTCTAATATCTTTAAGTCCACCATGATCATATGGAACATAATTATTCATCCATTTAGCGCATTCCTTAGTGAATTTTTCTTGTGCTTGACCATCTTTATTAAGATATCTTTTTAAAAGAATTTTGCCTGTATCATCCATCTTTATTCTTACATTAGTAGCCATAAGTGCATCCTATATTTAAGTCCTTATAAAACTCTCTTTTCAATTTCTCTTGAATTTCTTCCAAGCTAGTATTTATAGTTCCACATTCACCCATATTTATTGTTATCGGTGTATTAGGTATTAATAATGGTTGAGCTAACGGCTCTGTATTAGGAATACTTAAACTCATCATATTAGACTTTGGTAATTCAGAAATTCCACAAGTTATCATTCTTTTATTATCACAAGAATCTTTTTCTTTACATTTGTTACACTTTTCATGCAACTTACTTAATGAACTCATTCTATACCCCCTCTATCTCAAAGTGATCAGATAATAGATTTACAGATTTTATATTTATAACATCATCAAACTCATTTTCTAAATCAGCAATTCTAAAAGGTTTTACTCCTGTTACCTCGAAATCAACTTCACCTTTAACTATCTTGTCACCATTACTATCAAAAGTGAAATATTTATGTCTTTCTTCATCAGATAATTTGTTAAATCTTTTAGGACTTACGTAATTATTTAACTTATCTATAAAAATAAGAGTACTATCAGCCAGTAGTAATCCCTTATCCGATACAGTACCATTCCTTTTACCTTGCCAATTAACGCCTTTTATTACTGTTCTCTGATATTTATCAACTCCGCTACTAGCATCCGTATATCTATTGTATATAGTTATATCTGCATTTTTAAATAAAACTGCCATACTACCACATCCTTACATATGGAGTTGGTAATAAAGCTTTCACATCAGAAGTTATCGCCCAAGCCTCCAAATTACTTTCAAATGATATAGATTGCTTCCCTTCACTCATAGACTTTACCCCTACTGGTTTAGTTGAATTAAGTTTATTTGCATTTTCTATTAATTGATCTATAGCCAAAGCATAATTTTTCTTTATATATTCATCACTTAGATTTCTATTTAAATAATTCTTTATTACTAAAATTGCTTTAGCTTCATTTTTCTCCTCTAAAGTCAAAATCACCCCTCCTATATAAAAATAAGGAGGAAATTAATCCTCCGCTATTAAAATGTTATAGTTCCTATTCCTAATTCTTCTCCATGTGGAAGTGTTGGTAATGCAGTAGCAACAGCCTTAGTAAATTCTCCAACTGGATCTATAGATGTATAAGTTCCAACAAAAATCTTATTATCTAATATTGAAGCTTCATCCATCTTTCCATCACCAATTAATTTAACTTCTTCAGCGGTTAAACCATAAATAGTTTCACCTAAAGTTTCATCTCCAAACATAGATATTACATTTTCAGGGAAATATCTAGCAGTAGTAAACCCTTTAGACGTTTCCTTCTTATACTTTCCTTCATAAACCACAATTTGAGGTAAATCTAATTGAGCTAAAAGTTCATTTAATGCAGCTAAAGTAACAATTTTATCTGAATTAACTCCATAAATAGCTTTTCTTACACTAGCACAATTACAAATAGTTTTAACAAGTTTTCTAGAAGTTAAAGCTCTTGTTGGTCTATATCCACTTTCAGTTTCAACTGCATCAGCTAGTGTAGCTAAATCATTCAATGGAGTATCGGTTTCAGGAGCTTGCCATGCGAATGATTTTTTATTACCATTTGGCACCTTATAGTCAATAGTAACTTTCACCTTATTTTCATTAATAGCAATTTTACCAGTAGATAATAATTCCATTCTCATAGCTTCAACTCTAACCTTAACTGAATCCGTCATCTTTTCAGCATCATTATAAAGTTGAGATAAAACAAAAGCTAACTCTGAATCTGTTCTTGGATTATTTATCTTTATGATTTCTTTTTCTGCAATTTTAATTTTTCTCTTTATAAGAGCTAAACTTGCAACACCTTTTTCAATTGCTTCTCTTGAAGCTAATTGAGTTTCTGTATCAAAAGCATGAACCTCAGCAGTAACAGGAAGTCCACCAGTTCCTAAAATCATATCAAATTCAATATCTTGAATTTTCCTTTCTGGAAAAAGTGATTCACCCAACATAGGAGTAACTTGTCTTTCTTTAAAATAATTAACTAATTCATTTGTATTAAAAACTTCTTCTAATCTTGGCATAATATCATTCCCTTCTTATTATCTAAATTTTATATTTGGCACTTTTGCCTTAGCAGCAGTTTTAGCATATTCTTCAAATCCATCAAAGATTCTATCCTCTCTTAAATAACCTTCAACTATTATTGAAGCAGGAGCATCACCATAAGTAACATCTACTGTTTTATATAAAATTCCTACAGGATCTCCTTCAAAAGAAGAACCACTTGCTTTTACAACTGTTCCAGTTGCATCTATAAAGGAACCCGCTTTTACATACTTTCTTCCATTTTCATCAGCTTGAGTAACATTTGAAGCTAGTACTGTTCCTGAAAAAGTAACTAAATTCTTTTCAGTAACTAAAATTTCCATATCATTTTCATAACTTGACTTTTTAAAATACATAAATTTTCCTCCTTATTTATCACCCCAAGGATTACTTGGAGCACTTGATTTTGAATTATTTTGAGCTGCAATAGAAGCACCAATACTCATTGGTTTTCCATCTGAACCTTTACCTGGTATATAACTAGATTGTTTCATTTTCTCAGTAGCTATTGCTTCAAGACCTTTAGACCAATCATCAGCTATAGAATCTATAACTTCTTTAGTTTTATCAAAATCTTCACCTAAGCACTTTTCAACTACACTGGCAGGTAATTTTTTATCTGCTGCATATTTTATAGCCTGAGTTAATAGGTCTTTTCTCGCATTAGCTTGTCTTTCTTTTTCTAATTCCTTTTCTAGTTCTAGCACCTTCTTTTGTACTGGATCCGTAACCAAATCTGGATACTTATCCTTAATAAAAGGTTCAAGCTCCTTTTCTAAGTTATTCTCTTTCCAAGTTTTTAAAGCCTTACTATGATACTTGTCATTTTCGCTATCAATAAAAGCTTTAAAGTCTTTATCATTCTTTAATTTTTCCTTAAAGGCCTCTAAGGTAAGTCCACTAGCTTGTAGTGACTTAGCTAAATCACTATTTTCTAGTAATGAATCTATATTTTCATCATCACCAGCTTTTTCTATTAATTTTAATAATTCTTTCTTTAACATATATCCTCCTTATCCCACAAACCTCTATGAGCCTTGTGACACAAAATTATTTAACTTAGTAATGTATTTATACCCCTTGTACACATAAAGCACACAAGACGATTTAAGAGCAAAATTAAAAGCCTTAGTTTCCTAAGACTTAGAATTTATTACTAATATAGGCTTATTTGAAATTGATTCTAATTCATCAAGATTAATTAACAAATGACCTTCTATTGATATAAAATCTCTACCTAAATTCATTTCATCAATAACGCGATCACATATATCACTATCATCTGTCAGAAATATATGAGTATCGCCACTTTTCATTCTCACTACTACTTCAAATCGTTCCATTTATATATCCTCCCCTTATTCCTCGATTGTGTAGAAACAGCGACAACAAGGGTGCCTTGGCGTTTCTAACTTATCTTTAATATCGAATACTTTATCGTGATATTTCCCACAATCATCACATAACTTACTATCTAAAGTTGCATTATATCTAACTTTCTTAACTCCTGTTTCCTCACAATACCTATCAAAGGCATTACTTGAAACCCTAGAAACTTCTGTTTCTACTAACCTTTTACTGTTATAAGCACTCATATTGAATGTTTTTTCTATATCTTTTCTAATTTGATTTACATTCACCTTCCCTTTAAGGAAATCTTGTACTTTTCTATGCAAATGGTTAGCTACTTCTTTTTCATTCTCCCAAACTCTATCAGAAAAATGTTTACCTTTGAAATTACTTTCTATTATCTTTTTTACATCTTTCAAGCCTTTGTTGTAGTTATAAAAACTAAAAGTTTCCTTGACTACAGTACTTAATAATTCTTCAATTATTTTTTCTTGAGAAGCTGCTTCACCTTTTGCTATATCATTTACTAATTTAGACATTTTTTTGTATTCTTTTTCAATAGTTGCACTATCCATTACCATAACATCATTTGCAATAGTATAAGTTAATAAAACATTAGCTATTTCTTGTAAGATTGCATCTCTACTAACTCTTTTAAATTTATAAATCTTTTGCAGTTGCTTCTCAGCTAGTTTATAAAGACTTTCTATAAACTTTTCTTCCTTAGTCAATTTCATCACCTAATTCTTTATCTAAATCAACTTGTGGCATTTCCTCTTCCTGCTCTTTCTTAACTTTTTCAGCTTCAGCAACCGTATTATTTATAAAACTAAACCTTCCTCTTGCAGTATCTTTTGATATAACCCCTTCTGGTATTTGAGCTAACATTTGCGCAGTTGCTAAATCATCAGTTGGAATATTAGGAGTATAAAGAGCTTTTACATCTTTATAGTCATACACTTTATTTTTCTTTAAATCTAGATATATAAATAAAAATCTAATTCTATTTTTAACTATGTTTTTGTGAGCTTTTATTTGTAAGCTACATTTATTTTCAAGAACTATTAATCTAGACCTTAAAGTAATTCCACTAAGATTGCTTTGTAACTTTTCGTTATGATTTATATGACAGGCTAATTGATACATAGTATCTTCATACCTATCTAAAGTATTTTGTATAAACGTATCGTTAATGTTCTTAATTAACCATCCAGCATCACCATTTGGTGAATCCGGAAATTGAATTATACCCAATTCTTTCATTTTAGGTATATCCTCTTCATTAAGTTGAGCATTTTTAAATACCATATAAGCATTTCTAAAATCACTTATTTCATTACCAATATCAGATAAGTTAGTTTCAAAAGCATCTTGAATCCCTTTTAAATCTTTGTATAAACTATCGTCATAACCTTCTTCTGTTAGCTCGCCTATAGAAACTGGTACTTCACCAAATAAATTTTTAGTAGGATTACTTATTTCATTAAATTTGTTGTCAAAGTGATAAATATATTCATCAGTATAGACATCAATATTATTATTTGTTTCAAAATCATTTTTAAATGTATGAATAAAAAACAAAACCTTACCCGAAGCATTATCAACGTATGCATATCCTTCGGTAGGTTTAATAATTTTGGTGCAAAAATTAGCATTATCATCTATATAATAAAGCTCATATACTTTTGTGAATATAAGTAAGTATTTCATAAGGTCAGTATCATGTAACTCATTCCAATGAGCTGTATAATATTCTATATCTTTTATTATATTTTCGTTATCAGTTCTTGATTTGTAAGTTATATCATTCCCCAATGTGTAGGCTACTTCTTCTTTTATAAACTTCTTTATATAGTTTGTATTTATCTTTAAATTAGACCTTTTGGTTATAAAAAGATATTTCCTTATTGCATCCGTATCACCTTTATAGTATCTATACATTTTTTCATAGATATTTTTAAAGACATAGTATGAACCATGCGCCTTTTTTACTAGTTCTAAATGTTCTGTGTTATTTAAGTTTAATCCAATTTCTTTATTGAATATTTTTTTTACAACATCACTAATTTTCAAATTATCACCTCCTATAATCCTAATAATCTTCTATCAAGGATTTTTACTTTCCTTGAAACTATTATTGTTTTAAGTTTTATTTCTAATTCTGCCAGATTGTCAGGAGCATCATCATGTACGCTATATAATTGACCTTGAAAATCTAAAATTTCATCAATAGCTTTTTTACTATCTTCCATGTCAGATACAATTATTATCTGTCCATTATTCACTTGATCTATAATTGTGCTAATTTTTTCATCTTTATTTTTCTTTTGCATTTCATTAATCCATATATATTTTTTTCTTTTTAGTATTTCGCTTTTTCCTATCAATTCTTTTATTTTTTCAACGTCAGCACCTTGGTATGTATTTTTTTCAAGGTTTATATGAGTTACGTCAAGATTTCTTTCTAGAACCTCAACAACCTTTTCGCAATATTGACTAAAAGTAAGTTTTCTATGGACCAAATCCCTTATATAAGTAAAATCATTAGTTGCTTTACTTCCAACCATTATATTTGTACTATCTGATTTCTTATTAGTTGTACTAGCTGGATCTATAGACATCATCGTTTTAGTAAAATCATGTTGCTCTATTTCTTCTTTGGTTTGTGTTGCTACTGATTTAAACCATTTCTCCCCAATAGAAGTTGCATCATTCATTAATTCACTCATAAATGACCTTCTATCCTCCCAATATTTAACCGCTAAATCATTAAAGCAATCCCATTTTTCGGGCCACCAGGTTGTAAATTGCATTTCTTCCTTGTGATCCTCATAGAATTGCTTAGCTTTGATTTTTCTTTCATCCTTATTTAGTTTTTCATCAAAATATATATCATGACATTCTCGCCATAATTCGCTTTCGAATATATCTTCTACAGTTTCATCATCATTTAGAACGATAGCCCTTCTTAAGATAGTGTAATAATCATTATTCCTACTTAATTTACTCATAAGGCAATCTACATGCAATACTGTTCCTATAGCGATTACCTTAGTAGCTGCCTTTATCTTGATACCATTTCTATATACTGCTTTATCTCCAACTTCTTCTATTTCTTTAGTCCATTTAGAATATTGTTTTTCTCTTGCTGCATCTGTAAGTATATTCTTTTCGTCTTGAAAGTCATCACCAATAAATACAGTAGGCCTTATTCCTCCCCAGTTAGCACCACGAACAGAAGTTCCGGAACCAACTGTTTTAATATAAGTACCATTAGTAAATTCAACCTCATTAGCATTTACTGTATATCTTTCGTTATTAGTTTTGTAGGATTTAACATTTATCAATTTACCAAAACACTTAATTATCTTATGATTTTCGTTGAATACCTTCTTAATTGAATCAAGGAATTGAGTTGCGTCAGTATCAGTTTTAGCACCTAATAATGTAAATAAAGACCTTTTATAACAATGTAGCCATACACTAACCGCCATATCAAATATAGTTGTTTTAGCAAATCCTCTAGGTTCTATTATTGCTGCCTTATCAAATTTATCGGCTACAAATATGTCATTAGCAAGTTCCCATAGTTCATAATGTCCCTTAGATAATGCTCTTGCAGTATTATTATCCTTAACAACAAAAGTGTCGCTCATAAAATACAAGCAAAAGAACTCTATATCATTTTTCCCTAGTGCCATTGCTAAATCATCTAACCTATGTGAATTCATTTTAATTAAGGCGATAGCCTTTTCTTCATCATAATGTTTGGTTAGGTATTTTTTCAGTATATATAATTCATATAAGTTTTCTTTCTCAAATAATCTATTATCAAAATAAATCATGCTATCACCTCTTTTCTTTGAGAATAAAAAATATAATAAAATTTTATGGAGTCCGCCGACAGGCTTAAGGCAATTTCTAATTTAGAACCTACCCCACCCTTTTGGATAGCAATTCTCCTATATAGAATCATTTCGCTAAATCTTGTTTTCACGAAGTCATGTAAAAGTACCTATTTAAGCCATTCTTAGAGTTAAGTTTTATTATTTTTTGTTTACTATTAATAAACTTTTACTAATAAACCTATCATTTCGTACGTATCAATGCGAAATACTATTTAACTTTAGGTAGTTCTATCACCTTGTTATCGCTTATATCATTCAGCATATCGTCTATATCCACTATTTCATTCTTGCTATTGTCATTGTTTATATCATGTATCTTATTAGTAGGAGTTCCTAACACTCTATTCAGTGTATATATAATGGCATCTAGGGACGTTTTATCACTATTACTTTTCAATGCTATCTTAATTAACTTAGCGGTTAAAGGATTTATATTGTTCATTATTTGTGTTTCTACATCAGATTTAAGCGCTTGAAGCGACTTGTCCAACTCAGTCTTAAACAATTCATCTTTATTCTTCCACGTTGAAACAGTAGTTCTGCTCGCCCCTATAATCTTCGCAACATCAGATATACTCTCACCTTGCACCAATAATTCAATAGCCTTAATCTGCTTATCATTCAATGTTTTATTGGCCATGCTCTATCACCTCACTCTCTTAACGCCTTAACATTAATCTATTATTATATTTAACATCTAAACCTATGATAAAAAGGTTTCATTTTCAGCATACAATTACACCTTATATATATAATATATAGCATGTAATTACCCCTCAAAAACGACACCCTTTTGATATTCATCTATTATTTTTCTAGTGTACTCATAAATCTCATTTCGATTTACCTTGTACTTTTTAATCTTAAAACAATGCTTATTCTCTATCATGCTTATTATTACCGCAATATCTCCACTGGTTAACTGAAATTCTGTAAGGGATATTTCTCCCCTGATATATTTCATTCTTAAATCAGCGAAGGCCTTCAGATAAACTTTATTTTTCCAGAAGGATTTATATTCCTCCTTGCTTATCTCTGTGATCTGATTGCTATTTCTATCTATCTTAAAATAGTAAAAGCCATCCTTTGATAATATTCTTTTATCCTGCAATGTATTATCCCACTTAATTACTGTCTTTTCTGCGACCTTAGATTCTTCCGCTATCTCTTTTATTGTCTTAGGTACTTCTATGGTCCTTATATTAAAATAATTAATGAATTTATCAGTTCTATTAGTGTTATACATGCTACCGATTTTCTTCTTTAGCTCTGAGTTATTCTTCTTAATAACATAAATATATTTATTTTTAACCTTATATTTATCTATTAATTCATAACCACATTTACTCAACCTATATTCTAGATTATCTCTTTTTTCTACTAGCTTGAGTGCATTAATACTTATACCTAATATGTCTTTTAATTTATTCCTATCACATTTAATAATAGTTTCATCTTTCATATTCCATCAAGCACCATTATACACACTCCTTTCATTTGCACGATATCAGAATTATTTCTGCCTTAAGGCACCTTTTCTACGCTCATATCTTCTTTCCTTCATGCAGCTCTCTAAGTCCTGGTATGGCAATAAAGATAGTTCGATTTCTTCACATACCTTACTATCACATTTAGGATTAAAAAACATACATGCACATTTTAGATCTTGTCCTTCCCATTTGCTTAAGAATACATAATCTTTCTTTTTAACTTTCCCCACCTTTATCACCTCGCTTTATGTATTATTAAACTTCTATTCTTCCATTGTCCAATATGAATTCTTAGTTCTTTTAACAGCCTTATTCTTTTGCTTTCTTTCTATGTATTCTCTATTAGTTATTTTTCTCATTTTCTTCGTTCCTTCTATTCGCTTTCATGAATGATTGTAGAAACCAAGTTTGCACTCTATTATTCCTTTTGTTAGTAGAATCAATTGTAATATTACTTATCATTTCATTAAATCTAAACATAATCATTCTCCTTTTATACAAAATAAAAAGAACTCCTATTTCTAGAGTTCCTATTTTTTTATTATATTTTCTTCAATCATTTGTATTGTATTGTCACATGTTTTCCCTTCTATTATCGATACTTTATATTTGTATTGCCTTTTGCTAAATATATCTTCGCAAATTATTTCCATAAGATTATTTTCTTCTTTAAAAAACGATTCAGCATATCTTACTATCAACCAAATATACGTTTCCTCTCCAACTCCTAAATCAAGTTTTTCGATTATTCCATTAAATGTAGTAATACTATTATCATTTATTTTCATTTCAATATTTCTCGCTGGTCCATTTCCTATGTTTTTTATTATAAATTTTATCAATGTTAAGTTTTCTCTTTTATTAATATCTTTAACGGCACAATACTCTTTTGCATATTCACCATTATCTGACATTCTACTTTCTATTTTAATAACAGGTCTTGATAAATTTAACATATTTTCCTCTTGATCAGATTTGTTATAGATTATTGTAATAAATAATATAAAAAATGAAATAATAGAACTAAGAGCAGCACCGCCAAAAGAACCAATAAAATTAAAATAATCATTTATTAATAAATGATTACCATACTTAGAAACCTTAAACGAAAATATTATACTTATTGCCACCAAAATTATCCATACTATAAAATAAAATAATACTTTTCCTAACCCATCTATTAAATTTTTCTTATCCCTCATTTTTTCACCCCTTATATTTACATTCTACATTATTTTTAATATTCATTCAATCCACATAAAAACTAGTAGAACATATAATTGCAGAATAAAATCAAATTTTATTATTTTCTTAATATTTCAACATATTCTCTTACAATAATATACTTACATTGATTTATATGGTAAAATTGTTATATCAATATAGTAAGGAGTGAAGTAAATGAAATATATTCCATCTTTATATTCTTTAGATGCAGAGTTAATATCATTAAAAAAACAGAGTTTTTCAAATAATATTATTCCACTAGTAAATATAGTGAAGGATAAAAAATCTTCAAAATCCTCAAAAAGTATTCTAGATGACTTAGAAGATATTATTAAATCTAAACCTTCTAATCAATTCTTTATTAATGTTCCAATGAATTTAGTATTATCAAAAAAAAAATTAAAGAATCCAATTGAAGCTTTTTACAAAGATATCAAGTTAAATTCTTTATATCAAATTTCTATTTTAAAAAGATTTAGCAAATTATCAAACGTAATACCTGTTATAGATGTTGATGCATCTAGTTATAGAAATGGAGATTTAAAAAAAATTTATTCTCATTTGAATGTAAGTAAGGTTGCTTATATATATTCATCAAAAAAATCTGACTGTATAATGAAAGAATTATCTAATCTAATAACTTCAAATGATATACTTATATATGATTTAAATACTAATGATTTATTCAAAAATTCCATAAAATCAGAAATAGCAAAAATTAATGCCATAAAATCTACTATTAATTTTAAATCAATTGTCATAAAACAAATTTATGATGACTTAACTTTTTCAAAATTACCAAATAGAGAAATAACACCATCCGACTCGGCTTATGACTGCATAGACTCTGACTTTATCAACGATTTTTCAAATTTTAAATTTAATTACTTTGGAGATCATTGTGGAATTAGAAATTTACCTATTTATAAAGGTGGACAATCCTATCCATCATTTATAGGGCTTCACCCATCAAAATTTATTCATTTTGGATTTATTGGTAAAGAACAAGATGTAAACTCTCATTCTTCTACTCTACTACCAAATATACAAAGTTCAGACTATTGGAATAAAATTTTAACACCTACCCTTAAGAAAACTTCTTATGGTTGCGAGCAAATTAATTCTTTTATAAGCTTAACCATACCTAAAGGTAAAAGTAACCCTATTAATAACGGAACAACTTGGAAATCAATAATTATTTCACATTATATCTCAATTATTGATAATTATTTGAAACATAACATAGTTCCTTAGTACTATACCTTAGAATATATATCTTGAATTTCAATTGGTAGAATTACATTAAACTGATCTTTAATGTAATTCCACTGTTGAGATTGTCTTCCTTTGACTATATTTTTATAAATTTCTAATAAGTAATCCTTTTTTATACGTCTATCTACTATTTTTATTCTTTCCTCTTTGTATAAAGGAACTTTATCCTCTTTAAGATATTCTTTTATTATATATGCATATTCTTTAGAGTTTAAAGATTTTAACAGGAACTCTTTTTTTATACTCTTATTTTTCTGTGCTTTTCTAATTTCTTTAAAAATTACTTCTCCATTGTTAATTTCAAAAGATATTATTCCAACCTTTTTAGGAATAATTTTTCTTACCTCATTTAAGTGCTTAAAGTGACATACTACATTAATAAATTCAAATACCTTTTCATAATCTTGAATCTGCTTCTCAAGTCTTAATGTATTATCTAATTCAGTTTTAATTTCATATGCATACAGACTTCCATTTACTCTTCCAATATCTAATCTACTATTTCCGACATTAAACTCTAATAAACCTACGTTTTCAGGGTTATATATAAACTCTTTAATAAGATTATATTTTATTACTGTCTCATTTCTTCCATATTTCATTATTACATAATTATAGACCTCATTATACTTGTATTTATTACTTAGATCCTCTATTTCCTTAGCTGAAAAAACCTCCTTTCCCAAGAATTCCCAACCGTTCCAGAAATAATTTACTCTAAACTCCTTGTCTAATTTAGTTGCTAGCTTTACCAATTCCTCTTCTGAATATTTATTCCTTAAAATTATATCAATTTCTTCCATATCAATCACCCTCTGTTATATGTACCGCATATTTATCTTATATATATTCTTATTATATTTTAACACCTTTTATAAAATTTTAA
>OAWL01000097.1_pt1 | contig 22034 bp, 18 predicted proteins | sample 1501391 | NCBI WGS metagenome assembly OAWL01 (sample SAMEA2580211, study PRJEB22360) | human gut metagenome | biome: human gut; feature: human-associated habitat; material: faeces | place: Denmark | collected 2008/2010
ATTTTATAAATATTATTTAACTAAATGGAGATACTAAATAATGCTTTATACTCTATTATTAAAGGTTGTGATTTTATGGGAAAGATGAAAAATATTAAAGAACTAACAAATGTTCAAACTAAATCTTGCACAAGTCATGCAAAACCTTCTAAAGAACCTAATGATGGGTATTTTATTGAAAAAGACCCTAATGATAACTTTAGCACTGAAGGCACAGTAAGATATGGTGAAGAACAAGATGTAGATGACTTATAAGACTTACTACTATATTACATCTTTCAAAGGGGCTCGAGTTACGTGAGCCCCTTTATAAAAATAAGAGATTAACTTTTTTAAGGCAATAAACTTACTTGAAATTGAATAAATTTTATATTAAATAAATTTCTGAGACTGCGCCTTTATGTTTCTTAAATGTGCATTTGTTTTATGCTATAATATAAATTAATTTTATAATTTTATTAAAAGAGGGGATATTTATGAGTGTACAAGTTCAATATAATTGTTCGAATGTTAATTGGAATGATGTAATAGAAATATTAAAAACTGTTGGAATGTCTTATTGTGATAGCGAAATTCATAGAATATCTTTTGAAAACAGTCATACAGTTATATTTGTTTTTGATGATGATAAACTAATCGGATTTGGACGAGCCATTTCTGATGGTGTCAGACAAGCGGCAATTTATGATGTAGCAATAGATCCTGAATATCAAGGTAAAGGGATAGGAAGATTAATTTTAAATGGTATTAAAGAAAAACTTCCTGAGTGCAATTTTATTTTATATGCTGCTCCGGGAAAAGAGCAATTTTATGAGAAAATAGGTTTTGGAAAGCTAAAAACAGGCATGGGATTGTTTTCAGATATGACAAGAATGAAAGATAGAGGATTTATAAAATAATCTAAATTTAAAGTACTTATAAACAATTTTCTATAATATTAAAAAAATAGACATCTCACAATTTTAAGTTAATGAGATGTCTATTATTTTTATATACTTAATTTGTTTCTTACCCAAATATATTTATAAATAATGTGATTACGGCAGAATTTATAAAATCAATAAATAGTCCCCCTACAATTGGAACTACCAAATAAGGTGTCGGGCTAAAGCCATACTTATTTGTAAGTGCATCCATGTTAGCTATTGCATTTGCTGTTGATCCCATACCAAATCCACATATCGCTGATGAAAAAACTGCTGCTTCATAATTTTTTCCCATAATTCTAAATACAATTATAAATGCAAAAATCCCCATAAGAATTGTTTGTGAAACAAGCATAATAATCATAGGAAGTGCTAAGTCAAATAATTCCCATAATTTTAATCCCATCAATGCTAATGAAAGATAGAAGGAAAGACTAATTCCTCCTATAGTTTCTATTTCTTTATCTTCAATTTCAAATCCCTTAAAATCACTTATATTTTTAATAATAGCAGCTGAAATCATTGCTCCTATATATGATGGAAAAGTTAGCCCTAAACTTTGTATATAATTAGTTATAATAGACCCAATTCCCATAGCAATAAAGATCCACGAAGCTGCCTTCATAATCCTATTATAACTTAGAACAGCAGATTCATCATGATGAAAATCACTTAAAGGAATATCCTTATCATGATACTCTTTTGGAGTCTTAATATTATTTCTTTCTATTAATGACTTTGCAAGAAATCCACCTAAAATACTTCCCATTATTAATCCAAAAGTTGCTGATGCAAAAGAAACCGTAGTAGCTCCCTTAACCCCAAATTCCTCTAATAGTGGGCCAAAAGATCCCGATGTACCATGTCCTCCTACTAACGGAATAGATGCTGTTGCTAATCCTAGTAATGGATTTAAATTGAATACTTTCGCTAATCCTACTCCTATTAAATCTTGAAAAACCACCAATAATATTGATAAAACTAAGAAAATTGCTACTTTTACTCCACCATTTTTTAATACTTTAACACTGGCTGTATATCCTATACTAGTAAAAAATGCAGTCATAAAAACATTTTGAAGTGTAACATCTAATGCTATTGTTGCTATTTGTGTTACCTTTAATATTAATATTACTAATGCAAAAGTCATTCCACCAACTACAGCAGATGGTATGCAATACTTTTCTAATACTTTTATCTTTTTTCTTAAATATACTCCAAAGTAAAATACAGCTGTTGCTAAAGCCATTGTTTGAAAAATATCTAGTTTAAATTCCATGTATTCACTTCTCTCCTCTTTAGTTTATATTTTATAATATGTGAACTATTTTATTTTTTATTAAAATGTGCTTTTAAAATGTAAAATTACTATAAAATATTTCTTTTGTCAACTTATTATACTTTCCAAATTTAATTGTTAACATTTACTTTATAACTAACTTATTTAATTATCTAAGATAGCTTTTCTAAAAATAAACTAAGACTTATCTAACTTTTTTAAAATCTCACCGACCTAATGTTAAAGATTTAAACATTTCCATCAGTAAAATCTAAATAATATTTTTTTGATTTATAATTTTTTAATATCTGCCTTTTATTAACAATACGATATTTTGCATTTTATAAATTTTTATAATAGCAATATATTTTTAATACACTACTATTATATTTTGTAACAATGGAAGGATTATCAACATATTATAGACTATGTGCATTATAGAGATATAATGTTCAAATATACTAATGATAAATGGAGATGAATCTGATATGACACGTGATTATTCAAATAATAATTATTATGATGATTCTTATGATGATGAAGATTATAAGGATAACGATAAGTACGGTAACGATTATTATAAGAAACATTGCAAAAAGCATGATGATGACCATTATGATATATGCGGCAAAAAGCATGATGATGATAAAAAGTGCAAGAAGCACGATGACGACGATTATGATAGATGTTGCAAGAAACATGATTATGAAGATAAATGTTGCAAAAAGTATGATGAGGATAATGATAAGCGCTGCAAGAAATATTACGAAGATTACCTTGATAGATACTGCAAGAAACGTGACGATGACAAAAAAGATGATGATAAAAAATGTAAGAAATATGATGACGATGATTATGACAAATGCTGTAAGAAGCATGATGATGACAATGATAAGCGCTGTAAAAAATATTACGAAGATTACCTTGATAGATACTGCAAGAAACGTGACGATGACAAAAAATGCAAGAAGCATGATGACGATGATTATGATAAATGCTGCAAGAAGCGTGAAGAAGGAAATAAAAACTGGAAAAGACCTGATGACAAGTGTTGTAAAAAGAATGATAAAGATGACTATTGCGATAATTATTCATATGAAAAGCATTTTTACTGGTGTAGATCTGAATATGAAAACTCTAAAAAATACAAATAATATAATTACTAATTGAAATAATATCTATACCAATTAATTTAAAGATTTAGGAGTAACTTTTATTTAGTTACTCCTTTTTATAATACTTCATATAATTAAATATAAATCGTTAATTATAAAAAATAATTTATGTAAATAACTTACATGACTTTAATAAAAAGAAAGTAAAAAAGAACTACATTTTTATGTAACCCTTAAAAGCTAAGTTATTTTTATCTTTCTTTAAGATAAGTAAATCCTTTAAATTATCAATTTTTATTTCTTCACCTAACTTTTTAGCTTTCAAAGCTTTAACAACTTCATAATAACGAGCTTTGTGGAAGAAAATTAGGGGGTATTGTACCGTGGAAAAGCATTTACGACACACATACTCAATCAACTTATTATAGTTGGTACTATACTGTTGTTGATAATTTAAATTCTAGTTATCAAGATGAAATTTATATAGATGTTAAACAATCTGGAAATTATTTGGTTATTTATCATAAAGGATCTTATATTGAAACATACCATTCATACAACTTATTTGCAGAATATGCAAAAATACATAATTTAAAATTACATGATTATTCATACGAAAAAAGTTTAATAGATGAAGTCTCTGAAGCTAACCCTGACAATTACATTACGCAAATATCAATTATGTTTGAGAAAATATAGTTCTCCGTAACTTTCATTAAATCGTTTTATACCATAAAATATCATCAGTATTTTTCTCTTTTAATATATATGTTAGAATTACATTTATAAAATCAAAAAACATGTATTTTGTAAGTGTAGTACTTTGAATACATGTTTTTTGTAATCTTATTTATGAATTAAAACTTAATATACAATTTGAATTATAATTAAGATCAATAAAGAAACACCTTTCTGCTCATTAGTACTAGAATTTATTAGGGCTCTACATAAAATAATAACTCAATAAATACAGCGAATAATATAAACGTAAAAAACAGGGATTTAAGTTCCAAAAGAACCTATCCCTATTTTTGACTTCTATTTTATTCGTTATTAATAGCTTACTTTAATTCTGGCCATAAACCTTTATTAGCTGCGTATAATTCATCTAATACCTTTTTACCAACAGTATAATTAGGTATAGTTTTATTAAGCATTACAGCTTCTAAAGCTGCTTGGTAAGATCCAGACAATGCTGCATCAACAGTCATTTTTTCATAGGCTTTTTGCATTTCCATCAAACCTTTTTGGAAAGTTGGTATTTCACCAATATTGATTGTTTCAGCTCCCATTGAACCAACATAAGCTGGAGTCTCAACAACTGCTTCTGGATCGAAATTAGAGATTGCGCCGTGATTCTTTTTATTAACTATAAATCTTTCCCTAGTATTATGAATAATCGCATAAGCAATATCAACTATATAATTACCGTGAACACCTGCATGTAGTGAAGAATCTTTAGCTGACCCAGCTGCAATCACTCGACGACATTCATCATAAATACGTTTTTCCCTACCTTGCATTACATAATCTCCACGAGTAAAGGAAACGTCATCATGTGCCACCATTTCATCTGGAGTCAAATAATATTGCAAGTAACAATTAGGGAAATACTCTGGGAAGCGTTTAAATAAACTGATCATTTGTTTATAAGTATCTACCCAATACTTATCTCCAACAGTTTCATCATTTGACATCAAAAGCGTATCGATTTTACCAGAAAGAACATCTTCACGTAATTGTGGCAACAAATCAAAACCATTTTCATCATAGACATTGCTCCACCAGCCAAAATGATTAAGTCCAAAATATTTAAATGTTAAATCGCGATGCTCTTTATTAAAGTACTTTGCAATCGCTCCTTCAATTGAAATCGGCATATCACAAATACATAAAACATTCGCATCTGGAAACTCACGATAAATTGCTTCTGATAAAATAGCCTCTGGATTTGTATAGTTTAAAATCCAAGCCTTAGGACAAATTTCTTTCACCTTTTTAACTATTTCTAAAACAGCTGGGATTACCCTCATAGCAAAGGAGAATCCACCTAACCCACAAGTTTCTTGACCAACAACACCATTGTTTAAACATATTTTTTCATCAATTGCTCTTTGTTTATTCAAACCTGGACGAATTTGCATAAATAAGAAATCAGCACCTTTTAAAGCTTCATCAATATTTGTTGTGTACGTAACGTTTACTTTAGAGCCTAATTCTTTATAATACATTTTCGTATATTGTCCAAGCAAAGAAACTCTTTCTTCATCAATATCATATAGAACTAAATCACTTAAGTTCAATTCTGTCGCGCGCTTTCTTAAAACTTCTAAAATACCAGGTGACTGAGTAGAACCGCCACCAACCATTACAAATTTATTACCCATTTCTGTCTTCCTCCAATTTTTCAAAAACTATTTCTTACTTTATGCATGTTACTTTATGCATGTACTTTTTTTAGATACTCTATATATGCTTCAATTTTTTCACGTTCTTGCTCGACACCCATGCCAATGACGATTTGGATGTGTTTACCTTTATCAACAATTCCGGAAGCTTTGACCTTTTCTTTTAATATTTTAATGTTGACTTTATTTTCATCTTTGACATCAACACGTAATCTTGTGTAGCAATTAATGATGTTTTCAATATTGTCCGCACCACCTAAACCAGCAACGATATTTTGAATTTGTGGTTCAAATTCTAAATCAGATTTAGCTTCAATCGAATCAACTCCAATAGAATCAACGACTGGTTCACTTACCACCTCAGCCCTTTCACGGCCTAATGTTGGAATATTTAATTTCACAATCAATTTTTTAAACACAAAATACTCTAAAACAGCAGTTGCAATAAAGATTACTGGAATTAAATATTGATGACCCAAACGTGTTGGAAATGCAAAACTATTGATAATCATATTGATTCCTGTATCAAACTGGATATTAATCCCTACTAGGTTTGTAATGAACAAACTCAATCCATATACTACAGAATGCGCTAACCATAAAACTGGTGATAAGAACAAGAATAAAAATTCTAGTGGTTCAGTAACACCAGCCAAGAAAGCTGTAGTTACAGTTGGAATTAAAATCGTAGCAACCTTCTTCCTATTTTCCGGACGTGCCGTTTTCCAAAGCGCAAAGGCAATACCGATTGGTAAAGAAATTGAACCAAAGTTTGATAGATAACCTATAGATGGATGCATAGTTGTAATTTGACTTGCATTTCCTAGCTCGGCCAACCAGATATTGAACGCACCGTTATATGCTTGTCCAGCAATTTCTGCGGTACCACCAAGAGGAGTATAAAAAATTGGCATCCATAAAAAGTGGTGTAGACCTACCGGTAAAAGCAGACGATTTAAGAACCCATAGAAGAAAAAACCTAATGATCCTGCAGTTGTAGTTGTTTTTACCACTGCTTCAACTACTGAATTAACGATTGGCCAAACATAAGTTATCCCTATCGCAAATAGAATTGTTGCAAATACTATCAAAATGTAAACTGACTTTGTACCAGAATATGGTGACAAATATTTATGTAACTTAATATCACCGAATTTATTGACCATCCAACCTACGAACACACCTAAGGAAATTCCTAGAAAAACCCCCATATCAGTTACTTGAATACCAAAGACCATTCCTTGTCCAGTACCATAAAGTCCCTGTTCACCAGCAATAGCTAATCGATTCGTAATTGTTAACCAAGAATTATTTGCGTATAAAAAGATTAAATACGTAATAATACCTAAAATTGCGGCATCCGTTTTATATTTTGGTTTTGCTAATGCTGCAGCAATCCCTACACAAAATATGGCACTTAGCTGACCAATCATACCCCCTGATAAAATATTAAAGATAAAATCTCCAATATTTTTAGTTAAGTTTGGCATAAATTCCAGTTTCAAAATTGCACAAACTGATAAAATAATCCCAGTCACTGCCATAAACATTACTGGCTGAATGATTGCTTTTGAAAAAACACTAGCCGATTTAATAAACTTCTCTTTCATATATTTTCCCCTTTACTATTTTTAATTTAATTATTCAACTTTAAAAAAAGTTGTTACCCAAAAAATACTTATACATTTTTATAGCTACATGTCACAATTTGATTTTCTTCAAAAAGTTGCTTCATTTGTGAGTCACATAAGATTGATACTTCCTTCATTCGTTGAATATTGAATGAAGAATTGAAATACAGGATCTCATCTACATAAGCCGGATGGACCATCAGCTCCGTTATCTCATTATCAGCAACTTGGTCAAGCACTGTTTGAATTTCCTCGAAACATCTAGTTCGATTTTCTTTAAAAGGTATTGTTAAATCACGAATGGCTGAATGATTCATTAAATCTAGAAAACCCTTAATTTTCTTCTGATTAGGTAATTCTATATTTTCTTCTAACCCAAAGACATTTCTAAAACATAAATGATATTTCTCAGCTATTCTTTTCGTTACCTCCAAATTTTCAGGAAAAGAGTGCACATGATGATGACTATCCAAATGTGTCAACTGTAATCCGTGATCCATTAAATAATCAATTTGATGGGACCATTCCTGAAAAATTTCTTCATCACACATTTCGTTACGATGTTTTTTATATTCAGCTAAACTATAAAAATCTCCGTTTCCATCTATGAGTGACGTCCCTTTAGTTAAAGGTTTTCCACAAGTTAAAACAAGGTGACCGCCGACTCCAAGATCTGGATTTTCCTTAGCAAGCATAATAGCTTCATCACGTCCTGGCATGTTAGCCATTAAAGTTGTCGAGGTCAGAATCCCTTCTTTATAAGATTTTATGATTCCTAGATTGACTGCCGAAGAATAACCAAAATCATCGGCGTTGATAATTACTTTTTTCATAACTTCCCTCTTTCATTAAAGACGATTTGTTAAATTATATGAACCTTGCTCTTCTCAGCTCTAAGAAATACACTAAGTTTGACTAGAACTAATTATTCTCCCATAAAAGGAGAAAAGAACAATGAACAAAACAAATATTAAATGCTCTTGTTGTCACTCTAATAAACTATACAAGTTCGATTATTTTTGCAGTTAGATTCTCCATACACAAAGATAATGAGACTTATATAATTTTCAAAGAACGAGAAAGCCTAAGATTTATTAATCTATTTTTTATAACAGCTTAACAGATTTATTAAAGAAACTACTTTCATACAATTGTATTTGCTTTCTTTATAGTAGTAGTATAGTATATAGAAAGAGCGTACACAATGCTTATACAACAGCATGGTTACGGTTTCACTTTATGAATATACTTTCACAGGAGCGTGAGATTATGACTAAAATTTACCATTTAAATCGTTTATTTCCCAATAGCAACTTTCGCGATGGAGATGAGAAAATAATAGAAAACATTATCGAAGCAATTAAAAGCAAATCTGTCATCGATATTCGTAGTATTGCACAAATGAACTATACCTCCCAATCTTCAATCAGTCGATTATCAAAAAGAGCAGGTTTTAATAATTTCAAAGAATTCATTTTTTTCCTTTCAAATGAATTTTCACATAAATCGATAAATCAATTGGAAGCCTTACCCTTTGTGATGGTAAATCAAGACTGGGATCATATAGATAGTTATTTTAATAATGCTTTTTCAAATAAAAAAATCTATTTATTTGGTGAAGGATTTTGTCAAACCCTAGTTAATTATACTTATCGTAAATTACTCTTGAAAAAAATTTATGCTATTGATTTAGAAGGTGTGGAAATTGGTTTGGTGTCAGATCAAACACCTTACACCTTAATTACATTTTCCCAATCAGGTGAAAACAAAAACGGATTGCTCAAAATGGAGGAATGTAAGAAGTATGGTGGTAAAGTTATTGCTTTGACAGCTACGGAAAACAGTAGCTACACCGTCAAAAGTGATCTTTCATTTATCGTAGAAAGTGGATCCACTAGTATAGATCATGAAAATCAGAATTTAAATTACTTTTTTGGTAACTGTTTAAATTTAATGGAATATCTCATTAATCGTTACACAAAAACACCAAAAGCATAAATCTTTTTGATTTATGCTTTTGGTATTTTCAAAATGCAAATAAAAATAAAACCGAGAAAGCTCATATCTATGGCTTTCTCGGTATTTTATAGTTTATTCAAACTCTATAGTTGCTGGTGGTTTTCCTGTACAATCATACATTACACGGTTAACACCCTTAACTTCATTTACAATTCTAGTTGTTACTTTTCCAAGTACTTCCCATGGAAGATCTGCTGATTCTGCTGTCATAAAATCACTTGTAGTTACTGCACGAAGAACTACTGCATAATCATAAGTTCTTTCATCTCCCATTACTCCTACTGAGCGCATATTAGTAAGTGCTGCAAAGTATTGGCCTAGTTCTTTATCAACTCCAGCATTAGCAATTTCTTCTCTGTAAATTGCATCTGCATCTTGAACTATTCTAACTTTTTCAGCTGTTACTTCACCAATTATACGTATTCCAAGACCTGGTCCTGGGAATGGTTGTCTGTAAACTAGTTTTTCTGGTATTCCAAGCTCTAAACCAGCTTTACGTACTTCATCCTTGAATAATAATCTTAATGGTTCGATTATTTCTTTAAAATCAACATAATCTGGAAGTCCTCCAACATTATGATGTGATTTTATAACTGCTGATTTTCCAAGTCCACTTTCAATTACATCTGGATAAATAGTTCCTTGCACTAAGAAATCTACTGCTCCTATCTTTTTAGCTTCCTCTTCAAATACTCTTATGAATTCTTCACCAATTATCTTTCTCTTTTGCTCTGGCTCTTCTATTCCTTTTAACTTTTCATAGAATCTTTCCTGAGCATTTACACGTATAAAGTTAAGATCGTATTGTCCATTAGGTCCAAATACTTCTTCAACTTCATCTCCTTCATTCTTACGAAGTAAACCATGATCAACGAACACACAAGTTAATTGACTTCCTACAGCTTTTGAAAGTAATACAGCAGCTACAGATGAATCAACCCCACCTGATAATGCACATAATACTTTACCATTTCCAACTTTTTCACGTACTTCTTGAATTGTTTTCTCTACAAATGAATCCATTTTCCAATCACCAGAACATTCACAAACATTATATAAGAAGTTCGATATCATCTTTGTTCCTTCTTGTGTATGCATAACTTCAGGATGGAATTGAACTGCATATAATTTCTTTTCTGGACACTCCATAGCAGCAACTGGACAAACTGGAGTATTAGCTACAGTCTTAAATCCTTCTGGAGCTTTTTCTATGTAATCTGTGTGACTCATCCAACAAATAGTAGATGCTGATACTCCATCAAATATCTTTGAATCTACATTAACATCAACCTTTGTCTTTCCATATTCGCTTACAGGAGCAGTAGCAACCTTTCCTCCAAGCATATGAGCCATTAATTGTGAACCGTAACAAATTCCAAGTATAGGTATTCCAGCTTCAAATAAAGTTTTATCACATAAAGGAGAATCTTCCCCATATACACTATTTGGTCCACCTGTAAATATTATTCCCTTTGGATTCATTTCTTTTATTTCATCAACACTTAAAGTATGCGGGTGAACTTCACAATAAACACCACATTCTCTAACTCTTCTGGCTATCAATTGGTTATATTGTCCACCGAAGTCAACAACTAAAATTAACTCTTTATTCATGGGTACCTCCAAAATTTTTTATTGTCTACTATTATAAGTTTAAATTAAAAAGTGAAAGAATGAAAGAGTGAAAAAATTATTGTAATTATTCAACTATAGTTGAATAATTAAATTTCATTTTCCAATAACTCTGTCTGAGTTATTTCATCAACTCTTTCACTGATATTTAAAATTTTAAATGAATTTTCATTAGTTCACTTTTCCCTATAACTCAGTTCGCTTGAGTTATCTCTTTAATTATCTATTATCCATTATCCATTGTCTTTTACTTGCTATAGTTTGGTGATTCTTTAGTAATATTAACATCATGTGGATGGCTTTCTCTTATTCCTGATGCTGTTTGAACTACAAATTTTGAATTTTCATATAAATCCTCTAAAGTAGGTGCTCCTAAGTATCCCATTCCTGATCTTATTCCACCTAATAATTGATAAATTGTATCTGCTACAGCACCTTTAAATGCAACTCTTCCTTCAACGCCTTCTGGTACAAACTTCTTAGTTCCATTTTGGAAATATCTATCACTTGATCCCTTTTCCATTGCTCCAAGTGATCCCATTCCTCTATAAACTTTGTAGCTTCTTCCTTGATATATTTCCATTTCCCCTGGTGCTTCTTCACAACCTGCAAACATTGATCCCATCATTGCAACAGATGCTCCACCAGCTAATGCTTTAACTATGTCTCCTGAGTATTTTAATCCTCCATCTGCAATTACTGGAACTCCATGTTTTCTTCCTTCTTCCGCACAATCCATAACTGCTGTTAATTGAGGAACTCCAACACCTGCCACGATTCTTGTTGTACATATTGATCCTGGTCCTATACCAACCTTAACACAATCTGCTCCTGCTTCTATTAAATCTCTTGTAGCTTCAGCAGTTGCTACATTTCCAGCTATAATTTGAAGTTCTGGATACTTAGCTTTTATTTTTCTTACTCCATCCATAACTCCTTTTGAATGTCCATGAGCTGTATCTAATGTAATAACATCAACATTAGCTTTAACTAAAGCATCTACTCTATCCATCATGTCTTTAGTTACTCCTACTGATGCTCCACATAATAATCTACCTTTTTCATCTTTTGCTGCATTTGGGAAAGCTTTTACTTTTTCTATATCTTTAATAGTTATTAATCCTTTTAAGTTGTTATCATCATCAACTAAAGGAAGCTTTTCTATTTTATGTTTCTTTAATATTTCAAGGGCTTGTTCTAATGTAGTTCCTTCTCCAGATGTTATTAGTGGGCTTTTTGTCATAACTTCAGAAACTAATCTATCATAATTTGTTTCAAAAACTATATCTCTATTAGTTATTATTCCAACTAATTTAGTTCCTCTAGTTATTGGAACTCCTGATATTCTATATTGAGCCATAAGTTCTTGAGCTTGTCTTATTGTATGATTTTCAGATAAGAATATAGGATCTGTTATTACTCCATTTTCTTGTCTTTTTACTCTATCAACTTCTTTAGCTTGATCTTCTATAGTCATATTCTTATGAATTATTCCTATTCCACCTTCTCTTGCAATTGCAATAGCCATCTTAGATTCTGTTACAGTATCCATACTTGCACTCATTAATGGAATATTTAATGTTATTTTTTTTGTTAATTTAGTCTTTAAGCTAACCTCATTAGGTAAAACCTCTGATTTATTTGGTACTAATAATACATCGTCAAAAGTATAAGCAGTTTTAATAATTGTTGCCATTAGTCTTCCCCCTTAAAATGATTTTTTTCTTTCATTATTTTAAATTTATGAATTAAATATTTCTTTTCATTCCTATTTTTATGTATAAAAAAAGACATACTAATCTTCTAAGTGAAGTTAATATGCCTAAAACACTATATGACAAATATAGGTATAGTATATCAAAATCACTCATAGTCGGAAATTTAAGGTTTCCGGTAGATACTCTCTGCCATATTCAGAGGATATACGAGTTATTTATGTCTGACTACTTTTAATTTATAGATATTATATATCTACACCATTTCATTGTCAATAAGTTTGCAATTTATATTTCAAGTAAAATTTATCAATTGATGGCAATCATTCTCCCAAATCTATTGAATAAATCCCACTATTATCTAGAGAAAGTCTTTTTAAATTATTTTCTGCTGGAGTATAGGTTGAATCGAATACTAATGCAACTCTATAATAATTTTGAGCTACCCTTTTATTTCCAATTAATTCTTCAATAACTCCAAATAGATTTTCTATCTCAGCATTGCTGCTATCCATTACTAAAGCTTCTTTTAAATATAACTCAGCTTTAGAATATTCATTATTTATTATAGCCTCTCTAGCTTCTTTTATATATTTCTTTAAATCATGATTAGCTTTTAATATTTTTATCTTGCTCTTATAGCATTTTTCATTATATTCCATACTTACCTCCTATATCCTAATATAATAGAAGATCATTAATTTAGTTTAATATTGTATCCTTACAAGTCTATATCCAACCCCTATATGAGTTTGTATATAAGTATTCTTTTCACAATTTTTCTCTATCTTCTTTCTTAAAGTAGCCATAAAAACCCTTAATGATGGGACTTCACTTTCATATGCTACCCCCCATATCTCTTTTAAAATATAGGTATGAGTAAGAACCTTTCCTACATTTTTGGCTAACAAACATAAAAGTTTATATTCTATTGGAGTTAAATGTGTTTCTTCTTTTCCTACAAAAACACATCCTGATACATAATCTATCTTTAAATCTCCATTTATAAATTCAGTACTTTCTTCTTTTTTTGTATTATCATAATTCATCTTTCTAATAGCAACTCTAATTCTTGCAAGAAGTTCATCTACACTAAATGGTTTAGTTAAATAATCATCTGCACCAGAATCCAAAGCTTCTATCTTATCTTTATCTTCACTTCTAGCACTTACAACTATTATTGGGCAATTAGACCAAGCTCTTATTTTCTTTATTATATCAACCCCATCTATATCAGGTAATCCTAAATCTAATATAATGATATCAGGCTTATGTGATGTCGCTAGTATCATTGCTTGCTCCCCATTTTCTGCTGTAAAGCAGTTATAAGAATGAATATCTAATGTAGCAGATATAAAATTTCTTATTGCCTTATCATCCTCAACTACTAAAATTGATACCTTCATCATTTACCTCCACTTGTGATAATGTAAACCCTATTATTGTTCCATTGGGTTTATTATTTTTAACATAGATTTCTCCATCATGAGCCTTTATTATAGACTTGCAAAGCGCAAGCCCTAATCCTAACCCTCTTCTACTATCACCTTTATTTCCATCAACAGTAAAGAACATGTCAAAAATACACTCTTGATTTTGTTTGCTTATTCCTGCACCATAATCTGCAACTTCTACTATTACTTTTTTACCTTTAGTAAACACATTTATTTGAATTTCTGTTCCTGGCTCAGTATATTTAATTGCATTATCTACTATATTTATCATAACTTGAACTATTAACCTTACATCTACATCTACCATTAATAAATCATCTTTTAAATTGACCTTAACTTTATAATCTGAAATTTTACGATTTACATGTTCAAGTGCTTCATTTATTATTTCTTCAATTAATTGTGGTTCAGTATTTAATTTCGCATTTCCATTATCTAATCTAGAAACTGATAATAAGTTTTCAACTAAATTTATTAACCAAACTGAATCATCATAAATATCTGATATTAACTTTTTCTTCGTTACTTCATCAAATTCATTATTTAATATAGAACTAGCACTTCCAGATATACTAGTAAGTGGTGTTCTTAAATCATGGGAAACTGCCCTTAATAAATTTGCCCTGAACCTCTCATTTTCAGCTTGCATTAAGGCATTTTTCTTAGATTCATTTAAAATATATTTCTCTATTGCAAATGAAATTTGACTAAGCATTGCTTCTAATAATGACTTTTCTCCGCTATCAATATTTTCATTTTCTCTCATAACTATTCCTATTACAACCATAACATCATCTTGCCCAATAAGTGGTATATACATAGCTTTAGCACCTGGAAGTGTATCCGTACTAATCCCTGCTCGTTTTCTATTTTTTATTACCCAACTAACTACAGCTTTTTCATCTTCACTTGTATATTTCCTATCTATTTCACTGCCATCCTCATATTTATAATTATATATACGCTTTATATTTTCATTATCTACTTCATATATTATAATTGGATTTTTTAGAAACTTATATAATTGCCTTTGAGCTGTTAATATTATATCTTCTAAATTGTTAGTTCTTTCCAAATCCCTACTTGCTTCTAATAATATATTTGTTCTATTAGCAATAACAGCTGATACATTTGCTTGATATTTAACTTTGTTAGTTAATGTGCTTGTAACTAGTGCAGATGTTAGCATTGTAATAAACGTAACTAGATATCCTGGATCATAAAAATCAAGTGAAAACCTTGGGTCTGTAAAAAGAAAATTAAATAATATTACACTTGCTAATGAAGCTATTCCTCCATAAATAATTCCATCAGTTTTATTTGATATTAATAAAACACCAAGTATAAAAACTGTTATTACATTAGCTTCACTAAATCCAAGGCTATATAAAATTGCACTTATTCCTACAGATAGTGCTAGTATTCCTAGTGTTTTTACTATATCAGAACTTGATAGCTTTATATTTTTAACTTGATACTTTCTTTTAGCTACAATATCTTCACTATCTGGTATAACGTATAAATCTATTTCTGGAGCTAACTCTATAATTCTATCTACATATCCTAACTTAGACCTTAACAAAAACTTTCTTCTTTTTGTTCTTCCAAGTATTATCTTTGATACGCCACTTAATTTTGCAAATTCTGCAACTTGATATGGTACATCATCACCATATACAGTTTCTACATTTGCCCCTAAATCTTCAGCAAGCTTTAAATTTTCTCTAAGCTTTTGAATATTTTTTTCACCTAACTCCTTTGAAACTATTGTTTCTACAAAAAGAGCTGTAAACTCAGCATGAAAAGCTTCCGCCATTCTAGCTGCTGCTCTTATGACCTTAGTATTTGAAGGTGATGAGCTTAAACATACTAATATATGCTCATTAGTATGATATATCCCTTTGCTATAGCTCTTATTAACAGTAACTTCTTTATTAACTCTATCAGCAGTTTCCCTTAATGCAATTTCACGTAATGCGGCTAGATTTTCTCTTGTAAAAAAGTTGTTCAGTGCCCTTTTGGCTTGCTTTTCCCTGTATATTTTACCTGCATTTAATCTATCTATAAGATCTGAAGGCTCTATATCAATAAGCTCAACTTGAAATGCATCATTGAAAAATCTATCTGGCACTCTTTCCTTTACTACAACATGAGTAATTGATGCAATTATATCATTTAAACTTTCTATATGCTGAACATTAACTGTTGTATAAACATCAATACCTGCACTTAACAACTCTTCTATATCACTATATCTCTTCTTATGCCTTAGTCCATGTGCATTTGTATGTGCAAGCTCATCTACTAATATTAATTCTGGCTTTCTTTCTAATGCTCCATCTAAATCAAACTCTTTTAAAGTTATTCCTTTATATTTAACTTCAAGTTTTGGTAAAAGTTCTAATCCATCTAAAAGAGCTAAAGTCTCTGGTCTTGTATGTGGTTCTATATATCCAACTACTACATCTACTCCAGCTTTCTTTGCAGCATGAGCAGCATCCAGCATAGCGTAGGTTTTACCTACACCAGCTGCATAACCAAAAAATATTTTTAACTTTCCTCTTTGATTTTCCAATTCTTCTTCATTAATTTTTCTTAATAATTCTTCTGGATTAGGACGAGTTTCATTCATTTATAGCACCCCTGTTTTCAATTGATAATTGACAATTGATAATTGACAATTAAGGAAGTAATTCTGCTAAAGCTGAATTACTAAAAATTCAAATCTATAAAACTCCCTTAGGAGTTTTCTCCTCAATTCTCCATTATCAATTGTCCATTCTCCATTATTATAATTTTCCATCTAAGGCAAGATTAACTTGTAATACATTTACAGTTTCTTCTCCAAATACTCCAAGTGCTCTTCCCTTTGTATATTTTTCAATTATTTGCTCTACTTCATCAGTACTTATATTACGTGCCTTTGAAATTCTTTCTACTTGATATTCAGCTGCTGCAACTGAAATATGAGGATCAAGCCCACTTCCTGATGATGTAACTAAATCTACTGGAATAGGATCATCTTTTTTATCAGGATTTGATGCTTTTATTTTTTCTATTCTTTCACTTACTAGCTTTTCATACTCTTCACTTGCAGGACTTAAATTTGAAGGAGTTGCATACATTAATACTTCTCCATTTTCATCTGTAAATGTACTTGTATCTAAGTTCATTACACGTCCCCATAAATACTCATCTCCAGTGAATTCTTGAGCAAGTAATACACTACCATATTTTTTTCCATTAACTTCTATAATACTACCATTTGCTTTATCTTTAAATAGTAATTGTGAAGCACCTGTTATAAAAACTGGATATATTAATCCACATATTATCATAAATACTAGTATAAATTTAAATGCTTTACTTATGACTTTCATAATTTATACCTCCTATTATACTAAACCAAGCATAGTAATTATTATATCTATAATCTTTATAGCTATAAATGGAGCTATTATTCCTCCAAGACCATACACTAAAAGATTTCTTGATAACAACTTACTAGCTGGAACTTCTCTATATTTTACACCTTTTAATGCTAATGGAATAAGCGCTATTATAATTAAAGCGTTATATATAACAGCTGAAAGTATTGCACTTTCTGGACTACTTAATTTCATTATATTTAATTTTTGTAGCTCAGGATAAAGACCTAAAAATAAGGGTGGTATTATGGCAAAGTATTTTGCTATATCATTTGCAATACTAAATGTTGTTAATGATCCTCTTGTCATTAAAAGCTGCTTACCAATTCTAACAATTTCTATAAGTTTAGTTGGTGATGAATCTAAATCAACCATATTTCCAGCTTCCTTTGCTGCTTGAGTTCCTGTATTCATTGCAACAGCTACATCTGCTTGCGCTAAGGCTGGAGCATCATTTGTTCCATCACCTGTCATTGCAACTAAATGACCTTTCTTTTGAAAATCCTTTATCATATCTAGTTTTCCTTCTGGTGTTGCTTCTGCTAAGAAGTCATCAACTCCTGCTTCTGCTGCTATTGCTGCTGCAGTAAGTGGATTATCACCAGTTATCATTATAGTTTTAATACCCATTTTTCTAAGATCTGCAAACTTTTCTTTTACCCCTTGTTTAACTATATCTTTCAAGTGTATTATTCCTAATACCTTATTATTTTTAGCAACAACTAAAGGAGTTCCCCCAACCTTAGCTATTTCTTTAACCTTTTCTTCACATTCCTTTGAAAAGAAACCGTCTTTTTCTAAGACATATTTTTTAACTGCATCTGAAGCTCCTTTTCTTATTTCATTTCCATTAAAATCTACTCCACTCATTCTTGTTTTAGCTGTAAATTCGATAAAGGTTGCATTAAGACTACTCATATCTCTTCCTCTAATGCCAAACTGTTCTTTAGCTAAAACTACTACACTTCTTCCTTCTGGAGTTTCATCTGCAAGAGATGCTAATTGAGCTGCATCTGCTAATTCTTTTATATCTACTCCATCAACTGGTATAAATTCACTAGCTTGACGATTTCCAAGGGTTATTGTTCCAGTCTTATCTAACATTAATATATCAACATCACCAGCTGCTTCAATTGCTCTCCCACTCATTGCTAAAACATTTGCTTGATTTAATCTACTCATTCCAGCTATTCCTATTGCTGATAATAAAGCTCCTATAGTTGTTGGTGCTAAGCAAACTAATAATGCAATTAAGGAAGTAATTGAAGTACTGTTTACCGTACCTGCTTCATTAGAAATAAATACTGAGTAAGTGTATAAAGAAACTGTTACTATAAGAAAAATTATTGTAAGTGATACTAGTAATATTTCAAGTGCCTTTTCATTTGGTGTTTTCTTTCTAGCCGCTCCTTCTACCATAGCTATCATTTTATCCATAAAGCTTTCACCAGGATCATTACTTACTTTAATTACTAGCCAGTCAGAAATTACTGTTGTACCACCAGTTACTGCACTTCTATCTCCACCACTTTCACGAATAACAGGTGCTGACTCTCCTGTTATTGCACTTTCGTCAACTGAAGCTGCACCATCAATAACATCCCCATCTGCTGGAATTTGCTCTCCAGCAAAAACAATAACAATATCGCCTTTTTTAAGTTCTGTTGAATTTACTTTTACAGCTTTATCTTTTTCTTTTGCTGATGGTATTTTGCTTGCTACAACATCCTTTTTTGCTGAACGTAACGCATCTGCTTGAGCCTTTCCACGTCCTTCTGCAATTGCTTCTGCAAAGTTTGCAAATAAAACTGTAAACCATAGTAAAACTGTTATTCCTAATATGAAGCTTGGAGAATTATCTTTAATTCCAAGTAAAGCTACAAAATATAGAATAGTTGTTATAATAGAAGCTATATATACTATAAACATTACAGGATTCTCTTTTTGTATCTTAGGATTTAACTTTACAAATGAATCCTTTATTGCTCTTTTAACCATTTTCTTATCAGATAAAATACTATTATTATTTTTCATATATTATCCCCCCATTCTATCCTATCATTTGGAAGAATTCAGCTATTGGTCCTAATGCAAGTGCTGGAAAGAAACTTAATGCTCCAACTAAAAGTACTACAAACACTAAAAGACCTATAAACAATGCATCATGTGTTGGTAATGTTCCTGCACTTACTGCTACCTTCTTCTTTTTAACTAATGAACCTGCAATAGCAAGTGTTGCTATCATAGGTACAAATCTTGCAAATAACATAACTAGTCCAATACTAACATTTATAAATGGTGTATTTGCTGAAAAGCCTGCAAAAGCTGATCCATTATTCCCACCTGCTGAAGAATATGCATAAAGCATTTCTGAGAAACCATGTGCACCTGAGTTATTAAGACTATCTATTACACTTGGAACTACTGACGCTATACCACTTCCTATTAGTGTTGCAATTGGTGTTGCAAGGCAAACTAACATTGCCATCTTCATTTCAAATGGTTCTATTTTCTTTCCCAAATATTCAGGAGTTCTTCCTACCATTAAACCTGCCATAAACACTGCTATAATTGCAAAAGCTAACATTCCATATAATCCACAACCAACTCCACCAAATACAACTTCCCCTAGCTGCATAAGTAACATAGTTACCATTCCACCTAAAGGAGTATAACTATCATGCATTGAGTTTACTGATCCATTAGATGCTGCTGTTGTAAATGCTGCCCATGTAGAAGAAGATGCTATACCAAATCTACTTTCTTTACCCTCCATATTTCCACCTGCTTGATTTATTGTAGACACATCTACAACTCCACTTTGAGCAAGCTGAGGTGTTGCATTAGCTTCATTTACTGCTATTACTGAAAGAGCAATAACTAACATTAAAAACATTGCAATAAATATTGCTCTACCTTGCCTCTTATCCTTAATATTTCTTCCAAATGTAAAACATAAAGCTGCTGGAATTAATAATATTGATATCATTTCTACTGCATTTGAAAAAGGTGTAGGATTTTCTAATGGATGAGCTGAGTTAACTCCAAAGAATCCACCACCATTAGTTCCTAATTGCTTAATTGCAATTTGGCTTGCTGCTGGTCCTTGTGGTAAAACTTGTTTTGTTATAACTGTTCCATCTTCAAGAGTTATAGGTTGTAATAATTCAACTTCTTGGTATGCTGAAAAGTTTTGCACAACTCCTTGAGATGCTATTAATAATGATACAACTATTGATAATGGCATTAAAATATGAATTATACTTCTTGTAGCATCCACCCAGAAGTTTCCTATAGTCTTTCCTTTCACTCTTGTGAAGCCTCTTATAAGTGCAAATAAAACTGCTATACCAACGGCTGCTGATACAAAGTTTTGAACTGTTAATCCGAGCATTTGAGTTAGATAACTTAACTGACTTTCTCCTGAATAAGATTGCCAATTTGTATTAGTTACAAAACTTGATGTTGTATTAAAACTTAAATCCCAAGTAACTCCTTTAATGTCTTCAGGATTCAAAGGTAATATACCTTGTACTATTTGTAATAAAAATAAAATTACAAATCCTATAACACTAAAAGCAATTATTGAAACTGAATACTTTTTCCAATCCATTTCCTCATCTTTATCTATTCTTAATATCTTGTATATAAAGTTTTCTATTGGATTTAATATTTTACTTAAGAAAACTTTTTCTCCATTCATTACCTTCCCAATATACTTTCCTAATGGAATAGCTAGTACAACTAAAATTATCAAATATAATGAATACTGTATTATTGAGTTAATCATTCATTATCACCTCTTAATAAAATATAGGTTAAATAAACAAATAGCGATAAGGCTGCTAAACCAATTAAACTAGTAACAACTATCATTATTTCCTTCCCCCTTTCATCTAAAATTATATAAAAATCCATATAAAGATAGTGTTAGGATTAATAAGTATGACATTAAGATTGTATAAAGATTATTTTGTTCATACAAAAAGGAGGTCGCGTTTCGCGACCCCCTTAAAAAGTATCTATTATTTTTGGTATATTACTTTTTCAATTATCCTTGCTCTACTACCAAGGATAATTGCCTTCTCTATTTCTAGGAATCTTATTAGTGTATTAATAATATAATTTATATCTTTATCTAGTAATCCATACATTTCCTATAATTCCTTCTCTAATTTATCATGAATTCTTTTCAGTTCTTTGCTTCCATCTTATATTTTTAATTTCACCGTGGTTAAATACTCCAATATAATTAAAATAAATTATCATTAAGCATATATACATATTATCATATCCTATAAAATTATTAGTTAAAACTAAGATAATATAAATGATAAGTTATTTCAAATTCAAGGGTATAAAGAAATAACCTGAGACCCTTGAAAGATTATTTATTTTATATTAAGTACAAGGGGGTCGCGAAACGC
>OAWL01000111.1_pt1 | contig 19417 bp, 44 predicted proteins | sample 1501391 | NCBI WGS metagenome assembly OAWL01 (sample SAMEA2580211, study PRJEB22360) | human gut metagenome | biome: human gut; feature: human-associated habitat; material: faeces | place: Denmark | collected 2008/2010
ATATTAATTGAGTGTCTATACTTCCGTACATAAGTTAATAAAATTCTATATCGTTTATTTTGATAGAATGCCTGTTTTTAAGTTTTACATAATCTATATCGATAGACTTAATAGCCATCTTAATAAAATCTGCTCTATCTTCCAACGAGAATATTTCCCATGATTCCAACAATACACTTTTGAATTTTTTTATCTTATCTACATTTAGCGTCTTTCTTGGCGCTAATTCTTTTTGCTTTTCATATTCTGCGATTGTTTCGTCTGTTTCTTTAATCAATTCAAATAATTCTTCTTCTTGCATTAACCCTTTAGCATATAATTTATGATACCTTTTACGTTGTTCCATGACTTTATCTATATCAATAGTAACAACATCATCGTTTTGTTTTGTCTTCACTTCGTATTTTTCTAAGTCTAGTTTAGATAGGTAATCACGAAACACTCTCAATGCTTCATTCTCTGAAAAACCGAAACTTTGTTTTTTAGTCTTACATGTGTTGCAATAATATGTTTTATAAGTAACATACCCTTTCTTTCTCTTTCTTGTTGCTGTGTTCATTGTTAATGTGCCACCACATCTCGGGCAAATAAATTTACCTCTGAACACTGATACGTGACTGACTATTTTTGTGTTGATTCGTTCTTCTAGCCTTTCTTTTATTTGTTGATACATTTCTTCGGTAATAATAGGCTCGTGAGAGTTTTCTATAAATACATCTCCCCAAGTATAATGACCTCTTGTTATAGGGCTTCTTAGCGCTCTCGTTATCGTTCTATCTTCCCACTTTTTGCCATTAGGAGGTGGTATATCTGAATCGTTTAACTTCCTAGCTATACCTTTTGAACTGACGCCTTTTAAAACTTCGTCGTATGCCCACAAAACCACTTTTTTATAATCATTAGGAATGTAAGTATTATCTACACGGTCATAATAAAAGGGTGGTGGTGTGAGTATCATACCTTGTTTAATTGCTGCGCGTTTACCCATCATAACACGCTCTCTAATGGTTTCTCTTTCCCACTCTGCCATAGCGCCAACTAATGTAACAAATAGCCTACCCATAGCAGTAGAAGTATCATAAACTTCAGTCGCGCTTCTAAACGCTACGTTATTCTGTTCGAATATCTCTAACAAATCAAGTAGATCACGTACGTTACGTGTAAGCCTATCTAACTTATAAACTAAGACTAAATCAAACCGTTTAATATCGTTCATCATTCGTTTTAATTCTGGTCGCTCACGTTTAGCACCAGAGAAACCAGCGTCTATAAATACATCTGAAATGCTCCAGTCATTTATCTCACAAAATGATTTGAGCTTCCTTTCTTGTTCTTCAATAGAATAGCCATGTTCTTTTTGTTCTAATGTACTGACCTGACACGAACGTAAATAGCTACGTTCATAATTCATCACCTCCCTAAAAAAGTAAAAAAATTAATATGGGTAGACATGCTACCCATATAAATTTATTTAATTATTTTTTGGTGGCGTATCTGTTCCGAAAATTGAGGGGTGGCCACCAGAATGGTCTTGTGGTACTTGTTCCATTTGTGATTCATCGTGAGTAGTTGGTTTTGTTTTGTTCCATTCATCTATTTGTGAAGGTGTCATATATCCATTATCTTGTTGTTTATTGCTTTGGTTAGTGTTTGTCTGAGATTGACTTACTTGTTGTTTTCTCTCGTAAGATTGATTTGTTGATGATTGTGCTTGTTTCATTTGAGGATTTTCATTATTTCCGTTATTATCTTGTGGTTTTGGAATATCGCTTTTAAATGTATTTTCTGATTCGTTATTCGAAACATCTTTACTATCTTCTTTTGAACTACTAGCAGAATCGTTTATAATATCATCTGCCGCAGAATAATCTACGGACTTTAGTTTGCTAATATCTATTTTCTTGATACCCAGTTTTTTACCCTCTGTACCTTTAGTAGCTTTAAGTGTCACTTGCTTATCATTTTCTAATTCATAAGTAATAATACCTTTAGCAGTTTTACCTTTCTTAATTACATCATTGTTGTGTTTGTCCCATTCTTCGAATTTACCAGTATTAGGCGTTGGACCAACTTCAAGTTTACTTTCAGTATTTTCGCTATCTTGTGTAGTCTCCATCGACGCTATCCAAACATTCATTGGTGTGATTTGTTCGTTCCCGTCTTTGCTTTTAACTTCGTATTTAAAAGCTAATAGTTTCTTACCATTATCCGAATCCTTATCATTAACTAAAAATGTATCTTTTATTTTTAAGACAGCTTGATCCAGGACTAAAGTATCGTTAGTGAATTGCACTTTGTTTTCATCAACGGAAGTCGTTTTTTTCGAATTGCTATCATTGTTACTACATGCGCCTAAAACTAAGAAACAAGATAATAAAATAAATAAAACCTTTTTCATTCTACATTTCTCCTTTATTCATATAATTTATATTAAAACGTCACAAAGGACGCTTTATTCAAACTTTTGATAGTTATATATAACTTTACCGATAACTTCTATTTCATCAGTATTTTCAATGTCGTATGTATTTGTTTTGAATTCATCAAAATAGCTAACTGGTTCTAAATGTAATTTAGTTTCCGTAAGTCTTACACGTTTAACAGTGTATTCTCCACCTAATCGTAAAACTAAAATATCATTGCTGTTTAATTTGTAATCTTGATTAATTCTATAGTCATGTACGATTATATATGAACCATTAGCAAGTATTTTGTTCATACTATCGCCGTTAACTTGTAAAGCTATACATTCGCTAGGTTTGCGACCACCGAAAACAAAAGATGGTGCTTTGAGAGTCTTATTATCAACCGTCATTTCTTCAAAGTTACCAGCAGAAACTTTACCATAATAAGGAATATCAATTTCGTTATCGATTTCTGGGATTATAGCTTCTTCGATTTCTCCTAATAGATATCCTTTTGAAACATGAAACAAACTAGAAATTTTCTCAATCATACCCATTCTAGGTTCGTTTTTGCCATTTTCCCACATTCTAATAGTACCTTCGGAAACATCTAATTTTTTTGCCATTTCAACTTTTGATAATCTGTTGTTCAGTCTAATTTCTTTGATGGATTGTTTGAAAGCCATTTTAATTACCTTCCTTATATATATGATGTTTTGACACTTATTATTATACTATGAAAAATCGTAATTGCAACATCTAAAATACGATTTGTTAAATTAAAATTACGCATTTTTTAAAATAAATTACGAAAAATGCTTGCAATCGTATTTATAATTCGATATACTCTAATCAGAGCTTAACAAGGAGGTAAAAAAATGAATCACATAAAACAAAGCTTAAAGTTAGATGAATGGCGAAAAAGGAAAGGATACACTCAATCATCTTTCGCTTATAAATTAGGAATTTCTCCATCAACTTATAACATTTGGGAGAATAATCCAGAAATCATCAAACCTAAAGACGCATTTAAAATTGCAAAAGTTTTAGAAGTCTCTATCGACGAGATTATTTTTTTAAAAGATGAATCGTATTTTAAATACGTTTTAGTCGAAGAAAAAGAACGACAAACAACTTAAAGGAGGAAATCAAATGCAAGACACAATTAATCAGTTTCTAGAATTTAGAAGGAAATTTACAGCCAGTCAGTGGCAAGAAATTAATAATATTATTGATAGTCAATATAGAAAAAAAGCCGCCGAGCTGCAACTCGACGACCAAGACGTTGAAACGATCGAAAGGATTATTACTCAACAAAAAATTATGAACTAACTATTTGAATGAAGCTAGGGTGAATTCGGTAATCTCTACCTTTGTAATGAATCATGACATAGTCCTGTTGGTACATCGTATTAGCTTTTGATTTTTGAATCGGAGACCATAACTCAGCATTTTCTTCCCACCAAGTTGACGGTGAAGTCATACGAGGTCCCATCACGCAGTTCTCATCATCATGAAGATTAACCCATTCACCTAAAAGACAAGCGTAAACATTTTTCATAAAATCACCTCCATATATGGAGTATAGCAGAAAGGAGTATGCACGATTGAACGAATTACAACTTAGTAATGACTTACCAGTAATTGAACAAGAAATTAACTTTTTTCAAAAACGTGCAGGAGAATCGATTTTCGAAATTGGAAGAAGATTGAAACATGTTAAAGAAAAAGATTTAGTTCACGGAGATTGGTCAGAGTGGTGCAAAAAAATAGGAATGTCTAGGAATCAAGCGAATAAATTCATAAAAGTAAGCGAAGAATTTTCAAATGATTCCCCGGGGAATCATTTAGGTATTTCTGTTTTATATCAATTAGCAACTTTGCCTAGTGAAATCAGAGAGCAACCTCAAGAATTAGAAAATGGCGAAATAAAAAAACCTATCGATATGACTAGAAGAGAAATTGAGCAACTTAAACGACAAATTAAAGAAAGCAAAAAACAAAACGCTCAACTTCAATCTCAAGTAGAACAAGCACAACGTTCAGAAGAAATTGCACGTAAGAAACTCGAAGATGAACAGAATAGAGAACCCGAAGTGATTGAGAAGTATACGGAGCCAGAAGATTATCAAAGCATTAAAAATATGAATGAACATCTTGAAAGTGAACGAGAATATTACAAAAAATTAGCAGACGATTTCAGAAATGAAGTCAAAGGAATGATGGATCAATCCAATCAGGAAATGCCATTAAAAAAAGAAGATGACTATGAAGATTACACTTCTATATTATTAAAGATTTTAGAACCCTCCGAAGTATTTATAGAAAATTATAAGAACAATCTTAACGAACAAGAAATAATCAATAAATTAGAAAAAATAATTAAAAAGTTAAAGGAGCAATAAATTATGAAACGAGTAGATATCAATGGACAAGAAATCAAACAAAACACAATGAACTTACCAGTAAATGAAGTATATAAAACAGACGATCTAGAAATGTTTAAATTCACTAAATTCAATAGAAATGTTCTTTTCACAGATGAAATGTTGGAACAAGCAAAGGAAGGGTTTGTAAGTCCAATAATCGTTAACGAATACATGGTGGTTATCGACGGACAGCATAGATTGGAACACGCTAAAAAAGCAGGAGTACCGATTGAATATATCATTAAACCCGGATTAAATGAACACGACATAGTAAGAATGAACACAACACAAAGAAAATGGAACATGTTGAATTATATTGAAAGTTATGCGAATCAAGGTTCGGAAGAATATGTATCGCTATTAAATTTACTCAATAAAAAGTATGCAGGTACTACAGTAGTTATTTCAGTAGCAAGAAACCAAACTACAGCTACAGATGTTAATAAACTTATTAAATCAGGAAGTTTTGAATTTATTAATTTTGAAGAAACACTTAACTTCCTTAAATATTACGAGAAATTTAGAAAAGAAACTGATACCCCTAAAAGAACAAAACCAGCATTAGCGATGTATTCCTTATTTAGAATAGAGGGGTTTGATGGGGATAGATTGATAAGAAAAGTATTGCAAAAGAAATTTGATGATGACCTAAGAACTAAAGGTTATAACCTTACCGAAGCATTGAAAGAATTCATCGATAAATACAATGACAAATTAAGTCAAGATAGTCCTTTATTTATAGAATACTACATTAAAAATAATGGTGATTTAATTATTGAAAACGCTAGAAAAGAATGGGCACAAAAAAAGACTGCTAAATAAGCAGCCAACGAGTAAATATCAACAAGTTAATTATACCACACGAGGTGGTTCAGAACCACCTCCAACAATCGAACAAGCAACTTAAAGGAGGACTAATAAATGCAAGAACAAAATAAAGAAGTCATCTATTACTACTATGACGAAGAAAGTAATAGACGACCAATATTTCAATCTAACGAATTAATTAATAATTTTAGTAACTTAATTGAAATATATCCACAAATCAAAAACAACTTATATGTCTTAATTGATGGATTAGAATTCAAATTATTGTAAACCAAGCATTTGTTTAGCAATAGATAAAGCAAGTTGGAATATTCCAGGATTAGAAGAATAACCCACAATCGAACAAACAACTTAAGGAGGAAATGGGATGAATATTCAAGAAGCGACAAAAATAGCAATGGAAAATGGGAAGTCGATTCATCGTAAATCTGAATTTGACGTTTTAAGAAAACCTGGTGAAAATTTAGAACTTTTACCAACAAATAGTTACGGATACATTGTTGTAAAACCAAGAAAGAAAGACTTCTACCCAATGTGGCAACCAATGGCAAAAGACTTAATGGCAGACGACTGGGAAGTTATAGGGTTAGAAAAATAATAGCTTTTTTAACTCACTTGTTATTCATTTCCTAATATCTAAAAGCAAGTAACTTTGAAGCAATGTTAAACGGAAGAATCGTAATTAATTAGGAGGACTAAACTATGTCAGATGAAATGGTGCAATTCTGGTATGACTTTATGATTGAACACGGTGTACATGAAAGAATCTTGGAAGCAGAGGAGGCCAAACAAAATGAACAAACTACAACTCATTAAAATAGCACTCCTAACTGCACTTTTGGTCGAGGAAGTTAGGAATGCTAAGGGTGAAACTAAATACAATTACGATTCTATTAATGGCAAATGGAAAAGAAAAGGAAAAGCGACTATGCGTTCATAATACGCTTTATTAAATCCCATTCATCTTTTTTGTGCCAACCTTGATAAATATTTTTGACTTCTATTACTAATAGTCTATCCGAATCATCTAAATAAGGTTGGATTTTTTGAGTTATTCCATCAACTGATAAAGAAGAATTTACTAAGTAAGCAGATTTCCAATAACTACAATAACCATTTGATATTTCATTTCTAATTACCTTAAGTACATCAGTATATTTTTGACCTGGACTATTAAGGTCATAAGTTATTAAATATTTACCCATATTTATTACACCCCCCAATCTAACGCAGTAGCGATAAATATATTATACACGAAGGGAGTGGCCGTAATGCCTGAACACATTCAACAAATGTTATTTGATTTCGCATTAGAAAGAGGATATATCGAAAAACTTTTAGAAATGAAAGGAGAGTTAGAAATGAAAGGAGAGGATGATAAATGAAGTACTTACTAAGTTACATGACGATGTTTATCGCAATGATCATCACATTACTTTTAGGAGGTGGTTTCACAACAGTATTAGGAATTGCGATGTTAACCCTTATCTTTAGCACATTTTTCTGGGAGAAGTGGCTCGAGATAACAAAAAAGACTGAAACTTGCGCCAACAAGTAACAGTCAAGCACTAAACAAAATATACAACTTAAATATACAAGTGGAGGAGAGAAAATGCAAGAGGTAATTACAATCAAGTTGACTAGAGAAGAATACTCTCAACTAATCAAAAGCCAAGTAGATTTAGATTTCTTGCAAAGTGACTACGACTTTTTAAACAAACGTTACGAAGATATGTGCGATAAATATTTCGAACTTAGAAAAGATTTCAGAAAAGCTATAGAATCATGCGAAACACAAAGCAAAACAATCAAAGTCATGGATAGAACAATAGATATATTGCGTAAAGGAGTGATTGGGATTGAAAGAAACAGTGACATACCTAATTAAATTGAAAGACGCTCCTTTCGACTTGTATATAACTAATAAACCTAACAACGAAGAAGATACTTCTTATTCAAGAGATAGACGGAGAGCAAGAGAATTTGCAGGACTAGAAGATGTGAGTATCGACATGACTAAGCACAGAGCAATTAAAAAGAAAGTAACTGAAACAACTGAATATGAGGAGGTTGAGTATGACTGAACAACTTAATTTATATCAAAAAATAGCAGATGTTAAGGCAAATATTGATGGCTTTACCAAAGACACTAAAGGTTACAACTATTCATATGTGAGCGGATCGCAAGTACTTCACAGAATCAGAAACAAAATGATTGAACACAACTTGTTATTGGTGCCTTACACAGAGCATGAAGAAGTCACTGAAACTAAAAATGCAAAAGGTAAGCCGGAACACATCGTTAAATTAAAACTCACATATAAATGGATTAACGCAGATAACCCTCAAGAAGTGTTGGAGGTTCCTTTCTTTGCAGTAGGACAACAAGACGACGTATCTAAAGCGCACGGAACAGCACTCACATACGCAGAGCGTTATTTCTTAATGAAATTCTTCAATATTCCGACTGACGAAGATGACGCAGACGCAAAACAAAAGCAAGAAAAGTACAACAAAGTAAGTAGTCAAACAGTCGGCGTTCTAAAAGAAGAAATACTTAAATTTGTCGACTTGATGAAATCGTTAGGAAAAGAAGTATCTCAACAACAAGCAGAACAAACTTTTGGCATACAAAACTATTCGTCAATGTCAGAACAACAAGCAATCAATACAATCAACAAAATTCAAACAATGGCTAAAAAATATACGGAGGCGAAATAATGACTAACTTAACAATTTTGACAGGACGTATCACTAAAGATTTAGAACTTAAACAAGCAGGACAAACACAAGTAACTAACTTCTCTATGGCAGTGGACAATCCATTCAAAAAAGATGACACATCATTCTTTGACATCGTAGCGTTTGGCAAAACTGCACAACTATTAAACGACTATTGCGGTAAGGGAAGCAAAGTTTTAATCGAAGGCAACTTGAAACAAGACCGTTTCCAAGATAAAGAAGGGAACAATCGTTCAGTAGTACGAGTGATTGCTAATAGAATTGAATTCTTAGATAACAAAGGTAGTAATCAACAAAACAACCAACCTCAACAACAACGAGGACAAGCACCAGTAGGCAATAACCCGTTTGCAAATGATAACAACGCAAATATAGATGATGATGATTTACCGTTCTAGGAGTGATTAATCGTGGAAAATGTTGAAGTTTATTCAAATAACGAGAATATATTTTACTATCAAGAAAATGGAATTAGAAAAACAATGTGTGGAGGTTGTCCTCATAAATTAGATGTACAAAATGGCGTATACGATGATATGGATGAATGTTTTGTAACGTATGGCCATAGTCATAGATGCCATAGAGACGGTGATAAAGAAATAGCGTGTAGAGGCGTTTGCCAAAAAGCAATAATGATGGGCAAAACACTAAAGAACGAAAGTGAATTAAATGCCAATTATTAAAAATTACATCACTCAAGATGACGGTACAACTACCGTTGTCATTGAGGGTGTAGATATAGACAATAAAACATCGTTATTACTAGATAACGGACTAGAAGTTGAATGTGAAGTTAAAGCTATTGATCCATTCCTAATTACTGATAAGCAGCGACGAAAAGTGTTTGCTCTATGTAACGATATAGAGGCTTATACAGGGCAACCCCGAGAATACATGAGGGAAATGTTTCAAGATTATATAACGTTTCTAAATGGCTATGATAAACGCTTGTCATTAAGCAATTGTTCAAGAGAACAAGCTAGGCAATTAATCGAAGTCATATTGGACTGGGTGTTTCATAACAATATCCCACTCAACTATAAAACAAGCGACTTACTCAAAAATGATAAAGCATTTCTATATTGGTCAACAGTCAATCGTAACTGTGTTATCTGTGGTAAACCACATTCCGACTTAGCACATAGATTTGCGGTAGGACGTGGCAGAGATAGAACGAAGATTAATCATTTCGGAAATCAAGTGTTAGCTCTATGTAGATCTCATCACAACGAACAGCATCAAATAGGCATGGACGCATTTAATAACAAATATCACTTAACAGACAGTTGGGTGTCTGTGGATGAACGACTAAACAAAATGCTGAAAGGAGTGAGAGATGATTGAAAGAACAACCTAACTATTACTCAATCATTCCAGCACACGTTAGATATGATAAAGAGTTAAAACCAATGGAAGTTATTATGTATGGCGAATTAACTGCTTTGTCCAATAAATACGGATATTCATATGCTAGTAATAACTACTTTGCAGAACTATATAACGTTCATAAAAAAACTGTATCTACTTGGATAAGCAACTTAAAAGAAAAAGGATATATCGACACAGTGGTTATTAGAGATGAAAACATGACTGTAACTGAACGAAGAATTTATATTACAGCACCCTATCCGTCAAATCATGGAGAGGGGTATCCACAAAAAAGTGGAGACCCTATCCATAAAAAGACGGAAGAGAATAATACAAGAATTAATAATACAAGAATAAATAGAGACAGTGACGAGATATCAAAATCATTTCAATATATTAGTAATAACTTAGAAATCATACAAAGTCCATTAAAAGCACAACAACTAGAAGAAGCTATAAAGGATTTTAAAGATAACAAACTAGAGATCGTTACTGTAGCTACTGATTACTGCAGAGAAAATGGCAAAGGTGTTAACTACTTTATCAAAGTATTAGAAAACTGGAATAAAGACGGTGTCAATACTAAAGAGAAAGCAATATCTAAAATTAAACCTAGAAACAATAAAGAAGATGATTACCTAGCTAAGAAGAAACAGGAACTATTAGGAGGTTAGACATTATGTCAATGACTGAACTAGAGGCAATTGAAATATTAGAGTTAATAAATAATGTCTACGATATGAAATTCAATAAAATTAAGTACAACCTTTGGGTAGAACAACTCACACAATATGGGGATTTCGACAGAACACTACACAAAACAAAGAAATATGTTAGAGAAAGTCGTTATAAACCTACGATTGCACAAATTATTGATCGCAAACCACCAGAAATGAAAAGCGCAGTGATACCAGAAGAACAAACTGATAAATATAGAATGCAACACGATAAAGAGTTTAGAGAGAGAAGGCAACAATTAAGAAAACAATGGCAAAAGATGAAAGAGGATTGGGGGTTAGATGATGAGTATTGATGTGTTGAGTACCGAAGAATCTATTATATCTAACCTCATGCGTAACCCAGAGTTACTAAGTAAATTCAGATTGAAACCTGAAATGTTTACTGATGAAAAATTAAGAGTGTTCATTGAGTATGCACTAGAGCAGGGAAAAGTCGATGTAAACCAAATCTACTTTAAAAGTCGTGATGATGATGAATTTATATCTACTGACCGATTAGGTCGTTTATACAACTCAGATGGCACTGACAAGGCGTTTTTTATGGACGACCAATTGAACCTATTACAAGAATATGTTTTGTCACAAGCTCGTGAGAAGCTCACAGAGTATCAATCAATGCCGAGTAAAGAAAATTTTAATTATTTGGTAGAGGAATTAGAGAAATTAAAAGGTATGACAATAAAAAAAGCAGACGCTACTGATAGTTTTCTAGCTGAAGTTGTAGAAAATATTTTATCTGATGAACCAAAACAATTTGTTAAAACTGGTATTGCTTCTATAGATAACAAAATCATTGGTTTTGAACCAGGTCAGTTGAATGTATTGGGTGCAAGACCTTCGTTAGGTAAAACTTCTCTTGCATTAACAATGATGTGGAATATCGCGCAGCGTGGATATCCTACAACGTTCTTTAGTTTAGAAACTGGAGGTAACAATATCGTTGAGAGATTAGTTGCAACAATAACAAATATTCCACTATCTAAAATTAAGCAAGGCAACGGATTAAATGATGACGAAGTTTCATCGGTAATGTCTGCTATAGATCAAATTAAAAAATGTAATTCTTTAAAGATTGAGGACCAAGCACAAATGACACCACAAGACGTTAGAGAAGTCGCATCTCAAAAAACAGACAAACCTCACGTAATATTCATTGATTATCTAACACTCATGCAATCAGATGTACCTCAACGTGATAGACGGTTAGAAGTTGAAAAGATTTCTCGTGATTTAAAAATTATAGCTAAAGAAACAGGTTGTATCATTATCGCGCTATCTCAATTAAGTAGAGGTGTAGAAAGTCGTAGTGATAAGCGTCCGATGATGTCTGATTTAAGAGAAGCAGGAGGAATTGAGCAAGACGCGAATATGATTTTCTTCTTATACCGTGACGATTATTACGACCAAGACCAACAAGACAACATTACAGGCAAGTCGGAAATCGAATTCATTATTTCTAAAAATAAAGACGGAGAAACAGGGGTGGCACACCTTGATTTCTACAAGAAAACGCAGAGGTTTTATGGATGAAAGTTTATGAGTATCAGCAACTTTTAGGTTTTATGTATCGAGAGGATTATAAAGAAGATCCGACCATAGCCAAAATATTAATTGAGTCTGGGTGGGCAATTAATAGGTTGCTTGACGCCGGCACCATTAAACCTTTTGACGATTACGAAAGCGTTAAAGAATTAATCATGAATGAAACGAAGTGGAGGCAACCAGATGGGACTTATAGACGGACTTAAAAAGCAATACACGTTATATCAGATTGACGGTTGGGAGATGTGCAGTGTAACGCCGTTAGGAGAAGATACTTATAAATTAGGTAACTATGCAGGGATACACTTTCGAAACACATTTTCAGGAACGGTAACGAAAAATGAACTAGAAAAACTTAAACGCAAACATAAGTTGTTCAGAAAAGAAGAACTACAACAACAGATGACGATTAACGAATTATTATTTTGAGGTGAGTTATGGAAATAGAGATTAATTTTAATGATACGTATAAGGAACCTATCGGCTCTCCTCGTCCACGTTTTAGAAATGCAGGTAAGTTTATCCAAACATACATGCCAACATCTTATACGAAACATAAAGCGTATATACAGAGTCAGTTACCTAAAAAGATGTTGAACAGTAGATTGAAAGTATCAATATATTTTTACTTCGCACCACCTAAGAGCTGGACTAAGAATCAAAAGTTAATATCGATAGGCCAATACAAACGTACGAAACCAGATATAGACAATTTAATCAAAACAGTGTTAGACGCTGCTAACGATCACTTATGGAAAGACGACAACCAAATTGCACACATTGAAAGCTTTAAGCAATATGCAGAAGAACCAAAAATAATCATGAATGTAGAGGAAGTGGAGTGAATGGCTAACAGAGAAGAAACAATCACAGTCGAAGCAACGATGAAAGTTAGATGTAAGTATCCAGTTTGGGTAAACAATCAAATTACTGCAAATGATGAAAAGGAACGTATTTTAGATTTAATCAGCAACAACCCTGACAAAGAGCTGATGAACGAAGATTTTGAACTAGTTGAATTAATAGAGGTGGAGTAAATGAAAATTAAAACAGATTTAAATATTACTGAAGATGTATTGATGGACGGCATAGATTTTCTTAAAGATGCACGCCGAGACGCAGAATCATGCGAGAAAATAAAAGAATTATCAGAATTACTTACTGACGTTATTTATAGATTAAATACGTTGAGATTCCAGACGTTGCAAGAACCTAATAATTTAAGTGGCACGCGTATCAGAAATCAGATAGATGAACTTTTTAGAAAAGTCGAGATTGAAATACAGGATTTAGAGGTGGAGTAAATGGAATTAGCAAAGAATAGAACGATTGAATTTAAAAATAATAGATTATATTACGTTGTAAAAACTGAAGAAAAGAAACACTTATTGCCAGTTGAAGATGTACACGAAGCTGAATATACAGGGACACCATGGAAACTTATTGTAAGACGTATTAAGTATTCTGGTTATAGTCCTGAAGAAGCTTTATTTGAAGAGTACAACGAGCAAGATACAGAAGCGAAAGAGAGAAAACAACTATCTCAATTGGAACATGAGGACAGAATGAGGTTAGTTAGATTAGAACGACAAAAAGAACTTAATCTAAGACGCAAGAAACCTCACTTGTTCGAAGTGCCTCAAGTACACTCTCGTAGTGAATGGTGTAATTACCTTATGGAAAACGACATATTCCCTAGAAAGGTGGTTAGATCATGAGCGTTAAGGACTTGAGTAGAGGTAACACAATTAGAATGCATGGACTTAACGGTGTGGAAGTTACAGCAAAGGTTAAAAATGTATATCGTTTAGTTCATTCAAGACGTGGTGCGGCTAAATGGGTTGCTGATGTAAAAGCGATTGATGGGAAAACTTGGACTATTGATGATAATTACGATTTTTACTCATTACCAGATGAAAATGAAGAAAACAAAAAGACGTTATATGACAAGATTAACCACCCGTCACATTACACGTATGGAGAAATAGAAATAATGGATTTTATAGAGCAAGTCACTAAAGATTACAAACCAGAGTTAGCATTTGCAATTGGTAATGCAATTAAATATATAAGTCGAGCTAATCGTAAGAACGGAAAAGAAGATTTAGACAAAGCACGTTGGTATCTAAACAGAGCATTTGAAAAGTGGGAGGGTTAATGAAATGAGAAACACATTGACAGATTTAAACAATCATTTATTTGCACAATTAGAAAGATTAAGCGATGAAGATTTAAAAGGCGAAGAATTAAAAGAGGAGTTACAAAGATCTAGTGCAGTTTCTAAAGTAGCTCAAAATATCATTAATAATGGCAGTTTAGTGCTGCAAGCACAAAAGTTTAAAGATGAAAAATTAGATGCAGAATCAGAAATCCCTAAGTTGTTAGGAGAGTAATAGCCATGAGACATGTATGGACTGATGAGCATGAAAAATATATTCGAAATAACATCAAAGGTAAAACTAAGAAAGAAATGACGGAAATGTTTAATAAGGAGTTTGGCACTGATGTTACTACAGATAAAATGAAAGGTTTTTGTTCGAGAAAAAGGATAAGAAGTGGGGTTGATTGTAAGTTTAAAAAAGGTGTGCCTTCTTGGAACAAAGGTAAAAGCTTTCCGTCCAGAGGTAGAAGCGCTGAAACTCAATTTAAGAAAGGACAAAAGCCCGATAACACATTTCCTTTAGGAACGATAAAAACCACTACTGACGGTTATAAGTTTATAAAAATCAAAAAACGAGGTTCTAAAAACGAATGTTGGAAACAATACACACATTATTTATGGGAACAAAAGCACGGACCTGTGCCCAAAGGATATTGTTTAATACATTTGAATCAAAACAGGTCAGACTGTAGCGAAGAAAATATAGCATTGGTAAGTCGTAAAGAATTAGTACGTATTAACAAACTTAATTTAACTTCAACTGATCGTAACTTAACTAAAGCAGGAATCAACTTTGTTAAATTATTAAACAAACAAAAAGAAGTTAAGGACAAAATAAATGCTACTAAGTGATACGGTATCCCAACGATACAGATACAACACACAAGGTAAGACGCCTACAGAAATACAACAGGAGTTACGACAGATAGGTGTTAAAGGCTTTGTGGTTAAAGTAGCAGGAAGCAGAGTGACGATGAAAGTTGAGAAAGAAAATATAAGAAAGAATAGGGAGTGTATGAGGAATGGCAGAAGTAACTAAGGAACAATTATTAGAATTCATTAGAAACAATGAGTTAGATTTAGACGAAAGCTATCCACGTAGTGATTGGTGGAAGTTTAGAAATGAACGTGACAGTTTACGTAAGCAACGTGATGAACTCATCAATGATATGGCAGAAACGAAAAGGAAAGCAGAGGCGTTTGATGAGATAGTAAAAGTTTTAGCTAGTATCTCAAAAGAGATAGTGGAATATCCAGGCGATAATGATAAACAAAAAGAGGTTATCTACAAAAGATATGATGATTTATTTGAACCTATGAAATTATTGGAGGTAAACGATGAAAGATAAAGATTATAAAAGTTTATGGATAAAGTTGAAAGAGAAGAAATTAAAAGAATATGTGGAAGTACATCGCTCAGTAAATCAAATTATAACACCATACAATCAATATCATTTATTTGAGATAGCTAACGAAATGGTAAGTGAAAACGAATTAAAGCGAGATTTAAAATATATGGACCAACTAGACGGAACGCATGAGTTCCAAAATTTATTAAGTGATTTGGAGGCTTGCAATGGACAATAGAGAGTTTATCCAACGCTGTATAGTACCATTTACAGTATTTCCTAATAAAAGGAAAGCTAAAAGAGTTTTAAAGAAGTTAAATAAAATTGGAGTAGATGATTTTTATTTGCTACCAATTAATTAAAATATACATTTCATAAGGAGAAAAAATACTATGAAAAAGAAATTTACAATTGAAGTTGAAATGGAAGAAAGATGGGTTAATGAATTTATGTCAATGCTAGATAAGATGGAGTATTTAGGTGACTTAGGCGCATCAAGAACAGTTTCTATATATGCTGATGGGGATGGTGATTTTAAACCTAAGTTTAAAACAGATGTAGCTTGGACTAGAGTTAGACCTAAAGGCGCAGACTATGATTTAAATGATAATCATTATGATGCTGGGTAAAACATACAATTTATAAGGAAAAAAATATTATGAAAAGAAATTATTGAACTTAATGAAGAAGCAAAAAGCGAAGTAGAAATAAGAGTTTTAACTTTAGAATAGTAGAAAGTAATTCAAAGAGTTTAGTAGAAAATGGAGGAACAATAAATGACTAATCAATTAACAGTAGATCAATTAATTAAACAAGTAGAACAATGGAGTAAGGATAAAGATTTGCACAATGGCAATCCGGATAGACAAGCGTTGAAGTTTTACGAAGAGGCAGGAGAAGTTGGTGCAGCATTATCACGTGGTAATTTAGAGGCTTTAAAAGACGGTATAGGCGATACAGTCGTTACATTAATCATATTAGCACAACAGCATGATATGACGTTACAGGAATGTTTACAGTATGCATATGACGAGATTAAAGGGAGAAAAGGAAAGACAATTAATGGAACGTTCATCAAAGAAGCAGACCTTAAAGAGTAAAGATATAGTAGCAGAGATTAAAAGAATACTTCGCAAAGAGTAACGAAAAGTAAGGTAAAAAAGTAAAAAGCCCAAAAGGACTTTTTACTTCTAAGCTAATAGTAATTTTATTCCTAAAAACAAATTTTTAATCATATAGTATATTGCAAGTAAGCCAATAATAATACCTATTGTAAAAGTTATATTATTGTGACTATAACTAAATGCAGAAAAAATTACAGAAGATACAATTATAAAAACAATTGGCAATATATGATAAAGCAAAGCTTTTCTAGCATGTCTTGAAGTATCTCCACTAGCTAATATCCAAACGATAAGTGGAAATAAAAAAGGCATGAAAAATACACTGAAATAGCAAAAAGAAGCTAACACATTATTCGCTGATTTGCTCATTTCTACACCTCCTAATTGATATTGCAAATATAACGTAATATTTTCGAGATTTACAGGAGGTTTTATCAAACTTTCAAAATTGTAATATTAAAGGAGTCGATAAAATGATTAAGAAACTAATAAAACTTTGGTTCACTATAGCAATGTACGAGTTAGGCAAATGGATTGGTAGAGAAGTTTATTACAAGTTGACTGCAAACGATGAGGTGGAAGTGCCTAAGGACTTCGCTTTGAATGGGGACCAAGTAGATTTGAATGGAGTGAGTAAGTAGTGTGGATAGTGTTTGTTACTATTATAATTCTATTGATAGTTTTTGTTATGGCAGGAATAGCTTTAACATATCTTTTTATAGTTGGCATAAAAAATAAAGATTGGCCAACAATGGGATATGCTTTTTGCATGTTCTCGCTTATAGGGTTGTTGCTTTTACACTTATTATATTACGGAGTTTTAGGAGGAAGTTAAATGACTTGGTGGATAGTTGTTATTCCTATTTTGTATCTCGTTTGGTTATGTATAAAAAGTAAGGGTGACCTTAAATAAATGGAGGTAAAAGATGGATTTAAGAAAATCAACGCAACGTTATTTAGAAAGTGAATTAAGTAATTACAATCATATAGACAGAGATATTAAACGAGTGAGAGAAGAAGTGTTAAACCCCTGGCAACCTACAGATACAAACATCGGTGGAGATAGAACACATAGCAATGTTAGTGTTACGGAAATAAAAGCAACTCGCATTGTAAATGACAGACGTCTATCTCAATTGGCCAGAATGAAATCAGCAATAGATATTGTATATCAAACAAGTAGTAAAGAGAGTCAACAGCTCATGGATATATATTACTTTAAAAAGCCGAGAACATTAAACCTTACTGGTGTTGCTCAAGAAATATGTGTGAGTAAATCAACAGCTTATGAGTTAAGGAAAGAAATACTTATTAGATTGGCAGATGAGTTAGGTATTATGCATTAGGAGTGAGGAAATGAAAGCTATAGAGATTTTAGAAGCAATATCAACAAAAATAAAAGAAGGGGAATATGTAGGCAATATTGGTATTATTGTTCAAATAAAAGATGATGAAATGTTAGAAGAAGGGAAGAAAGCTAAAAGTATTTTGGAAGCATTCGCCGAAAGAGTAGAATTAAAAGTAGTAAAAGCTGGTAGCTATCAATTATCACAATTTCCAAACAACGACTATCCGGTTTTTCGATTAACTGCTGGACCGTTTGGAAAAAGTCTGGAAAAATAACGTCACTAACACTGTTATTATGATAGCGTAAGTTATTAAACGACTTACTCATGTAAACCTTTCTATTTTTATTCCTTTCAAATGATCGAACATAATTTTTCTCCTTTCTGACCTATCCGATAGAAAAGTCGGGTAGGTTTTTGTATGCTGATATGACATTTAAAACGTGTGATATGAGTGTATAAAAACTTTAACTAATTTTGACATTGGAGGTGATTTTATTGCTTACTTCAAAACAAACCAAAGCTATAGCTTTAATGGTTGAAAACAATTTAAATCAGAATGAAATAGCTAGAGAGTTAAAAGTAGCTAGACAAACCGTAGCAAATTGGAGAAAAAATGCAGAGTTCCAAGAAGAATTGCTTAATGCTGAACGTAATCTACTAAAAGGACTGACTGGTAAGGCGATTAAGACAATGGAAGATTTATTAACTGCCAAAAGTGAGTTAGTTAGATACAACGCAGCAAGTGACATCTTAGACAGAACAGGACATAAACCTACTGATAAAGTTGAGGCAGAAGTAATCACTCCAACTTTCATAAATGATGTGCCAGCCAATGACTGATAAAAAATTAAGTATTACAAAAACAATTGGTAGCGGGTACAACGAGTTCTGGCACAACAAAAACTTTTATCGAGTAGTGAAAGGTAGTCGTGGGAGTAAGAAGTCTAAGACAACTGCAATTAATTTCATTTACAGAATAATGCAATATAGCTGGGCAAATTTGCTAGTTATTAGACGTTATAGCAATACAAATAAGCAATCAACATATACCGATTTAAAGTGGGCTACGAACCAATTAGGCGTGGCTCACTTATTTCGTTTCAATGAAAGTCTACCAGAGATAACCTATAAACCTACTGGACAAAAAATTCTTTTTAGAGGTTTAGATGATCCGTTAAAGATTACATCAATCACAGTGGATACAGGAATACTTTGTTGGGCTTGGTTTGAAGAAGCCTATCAGATAGAAACCTTTGATAAGTTCAGTACAGTAGTTGAATCTATACGTGGTTCTGTCGATGACCCAGAATTCTTTAAGCAAATCACTATAACGTTCAACCCATGGAGTGAACGTCATTGGCTTAAACCTACATTCTTTGA
>OAWL01000116.1_pt1 | contig 18261 bp, 30 predicted proteins | sample 1501391 | NCBI WGS metagenome assembly OAWL01 (sample SAMEA2580211, study PRJEB22360) | human gut metagenome | biome: human gut; feature: human-associated habitat; material: faeces | place: Denmark | collected 2008/2010
TGTTTTCTTTAAATATAAATGTTTTCTATTTTCTATACATTAAATAACTAAAGCACCTAACATTTCTACTAAGTGCTTTTGAAAAAGTGTATGAGAATTTATGAATAACTTTAGGAATTTGTAGGAATCGAACCTACTTAAACCATTAATCCCACGTTACACCTAGCTTTTATACTAGGTGCTATAATTATAGGAGGTCAATCCACAATGAAAAACCCTGTCCAAGCTTTCCACAATATTATTAAACCATACTTCCTATATATATATTATTCTAGTTTTATTCCAAAATTATTCCACCTATTCCACTCATTTATGCTTTGTATAGCTTGTCTTATCTTTTTATTAACTTGACTTTGGCTTAAATGTACCTCATGTGCTATTTTATATTCATTATACTTTTTACCATACTTCATTTCTAAAATAATTTTATGTTCTGGACTTAATTGAAATATTACATCCTCTATTTCACTTATATCTCTTTCTATAGTGTCTAGTAATTCCTCTTGCTTTTCTCTCTCAAGTTTCTTTTCAGTTACTCTTCTTATCTTCATTTCTGTAACTCTCATTATTTCTCTTTCTGCATAGCTTATTCCACTTCCAGATGTTTGTACTCTTTCTTCAAAGGATGATGACATGGTTTCTTCTGGATCTATATTAAAATTACAATCTCTTAAATCTTTTTCTATCTTATTTATTTGTTCATCTAATATTTTAATAGTCTTTTCTATAGACTTTATCTTCTTCTCTTTTTGATAATATCTTTTAACTTTTTCTTCTGTTTCTTTAAACTCCTTTTTATCCATTCAATCCCTCCTAATTCATACGTTTTTGTATATTTCATCCCCATCTAGATAAACTAATCTTGAAAGGTGGTTGTTATAATGAAAAAATTTATTTCTATGCTTTTAATTTCTTTATCTTTATCTTTCTGTATATTTACTCAATCAGCATATGCTGTAAATATATTTGATGAAGGAGTTTATCAAGTTTCTGACTTTAATTTATCACCAGAAAATAAATATATAGTTCAAAATATTTCTGATACTGAAAGTGTTTATTTACAAGTTTTTGATGAAAATCAAATAACCCTTCAATCAATTCGTCTACCTGCTAAATCTGATAAATTTAATTTAACTGCTTTAAAACCAGACTATAGAATTGTAATAGTTGGCAAGGGTAATATTTATATTTCTTAAGCTTTTCACATTTTCAATCAAATTTATAACTATATAGAGTGGACCATATAAGATCCACTCGTAATATGTCCTTTATTTGTATTACGAATAAAATAATTAATATTACTACTAATTTATTAATAAATGCTCATATATTTCTAAACAAATCATATTTATTAATATACTAAATTGAGAAAGTAGGTGTAAGAATGATATCATTAGACAATTTATCATCAGAAGACTTAGTTGTATTAACAAATTTATTAGCAGTCTCTTTTTCAAAAGGTAGAACTCCTGATGAAATAAATGTACTAGGTAATTTTATTGTTGGTGTGGGTTGTATAATGCTTACAATTGCAGCTCAAGAACAAAATCTTTCATCTAAAAAACAAAGTTCTACTTCTTCAAATGAAGATTCTGGTGATGGCCCTATTATAGGGTAACAATTTAGAATTTTACTAATCATTTATATAACCTTCTAATTTTAATTCGCAATAATATCAAAATTACTCTTTAAATACATAACCTCTCTCATGCATCTTCTTAATATGCTTATCCAAATCTCTATAGACCATATTCGTTGGTATTCCCATCATACCCATAACGTTAAGTTTAGTTTGCACGCTATCCCAAAATTCTTCTATTGTATTATCTATATTATTCTTTAATGTACCTTTAACAAACTCTTCATCTTCCTCTACACATTTAACTAACTCTTTCATCAAAGTTACATCTAGCTTTGACTTATCCATATCTAAAGGCTTAAGTAACATAACTTCTTTTTCCCTTGTTGCTCCTTTAAAGAATAATAATACTAGAATTAAAGCTATAATCCATACCCCTATACCAATTAATAACATCTATCTCACTCCTTTATTAATCCTTTATATAATTTGCTATCATCTATATAGAAAAACTCTCTCTTTCTACCTTTGTATTTAACTTTACTTCTCTCTTCCATTGTTTTAGCTCTTATCTCTTCTCTAATTTCTCTATCTCTATCTGATTTTATATCTCTGTATATTCTTTCTATAGATTCTAGTTTTAAATTAATTGTCTCTTCGAGATAATTTATTATTTCTTTTACATCTTTCTTATCTATATTTTCTTGTATATAATTTCTAGCAATAACTGAAGCTGAATTTATTTTCCCTACTTTAGCCATATTTTATATCCTCCTATAACCTTTCACACCGCTCTTTTAACGGACCATAAAAAGTACCATCTAGTTCTATAATGTAATTGTTCTCATGTTCAAATAAGAAGTTCCATACAGAACCTAAAGTAAATTTACTATTAAGTTCTGTACACTCTTCCTTGAATCTAATAAAACTAAATCCAAGTTGCTCCATCACTTTAGCCATTTGTAGAATTTATTATATACTTCTACATACTCCCATCTATCTTTAAACACGTCATACTTACTTTCTTTATCAGTAATGCATAGCTGAGTTTGTCTTAAAAATTTACTCGGTATAATCAAATACTTTTCATCTTCTATGCATATAAAGACATATATATCACACGTTGGATTGGATTTTTCTAAGTTGAATGAATAGCTACTCCACCCTTTATCGCTGTTATACTTTCTAGCTGTTTTAACATCTATTTTTATATTCTCATTTACTAGTAGATCATAAGGATGTTTATTACTCATTTTTTCAACCTTATATCCTTTATTCTCTAAAATTTCTTTTATCTTTAGTTCACCTTTTAAACCGAGCTTGCTTTCACATTCTTTTGATTCTAGATTTAAATATTGAGAAAAATATTCATAACCTCCATACCTTCTTATTGCATTAGATAAGGTATAATTTCCTGTTACTAAATCACACTCATTTTTACTTGGCATTCTTTTTATATCTAAAACTCTCATTACTTCAAGTATTTCATTTATTATTTTTTCACTACTCCATCTTATTCCACGTGAATAACCCACCTTTCACCATCTCCTTTTGTATAATAGATACTTTTGATTATGGAGAGTGCCAACTCCTTAATTAAAAGGCATATCCCCATCATCTATCGGTGTCATTTCATCCTCAAAATTCATCCCACCAAAGTTATTTTGAGGTGTATTCCCTTGATTATTGTTATTACCTTGTCCTATAAATTCAAATGAATCTACTACTATATCAGTTGTATATCTCTTAGTTCCATCTTTAGCATCATATGAGCCTGTTCTTATACTTCCTGTTACTGCTAGTTGTCTACCTTTAGTTAAATACTGTGCTATTGCTTCAGCTCTCTTATTAAATGCTATACAATTAATAAAATCTGTTTCATCTTTCTTAAAAGGTCTTGTTACTGCTAAAGTAAATCTTGCTACTGCTGTTCCAGTTCCTGCTGCAAAATTAAGTTCTGGATCTCTTGTAAGTCGCCCTATACCTACCCATTTATTCATTCTTAGTTTCTCCTTCTGTTTTTTGCTTTCTTTTAAAATCTCTTATTGCTGTTTCTAACTTTTTCTCATAAACTTTCTTAATTTCTTCTTCAATCTTCTTATACTCTTTTGAATGCTCGTGTATTTGAGTTAATTTTTCTTTGATGACCAATATATCGTCATTACTTCTTAAAGCTTGTTGTGGCACGAATTTCAAAGCAGAATCAAATGTTGTACAATATGCTATTGGTTGCCAGTATTCATTCCCTATATTTTCTTTTTTAGTTAATCTACTTTCTTCTACTATTTTCTTAACTTTTACTATATATTGTCTTTCGTCCGATTCTATTAAATAATCTCCAAGTTTAATCTTCACTAGCTTCACTCTCCTCCAAATACATATCATAGTAAGTAACTCCTACTGCATAAGCTTGCCAGATATCCTTCTTAAATCCATAAAACCATCCTGGCTCTTTCTTACTTCCTTTACCCTTGTTAGGTGTATTAGGAGCAAATCTATCTATTAATGCTTGTACTATATTGCTATCTTTAGCTTTCATGCTATGACATAGGTTCATCTTTTCATCTTTTCTATAGATATAGGTAACGTTCATATTATATTGCTCTGCCATTTCTTTAAATCTACCTATCCATATGCAAGTTTCAAAGACAGATTGTCCAACCGCCATTCCATAACTAGCAATCATTTCTATAGCAATGTGTAATGTATATCCATACTTTTTGATATTTCTTCTTAACTCTTGTCTAACATTTTCATTGTTCCATTTTCCATATTCTACAGGTTTTAAATTATCATCTAGTAATACTACTCCACTTTCTATATTCCCTGGATCTATTGCTAATATCACTTAATCATCCCCTTTATTGAAATTGACTATTATATGATAATAGAAATATATAACTATGTTGGATTTACTCCTATTCTCCTTATATTTGAATGACGCACTAAAAAATACCGCATATTCACTTTTGAATAGTACGGTATTTAACTTACACTAAAACATATTAATCAGTTCATCTATTTCTTTCGAAGATATCTCCGTTTCTGAATTCTTTACTCTTATAAAAAAATTAACATTTGGAAGTAGTTTGTCCTTTATGTTTCTTAATAATTTAATGTTCTCTACATCTTGATTTTCTCCAACAAAAACATTCCTAATTACATCACTAAAACCATTAATATTAAACCAATCTGTATAGCTGAAATGATCATAAAATAAATATCTATATTCATTTTCTGATTTCCACTCTTCAGACTTTATGCCAAATAGCATCTTTAATACCATATATAACGGTATTTCTTGCCTTGGCATACTTGCTACTCTATTTTTTATCGCCCTATCAATTACATCTTCACAGATATTATCATCTTCCAAAGCAAATTCATCATCAGTTTTTGGGAATATAGTATACATGTTTTGTTCAAAAAATCTTTCTTTAGTTTTTTCTATATAACTTTGTCTTTCATACTTTATTTTAAATTTATCTATATGTATTCCACATTTAACAGCATCATTTTCTACGTCATAAATTAACTTCCACAACTTTTGATCCAATTTACTTTTATCTATTTCTAAGCAAATCCCTTTGCCTGAGTCAGCATAATTTCCCCACATTGAAACCTTATCTCTAATATCCTGATCCTTTTCTAGAACATTGAAACAACCTACAAATGTCTTTTTTCTAATATCTTTTTCATATTCTATTATTCTCTTATCTTTATTTATTGAATCAAATTTTTTTGACAGTGGTAATAATTCGTTTATATCATTCATTTTATTAATACAACTTAATCTAAAAGTATCCGTAATAAGTATCTTTATTAAACTATCTATGGATGTAAAATGATATAAAGTATTATAATCATCCTTAAACCATTCATTTTTTCTAATTTCATTCATTTCTACTACTCCAATATAATTTATATTTACATTAAATACAATTATACTACAAAATGCATAAACTTACATATAGTGATTTATTTTATTTAATACCGTATTATTCAATTTTCAAAGAACATATTTCTTAATTGGTGCGTAATAATTTGAAATTACTTTCCTCTATAAGATTTAAATCTTATCCTACTCATTCTTTTGTTTTCTTTTATACTATGCTCTGCTAAAAAGCTATCTGCATCTTTAATACCTTTTTCTCTTAACTCTTGCCTTCTTTTAATATCTCTTATAATGCTTTCTTCTCATTGTGCTGGAATTATCTTTTCAATGCTTATTCATCCCCCTTATATAACTTCTATTTCTTTTAAGAAAATAGAATATAGCTTATGCTTAAATTTATTTATAATTACACCTTTTATAAAATCACTATTAGCTTTTATAGCTACCTTAGTTTCAGTTTCTGATATCTCTGTATCTATAAACCAAGTTCTATAAGTTGCATCTGATGTATTATCATAAATCTTCTTATGTGATTCAGTAGGGAAGGAAATGGAAGGAAGTACAGTTGCTTTTTCTTTTCCTTCTTTCCTTTCTTCCCCTTCTTCATCATTCTTATAATTCTTTAATTCTTGTTTGTATCCACTTTGTTGGGACTTTATTGGGACACTGTTGTCCATAGTGTTGTCCACACCCTTGCCCATACTGTTGCCCATACCGTTGTCCACTTTGTTGGGGATTTGCACTTCTGAATTTGCTTGATAACCCTCATAGTTACTGACTTTAAGCGTTGTCCCTTTTTTTGAAGTTTTTAAAGTAATCATCCCATCCTTTTCAAGTAACTCCAAGAACTTTTTTACTGTCTTTCTATCAACTTGCCATCTATCTGATAATTTTATAATTGAAGTATGAAAACTACCTCTTTCAATGTTCATAAGTTCATTTCCTATTAGAACTTTTCTATCTTGGTGATTAGCTTGTAGAAGGATGTCTATCCACCATTTAAGCTTTTCGGCATCTTCCCAAAGCCAATGCTTTCTAATTGATCTATATAGCCTTATCCATCCTCCTTCTTGCATAATTAATCTCCTATTCTGTTACTTCTTCAAATGGTGTTCCTTCAAAATTCTCTTGTACTGGTTCTGTATATTCAACATCTTCTATTACTTCTCCAGTTTCAAAATCTATTTCAACATTATCTTCTTCCAAAATACTTTCTTTAATTGTATTGTTATCAGCAGTATAAGCTTTTTGCATTTCAATAGATAAAATACCCCACTTAGATAATAAATTTCTTAGAACTGTCTTTTTAGCCATACTATCAAAATCTGTTTGCCACACTCCATTTTTAAAGTTATATGTCTTTGAAAACTTCTTAGCATGAGCTTCCATATCTTCTTTACTCCAATAAGCCTTTTTTTCAAATCCATTTAATAATTTAAAATATCCTGCATATCCAATAACCTTATTTGATTTTCTTTGAGTAAAATCAACTTCTAATTCTTCAGTTAATGGATTCCAATTAATTAACTCACCCTCTCTAATTTCAACAACATTAATCCCTTTATATTGAGCTGTTCTTAAAGCTAATTGTATAAATCCCTTATATCCCATTTGAAATTGAGCCTTAGTTCCATATGGTACTACCCATGCATATCCTAAGTTCTTATCAACTGGTAAATCCATTGTTGCTGCTACCATACAACTAGCTATTACGCTCATAGGCTCACATTTCTTTAAATTAGTATCTGAATTAACTAGATTAACTATTGAACTCATATACTGTGGAGCTTTTTCACATAGAACTTCTTCAAATCTTTTCTTAACTGCCGGACTATCCATTAGACCTTTAACACTATTTGATATTGCAGGAGCTTGTCCTACTCCTTCCTTCTTTGCTAATTGATTTTTTAAACTACTTGCTGTTGCCATAATTATTTATCCTCCTTAATTGAAAATCTTCTACTTTTACTTTCTTTTAACACTTCTTTGTAGATATCTGGATATTCTACCCTAAGCTTTTTAGAATCCACTCTATTACTAGATACATTCTTCCAGCTAACACTATATCCAGGGACAAAGCCAATCTCTGCATCTTTAAGTTCAAACTTTATTTGGTTTTCAATCTCTTTTATTTGAGTATCTAATAAATCTTTTTGATACTTAAGTTCAAAGAGATTCTTTATCTTATCCTTGTATTCAAGTCCTAGTTCTTCAATTTTCCCTACTTCTGCATTAGAATACTTCTCTAATAAATACTTTTCTGCAGCACTTGATCCATCTAATGGAGGTGGTGTTTTATCTTCGACCATCTTCCAAAACTCATTTTCAGCTTCGATAATCATCTCAATTAACTCTTCATCTCTTTGAACTTGTTTCCATATGAACTTTTGACCACCTATTAATACTGCTATATAGCCTAATTCAGCTTCTGTAACAAATAAATAATGTTGAACTTGTAATAAATAACTTGCTGGTATTTCTTCTCCTTCCCAATCATTAGCTAAGAATTGATTAGCTGTTTTACACTCTAATATTGCATTTTCTCCTACTACTCTTCTATCTATATTGGCTACCATAAAATGATACTCTTTATGTTTATAATGCTTTCTATCTCTTCTAACTTTCTTACCAGTTCTCTTTTCAAATTCTTTTGCAACTACATCTTCAAATATATCTCCAAAATAAGCACTTTCACTTTGCTCTCCAACCTCTGTTATAGGCTCTGTTTTTTCTAAATAAACTTCAAATGCAGTTTTATACTTACTCACTCCTAAAATTGCACCTACATCACTTCCACCAATTCCACATTGCCTTTCTTTAAGCCATTCAAGTTTATCCATTTACTTATCCTCCTTTGTATCAAAATACAATCTATTATCTTCATCTGAATATCTAATGTTGTTTATATACCAGTCTTGGTTATCCGCATCATATAGCTTAAATCCTTCTTCATTAAGTATATTTATAATACTTATTAAGATTTTTAGTAGTATCTTAAATGCTTTCATATTACCCTCCTATAACTCTCTTATAGTTTGTTCACTATCTATGTCATAAATCTCATTATTGTCTATATCTTCTTTATCTGTTATAATATTTTGTAGTGGTTTCATTGACTCATTCTCTATACTTTGGTCGGTTAGGGGATGAGTTTTCTTATATTGTTCTAAAATAAGTCTTGTAGCTGCATTAATATTTAAATTAGTTTCTAATGTTGTAACCTCAACTTCTTTAGCTAACTCTAAAGCCTTTTCTTTTTCATAAACCTCTTGCATAAGCTTACCCAACTTCCATTCCCCCTTTCGAAATAAATTGAGTTACTATTCTTAAGTAATGTTAAGTTCATGCTATCTGTTACACACCTTTCTTAATTCTGTAGCTAAATCTTTTGCTTTACATGAAACTACAAAACTAGATAACGCTTTTGTTATTTCATTTCTTTTGTAGAAACTTAATATTCCTTCAAGCTCTTCAATTCTATCTTTTGTTTCTTCCACTATATGTGATGGTGTATTAGGTTTTAATCTTCTCTTATGTGTGTCAATTAAAGCTTGGACATATCCTTCCATTATTGAAATCCTCCTTATATGCTTTATATAGTTTCTTCTGTTCCTCTAAAATCTCTTTATCTCTTCTTTGGCTTAACATCTTTGTAATTATGTCACTTGTTCCAAAATGTTTTACTGCTTCTTCTAACATTTCTTGTGTTGACATTTATATTTTCCTCCTTCTGACACATTTCCCTAAAATATGTTAAAATTATATTGAAAGGGGGTGAATTTTATGGATACAAATCTTAAAAAATTAATTGATGTATTAATTGAACTTCGCTCTTCAAGTATGCATGCTAATAAAAATACCGTAATGGATTTAATGAAGAACTACAACCTATTGTTTCTAGGTAGTAAATTCAATACAATCTATTCCAATGAGTTGCCACAATCCGTAAAGACTTATTTTAATTTTGATATAAGTATTGATAAACTCAATCAACTAATTCCTACAGCTTGTAAGGCATTACAAATGAAATTTAAACCTATGATTGCAGTCTCTGATGTTGGTAATCCTAATGCGAAAATTAATTGTTACACTATAACTTTATGGTAAGTATATGACCACCTTCTATTGGCTCTAATCCATATTCTTTTCTTACTTGATTTATTGTTTTAGATCCATTAGATATTTCATTGGACTGTTCTTGAACTGGTAATTCTGGAGCAGTTCTTTCTATATCTTCACTAGCTATTATTTCTACATTGTTAAAATACCAATTTAAGCAATATATCTTTAACTCTTCATGTTCTACAAACACTGGCATATTTTCTTCATCTATTTGTGTTACAAATTCTTTAGATTCACCACCTGTTAAATAGACATCTATCCAAGGATATCTTTCATCTATTTCAAAGCTTAATGTTCCAATTTCAACTACTAAAATTATTGATTCCTCTATCTTTATATCTGTATCTGTTGTTTTTATCATCTTTGACATATTAAAATTCCTCACTTTCTATCAATGGTAAAATATTATTTTTCTTTAATAATTCGTATATGAATAACCTTCCTTTTTGTGTCCACTTAGTAATCATATTCACATCTTTCATGCCATTTTTTCGAGTTATTGGTATAGTTTCAGAGTGTGTATATCCTTTAGCATGATATTTAGAATATAAAAGCCATTGTTCACCTATTTTATATTGAATCTTTAGCTCATGAAGTTTATCATTTAATGCTTGTCCACTAAGTCCATAATCTTTAGCTATTTGTGTGATAGTTACAAGACCTTTATTTTTAAGAATAATATCTGTATAATCTGCTTTAGGTTTAAGTTCTCCTATTATTTGCTTCTGTTGAGTATTTTCTAATTGAAGATTCTCTACTCTCTTATTTGCAATCTCTAAAGCTCTCTTCATTATCATTTCTGGGCTATTCCAAGCCTTTTCTACTTCTAAGAAGTATTTTCTAGCTTGTTTACCTTTTTCATTACGTTGTATCATTGCTATTTCTTTTGCCATGTCTAATTTGATTTCATGATCTGAACCAGGTCTTCCACCCTTTGGGTTTTCGTCATTTTTGACGATAACTCTAAAATCTTGATTTTCAGTGAACCCATACTCAATCATTCTTGAAATCCATTTTGCGTATTCTGTTTTAATTTCTAAAAACTCATGTAGTTCTCTACCACTTAATGTAATATCATCTTCATTTGTTTTTATTTTGATTAATTCATTCATTTTCCATCCTCCTTAATTTTTATTATGTTATATAGCTTGTACTAAAAGGCGATTAAGCCTATTTTCATATGTTATAATTGAACTTTATCTAAGTTTTCTAGCTTGTCTATAAGTACACCTAACTCTTCATGGGTTAATTTATTAGAAACTATATCAGCCATTACTTCAGCAAATTTATCTTCTAATTCCTTTGTATCTTCTGGTAATATCAAAGTTACTTCATACATACAAATCCTCCTTAAAATTTTCTATAATATCTTATGCTGAATATTTATTTATGTTCATTATCTTAATTAATGAATTTAAAAAGTTTACTACTTAATCCCACATTCCAATTTGTTGTGGTCTATCTAATTTAATAATTCTTATACTTTCATCAATAATTGGTAAAATTCTTTTATAACTATCTACGTCTAAATCTTCCCATTTACTAATACCTAATAATAAAAACACTCTTGCTTTAACTTGCTCATATTCATCATCTGCTCTTAGTATTCCTAATCTTTTCTTGATGTAGCTTGATATATCAGATTTAGACTTACTTTTAATTTTGTAATACTCTTTTATTTCTGATAACTTGTCCTCAAATATGTCATTTACTAATGTTGTCAACTGACCCTTGAATTCATTTATTTGATTTTGTTGGCTTTGGTATAAGCCTGTTTTTCTTATCTGTGGTAATACTTCATCAGTAACCCAATCTTGAAACTTCTCTGCTTCTTTCTTTTTAGATTTAAATATTAATTTATATACTCCACTTTCTGTTAAAAAATTTTCTCCTGTATTGTGTAGTTTTCTAAAATCGGGATTTCCGATTTTAGAATTTGTCAACTTAATCACCTGTTTATTATTCATTTTTGAAATATTGTCATTAACATTTTTTATTCCTAAGCAATCCCCTACATGTTTTGGATTAAATAATACTTGTCCATTCCATTCAAATACTTCCACATCATGATTTTCAAATACCATTAAATTATTCATTTTTTCTCCTCCCAAATTAAATGTTTCATATTTGATACTTTTTAAGTAATAAAATACTTATCAATACTAACCCCGTAAGTCTTATATAATAATTTCAATTCTGAAATACTAAAATCACCACCTGTTCCATTTATATTTTGATTTAAGGCTGAGTTAGATTTATTAAGTAGCTTGGCTACTTCACTCTGCTTAATATTGTTTTCAACTAAAAACCCCTTGAATTTTGTATATGGCTCTCTTCTCCTATCTATATTTCTCATTTTCTCACCTCTCAAGTTTCATATTTGATACTTTAATTATAACAAATAAAGTTTCGAAGTCAATAACTTTATTTAAGCCTTTCTTAAAATATGTTGCATTTTCGAAACTTAAATATTATAATTTAGATATATCTAATTTAAAGGAGAAAAAATATGTATAATTTAGGAACCCTATTAAAAGAATTAAGAATAGAGAATAAACTTACACAAGAAGAATTGGCAAATAAGCTAAATGAACTACATGATATTAAATTAAATAAAGGTATGATATCAAAATGGGAGTCTAATAAGTCAGAACCTAGATTTGAATACGTAAAACATCTATCAAAATTATACAATGTTTCAATTGATTATCTATTAGGTTTAACTAAATATAAAAATGAAGAAGAACTTAAGAAAGATAAAGAAAAAGCTATTATTTCAAATCTTTTAAGAAATCCACTTGGAATTGATGGAGAACGACATTTATTATTAAAAAACTATAACAAGCTAAACCAACTTGGCAAAAATGAAGCTATTAAAAGAGTAGAAGAACTTACTTATATTAATAAATATATAGAGGAAGATAATAAAGTTATTGAAGTTCCTAAGAAAGAAAAACAAATATGGGAAAAACCAGGCAAAGAATATTTAATGCCTAAAGCCTCTCACGATAAAGATGGAGAATTTACAGAAGAAGAATATAAACATGATGATGATTTAATGAATAATGATGATTTATGGAAATAGATATATAAAGGGTGATAAATTTGACTTATGATGAATTATTAATAGAAGCTGATAAGCTCGGAATAATTGTTAAAGAGTTTGAATTAAAGACTCGTAAAGGGCATTGTCAGGGCTCTAGAATTGCTATTAATAAAAATCTATCCAATTATGAAAAAGCTTGTGTTCTTGCTGAAGAGTTAGGACACTATTTTCTTACTGTTGGAGATATAACAAATCAAAAGATTATTAATAATAGAAAACAAGAACTCTTAGCTAGGAAATGGGGTTATAATAAAAAAATTGGTCTAACTGGCCTTATAAATGCATTTGAACATGGATGCATTAACAGATATGAAATGGCTGAATATTTAAATGTAACTCTTGATTATTTAAACGAAGCTATTGACTATTATGCAAGTAAATATGGTGTAATGCATAGAGTCGATAATTATATTATTTACTTCTCCCCTAACTTTTATATAGGAAAAACTTTTAATTAAATATAATGGAGGTAATCTTTTGCTTAAAGTTGCTGTTTATTCAAGAAAATCAAAATTTACTGGTAAAGGTGATTCTATAGAAAATCAGATTGAAATGTGTAAGGACTACATAACTAATACTATTGGTAAGGATGTAGAATTTACAATTTATGAGGATGAAGGATTTTCTGGTGGAAATCTTGACAGACCTAATTTTAAAAAGCTAATGTCTGCTATTAAAAATAAAAAGTTTAATATTTTAGTATGCTATAGATTAGATAGAATCAGTAGAAATGTTGCTGACTTCTCTAGTACATTAGAAATACTCCAATCTAATAATTGCTCATTTATAAGTATTAAAGAACAATTTGATACATCTAGCCCGATGGGAAGAGCTATGATTTATATTGCTAGTGTCTTTGCACAACTAGAAAGAGAAACCATAGCTGAAAGAGTTAAAGATAATATGCTTGAAATTGCTAAGAATGGTAAATGGACTGGTGGTAAAATACCTTTAGGATTTACTTCTGATAAAGTTGAGTATATAGATGAAAAAGGGATTACCCGTACTGCCCCTCAATTGATTATAAACGAAAAAGAAATGGAGTTTGTAAACTTCCTATATAATAAATATTTAGAACTAGGCAGTCTTCATAAATTAGAAGTTTATATCCATGAAAATAATATTAGATCTAGAAATGATGTTTTATATGAAAAATCATCTTTAAAAACAATATTACAAAATCCAATCTATGTTAAAGCAAATGATGACGTTGTTGAATATCTTAATAATTCTAATTGGACCGTATATGGTGAGCCTGATAATATTCATTCTCTATTAACTTATAACAAAACCGAACAAACAAAAAAAGACGGTAAATATACTAAAGTAAAAAAAGATTTATCTGAACGTTTAGCTGCAGTAAGTTCTATTAAAGGTTATATTGATCCAGAACTTTGGTTATCTGTTCAAAGACAATTTGATAAAAATAAAGATACTTTTCCAAGGTTAGGTAAAACTCATAACGCTTTATTAGTTGGTAAAATACGTTGTGGTAAATGTAAAGAATATATGCTAATTAGTCATGGTAGAATTTCTAAGACTACAGGAGAAAAGTTATTTTATTATACATGCTCATTAAAGAAAAAATCTCGTAAAAAGTTATGTGATAATGGTAATGCAAAAGCAGCTGATTTAGAAAAGCTAGTTTTATTATCTTTAAAACAACTTAGTTTAAATAAAAAAGACTTCTTATCAAAGATAAGAGATAAATATAAAACTGATGAAAATTATAAAAATATAGACTTAGAAAAATTATCTTTAAATAAATCACTTAAAGAAAAAAAATTGCAAATAGATAATTTAGTTACAAAGTTATCACTATGCAATGATATTGAAGATATTATACTTAATAAAATAAAAACCTTAAAAGATGAATGTAATAACATTGAAAAAACTCTTACTGAATTAGAAACTAAAACCTTAACTTTAAAAAATAATTTATTAAATTTAGACCTTATAGAATCTTTATTAAATAAATGCTCTATGATAGATAAGCTTGATAGATCTGAACAAAAATTAATTGTAGATAATTTAATTGACACTATTTATTGGTATAGTGATGGACCTGGTAAAGGAAAAATAAAAATTAAGTTTGTCGGTACTGAAGATAATCAAAAAGAGATTAGTTTTACAATTAAAGAAATGCAGCAATTAATGTTGCATTTCTGTTCTCATAGCATGTCCAGTATCTAATAAAATTATATTTTCTGCAAATTCTTTTAAAGCATATTGCTGACAAACCTTGGCATTAAGCTTATCATAATTTACATCTTCCTTTGGAACTTCTAATATAACACATCCTGTTTCATCTAATTGCTTAATTATTTCTTTTGATAAACTTTCCTTAGCCAACTTACAAGAACCTGAAAATGCCCCTAATGTATCTTCATCTCTTTCTCCTTGTATGTCTGCTACTCCGCATCTTTCACTTATACTTATTCTTGGTCCAAAGGCTGGACATCTTAAAACACACATAGAACATCCATTTCCATATCTTAAGCAATTCCCCATTGGCCCTGTTGTTCCAGTAGTTTCAATAAATACATCTCCCTCTTCATAAGTACCATCACTAAGGTAAATCCCTTTAATCTTACTGCCTTCTAACTTAACATCAGTAACTCTACTTTCTATATGAATATTTATCCCCATTTCCTCTAAATATTTACTAACTTTACCTTCGATTAAATTTACATCATATAAAGTTGCATGCTTATGACCTGGAAATTCTATATCTTTATGTCTTGCAGTATCATCTACAATATCAATTAAATCTCCAGCACCAAGCTCTATTAATTCTTCGGAAGCTGTCCATCTTCCGTTATTTCTCATTATCCCTCCAACATTTCCAAGTCCTAATAATAAATCTGTCTTTTCATATAAATGAACTTCTGCTCCTGCTTTCTTAGCTGTGATAGCTGCGGCGCAGCCAGACCAACCGCCCCCAACGATAATAGTCTTTATCATATAAATCTTCTCCCTTCAAATACATTTCTTGGATCAGCTTGAACTTTACAAAAACGCTTTACTCTATGGCCAGAAAATCTAGCGGTACAACTTCCGCATACCCCTTCTCCGCAGCACATTTTTATATTATTACAACAAGATAACTTTATATCTTCACCTTGTATCTTATCTAAATAATCAATTATTTTTACAGTTAATATATCAGCCCCAGCAATATGAATATAATTTACATTTTTATCTTTTATATAAGATTTTATAAGAACTTTTACTTCATCAGTTAGCTGACCTTTATCTAACACTGATTCTTCAATTACATTCACATCATATTCTGATAAATATTCTTGAACATAATTATCTGTATAAGGTGCCTTATCTAAAATTAAATTTATATTATCATTATTTAAAGATAACTTTCTAATTACTGGCATCATAGGAGCCATTCCAATTCCTCTAGCTATTACTAGTACATTATTATTAACTTGCTTATCTAAATTTTTAAGACCAAAAACTCCATTCCAATATGGTCCTCTAATTGTTATTTCTCCACCTTCTTTTATATCTAATAATTTCTTTGTTTTAATTCCTCTTATTTCTATCATTATGGTTATTATATTTGTTTCAATATTTGATTCTAAAATAGAAATAGGAACATCAAAATAGACATTTTCATTTGTTCTTATAAATATAAAGCTTCCAGGTCTTACTAGATCAATAGCTAATTTATGTGGAGCTTTAAATTTAATTAAAAGAACATCATTTTGATAAAGAACCTTTTTTTCAACTAAACAATTATATGTTTTTCTTCCCTCTTTTGCCTTAGATCCATTATTTATAAATTCGTGATATATACATACCCCATTCCAATTTAAGCAATCACAAAAGCAGCTTCCTTGTAATTGAGAGCATAATATACATTCATTTGATTCTGCCAGATGGCAAGGACAAAACTCCGTTCCAGCATCTATACAATCAACAGCTTCTTTCATTATTTGAATCTCCCCACTAGATTTCTTACATATTAATAGATTATTTTCTATTTTTCATTTTGTTACACTATATTTTTATATAACAAAAAAAGTAGAAGACAACTCTTCTACTTTTTAAAGATTATATTTTCAAATTCTTCTTTACTCATATTTATATTACTTATTAGCGGAAATTTATTTTTTTCTTGTTTTTCATCTTTTACTGAAATCTTTCCTAGTATATCTCCAGTTTCTACATCAGAACTTCTATTGAATACCTCTACTTCTACTATATCCTTTTCTTTATATCCATAAGTTATATCTTCTTCTTGTATTATATTTCCTAATCCCGCAAGATTTTCTCTTTGTAATATATCTTTATTAGATATTTCAGCAAAAGTATTTGTGCTTATGACATAATTAAAGATTTTTTCTGTTACATTCCATCTATCTACACAATTTAAAACAACAATAATGATATTTCTACCATTGTGATTAACAGATGAAACTAGGCATTTTCCTGCCCCTCCAGTATATCCAGTCTTTACCCCATTTGCACCCGGTATTCTATACAATATTTTATTTATATTTTGATAATCTCTTGTGAAATTATATTTATCTTTATATATAACTTTTTCTCCTACAATTTCTCTAAAAACATCATATTCCATTCCTTTAGCTGTTAAAATTGCTAAATCATATGCTGAAGAATAATGTTTTGCACTATCAAGTCCATGTGGTGATTCAAAATGTGAATCTATAATTCCTAAACTTCTTGCAAAATCATTCATTATATTAGAGAAATTTTCTACTGATCCTCCTATATCTTCCGCTATAGCAATAGCAGCATCATTACCAGACCTAAACATTAATCCAAATAATAATTCCCTCATTGTTATTTTTTCACCAGCTTTATATCCTACAGTTGAACCCCTAATAGATGAAGCATTTTTACTGATGGTTACTATTCTATCTAAATCTCCATAATTTATTGCTATAAGGGATGTCAAAATCTTAGTAGTACTGGCCATTGGGACAATTTCATATCCTTTTTGATTCCATAGTACTTGCCTACTTTCTGCATCTATAGCTATGGCATTTCTAGCAGATACCTTTAACGGAAGTTTGCTATCAACTTTATTTCCATCAATATCAATATAATCTTCCTCAAGCATTTCTACTGTCTCATCATCCATATCTACATCATCGTCAATAAATGCTTTTACTGAATAAATATTCCATTGTAATGTCAATAATACTAATAAAATAGTAAAAATAACTTTTTTTAAAACTTTCATAAAATCACCCTCTACATTAACCATCTATGAGTAGTTTGTTCTAAAAGTTATTTTTTAAACATTTTTTTGCTATTTTTTTATTTTTCATTATGGTAATTATTAGAATAGTTTAGAAAGGAGTGTGAAAATGGCTTTAATATTAACACTTTTAATTATTATGTTACTACTTATTTTTCCTATTCCAATGAAAACTAAAATTAGTTTTAACGAAGGTATATTCAAATTAAAAATATTTAACTTAAATATTTTTTCATCAAATAATGGTATTGAAAATAAATTATTAAAAAAACTTATTAATAAAACTAATATAGATTTAAAAAAAGAAACTACAA
>OAWL01000124.1_pt1 | contig 17529 bp, 18 predicted proteins | sample 1501391 | NCBI WGS metagenome assembly OAWL01 (sample SAMEA2580211, study PRJEB22360) | human gut metagenome | biome: human gut; feature: human-associated habitat; material: faeces | place: Denmark | collected 2008/2010
AGTTAATTTATAATTACTACTAATGACTCTATATTTACACTTGACTCTATATTTACACTAAATAAAAAAGAGAAATTAAAACAAACCAAAAATATTAAATTTTCTTTAACATTAAATTTCATTATTTTAATTTCCCTATTATATTAAGTTATTTAATTTTATTTCTTATTTATATTTTATAATAGTTTACTTAAGAAGCTTTCTCCATTTTCAGGCGCCTTTACTTTAAAATAATCTGCAACTGTTGCTCCCACATCTGAAAGTGTTTCTCTTATTCCTACAAATCCCTCTTTTATATTTTCTCCATAAATCATAAGTGGAACCATTTCTCTTGTGTGCTTACTATGTCCTATTGTTGGATCATTTCCGTGATCTGCCATTACTAGCAATATATCATCTTCTTTTATTGTTTTAATAAGCTCACCTATAAGCTTATCTGCAATTTGAAGCTTTTCTGCATATCTATCAACATTTTCAGCATGTCCTGATAAATCTGTTTCTTGTACATTACAACATATAAATCCTTCTTTTACTTCTTTAGATATTTCTATTGTCCTTTTCAATACCTTTTCTGTATCCACCATAGGTATGCTTGTACCTTTTTCGTTTATAACTACATCTGCTACTTTTCCTAATAAGTAAACAGGAACATTTTCTTCTGATAATATTGTTGATACTTGAGTATTTGGATTAACTCCATATCCAAGGTGTATGCACTCATATCCATTATCATAAACTCCTGATTTTGGTGCATTTATTCCTATATATCCGCCATCTTTTTCTTCTTCTGTATTTAATATATCCTCTAAAGTAATTCCTTTACCTCCAAAAGTTATAACTCTAGGAACTGTTGCAATAGATCTAACTATACGCCCAATTTCTAATACCTTACTAAATGGTATTAAATCTAAAGCTGATGTAATGTTAAATGCTTGCCCTAAATCACATTCTATATTATCTGCAACAGTAAGCGCATCTTCAACTACTAAATATTTTTCTTTCTTACCTTCTTTATAATAAACTTTATATCCTGCTTCTTTAATTGCATTATATATAGCTTCTATTTTATTTTTTATAGGTTCTCTAAATGGCATCTTTGGCTTTGTTCCCATTATTTCTTGATGACCAAAGAAAGTGTCTGCACCAAAATGAGTTAGCTTTCCTTTTCCAAAAGTCGCATGAGGATTTTCCTTCATTCCATTTATTTCTGTTCCTAATATATTTATAAGACCTAACTTTTCAAGATTAGGCATAGTTACATCTTCTCTTCTTTCTAATATATGAAGACATGTATTTGAATTTATATCCTGTGGTCTTGTTTCTTTAACATCATCCATTTCTCCAATGCCAAAACCATCAAGGACAATCACTACGAATTTTCCCATATTACTTTCCTCCTTTTTAAATTGTGAATACAATTTATTAATGCCCTTTTACGAAACTCTTTCACTAGTAACTTTTCATTTTCTTCACTTATAATTAAAAGAAACTTCAGCACAAGGTTGTGGTATTATCCCATCCTCATCATCCATTTCTTTTCCTCTAATTATTTATTCAGTTTTATAAATTGAAAAACAAATTTAATTATATAAGTTAACTTCCCGATTTTTATAACATTAATTATGCTAATTCTTCATTTAATAATTTTAAATTGAGAAATATAAGTTGGCGAAGATAAATAGAATATGTGGAATAAGCATATAGCGAGCAGTTAGAAGTACTTGGTGAAGGAAAAACTACTAGGACTTAGTGTTGCTTAATTGTTTGAACGCAGTGAGTTAACCAAAACTCTTGGCTTAGTAGTTTTTCCAAGCCTAGTACTTCTTCGCACAGCTATTTAGCTTATGGAACATATCTAGTTATCGTAGCCTTTATATTTTCAATTATCCATTGATTCTTCTTCCTTGTGAATCGTAAATTCCGACTATTTCTGGTTTACCAATCTTTATTCCTTTTACTAAAGCCACATTGCTCCTTGTAACGAATATTTGAGTTCTAAATGCCATGATTACTGTATCTGATACATTACAGTTTTCTGATAGTTCAAAATGATAATCTATACTTTCATCTGTTGGTGGAATAACTTTAATCATTTTTGAATTATCTACATCTGTTCCAACTAAAGCATTTTCCATGTGAGATCTTCTATAATGACCTCCACCATAACAATAAGCTCTATCTAATAAATTGTGTGATACTTCGCTTACATAAACCATTGCTGGAAGTTCATCTCCATCATTAAATTTATGATATGGAGTACTTCCTGTTAGTCCATGTCCTGGTTCCCCGTGAGTTCCACCTTCTTCATGTATTTTCTTTATAGAATTAACGCAAGTTGCTGATGGCATATTTAATTGTTCTATTTTTATATTGAATTCTTTTTCTAATATTTCTTTTGCTTCTTTAATTGTATCTATATTATTTGTTCTTTTAATTTCATTACTTTCTTCATCAAACAAGAAACATGGAAATGAAGTTACACCTGCCAAGTTCAGATTTTTAAGCTTAACTAATTCTGATCCAATACTCTTAAGTTCATTTAATTTAAATCCACCATATTGTCCTGAATATAAATTATCATTTTCTCCTAAGACTCTAAGCATTATATTTTGTTTTATATTAAGCCTCTCACAAACTTCATTAATTTCCTTTGCTTTTTCAATTGAGTAAACTGTAATATAATCTGGTTTAGATTTAATTACTTTTTCAATTAAAGCTTTAGGAATTTGAACTAAATGTCCAACATGACCTATCTTTATTCCATTATCTATCATAACTTCAGCTTCTTTGAAGTCTACTACTACTGCTCCGTCATATCCAAGCTTCATAAATTCTTTGCAAATAAGAGGATTTCTACCTATTTGTTTTGTCATAAAATAAAGCTTTATACCATACTTATCTGCTTCATCTTTAAGCTTTTTTGCATTTTCTATTAAAGTATCTAAATCAATAACATAAGTATCTGGTATTATTACTCCTTCTTTATGGAGCTTAAATGCAGCTTGAACTAACTCCCTATTTCTTTCTATGGTCTTTTCAAGAAACATCTTTACTCCCCCTTACTTAATTTCTTTTTTAACATCCTCAATTGCACTTTTTAATATTCTTATTATTGTATCTGCCCCACTTCTCATTGGATTTACTCTTATCATTCTTTTTTCTAGAGTAGGGTCAGCAGCTCTAAATGTTCCTGAAACTCTATACATCATTGGAACAAATTCATATTTTGATTCTGATCCTACAGGATGTGATGCTGCTCCATATTTTGTAGTTAACTCTAAAACTTCTTCTGCTATATCTTCATTTAATTCAACTAATAAAACCTTAGATTGAGCATTTGCAAGGAATGCATCTTTTACTCCTTCAACTTCACCACTTCTTAGTCTATTTACAAGTTCTTCATTAACCTCTGATTGAATTGCTAATGAAACTGGAGCATATACAAGACCTCTTAATGCTTCCATAGCCTCATGACCTTGAACTTGGCTTCCTCCTGAGTAATTTAGTGAATAAACTTTATCTACAAGTTCCTTATTTCCTATTAATACTCCAACACCTTCTGGACCTAATATCTTAAAGCAAGAAAAACTTCCAAGATCAGCTCCACATTGATTTCCTATTTTCTTTACTTTTAAAGCTGCATAATTATCATCAGTAATTATTTTTATATTAGAATTTGATTCTTTTATTGCAGTTATAACTTCTTCTAAATCATAAGAATCATCAATTTTTTGTCTTGTATTTTGTACTAATGCCCCTTTTATATGTGGATTTTTTAATACTACATCTTTTACATCATTTAAATTATTAAAATTAGCTTTTATAATCTTAAGTCCCATAGTTTCAATAGTAACTTTTGAAGTTGGATATATTGGAGCATCATGAACCAATATTGTATCTCCACTTTCCATAAAGCTAATCAATCCCCATCTTATAGCACCTGTTCCTGCACCTCTTACTAATATTGCAGCTTCTGCATCAAAAACTTTTGCAAAAACATTTTCTACTTTCTTAGTATAAGTAGGTTTATTCAATCCTTTAACAACACCTAAGTCACCTAGAGATAGAACTTCTCTTCCATCAAAATGCTTTGTTATTGTATCTATTATTTTAAATTGTAGTTTTTTTGCTTCATCTAAACTTATTGAGTGTAATGGGTATGTTCTCATACATCTTCCTCCTACTTAAGGTTATAAATATTTTTTATATTATTAACTAACATATTTTCTATATGCTTGCTAGAAATTTCGTTTTCATATAATCTTGGCAGAAAGCTATCTATTAAATAACTATAACCAAGTCCACCATTTTCTCTAAAGTGAGATTTTCTCGTAATATCCATAGACATAACTATTTGATTGCTATATCCTCTTTCACAAAGAGCCTTTAACCATTCTGCTCTTTTTTCATCTGGCTGATAATTATTTTTCCCAATTGTATCAAATGCTATATTTACGCCAGTATCTAATAATCTAAACATATATTCTAAGTCTCCACTTAAATCTATATGACTTAATGTAACCTTAGATAAATCTACATTGAAGTTTTTAAATATCTCAATTTGTTCAAGTCCTAATTTCCCAAGTGTTGTATGTGTTATTATTGGAACTCCAGTTTCAAGATGTGCCATACATGAAGCTTCAAAAACCTTCTTTTCCATTTCTTCTATTTTATTTAAACTAGTTCCTATTTCTCCTATTACAGAAGCCTTTACCGATGTTTCATCTATACCATTTATTATTTCATCTACTAAAATATTTGCCATCTTCTTCTCATTTATTTTATAAACCTCTTCTGGAAGAAATGGTTCTTTATAATATCCAGTTGATTGAAGAATATTTAAACCAGTTTCATTAATAACTTCAGCTACATATTCAGTACTTCTACCCATTCCTCTATTTGTAACATCTATAATAGTAGAAACACCTTTAGCTTTTAACTCCTTAAATTCTTCAATAGTTTGCTTCTTATTATTTAAAAAACAATCTGCATCTTTTTTTACACCAGATAAATCTATAGTAATGTGCTCATGCGCATAAATTATTTCCTTATTCATATAAATACCACCTTAAATTTAATGGGAAGAATGAAAGAGTGAATAATGAAAAAATTAACGAGTAAACTCCTAAGGAGTTTAAGAAACTTATATTTCTAATAATTCAGCTTCGGCTGAATTATCTCCTCAACTTTTCATTATTCATTTCTTCACAACTCAGCTTGTGTAAGTTATATCCCTAACTTTTTCATTTTTCCAATTCCATAACTCAGCCAGTCCGAGTTATTTCTCCAATTCTTTCATTCTTCCATAACTCCGCTTTTCTGAGTTATTTCCAAAATTCTTTCACTTTTTCACTCTTTAACTTTTCCAATTCCTACTTAGGTACTACATATAACCCAACTAAGTATAGTATATTAATTAAAACTCCAACTCCAATTGCTCCAACTGGACCAACTGCCATGTCTACTATTGGCTTCTTTGAAGTTTTGTTTAATACATATAAACCAACTACTACGAATAATCCAAGTCCTGGTGCCATAGCTTGTGCAGCCATCATACCACCTATTAATAAAGCTACTTCTAATACTTTACTCATAGCTGTTCTTATGTTATCTCCACACTTTCTAACTCCTGGGAACTTGTCCATTAATTTAGCTAATCCATCTAGGAAATAAATTTCTAAAGCCATAACTGCAGCTCCTGCAACAAATGCTAATATTGGGTTTCCTATTAAGAATCCAACTACGAATACAAATGTCATACCTGCTGGTGCATATACCCCTGTTGAAATTGCTGTAGTTGCAACTAGTGGTATAAATCCTATACCTCTTGCAAATGCTGTCATTGCGGCTTCAGTTGTCTTTCCTTCAGCTAAAAGATTTAAGCTTATTGGATCTCCAGCTACTAAAGTAAGACTAGTTGCAGCTGATATTAATCCACCCATTAATGCTAATAAAGGTAAGTTCTTTTTAATTTTTTTAACTCTTTCTTCAAAAATTGCTGCTAAATCAATTTGTGGAGCATTTGGATCTGGTTTTTCTTGCATTGCAAAAGCAATCATAATTATCATACCTGCAAGTAATGCCATACCTTCCTGATCTAATTTAACACTAGCTCCATTTATAGTGAAAGTTCCATATATTGCAGTTATTTGTCTTACTATTAAAGCAACTATTCCTGTAAGGAACCCTTTTTTAATTCCAAATTGGTAAGAAACAACAAGTGCCGGGAATACTGCAAAAGCAACTGTTATTGGAGTTCCAACTTGCTTTAATGCATCTAAGAAGTTAACTGGTAACATTGCAAATAAATCAACTACAAATTGTAATCCATAAACTATACCTACTCCATAAAGGGCTCCTACTACTCCTGATATAGCTAATCCCTTTTTGCCACTTGGACAAAAAGATCCAATGATATCAGTACCTAATAATATACTGTGAATTAAGATAATGGATGCAGCTATTGATACTGGAATACCAAAACCTATAACTAATCCAAAGCTGATTGCAAAAGATGTTGCTGCTAAAGCCTTTTTGTCCATTCTTCCTTCTAAGTATTCTGGAACTATGGCTCTAAACCCATCATTGAAAACAGCTATACCAGCATTTGATAATATTGCTGCTAATGCACCTAAAAGTGCTACAACTAAATATTGCATAAATAATACCTCCTAAAATTTTATAATATGATATTTATTGAATAACTAAATTTATATATGCTCTAAGTTTTGCTATTTCCTAAAACAAGCATACTATCATTTCATATGCTAATAGTTTTTATAGCACATATTAACAATATACAAATTACTAAATATATAGATTAATAGATATATATATTATTAATTAAAGCATATAGTTATAAGTTGTTAAAATATCTTTACTTAAATCACATAAAGCATAATAAATCTTAGTGATTTAAGTAAAGGTTATTTTTGCAAATTATATTGATTTTTATAGTAGATATTTAAGAATTACTGGTATAACTTCTTCTGCGTGTTGTGCTGTAAATCCATATGCTTTTTTTCCTGCTTCTACTTCTGCTTTTATTTCTGCTTCACTCTTAATATTTCCTGGCATTGATACTGTTGCGCATTGTCCCATTCCAAGTAGTGCTATTGCCATTGCAAGTGCTCCACCACCACCAGTGTTACATGCTCCTAAATAAAAATCTGCTGCTCCTGTTTTTATTGCCATTGCTGCTTCTATATCACTTTTAATTTCTATACTTGCTCTATCTCCTGCTATTTTTGCTGTTATATCTGCTACTCTTTGCTTATCTATTTGTCCACCTATTACTATTCTTTTCATTCTTTATTCCTCCCCTAAAGATTAATTTTATAATATTGATATAATTTTCGTTTTAAAAATTTAATTTCTAATTTTTATAAGTTTCTCTAATTCTTATCTTTGCTACTCAAATCTCTTTTTCAGATTTAGTATCAAATTTATTTTTAATTTTATCTAATATTTTTAGTTTGTTTGTCCATACTATTTCTCATATGTTATCTGCAAACTATATTTATTTTCTCACATAATATCTATTGTTTATTCCTATACAAATTGCTTATATTAATGCTTCATTATAAATACATCTTATATACCTACTTTTAAATCGTATACAAATTAATTATATTTATTTATCACAATCTGTCTAATACGCATTAGTTTTTCGATTACCCTAATTATACTAATGTACAAACATGCATCACTATAAAATCAAGTTCTGAATCTGGAATTTCACCTAAGACAGCTTCTAAATCCTTTGCTACTTTAAGTGCTTCATCATAGTTTTCATTTTCTTTTAGAGATTGTGCTACAACATCATCTAATTTATTAACTAAGTTATTTTCTTCAATTCTTCCTAAAGCAGAACATAAATGAGTTATAAACATTGATGCATTATCTTCTAAAAGTTTTAATCCTCTTTTTTCTTCAAAGTAATTTATAACTTGTATTATCTTATTGTAATTTTCTTTTGATAATTGTCCTGCATCTCTTAATATATCTAATCTTAATGTTAATTCCATCTCAAAACCTCCAACGTACATTTTTTTGTATTTTGATTTTAACAATACCTCTAATATTGAGGCATTATCTTCTTTTCCATAACTAATCTTTGATATTCCTTCACATCTTCCACATTTAATATTCTGGAAAATAGTGCTGGAACAATAGAATTCTTCTTATTTGCAATTATCACTGCTTCTGTATCTTTAATATTTTTACTTTCTCTATTCATAGGAATAAATTTCATATCATCTTTTCTATCTTCAATATCATCTAAATTCCATATTGCAGCATCTATTTTATTTTCTCTTATAGCTGTGATGAATTGACTATAGTTTAATGGAACATATTCTACTTCTATATCTTCAAAATATATTTTACTTAACATAAATTGGTCTATAGATGAGTTATCTATTCCTACCCTTGTCCCTTTTCTAAATTCACCGTTAAATTCCTTGGAAACAACTATAATGTGTTCATTAACATAACTAAAATCTCCAAAGGTTTTAACTATTTGAATTTGTTTGTTGTTTTCTAAATAAAAATCAGCAGTTAGTCTTGAAGTCACTGCAAAATCATATCTACCATCTTCTAAGGCCTTTAGTCTATGATTAGAACCTCTCATAAAAGCAAGGTTTGTATTAACTCCGCTATCATTTAAGCATTTGCAAAGCCCTGTTGCTAAACCTTCATACCTTTTAGAATAAGGTAATGGCATAACCCCTACTAAGGATTTTATTCCTGTCAGTTCTAAAAGTCTTATGTAATCTATATCTTTAACAAATGTTCCTAAGTGACCTCTAGATTCTAAGGTTATTGCATTATGTTCTTTTAAAAACTTTAAAGCAGACTGTATTGTTCCTCGAGCACTTTCGTAACTTTCAGCAAGCTCTGCTACAGTTTTTATTCTATCCCCTTCATTTAAAGATAAGAATTCAACTGCTAAAGAAGTAATTGCTATTCCAAGTTTTTGCATAAGCTTACTTTGAACGTCCAATTTATCACTCCCTTATATAATGTACAATATTTTGTATATTTATAATATAGCATCTTTTGATTACCTTTACAAGTATATTTTAAAATTTTTTGAAAACATTTTATATTTGTAAATTTCTTAGTCCCAAAGGAATTTGCCTATTTCTCTCAAAAAGATTGAATATTACATCCATATCTACTTAATAAAACTACAGCAATTTTACTAAAATAAAAATTATTAAAGATGGATTATAAAAGGATCACATTAAATTTAACTCTTAATGTGATCCTTTTATAATTAATATTGATAATGTATTACATCTCTATATTCTTCAAATATTTTTCTGTTTAATTCATCTCCGCCATCTATATTAGCGCTATAGAATATAGGTGGCTTATCCATTCCATTTTTAACTAATAATTCTGTTGCTTCTGCAATTATAGAATTCATTATTGTAACTGCAGCCACAGTTGATGTAGGACTAACTTTTTGATTTAACCCACTTATTTCTACACATGCATCACCTTTTTCACCATGATTATCTATTACTATATCACTTACTTGATATAAATTTTTACCTGATGAATGTCTAGACGACACACCTTTAGAATAACTCAAATTAGTAATACAAATTACTGTTGCACCTTTTTTCTTAGATTCAATTGCCATTTCTATACTTACTGGATTACGTCCTGAAACTGAATGTACTATAACTACATCACCTTCAGAGATATTAGTTTTATTAGCTACAGTAGTTCCATAACCCTCTAATCTTTCCATTTCACTAGTCATAGTAATTGGAGAAGTATCTAACATAAGATTTCTTGCAAATATAGGGTTAATAACTACAAGACCTCCAGCTCTATAATAAAGTTCTTCTGTTAGTATTCCTGCATGAGAAGCTCCAAAAGAAAATATAGCTTTTTTGTTTAATATAGCTTTAACAATTATTTCTGTAGCTTTTTCCATATTTTCTTTTTCTTCTTTTTCAATTACATCTATTAAATCTTTTATTTTATCAATATACTTAAAAGCCATATCTTATTAAAAACCTCCAAGAAATGATGAAATTAACTTTCCTAATATTCCAAATAATGATAAGTCATTACCACCAAATATTAATATCCAATTTTGGATTGTTCCTGAATATACAACAGCTGAGATACCTACTAAAATAACCATTACTATTGCTGCAACCATTGTACCAATTATAGCTCCTCTAAGACCACCTTGTCCTTCTCCTATAACCGCTGCTGCTCCACATTCAAAGAAAGAAGTTATAACTAATGGTATTATTAAAATATTAAATACATTGAAGTAATTACAAATTAATATTACTATTGTTGAAGTTATCATAGCTGTAATAAATCCAATTAATACAGCATTTGGTTTATAGTTGAATAATATAGGACAATCAAATGCTGGTAATGCATTAGGAACAACTTTTTCAGATATCCCTTTAAATGCAGGAACTATTTGATTAATTAACATTCTTACGCCTTGTAACATTACTATTAATCCAGCACCAAATGTAAATCCTTGTTTAATTGCATAAATAAATATATTTTCTTGGATATCACCAAAACCTTCTGGTATAGCAAGTCCAACTACTATGAACATAATAAATATTACTATTCCACCTGTAATTGAAATTTCTCTGAAGAAAGAAAGTCCTGCTGGTAACTTTAAGTCTTCACATGATTTTTCCTTATTTCCTACTTTACTAGCAATAAATCCAGATATTAAAGCTAACATTCCACTCGGATGTCCAAGTGTGAAAGATTCATCACCAGTTACATCTTTGACATACTTTCTTAATACCCAAGGCATAATTGACCAATATAAAGCTGAAGCAATTGCAGCAAAAGCTATAAGAATCCAACCATCTAATCCACCTTCAACACCAGCTGCTACAAATATAAATGGGAACCACCATAACATATGCCCTGTTAAGAATATTGTTTTTATTGGAGTAAATCTAGCTATTAATAAATGTAGCACAAGTCCAATAAACATTGCTAATCCTACTGTACCACCATAACTTGCTGTAAATGTAGCATCATTTAATCCTTCAGCTACTGCCCCTGCTCCACTTAGAGCTTGGAATGCATTATTTATAGGGGATATAGCACTTACTAGCATTGATGTTCCTTGATCTAGTATTACCATTCCAAATGCAGCTAATAATGATCCTTTAACAACATCAGCAAATTTTTTCTTTTGCAATATTAATCCTAAAGCAGCTATTAATCCTAATAAAAGTGGTGGATTACGTAGCACATTATTGATTAAAAAGTCCATATAAATCTCCTCCTAACGTTCACTTAAGAATTTCTCTAATACTTCTCTTACTTCTACTAAGTCCATATATTTTTTTACTGGATAAACAGGAACATTACATGTACCTTCTAATTCTCTATGAAGCTCTGCGCTAGTTAATATAACATCACAATCTGCTCCTCTTGCATCATTTATGTCAGTGTTGTTTACCTCAGCACTTATATTCATTTCCTTTAACACTTTCTCAATTGACATCTTTAATATCATTGAAGAACCTACTCCAAAACCACAAACTGCTAAAATTTTCATAAAATAATACCTCCTAATTTTGATCATTTATAATTTTTAATATTTTTTTTGAATCACCATCTCTAAAAATCTTTAAATTTTCTTCATCATATAAAAGTTCTGATAATGAAGCTAAAGCCTTTATATGACTATTATTATCAACTGTTGCAAGAACCATAAATATGTTTACTGGCTTACCTAAAAGATCCACTTCTTCTTCTACAGTTAATAAAGACATTGATAATCTATTTACTCCTTCTTTTGCACTTGCATGAGGTAAAGCAAACCTATCAGCTAGTACTATATATGGGCCATGCTTTTTTATACTTTCTATCATAGCTTCCACATATTCTTCTTTTATAGATCCATCTTCTAATAATGGTCTTGCTGCAACTTTGATAGCCTCCTCCCAATCTTTAACTTTAGATACTTTTCTTACTCTTTGCTCATTAATTAATTCTTTTAACATTGGTTGGTATGCCTCCTTTTCGTCCATTTGATATATTATTTTTATTAAGTCATTTTTCAAATTATCGTAATTTATTATATTTGCATTCCTTTTTATTGCTTGCATTATTAGCTCAATATTAAATTGTAAATTACTTTGGTTAAATGTTACTAATTTATCCATCAATAATTTAATATCTAACTTAGTTAACATTGGATTTACTACTATAACATTTTCTTTATTGGGGATTTCTACTGTTGAAACTATATAGTCATAATCTATATCAGAACATTGCATATCTTTTATTGACATAACTCCTATAATATCTATAGCAGGAATGTACTTATATAATTGAATTTCAATATTTTTTGATATCAATAATCCATTAGGACATACAACTAACACTTTTTTGCGTATATCTACCTCTGTTTCAGTACCTCTTAAATATCCTCCAAAGTATGCTGCAATAAAACCTATTTCTTCTTCCCTTATCCCTATAAAATCTGGGAAGTCATTTTTATCCTCTAAAATAGATTTAATTATTTTATATAAGGAATCATGTTTTCTTTTTATTTCTTCTAATGAAGGATTACTTATTGGGAATCTAAATCTTATTCTGTAATATGAAGACAATAAATGTCTTTTTATATTTTTCTTAAATACATTTTTATTTTCTAATTGAATAGCTGTATTAACTTCAAATCTTCTTATTAATTTATCAACATATTTTTCAATTATATCCTCAGAAACATTATTATTTAGACTTGGAAGTGTACTTATATATGCACATAAATATGATATTTCTTCTTCATTAGCATCTTCACTCAAAAGAGTTTTAGTCAAATTATAATACTCAAAGCCTTTTACATCAGATTTAAATTTATAAGAATTTATTGTATATCCATTTTTTATTCTTCTATTTATAAACTCTGCAAACTTTGAAAGATTAGTTAAAGAATAATCGGTAAGTTTAAGAAAACACTTACTATCAAAATCTAGTATTTTTTTATTATACTCTTTTAACAACTCCCTATCTTCTTCCATCAATAGTATGTAAATGTCCCTTATTTTTGTTTCATCACCAACTATTTTATAACCTCTCTTATAAACTAATGTTAACCCCATATTTCTAAGATCATTCTTTAAATATTCAAAGGTTTGAACTATAGTATTTTTAGAAAGTATCATTTCGTTAGATAAAACTTCTATTGTGACTTTTTCTTCATTAAGTATTTTATATAGAATATAATTTTTTCTATTTTCTATATTTATATAATCATCTTCTTCAATATAAAGCTTTTTATGTAGCAAGTTGTAATCTCCTATAAATGAAAATGCATGATTTATATTTCTTACTTCGCCACAGTCTTTTATAAAATAGTTTATATCTTCAATATCATAATAAAGAGTTCTTTTTGATATATTGAATTCTTCAATTAAAGTTTTAGATTTTATACTTCCCTTTTCTAAGATTGATTCTAATATACTTCTTGCTCTTTCTTTCATCTTCATCCCTCGTTTTCATTATCACTTTTTTGCTTACTATTAACAATACCAAATCATTGCACAATACTATAAGGTTTTCATTTAGATTTGCAAATTATAATAAACTTTATATATAAAGATTAATAAAAATAATTTTTCTTACGTTAATAATAAAACTTATACAAGTTTCTATACAAACATTTCAATTAACTTGAAAATTTATACCTTTTATTTCTCAATTAAATAATATTTTCTTATATTATAGCGTCTAAAAATACGTTATAATATAGATATATTAAATAGTGATTTTAGTAAGTATATAGCCGCTTTTCTTGCAATTTTCTTTGGAATGTTTGGTGCTCAGAAATTTTACTTAGGTAAATATAAGATTGGAATAATATATTTAATATTAAGTTTTACAGGTATTATAGGAATTATTGAATTAATAAGTTTCTTAGAAGGGCTTATCTGTTTATTTACACAAGAAGAAGAATTTTTTGAAAAATATTTATAAATAAAAACATTTAGCCTCAGGGGCAGTACCCCTGAGGCCTTTTATTATTTTTAAAAACTTATAATAGCTTTTCTAAGTTCTCTACTAACTCACCAATAGCATCAACATATTTATTAACTATTCTATCTGCTATTTCATTAGACATATTTTCATTATAAATATGTAACGTAGAATTTCTATCTTCTAATAAATTTATCCATACTTTATCATCTGAAATCAAATTATTCACATATGCCTTCTTAAAAATAGTACGTGGAAATGAGTTTTCTAGGGTAGCTCCTAAATACTTCATAAATTCCTTTAAGGTTTTATGAGTTAATTCATAAGTAAATTCAAATCTTTGTATTAAACTATCTCTTATTATATCCTTTTTCCCATCATATAAATCACTGACTTCTTTTAATCTTGAATAAGCTTTTTTTAAATTCATATATTTAAAGTCAATGCTTCTCATATATAACTATCCCTTCTTTATTTACTTGTTCAATAAATATCTCATCCTCTATTGAATTCATATTTGAAAAATCAAATTCTAATAAGGTAGCTGTATTATTTTCTATATCTTCAATAAATTCTAACAGGTCTGAAGATTTAACATCTAAATATATCGCTAAATCAATATCACTTCTAGGTGAGTTATCTTTTCTTGCTCTTGAACCAAATAAAACTACTTTTTTAATATTATGATATTTTCTAGATATTTCTTTTATTTCTTCTATAATATCTTCCTCTAAATTATAGTCTATTTTATTAAGCAAACAATCACCTCTTCCACATTTTAAAATTATACTAGGCTTTATATAATTTATTATAATACTAATATTATATAATTACTTCACCATAAATTAAATATTTATATTCATTTCCAATTTAAAATATAGCACTCTTAAAATCATTTAATTTCCTATTATAATAATTAAGAACTAAATAATCTATTATTATATTCTCATATCGATATAACAAGCATAATTTCTACTTCTTCATAGGTAATAAAATCGTCACGGTTGTTCCTTTATTTAGCTTACTTTTTATTTCTATTCCATATTCATTTCCATAAATAAGTTTAATTCTACTATCAACATTATTTACACCTATTCCACTAAAGTGATCATTTTTTGTTTCTTTTTTTTCTTTTACTTTTTCTAAGGTTTCTTCTTCTATTCCCACACCATTATCATATATTTCTATTTTTATATTTTCACCTTGCTCCTTTATGAAAACTTGTATCTTTCCTTCCTCATCTGATGGAAAACCATGAAAGAATGAGTTTTCAATAAATGGTTGTAATATTAGCTTAGGAACTAAGTAATCATTACAATCAGGCATTATAAAATATTCAACTTTTATTCTATCACCGTATCTAATATTATTAATAAATACGTAGTTCTTTATATTTTCTATTTCATCTTCTATAGTAATAAATTCATCTGTCTTACTAATTGTATTTCTTAGTAAATTTATAAATGAATCTAAGGCACTTATTGATTTATCATTATTTCCTTGCCATATGAGCCATTTAATACTTGATAAAGTATTAAAAATATAATGTGGATTTATTTGCATCTGTAAAGCATGTATTTCTGCTGCTCTCTTTTCTTTTTGTACCTTAACTAGCTCATGTATATATTTATTTAAATCCTTTATCATATAATTAAATGTAGCTGATAATTCTTTTACTTCCTCTGGACCACTTACCTCTATACATTCATCAAATTTTCCATCTCTTACATTAGACATCTTTTCAGTAAGTAAGTATAAAGGCTTTGTCATTTGTCTAACTATTAAAAATATACCTATCAAAATACACAATGTTATCACGAAGCAAATTAGCATTATATTGCCAATATCATACATTTTACCTAATGCCTTATGATTATCAACAGTACCACAGATAGTTAAATTACAATAAGGAAGCCTTTGAATCAAGATAGTATTTTTATTGCTATTATAAATTTTACTTAACTCTTCTTTTGAAACAAGCTCTTCTATACTTTCTTTAAATTCCTCCTGTACATCTCCGATGTTTTCCTTTTTATTTGAAGATAAAACAACATTATTTTCATTTAACAAAACTACATCATTTATTTCTAAAGTAAAATAATCATAGAACTTCTCAAAATCTTTTTCTTTTATAGTAAAATAAATAATTCCATATGGTTCGCCATCCTTTAAATTCAAAGTTTTGGTTATAACTATTACAGGTTCATCCTTTGTAGAAGATGTAAAACCATTTTCTAAATACTGATATAGTATAGTATCGCTTTTGCCTAATGAATTTTGGGATATATCCATACTCAATATTTCATTTGGCCTAATAGTTAAAAGCTCTGATCTATTTAAAAATGATGAACCATTCAACCCTAATATTAATACACTTATGTCATATGTATTAGTAGCTAATGCAGATTTCATTTGTCTTTTTAGATCAAATATAGTTTGAGACATTTCCTCTACTTCTAGGTTTTCTTCAGTAAAATATGTTTTAAAAGCTCTATGTGAATTTACAGAGTTTATAACTTTAACTAGTTCACCATGAAAATCATATATTTTATCATTTACTTGTCCAAATATTTTTTTCTGAGAATCACTATAGGTATCAGTAAAAATCCCTTTTGAAATATTTATTATAATATAACTAATTGAAACTGATACACAAATAACTCCAGCAACAACAACGCATAATATTTTAAAAAACAGGCTATTTGTTTTCAGATTCTTTTTCATTAATTAAAACTCCTTTAATCTGATTTAACCTTCTATAGTTGCTTGGAGTATATCCTACTATTTTCTTAAAAACTCTACAAAAATAACTGTGATCAGAATATCCAACTATACTACTTATTTCTGATACATATGCCTTATTTTCTTTCAATAACTCACAAGCTTTTTCAACTCTAATTCTGTTTAAATATTCTGAAAATCCTTCTTTACAGTGATTGTTAAAGTAAAATGAAAGATAGTAATAATTAAAATTAAACGCTTTTGCTATATCGCTAAGCTCTAAAGGCTTATCATAATGCTCATTAATATATTCTAAAATCTCTTTTATTCTTTGTTCATCCATATTTACATTCTTAGAAATAATATCTTTGAGTTCTAAAATTATGTGATTTATTTCTTCAGCAAAATCTTGTGAATATGCTGCATTGTCTATTTTCTTAAAGTATAATTGCCTAAGTTCATCCGTTTCTATATCATAAGACTCCAAGCTTACTACTACATTGTATAATAAGTTCTTAACTAGATTTTTAAGCTTGTACTCATCCATCATTGAATTTATTGCATAATCCACATATTCCTTTATCATATTAATTGCTGAATTAAATTCTTTTGATTTTATATAATTTGAATATTTATTTGAATCAAATTTTTCTATCTTACTTCTAATTTCTATACGTTCTGTATTTAATAAGAAATCACTTTTATAGTAAAATTTTTGAGCTAGATATGGAATGAATTTTTTATTATAAATATCTTTAACTTTGCAAATGTTATCAAATTTAGGTGTAATTATAAATAATATATTTTCTT
>OAWL01000125.1_pt1 | contig 17374 bp, 15 predicted proteins | sample 1501391 | NCBI WGS metagenome assembly OAWL01 (sample SAMEA2580211, study PRJEB22360) | human gut metagenome | biome: human gut; feature: human-associated habitat; material: faeces | place: Denmark | collected 2008/2010
TATAAAAGCTATATAATTATAAATTAATAATATTATAATATTTACTAATTATAATACTCACCATTTTCTAAAAATATATAACATTCAAAGAAAAAGATACAGAATATCATATAAAACTATATACTCTATATCTTATAATTACTTCTACCTTGAACTTTTTAATAAATCTTTATAAATTTTATTTATATTATTAAAATTATCCATGATATTATAGTTTTCCACAACATATCTTCTTGCATTTATACTCATCTCATTACGTAATTCATCGTTTTTTAAAATAAACTCTATTTTATCTGCCAAATCTTTATAGTCTCCCTTTTTAAAAACAAGACTTGTTTTCTCAGGCGCTGTTGCTTCCATCAGTCCACTAATATTTGATACTATAACAACAGTTCCACAAGATTGCGCTTCAACAGCTGCCACTCCAAAACTCTCAAATAAGGAAGGAAATATTGCTACATCGAAATTTCCAAACTCTTCAGCAACTTGGTTTTGATTTATATATCCTAAAAATTCTACATATTCATCAATTCCCAATTCTTTAGTTAAATTTCTTAAATAATTTTCCTTACTCCCTTTTCCTGCAATTTTTAACTGTATATTTATATTATTATTTCTATCTTTAATTATTTTAAATGCTCTAATTAAGATATCTATTCCATAAATATCTTCTAATGTTTTTATAGTACCTATTATAAATTCATTTTTATCTTTTTCTTTTTTTATTTTATTTGGAGAAAACTTATTAATATCTACACCAAATGGAGTAACTAAGATATTTTTATCTGTATATTTATTAGTCTCTTTCGCCATGGACTTACTAGTAGATAATATCATGTCAGCCTTTTTCAAATTATATTCTAGGACTCTCTTATGAATAACTGATTTATTTGGAAAATCATATACATCACTTCCCCAAACTGAAATAATATAAGGCTTATAATTTATTAGAGATCCAATAAGACCATAACTCGTTGCATAATGCGCATGTAAAATATCAGGTTTAATTTCTTTAACTATTTTTTTTATTTTTAAAATATTTTTTAAGTACTTTATTTTAGAAATCGAACTATTTCCAGTATCAACTTTCACTGCCATACTATATACTTTTACACCATCTATTTCTCCATCATTTAGAGATATAACAGATACCTCGTATCCCTTATCTCTAAAAAAACAACATAACTTTTTAGTATGAATACTATTAGCATCACCTAAATAACATATTTTCATAGTACACCTCTTAACTATATCATTCTAAAATATAATGACTTTAATATAAGTCTTAATATGTAAAAATATATTTTCAATTTTACTTAAAAGAAGATTGGTCAAAGTTTAATTTATAATTAAAAATAATTAATATTAACCTATCTATAGTTCTCTTAATTATAATACGTATGTAGATATATTGTCTAGATGCCTTATATTTGCTTCTTCTTTTTTAATATAGATAAAATCAAATCTACTATAATTTTTCTATACATAACAATCACTAATATAGTACTAAATACACTTAGAAATAATATAACATAATTAAACTTATATATACTAGAATATGCAGCTAAAATATATACTGAAATTGTACAGATCCAAAATCTCCTCATATAAAACTTAATTTTATAAAGCTTTCCTGCATAATAAGTTCTCGACAAGAAAAATATAACATATGCAAGTCCAGTAGATATAGCTGCTCCTTTGGCTCCAAGCTTAGGCACTAATAATAAATTCCCAACTACGTTAAATATTGCTGAGAAACTAGCTATATATATATGATATTTAGTTTTCTTTTTAAAATTTATCCCAAGAACTGTAGTCTCAGAAATTGTGTACATTATAGGCATTAGTACTAAGAACGGAAAAATAAATTGTGCTCCTTGATACTCTTCTCCTAATAATCCAATAACAATATCTTTAGTTGCTATTAAACCTATTGATATAAGTAACATTCCTGCAGATACTATTTGGTTTATATTTGAGAAAAATTCTGTATCTTCAGGATTATTATAATACTTTTCATAAGCTACAGGAGTCCAAAATGTTGTAAATGCACCTTGAAAATTATTTAATAATGCTATTATTGTCATTGCTCCAGTATATAAACCAATTTCTTCATAACTACTAAATATTCTTAGTGAAACCCTATCAACTGATTGAAATATCCAAGTTATAGCCATCGAAAATATAAATGGCATTCCATATGTAACTAAGTCTCTAGTTGTAGTTTTTATATTATTAATATGTCCAATACTTTTCCAATCTTTTCTCTCACTATATATAGCCCATACCATTTTCACAATATTAGATAATATAGTTGCTATTATTATAGTTAAGTAATTATCTTTAAATACAACAAAAAGCAATCCTACGAATATTATGTATGATGCTTTATTTATAACATTTAGTGAAGAATATAGCTTTCCTTTTTGTTTCATTCTAACATGAATCATTGCAAAATTGCCGATTATACTAAATATAGTATGTATTAATATTAGTACTATTAAGAAAAATGATGTATTATCAACAATAAAATATGACACTTGTTTATAAAATAATAATAATACTAGTGTTACTATTAAATTTAATCCTATAGTTATACTTAAACTTTTACCTAATAATCCTCCTCTAACCTCTTCATCCTCATCATAATAATATCTTATGTATGCTTGATCTATTCCCATCATTACAATGACTATCATAAGACTTGTAAAAGTAGTAAACATAGATGATTTACCTAACTCTTCTGGTGATATAATTCTAGTTATTATTGGTGATGAGATAAATCCTAAAAGTAATACAACTCCATTTCCAATTGCAAACTCTATAAATTTTTTAAATAATCCATTCATTAATATTCCCTCTACATTTCAAGTAATTTTCAAATATCATTTTATATATTATTTCATTAACAATCTATAAGACTATTATTAGTAGTAATATACTATTTAAATCTAATCTCAAATGAAAGCCATATATTAATATTAAGTCAATAACCGTCCTTAAATATTATATATATATTGATCATATATTTATTAATATAAAGTCCCTATTGTAACTTCTATAATATCATAATTATAGTATTTAAAACTAAATTATTTATTAAATTTACTTTTAAGGATAAATTTGAATAAATTTCATGATATTATAATATATATCAACATAGTTATTCAGGGGGATTTTTTATGAAAAATAAATTTTTAAAAATACTTTTATCAACAGCGATTGTACTTGGTAGTATAAATTTTAAAGTACAAGCCTTAGAATTAAATTACATAGACGGTATAGATAGATATGAAACTGCAAGTATGATAGCATCTCAGATGAATTATAGTAATGCTATTCTTGTTAATGGCCTTTCTATTGCAGATGGCCTATCAGCAAGTGGATTAAGTGGTACATTAAATGCTCCAATATTATTGACAAGGGATTCATCAATTCCTAACTCAACATTAGAAAAGCTGAAGCTTGCTAAGAACATATATATAGTTGGTGGTAACACTGTGATATCTCCTAATATTGAGAAGCAATTATACAATATGGGGAAATCAGTTAAAAGGCTATCTGGAAGCAACAGATATGACACTTCTATAGCAGTTGCTAATGAAATAGAAAGAATTAAAGGGGTTCAAGAAATCTACTATGTAAATGGCTTAAAAGGAGAAGCTGATGCTATGAGCATTGCTCCTGTCGCTTCTTTTAATCAAAATCCAGTTATTCTCACAAATGGACAATCTACTAATTATAAAAAAAGTGTAAAGTCATATTCTATAGGAGGAACAACTGTTTTGAATAGTAGTTTCGATAATTTTTCTGAAAGAATTTCAGGCTTAAATAGATTTGAAACAAATAAGAATGTTATAAATAAATTCTTTCCTAATAAAACTCATGTAAATTTGAGTAAATCAGATGTACTAATAGATGCATTAACAGCATCTGCATTAAAAGAGCCTGTTGTATTAATTTCTAATGATTCAGATAAAAGTATAATAGCTGGTTCAAAAAGCGCTACTATATTTGGTAATATTAATCAAATAGCTGTAAATAGAGCCAAAGCATATTTATATGGAGATGTAGTAGTGTTTTATTCTCAACATCAAGATGATGAAACTCTATTTGCTGGAAGTGCTATTGTAGATGCTATTGAATCCGTTGGAAAGGAAAATGTATATATAGTTTTAGTAACTGATGGTACTGGCTCTGAGGTTTTCAACTGGGATAGATATAAAAATATTTCAAATGAAACTAAAATATCTTTAAGAACAACTGAGTTTAAAGAAGCTGTTTTAAAACTTGGAATCAAAAATGAAAATATAGTTTTATTAAATCAACCTGAAAATAATATAGATAAAAATGTTATTGTAAATACCATAGATTATTTTGAAAATAACTTCAATAATGTTACGCATGTTACCCATAGCTACAAGTATGATACACATCCACAACATTTAGAAACCGGTAGAATAGTTAATAATTTATATGAAAATGGTCTTATTAAAGACTGTAGGTTTTTTACTCCATCTACTGAAATAAATAATATACCTAAAACCGCACTAATAGAAAGTGTTTCCGATAATGAAATCGAAAAAACTTCAGTTTTAAATGCCTCTAAAGAATATCAATTAGATAATAAAGATATGATTAGAGAAGGAATCGGATATAAATCAGTACCTGGCTTATTTAGAAGTTTAACATCAGATCCAAAGGTTTCATCTTATCTTCATTCTTCAGGAATATAATAAAAATAGGTTGTTGTAAATTTACAACAACCTATTTTTTATCTTATAACATCTATACCTAATCCTGTTAAAATATAATCAGCTATTACAACATTACTTCCTAAAACATAAACATTTTTTAAGTTAGGTCTTATCTCTGTTAATATGTTTCTAACTGTTCCTTCAACTTGTCTTATATTTGATAATAGTACAAAGTTACTATTCTTAGCAGCTAGTGCTGATGATGATAATGCATCTGGGAAAGCTAAACCTGAAGCAATAAATACAGTATCTAAGTTAATTTCTGATTTAAATCTTTGGAATATCTTTGCATTAGTCTCATATCTATTAGCCCCACCTAATCTTTCAGGTCCTTTTGTTTGTGCTACTACTCCATCTGTAATTACAGTAGTAGATCCAATTATATAAGTCTTATTAATATAATTTTCATTAATAAAAGCTTTAACTACATCTGGAATATAATCAGTTCTAGTTAATAAAATTGGACTTTGTTTTTTAGCTGCAACTGAAGAAATCGATAATCCATCTGCAAAGCTCATTCCATAAGCTAATGAAATTTCTCCATTATTAACTCCTACTTCTTTAGCAATTAGAACTGATGTTTCATATCTATCTCTTCCACCAATTCTTCTTACATTTATTCCAAGAGAAGAAATCTCGTTTTGAATACCACTTGAAATAGCAGTTTCTCCACCTATTATTATAACATTCTTAACTCCTTTATTAACTAAAGAAGCCTTTAAATCTGGCTGAGAAGCTAATGTTGTATTTCTTGATAATAATATTGGTGCATTATATTTTCCTGCCAGCGGTGCAGCTGTTAATGCATCTGGGTAGTCCATTCCGTTAGCTAATATAACAGTTTCTGATGTAGACCATCCCATATCAAAAAGCTTATATGAAGTCTCAAATCTAGTGTTTCCATATACTCTATTAGCTACTAATGCATCTAAAGATACATTAGCTTTTAAATATTCATATGTACCATTAGCTATAGCATCCATAATCTTATTTTGATAACTTTCTGACTTAAGAAGATTAGCTTCATCTGGATTACTTAAAAATCCACATTCTACCAATGAAGCTGGCATATACGTTTCTCTAACTACGTGTAAATCACCAAATTTTACACCTCTATTATATGCATTTGTATTCTTAATTAATTTATTTTGTAATGAGTTTGCAACAGCCTTATCCATTTCCTTGTTATAGTATGTTTCTATACCATAAGGTGCAGCTGTAGTGAATGAGTTTTGATGTATTGATACAAACACGTCTGGATTTGCTGCATTAGCTCCTCCACTTATATCTTGTAACGCAACAAATTTATCAGTATCTCTACTCATAATAACTTTTACACCTAAGTTTTGTAATCTGTCTCTAACTCCTAAAGCTAGCTTTAAATTTAAATCTTTTTCTACTATTCCATTTCCGCTTGAACCTGGATCTGAACCGCCATGCCCTGGATCTAAGTAAACTACATATTGAGCTTTTCTTACATTATTATATGCTGATATAGCTCTACTTGCTTGGTATAAAGGTGATACATATAATTGAATTATATTATATTTACCATCCTTTTCTCCAATTAGAAACGTTGTTCCAGTTGATACAGCTTCTACTTGATTTTCATCAGTAACCTTAGCAATTTCTGTATCTTTACTAAACCATTTTATAGAATCATCATCTGATAATTTATTTAAAGAGATACTTTCATTTTCCTTCAAAACAATTCCATCTTTAAATATAATATTTGTTTCTCCATATTCTTGAATAATTGTTTTTAATATCTCTTCAATTTTTTGTGAATTATCCATGATTTCTGCCTTTACCTTATAATTATAAGTAGGCATAATGAAATTAATAACAGCTATTCCCACAATAAATGCTATTATTCTCATTTTCATTTTTGTTAATCTCAAACTATCCCCCACCTTTCTTGTATTTCTAACAAATAAATTATATACTAATTAAATCTTTTATTCAATTGAACTTAAGAAACTTAATAATTTAATACAATTTCTTTATTTTTTGCAAATAAATTCATTATAAACCTTTTCTAATTGCCTTGTAACTATTTTTTTACTGTATTTATTTATACAATTATCTCTAATTTTTTCTTTATTATATTCATTGTAATTTAACTTTAAATCTAGCATAGCCTTTCCTAGTTCATCTATATCATCTATATCTACTAGAATACCATTTTCCTCTGTAACTATATCATTAGCACCTCCATTTCTAGTGCTTATAATAGGCTTTCCATTTGCCATTGCTTCAATTAGAACAACTCCGAAAGTTTCAAATCTACTTGGCAATACAAAAATGTCACAGTTGCTCATTATTTTATATACCTCATCTCTACGTAATGCACCCTTAAATTCCACTTGACCTGAAATCCCTAATTGCTCTGATAGATTTTCCAAATTCTCTCTTTCTGGTCCATCACCTGCAATAATAAGCTTTACTTCTTTTCCTATAAAATAAGTACTAAAAGCTTTTAATAGTACATCTATCCCTTTATTTTTTTTTAAATAACATAACGATAAAAAGGTGAATTGCCATTTCTCACCTAAATTGTTTTTTTTATTTTTTATAGGTAGAACTTTATCACAATCAACCATATTAGGTATTACTTCAATATTACTTTTGTACTTTGAAATAATTTCTCTAAGTGAATTACTTACTGATATCACTTTATTAGCATTTTTAAAGGAATACCTAAGAATTAACTTTTCCATTGTTTTAACTTTATATCTTGAATAATAAGAACTATGTTCTGTTATTATTAAAGGTATATTTAATTTTCTACTTATAGCTACTGCACCTATGCCTCCCCATATGCATGAATGTAAATGAACTATATCTATATTTTCTCTATTATCTAAGTTCTTAATAATTTTAATTAATCCCCTTCTAAAGGCTATAGCAGTACCTAGGTTCCCTGTTTTAGGAATTTTCCCTTGTATTATTCTATAAGTTTTTATTCCACTATCATCTTTAACATCTACTTTTTCACTAAATAATTCTCTAGATGCCAGCCTTACCTCTACAAAAGCAACTATAACATTATGACCTGCTTCTTTTAAAGCCATTGCCTGCTCTCTAAAAAAGCTTCCATTAGTTGGATTACTCTCAGTAGAATACCAAGATGGTATAATCAAAATATTCACTTCTTTTCCTCCCTTCAAGTTATTCTAAATATATATTTTTATAATCATTAGATATAATATCCCAAGAAAACCTCTGACTATTATTTTTTGCATTATTACTAATAAAATTATAATTTTCTATTATATCTATAACTGCCCCTACACCTTCATTTACACTATCATATATAATTGGATATCCAACTTCTCCATCTTCAAAATATTTATCGAACCCTTGCCCTTTTGTATATACAATAGGTAGCCCTCTACTCATAGCCTCTGGATATACTAACCCAAAGGTTTCATATTTAGATGGCATTATAAATATATCACTATCGTCATAATATTCCTTAAGATTCTCCTTGCTAGCTTTATCATAAAACTTCACATATTCTAAACTTTTATATTTATCTATTAAATTTTTCTTTTCATCTCCATCTCCAACAATTTTTATAAAACTCTTTATCCCTCTATTTCGAAGTTCCTTACATATTTCTATAGATGTCTCTATATTCTTATTTCTATCAACTCTTCCTACTTGAATTAATCTAATTTCATTTCTATCTTTTAAATTCTTAACCTCTTCTGATATATTATTTATCCAATAATCGTCAATCCCATTTGGTTCAACTAAACATTTATTATTTATGTAATCAAAGTCCTTTTCTTTAATATAATTATGTAATACAAAATCTTTATAACTTGGAGAAATAAAAATTACTTTCTTCGCATTCTTCATAATTTCAACACCTATTTTTCTTAGATGTCTTGCTATTTTAAAATATCCATTTACATCTGTATTTCTTACAGCTACTACATAGTCAATACCAAATTCTTTTTTAGCTCTATATGCTAAATACCCATTTTCAAAAAGTGAGTGGGCATGTAGAATACTATAACTATCAATCTTTAGTTTATCCTTCATATCTTTATATATCTCATTATTTTTATTATAAAATTGATATTGACTTATTATATTGGCTATTTTTTCATATAAGTTATCTCCATTCTTATATACATCAGAATAAAACTCATTATATTTTTTGTCATTTGGTATATTCTTTTTTTTACATGGGATATATACATCACTTTTTATACTTTTTAAATTTAAATTAGAAAATAAATTTTTATATAAATCATTTATTGCATAATAGGAACATATTTGTAATACCTTCATTTTACTTCTCCCTGACTATAATTTAATAACATTTAATTATAAAGATATTATAAAGGAAATAATACAGTTTATAAATAGATTAAGAAGTTATTACAAATTTTACTACATAATTGAAAGTATCACTATTTATATGATAAAATATTATATTGAAAGGGAGTGTAGAAATGTCACAACTTGAGAAAAATAAATCTAAAAAAAGAAAGAAAAAGAAGAAAAAATCATTAGGATTTAAAATCTTCATAGGCTTTTTATGTGTACTTCTTGCAATTGCCGTAGTTGGTGGCGGATATGTAATAGGTCTACTAAATAAAATGGACAATATTAAATTGAATAAAGATAACTTAGGAATAGTAGAAGATGAATTTAAAGAATATGAAAATGTAAATAAAATTAAAAATATAGCTCTTTTCGGAATTGATGCAACAGATGGTGAAACTGGCCGATCAGATTCAATCATGATAGCTACATTAGATCCTGTGCATAATAAATTGAAAATTACATCTGTTATGAGAGATTCTTATGTATATATTGATGGACATGGCCAAGATAAAATAAATCATGCTTATGCATTTGGTGGCCCTGAATTAGCAATTAAGACATTAAACGAAAACTTCGGTTTAAATATAGAAGACTTTGTATCAGTTAACTTTTCATCATTACCAACAATTATAAACATTTTAGGAGGCATTGATCTTGAAATAACTGAAGAAGAACTTCAATATATAAATTCTTATGTTGATGATATTAATGCAAAAGATGGAACTTATTCTCCGCATATATCATACGCAGGAGTTCAGCATGTAGATGGAATTCAAGCTCTTGCTTATTCTAGAATAAGATATACTAGCGGTGGTGATTATGAAAGAACACAAAGACACAGAACTGTCCTTGATGCTTTGTTTAATAAATTAACAAGCACATCAGTTGCATCATATAATTCATTATTAAATGAAGTTTTACCATACGTTCAAACAAATTTAAGCGCTGCTGATATCCTTTCACTTGGAACAAAAGTACTTGGAATAGGAAACAATCTAGAACAAGATAGATTCCCTAGAGATGGATATGGTGAGGGTTCTACCATAAACGGTGTTTATTATTTGACATTTGATATAGAAACAGCTAAACAACAAATGAGAGATTATATATTTAATGATATAAAATAATTCATCTTAAATACCATAAAAATTAGATAGTATCAAAATATGTTTTGATACTATCTAAAAAATTTCCTTGCTAATTTTTATAGTTACTCTCTAAATCACTTTTTAAATACTCTTTTACTAAATTAACTATTCTTTCACTAGAATCTCCTACCCCATAAGGATTAATTGCATCTGCCATTTTATTATATAAAGATTTATTATTGACTAATTCATTTGTTACTTTATATATATTCTCCTTATTAATTCCAACTACTTTAACTGTTCCAGCTTCAACCGCTTCTGGCCTTTCTGTTTCAGTCCTTAAAACTACTACTGGCTTTCCTAATGCAGGTGCTTCCTCTTGTACTCCACCTGAGTCAGTCATTATCAAATAACATTTTGCCATTAGATTAGTAAATTCTACATATCCTAATTGTTCAACAAGATGAATCCTATCAGAAACCCCATCAAATATATTATTGGCTAGTTCTCTAATTAATGGATTTTTATGCATAGGAAAAACTACTTCAATATCTTGATTTGAGTCTATTAATTCTTTTACAGCAAGGAAAATATTTTTCATTGGATCTCCCCAATTTTCTCTCCTATGTGTTGTTAATAATATAACCTTTTTATTTACAAAATCAACCTTATTAAGTATATTGTTTTCAAATACATACTCTTCATTCTTCACACTAAGTAAAGCATCTATTACGGTATTACCTGTTACATAAATATTTTCTGTTATTCCTTCTCTAATTAAATTTAATCTATTATTAATCGTTGGTGCAAAATGTATATTAGCTATTGCCCCTGTTAGTTTTCTATTTGCCTCTTCTGGGAATGGAGAATATAAATCATTGCTTCTTAATCCTGCTTCAACATGTCCAATAGGGATTTTATTATAAAAAGCTGCTAAAGCTGAATTAAACGTTGTAGAAGTGTCACCATGAACTAACACAATATCAGGTTTACATTTTTTAATTACATTATCTACTCCACTTAGAACTTTGTTTGAAATATCAATTATAGTTTGTCCATGTTGCATTATGTTTAAATCATATTGTGCTCTAACTTCAAATATATCTAAAACTTCATCCAACATTTCTCTATGCTGCCCTGTTACACATACTATTGATTCAATCTCAGGATCGTTCTCTAACGCCTTAACTAACGGACACATTTTTATAGCCTCTGGCCTTGTTCCAAAAACAGACATAACTTTAATTTCCATTATAATTCCTCCATTAACTTTTGAATACTAAATTAACTTTAAATTAACTACTTGCCAGTTTAATTAATTTATCCAATTTCGCTATTATATCTTTCCAATAAAAATTATTATATGCATAACTTCTTATATTCTCATAAATATTTTCATTAAACTCTATATTGTTACATGCATAGATTAATTTTTTACATAAATCTTCTATATTTTCTAATTCAAATATTAATCCTATATTATCATTCTTTACTATAGTAGTGGCTGCCTCATGATCTGAGGTAATTATATAACATCCCTCCATTAAAGCCTCTACCAATACTAACCCAAAACTTTCATATCTTGAAGGCAAACAAAATATTTTACTATCTCTATAAAATTTTCTTATTTCGTCAAAATCCTCTACATTCCCAATAAACTCTATTTTACTTAATATATCAGCATTCCTTTTTTTATACTCTTCTATGTAACCTTTAAAGCCCTCATCTATTTCACCAACAATAACAAGATTCCACTGTTCGTTTAAATTTTTATAACTTCTAGCAAATGCCTCTAATAATATTTCAGTAGCCTTTTGATAAGTACCTATTCGCCCTACTGTTAGTATTGTATTATTTTTATCTTTAATATTTTTTACCATTTCATTATTATCATAAAATCCATTTGGTAAAAACTCAACCTCAATCCCCCAACTATCCTCTATATACTTTTTAATAGTATAATTTTCTACAGTAATTAAATCGACTTTTCTTAAAATATAATTCTTAATTTTTTGTTTAAATGTTTTTTTATTATAATCATATAACTTTATATTTTTATCAGCATCTAACTTTAAAAACACTTTACCTTTTCTATTTAAAAACTTATAAATATATACCCACTTAAAATTTCTTTCTGAAGTGATATGATATAAATTTAGAACATCTATACTTCTTGAATTTTTTAATAAATACTTTAAAAAATCTATAACCACTCCATATTTTCGTTCTATAAACTCAATTTTCAACTCATCTCTATTATATTCATAAATCTTTTCATTTTTATATGTTACAATCTTAACATCATAATTATTATACTTTTTTAATAATATTGGTATTAAACCCACATCTTTTTTCAAATGAAAACTTCTTAATTCCGGAAAAAATGTTACAAATCTCATCCCTATCTCCTTTAGTTCAAAATCACTAGTACTATAAAATATTGGATTACTTCATTACTATAAGCATATAATTCCAGTGTCACAATATATTTATAGCTTTTAGAAAATATATTCTATCAAATAAACACTAAATTGTTATAACAAAATCTTTATATACTATATACTCAAATTAGTACGTTTACTAAAAAATATATTAATAAAAATGCCAAGGAAAACCCAAAGCATTTTTACTTAAACTTATTTAATAGAATACATTTCATCATAGTAATTCCTATATTCTCCAGATGTAACATTATACATCCATTCTTTATTATCTAAATACCATTTAATTGTCTTAACTATTCCAACTTCAAAAGTAGTTTCTGGATACCATCCAAGTTCTTCCTTTATCTTAGTTGGATCTATTCCATATCTTCTATCATGGCCTTTTCTATCTTCGACGAATTTCTTTAAGTTTTCAGTTACTTTACTATCTACATTTTCATTGATGTATTTTATAACTGTATTAACTATTTGAATGTTAGTTCTTTCATTATGTCCACCAACATTATAAACTTCTCCAAGTCTTCCATTGTTTATAACCATATCTATTGCTTTAGCATGATCTTCAACATATAACCAATCTCTTATATTTAATCCATCACCATAAATCGGTAAGTCTTTTAATTGTAGACAGTTATTTATTAATAATGGTATTAACTTTTCTGGGAATTGGAATGGTCCATAATTATTAGAACATCTTGTTATGTTAACTGGCATCTTATATGTATCTCCATATGCCTTAACCATCATATCAGACCCAGCCTTACTTGCTGAATATGGACTATGAGGATCTAATGGAGTTGTTTCCATGAAGTATCCTGTTTCACCAAGAGAACCATAAACTTCATCTGTTGAAACATGTAAGAACTTAACCCCTTCTTTCCATCCATTTTCAGTTTCCCAAGCATTTTTTGCACAGTTTAATAAATTAACTGTTCCTAGTACATTAGTTTTAGCAAAAACTTCTGGTTCTCTTATACTTCTATCAACATGAGATTCTGCTGCAAAGTGAGCTACATAATCTATTTCATATTTTTCAAATAATGATGATACTAATTCTGCATCACAAATATCTCCTTGAACAAATATATGTCTTGAATCATCTTCTATACTCTTTAGGTTTTCTAAATTTCCTGCATAAGTTAATTTATCTAAATTTATTATTCTTATATCTTCATATTTTTTAAGCATATATAATACAAAGTTTGAGCCTATAAACCCAGCTCCTCCAGTAACTAAATAAGTTTTCATTTACAATACTCCTTTATAATTAAATTCAATTCTATAAGTTTTTAATAAAAGTTTTTAATGCATCCTTCCAATCTCTCATTTCATCGCCAATTGTACATCTAAGCATCATATTATCTAATGAAGAATATTCAGGTCTTTTTGCTGAATTAGGATACATATTCTTATATTCCTCTGAAGTACATGGATTTACCTTGCAATTTTTATTTGAAAATTTCATTATTTCTACTGCAAAGTCATACCAACTACATTCGCCTTTTCCTGTACAGTGATATATTCCATATTCTTCAGTTTCAATTAATTTAAGAATATGATATGCTAAGTCATTGGCATTTGTTGGGTTTCCAAGTTGATCATTTACAACACTTATAGAATCCTTTTGTTCCCCTAAATTCATCATTGTATAAACAAAGTTTTTTCCAATATATCCATAAAGCCATGCTGTTCTAACTATATAATACTTTGATGAGAATTCTCTAACGTATTCTTCGCCTTTTAGTTTTGTTTTTCCATATACACTATATGGTGCTGTCAAATCATATTCAGTTAAAGATATTTCCCCTACTCCACTAAATACATAATCAGTTGAAACTTGAACTAATTTTGCTCCGATAGCTTCTGAAACAATAGCTAGATTCCTTGCTCCAATAGCATTTATTTTGAAAGCTAAATCTTTATTAATTTCGCAACCATCTACATTGGTTGCTGCAGCACAGTTTATAACTACATCTGGCTTTATTTTATTTAAAACTCTTTTTACATCTTCTAATTTAGTTATATCTAATTCTTCTACATCTAAAGCAAATACTTCAGAGCTCTTAATATTATCACTAACTTTTCCTATTTCTGCTTCACCAGTTTTAATTATCTTTTGAAGTTCATTTCCTAATTGGCCTTTAGAGCCTGTTATTAATATTTTCATAGTCTCACTCCTATTTATTGGAATCTTATACTTTGCTCCTACTTATACTCAAAAGGTAAGTCTAATTCTTTTAAAGTCTTTTGCTTTTTATCTTTTTCTGATAAAAGTATTTCTTCAATTCCTTCTAATGGCCATTCTATTCCTACATCTGGATCATTCCATAGAAGTCCACTATCATATTCAGGCGCATAAAAATCTGTGCATTTATAATTAAATGTAGCTACATCTGATAAAACTAAGAATCCATGTGCAAAACCTTCTGGTACATAGAATTGTTTTTTATTCTCAGATGTTAATAAAATCCCTTCCCACATACCAAAAGTAGGTGAGCCTTTTCTTAAATCCACAGCTACATCGTAAACTGTGCCTTCTGTTACTCTTACAAGCTTCCCTTGAGTATGCTTAGTTTGAAAATGCATTCCTCTTAGTACACCCTTTTTAGACCTTGATTCATTATCTTGAACAAATTCCATAGTAAGACCAGCTTCTTCAAAAGTTTTTTTATTGTAGCTCTCCATAAAATAACCTCTGTTATCTCCAAAAACCTTAGGTTCAATTATGTATAAATCTTTAATTCTAGTTTTTATAAAGTTAAAATTGCTCATTAACTCATCTCCTAAATTATCTTTTTTTAGACTCTAACTCTTCAACTACATCAACTAAATATTGACCATATCCAGTTTTCATTAAAGGTTTAGCGAGTTCCATAACTTCTTCAGCACTTATCCAACCTTTTCTATAAGATATTTCTTCTAAACAAGCTATATAAGTTCCTTGAGTATTTTGTACTGCTTCAACAAAATTTGATGCTTGCAACATAGAAGCATGAGTTCCTGTATCTAGCCAAGCCATCCCTCTACCAAGCAAATTAACTTTTAGTATTCCTTCTTCCATATATACTCTATTTAAATCTGTTATTTCAAGTTCTCCTCTTTCTGATGGAGTAAGTTCCTTTGCCTTTTTTACAACAGAGTTATCATAGAAATAAAGTCCTGGAACAGCATATTTAGATTTTGGTTTCTCTGGTTTTTCTTCTAATGAAATAACTTTATTATTTTCATCAAATTCAACAACTCCAAATGCCCTTGGATCTTGAACATAATATCCAAAAACCATAGCTCCTTTTTCTAAACTACCTGCTTCTTTTAAATGATTTGAAAAACTTTGACCATAAAATATATTATCTCCAAGTATCATAGCTACATTATCAGTCCCAATAAATTCTTCTCCAATTATAAAAGCTTCAGCAAGTCCATTAGGTTGTTCTTGAATAGCATATTCTATTTTCAAACCTAACTCTGATCCATCCTTAAATAACTCTTTAAAATTAACTATATCTCTTGGCGTTGATATAATTAATATCTCCCTAATACCTGCAAGCATAAGCACAGACATTGGATAGTAAATCATCGGTTTATCATAAATTGGAACCATTTGCTTTGACATCGCTTTTGTTACTGGATATAGTCTTGTTCCTGAGCCCCCAGCTAATATTATACCTTTCATTTATACTGCTCCCCCTTTTAATAACTTTCTCTTTATTCTTCTTAATCTATTAATTAACTTTCTAAATAAATCCATTTTATTTTGAAAAGGAGATTCTACACATTCTGGTCTTTCTAAATAAAAAACTTCTGGATATTTATAGTCATCACTAAATTTATAATCATACTCCGCAAATAGTTTTTTACGTCGATAATGGATCTCTATATCTCCTGTTATTTTTGATGATCTTTTTAATAATGAAGTATGTAAATATTTATTTTCCATAATTCCGATACTCCAGTTACTTTCTTGCACTGGAATATTTAAAAAGTCATAATAACCTTCAACTCCATATTCACCTGCACACTTTATCCCTTTTATATCCATTGAATACACTCTAATAGTTATACTGCCACATATTCCTTTTATATTGTAAGTTTCTCTATTAAAATCTCTATAATGATATATATCTCCAGCAACATTTATAAATTTTGTCGCTATTAATTCATACTTTTCATTTTGTGTCAATTCTACTAATTCGCTCATTGAGTCTTTAAACCATATTTCATCGCCATCTACAACCATAAAATATTTTGTTTCAGTCATATCAATCTGTTCTTGTCTTAATTTATAAAAACTTTCTTTTGAAACTTTTCCTTTCTCCTCAAAATAAATTTTATTTTTATAAATCTCATTTTCAAGAAAGTTTTTAATTATTTCTATAGTATTATCATCAGATCCAGTATCAAATATAATAATTTTATCAACATAATTTATTATAGACATAATACTAAACCAAATCCATTTATCTTCATTCCTAACAATCATATGTGCAGTGATTTTACTTTCCATAACTTCTCCTCTCTAATGTTAATAAATCTATTAGCCCCTTATCCAATATTGACTCAATAAATCATATTTCTTAACTATTCTAAATATTAATCCTCCACCAAGAAGAAATCTACTCTCTCTTATAACAGATTCATTAACTCCTATTACATATTTCTCTATTTTCACGGCGATCAAAATCGTTAATTTTATTCAATTAAAAAACATTTTCCAATCAGTATATTTTTCTTATTTTTTATT
>OAWL01000133.1_pt1 | contig 16394 bp, 19 predicted proteins | sample 1501391 | NCBI WGS metagenome assembly OAWL01 (sample SAMEA2580211, study PRJEB22360) | human gut metagenome | biome: human gut; feature: human-associated habitat; material: faeces | place: Denmark | collected 2008/2010
TTTTACATATATAGAATATTATTATATTAACCAAAAAATTTATAATATGATAAAATTAAAATTATTAATTTATTAAGGAGATTTATTATGATTCATCATGATTTAATTATAGTTGGTGGTGGTGCTTCTGGCTTATCAGCAGCTATTACTGCTAAAGATTTTGGATTGGATGTTGCCATAGTCGAAGGTACTGATAGGATAGGAAAAAAAATATTAACTACAGGAAATGGTCGTTGTAACATCTCTAATAGAACAATTTCATTTCCTTTCCTTTCCTACCATAGCGAAAATCCTGGCTTTTTTACAAATGTTTTATCAAGTTTTAGTGTAGATGACACTGAAAATTTCTTTTTATCATTAGGACTTCCAATTGTAGAATTAAAAAATGGTAAAATGTATCCTAAATCACTTCAAGCATCTTCAGTTGTAGATATATTAAAATTAGCTTTAGAAGATCGAAGTATTCCTTTATACACAGATTGTAAAGTAAAAGATATCCACAAGAAAAATGTTTTTAAGTTATCCACAAGTAACGAAGAAAATAAGTTATTCACATGTAACAAATTAATTTTAGCTTGTGGAGGAAAATCAGCAGTGAAAACAGGATCTGATGGTTCTGCTTATAACTTAGCAAAATCATTTGGGCATTCAATAATTGAAACCATTCCTGGAATAGTTCAATTAAAGTTGAGTTACCCTTATTTAAAATCCATAACAGGAGTAAAATTTGATGGGTATGCAACATTATTAGTTGATGGTGAACCCATAAGAAAAGAATTTGGAGAAATTCTCTTTACTGATTACGGAATATCAGGCCCTCCAATTCTTCAAATTTCAGGTCATGCATCTAAAGCTTTATTAAAGAAAAAAAACATTGAAATTATTGTAGATATGATGCCTAATCAATCATTATCTGAAATAGAAGATTTTATGGAAAGTCATTTTGCAATGTTTTCTCATAGACCTGTTATAAATTCTTTAATTGGAATAGTAAATAAAAAATTAATTCCAACGTTATTAAAGGAAGCTAAGATAGAAAATTTACATAAGCCTTGCTATGACTTACAGTGGGATGAGAAAAAAAGACTTATTAACTTATTAAAGAATTGGAAATTTAAATGTATTGATACTAATGGATTCAATCAAGCACAAGTTACTATTGGAGGAATAAACACTAAAGAGGTTGATCCAAAAACACTTGAATCTAAGCTAGTTAAAAATTTATATTTTTGTGGAGAAATACTAGATGTAGATGGCGACTGTGGTGGCTTTAATCTCCATTGGGCTTGGAGTTCAGGAAATTTTGTTTCAAAAAATATAGCTAATTCTTAATATAAAAAAAGGAGTAATAAACAATCAGCTTATTACTCCTTTTATAATCTAGCACTTATTCCAACGACCAATTAATCTCGTTAATTCTTTTCCATCAACAGTTTCTATTTTGTGAATAGTAACTATTTCATCTCCCTCTTCTACTCTAACATCTGTAAATACCTTAACTTCTTCGCCATATTTACATTCCTTCTCAAATGTTACCTTAACTTCACTTAATACATAATTATTTACAATATCTTCTGGTAATGTCTCAACAGCCCAATCAATGTATTTAGTATTATTTACATGCTTATTAAAATCTATATCTGTATATCTTATCTTGAAGTTTCTTTGATACTTATATTCATCAATCTTTTCTAATCTAGGAAGCTTAAATTCCTCTTTCATATCGCCATCCACACCATAAACATTATATTGTTCCTGTGGTATTCTCATCATTCTTCTTTTTTCTAAGTTAACTAATAAAAATATAGCATTAGCAGATACAACTATATTTCCACTACTATCTTTAATTTCATAATTCCTCAAAGCATAAAATTTCTTAAACCCTACTGCTTCAGTTTTCACTGATAATTTTTCTCCATACATTGGATGTCTAAATACTTTTACATGATAGTTATAAAATACCCATGTCATATTATTTTCTAGTAAACTTTCCATACCTGAACCAAGCTCTTCTGATTGCTTTGTACCTATATCAGATAAAATATTTATTATAGTTGACATTGTACATCTTAAATTGCTATCTACATCATAATAATGCAATTCATATTCCTTACTATAACTTTTCCCCATAATATCCTCCTAATCCAAACATCAAAACCTTGTATCTCTACAGAGTTGATGTACTATTATAATTATAGCACTTTTTATATAATTTTGAAAAAACTATACTTAAAGATTCTTATAACTTCATTTTAATAGAATCTATTATAATTCAATTCATTGATTAATCTCTCTATATCTATTCCCTTTTTTATGCACATATCTTCTATTCTAATTCTACTATTACTACTAAAAATTCCACATCCTATCCCAAAGCTTAATAATATTTGTTCAACTTGAGGATTTTCTTGTATAGCCTCTAATACGGTCATATCTTTATTTATCATATACTCACCTCTACTATGTTTTCTTTTTATAGTATTAGTTTTATTTATATTATTATGTATAAGGTCATTTATACATATAAAATAAAAGGCCTATTTAACTAAATATAATCTAGTTAAATAAACCTTTCTCAATTTACATTATAGGATCTATAAAATTTTCTACAATATTACTTCTATCTAATGATAGTATATTTAAATAAGATATTGTATATGCTTGAATTGAATATTGTCCTATTATAGCTATTACTATCCCAACTAAAGGTATTACTTGAATGATAGCTAAAACTAATCCAATACCTATTGTTATTCCAGATATAGCTGCCAATTTCCCTATAGTTGACCAGAAATATCCCTTTTTAAATAGCATAAATGTTTCCCCTATTGTTTCAGTAATAGTTAAATCCCTTACTATTAGCATTGAAGTAAATAAAGATGTTAATGGTGTCACAATAACAATTATTGCAATTATTAAAGGAATTAATATTATTAATCCAATTCCAACAGTTAATAAAGCTAATAGCATTGTTAATAAGGCTATTACTACCACAAATGCAAAAGTCATTAACCAAACTAATATATTTAATCCTAAAATACTCCATTTTCTTTTCCAAACATATTTATTGGCAGATCTCCAACTTACTTCATTTCCTTTATTAGCATCATCTAGTATTTTAGTTATAATTCCATTTGCATATAACATCAATACTGATGATATTAATGCTATTAAAATTATAAGAAATATTGTTCCTATTCCTATGAACGGTATTGCTTCATCAAAATAAGAATATGAATACGAGTATGAGTATGAAATATTTATTAAGCTTGAAAAAACTATCCCTATGATTACTCCAAATAAAACTACAATTGTAGGAACGATAAATATTCCAATAACCTTTAAAATTTCTAACACATTATTTTTACATAAATTAAATGCTCTCGATAACATTTCTGAAACTGATAAATGAATTTTCCTCTCTTCCATAAATTCACCTCCTATATTTAAATCATATTAACATATATATTAATTTTACCACAATTTATTTACAATATTTATTAAATATATTCTTTTTTATACAATATCATAAATAATTAAGGAGAGTATTATAAAAGTTAATACTCTCCTATATATTTTATAATTCTTTTGTTACTCTTATTGTTTGATCTCTTCTTGGACCTACACCAACTATTGATATCTTTGTACCTGTAAGTTCTTCAATTCTTGTTAGATACTTTTTAGCATTTTCAGGCAATTCATCATAACTTCTAGCCTTTGCTACTTCTTCACTCCAACCATCGAACTCTTCATATATAGGTTCGCACTTTGCTAAATCATCTAAACTTGCAGGGAAGTAATCTATAACTTTATCATTAAACTTATATCCTACACAAATTTTAAGTTTTTCTAATCCAGCTAAAGTATCTATCTTAGTCACACATAATGATGTTAATCCTGATACTCTTACTGTTGTCTTTAATATGACAGCATCTAACCATCCACACCTTCTAGATCTTCCTGTAGTTACTCCATATTCATGCCCCTTTTCTCTTATCCATCCACCGATTTCATTATCTAATTCAGTTGGAAACGGCCCCTTGCCAACTCTTGTTGTATATGCCTTTGCAATTCCTACTGCATTAGTAACCATGGTTGGTCCAATTCCAGAGCCACTAGCTACACCGCAAGCTGTAGTGTTTGATGATGTAACATATGGATATGTTCCATAATCTATATCTAAAAGCATTCCCTGAGCGCCTTCAAATAAAACTGTTTTATCTTGTTTTATTTCATCATATAACCTTACTGAAGTATCTTGTACATATGGTTTTAATCTTTCTGCAAGTTCTAGATATTCTGAAAGTATCTCATTATAATTTAATTCTTCTCCTCCTAAGACATTTACTATATATTTATTTTTAGAATCTATATTTTCCTTTAATTTTTCTTTAAATATATTTTCCTTTATAAGATCACATACTCTTATTCCAGATCTTTCAAACTTATCTGTATAACAAGGTCCTATTCCTTTTCCTGTTGTACCTATGTCATTTTTCCCTCTAGCTTTTTCCTTTAGTTTATCTAAAATCTTATGATATGGCATTATAACATGCGCTCTATCACTTACTATAAGTTTTTCTGGTGTAACTTTAACACCCTCACCTTCTAGGTAATCTATCTCTGTAAATAAAGCCTTAGGATCTACAACAACACCATTTCCTATAATATTTAATTTATTATCATATAATATTCCTGATGGGATTAAATGAAGTTTATATTGCTTATCTCCAACTTCAACTGTATGACCCGCATTATTTCCTCCTTGGAATCTAACTATTACCTCTGCTTCTTCTGCAAGGTAATCCGTCATCTTTCCTTTTCCTTCATCTCCCCATTGAGCTCCTAGAACAACAAATGCTGACATTTACATTGCCTCCTTGTTAAAGGACCTATGAGTCCTTCATTAATAAAATTAATTAATATTAATCTCCACATAACATATTATCAAAGCATAAATGAACTTTCAACTAATTTGCGAATATTTTTTTGCATTAATTTAATATAATTCGTATAATGAAGATAGTAATTACTTATATTTTTGATTAAAATAAATAATTTATTCTATAAAAAGGAGTATTAATATGAATATTTATGAGAAATCCCTAAAATATCATGAAAACTTGAGAGGTAAAATTGAAATAACATCAAGATGTAAAATATCTAATGAAAATGATTTAAGTTTAGCATATACTCCTGGAGTAGCTGAACCATGTAGAAAAATACATAAAGATCCTAATGATGCCTATATCTATACAAGAAAATGGAATACTGTTGCAGTAATATCTGATGGAACAGCTGTGCTTGGATTAGGTGACATTGGTCCTTTAGCATCTCTTCCTGTCATGGAGGGTAAATCTATATTGTTTAAAGAATTTGGAAATGTAGATGCCTTTCCATTAGTTTTAGATACTAAAGATGTTGATGAAATAGTTGAAACAATTATAAGGATATCTAAAGGCCTAGGAGGAATAAATTTAGAAGATATATCTGCTCCTAGATGTTTTGAAATAGAAAAAAGACTTAAAGAAAAATTAGATATACCTGTTTTTCATGATGATCAACATGGTACAGCTATAGTTGTATTAGCAGGCTTAATAAATTCATTAAAATTAGTTAATAAAGATATTAAAAATATAAAAATTGTTATAAATGGTGCTGGCTCTGCTGGAACTGCTATATGCAAGTTATTGGTTTCCTTTGGCGCAAAAAATATAATAGTATGCGATAAGTCAGGAATAATTAGCTCTTATAATCCAAATTTAAATGATTCAATGAAAGAATTAGCCCTAATTACTAACAAAGATAACATAAGTGGCAATTTAAAAGATGCCTTAATTGGTGCTGATGTATTTATAGGGGTTTCTGCTCCTAACTTAATCACACAAGAAATGGCTAATAGCATGAATTCAGACTCAATAATTTTCGCTATGGCAAATCCTATTCCAGAAATATTCCCAGATGATGCAAAGGAAGCTGGGGTAAAAATAATAGGTACAGGAAGATCAGACTTTCCAAATCAAGTTAATAATGTATTAGCCTTTCCTGGGATTTTTAGAGGTGCTTTGGATGTAAGAGCCTCCGATATTAATGAGGAAATGAAAATTTCAGCTGCATATGCTATTGCTAATTCTGTAGATAAGAATGATCTGAATTTTGATTTTATATTACCTAAGGCATTTGATTTAAATGTTCAAAAAGCAGTTGCTGAAGCAGTTAGAAAAGCTGCAATTAAAAGTGGGATTGCTAGAATATAATATTTTATTATTTACTATATAAATTTAGTATTTTTATAATTAAAAATAACAAGAGGAGATTTAATAAATCTCCTCTTGTTATTGAATATTTTTAGATTTTTCGGCGCACTTTTCCATTGCCTTTATTACTGCATTTCTAAACCCATTACTTTCTAACTCTGTTACAGCTTCTATAGTTGTTCCTCCTGGAGAACAAACCATATCCTTTAATTCAGCTGGATGCTTACCTGTATCTAAAGCCAATTTTGCCGATCCCAATATACTTTGCTCCGCCATTTTATATGCCTTATTTCTTGGTATTCCAAGTTTTACAGCAGCATCTGCCATAGCTTCTATAAACATAAATACATAAGCTGGAGATGATCCACATAATGCAATAAATCCATCAAAATACTTTTCTTCTAATATTTCATATTTACCAAAATTTTTAAAAATATTGCATATAAGTCTTAATTCTTCTTTATTTACATTTAAATTAGGACAAATAGCTGACATTCCCTCACCAACTAAAGCTGGTGTATTTGGCATAGTTTTTACTATTTTATAATCTTTATCTAACCATTCTTCTAAGTCAGATAGATTTATTCCTGCAGCTATAGATACTATTATAATATCCTTTTTTAAATTTCCTTTTATTTCGTTAATAACCTTTTTATACATATTAGGCTTTATAGCCAAAAATAATATATCAGAAAACTTTGCTACCTCTATATTATCTAATGTACATTTTACCTTAAACTCATCTATTATATTACTCTTTGATTCTTCACTTCTTGTTGATACCATAATATTATCAATATTTATATAATTTGAACTTATAAGTCCATTAAGCATTGCTTTTCCCATATTTCCACAACCTATAAATCCTATCTTTTTATTCATTACTTTCACCTTCTCTTTAATTCATTGTAAATAAATTTCTTAATTAATTATTATTTATAAGTTTCACCATTATACTCATAGGATAGCTTTATATTTTAAACATAAACTAGCTATAAAGGAGGGATAGTTATGACAAATAATTTATTGCTCACAGATAGAGAAAATAAAATAAATAATTTATTAGAGTTTAATCCTTCAAAAGAAAATATAAAACCTATACGACATTTATATTTTACTTAGAGGTTTAACTAAGGAAGAAATTTTAATAAAGTATATAAACAACTTTCTTATTTTAAATCTCTCCTTAAAAAATAAATACAATAATAAAGTAAATTTTAAAAGATCATTTTATTTAAAAAATGTAGATATAAACAATACTGAAAATATTGCCTGTGCTAATTTAATTTACTTTAAAATTCCTAAAACTCAAAATTAAATTTAAAAATAAAGCTATGCATAAGCATAGCCTTATTTTATTCTTTATAAACTAGCTCTAAATTGGCAAATTTACTTTGTGATCCTATCCAAGCCATTTTAACAGTTCCCACTGGGCCATTTCTTTGTTTTGCTATAATACATTCACCTATGTTCTTTTCTTCTGTTTCCTTATTATAATACTCATCTCTATATAAGAACATAACAACGTCAGCATCCTGCTCTATTGACCCTGATTCTCTTAAATCCGAAAGCATTGGTCTATGATCAGCTCTTTGCTCTGGGGCACGTGATAACTGAGATAATGCAATTATAGGGCATTCCATTTCTTTTGCAAGAGCCTTTATAGATCTAGATATTTCTGAAACTTCTTGTTGTCTACTTTCACTTCCAGCGCTACCACTCATTAGTTGTAAATAGTCTATAAGAATCATATCTATTCCATGTTCCATTTTTATCTTTCTACATTTAGATCTCATTTCCATTACACTTAAACCAGCCGTATCATCTATATAGATTTTAGCTTTAGATAAAGGACCCGTAGCTCTAGCTATTCTTTCCCAATCATCATCATCTAAATTACCAGTTCTAAGCTTTAACATATCAACATTAGCTTCAGAACAAAGCAATTTATATGCTAATTGCTCCTTAGGCATTTCTAAAGAAAATATAACTACACTTTTTCCTTCCCTTAATGCTGCATTTTCTGCTATATTTAATGAAAATGTAGTTTTTCCCATAGATGGTCTAGCTGCAATAAGAACCATATCTCCTTTTTGGAATCCTGATGTCTTAGCATCTAAATCTCTTATTCCTGAACCAACACCAGTTATTGACCCCTTATTATTAAATAATCTTTCAATTTCTATAAATCCTCTTTCCAAAACTGTAGAAAGTGGTTCATAATCATTTGATCCTTGTTTTTCTGCTAAATCAAAAATCTTTTTTTGAGCTAAATCTAATACATCATCAACTTTATCTTGTTTATTGTAACTTTCTTCTATAATAGCTGTAGATGATTTTATTAACTTTCTTAATAGTGATTTATCTTCTACTATTTTTATATAGGCTTCTAAATTAGCAGTCGTAATTACTGATGAACTTATTTCTGATATATAAGTAACTCCACCAGCCTTATCTAGGTTATCTGTTGATTTTAAATATTCTAATAAGGTTACAAGGTCAACAGCCATATCTTGTGAGAACATTTCTCTAATAGCCTTAAATATAACCTTGTGCCCATCTCTATAAAAGTCTTCATCATTTAATTTTTCTAAAGACTTAGCAATAGCACTTTTATCTATTATCATGGACCCAATTACAGACTGTTCTGCTTCTAAACTTTGAGGTAAACTCCTCATTATTGGTGCTTCCATATGTAACCTCCTTCCTTTTCATAATAATATATTATATCAAACTTTTATATTATATAAAATAAAATTAAGCTTCCAAAAGGAAGCTTAATTAATAATTTACTTTTCAAATACTATTTCCATCAATTCTTCTATATGACTTATAGCTTTAACTTCTATATCTTTTAATTCTAATGGTATTTCTTTTTCATTTGCCTTAGGAATAACAACAAGTTTTATTCCTTTTCTTCTAGCACCATATATCTTCTCAAATATTCCGCCAACAGGTTTAATATTTCCTCTTAATGATATTTCACCTGTTATAGCTATATCTTGTCTTATAGGTTTTTCTAGTAAAGCACTTATTATTGAAATAGTAATTGCTGCTCCTGCTGATGGTCCATCAATTTTTCCTCCACCAACTACATTTACATGTATATCATAATCCTTTATATCTTTGTCAGTAATTCTTCTTATTACTGATGCTGCGTTAAATACAGAATCCTTCGCCATTGAACCTGCTGTATCATTAAACTTTACAGTTCCCATTCCTGGTTTTTTAGATTCAAATACAACAGTTTCTATTTCTAGTGTTGAGCCTAAGAATCCACTTACTCCTAATCCATATGTATGGCCTATTTCAGATTTATCTATATCATCAAATATTTCATAAGGTACATATCTCCCTATAGAAATAACTTCTTCTACATCCTTAAGTGTAATTATATTGCTGCCTTTATCCTTTGATTGATACAATGAATAGCCATAAGCATCTGCTAATATATTAACAGCTTTTCTTCCTTCTATTGTATATCTGCTTATAAGGTCAGCAATTCCATCTTCCAATTGAACATTTAATTTTTTAGATGCATTGTCTATTATTCCTTTAATATCACTAGGTGATAATGGCTCAAAATAAACCTCTGTGCATCTAGATCTTAATGCTGGATTTATTTTCCCTGGTTCTCTTGTAGTTGCACCAATTAAAACAAAGTCTGCTGGGGCACCTTTTTCAAAAAGATATTTTATATATTCAGGTGTGTTTTCATCATCTGGATCATAATAAGATGATGAGTACTCAACTCTTTTATCTTCTAATACTTTTAGCAACTTATTTTGAAGAATTTCATCTAACTCACCAATTTCATCTATAAATAAAACTCCTCCATGAGCTTCAGTTACTAATCCAGTCTTAGGTTCTGGAACACCTATCTCAGCTAAATCCTTCTTACTACCTTGATATATAGGATCATGAACTGATCCTAGTAATGGATTTGTTATTTCTCTTGGATCCCATCTTAACGTAGTTCCATCAACCTCAACAAACTTAGAATCTCCATCAAATGGAGTAGACTGTAACTTCTTAGCTTCTTCTAACGCTAATCTTGCTGCTGAAGTTTTACCAACTCCAGGTGGTCCATATAAAATTATATGCTGAGGATATGGAGATGCCATTTTAGATATAAGTGATTTTATTGCTCTCTCCTGCCCTACTACTTCATCAAAGGTTTCAGGCCTTAAAAGACTCATTACGTTTTTATTAATCTTTTTTGAATCTAGTTCTTCTAATCTTTCTAGCTTCTTAGTAGTTTTTGCACTTTCAGGACCTTTTTGCTTTTTTAATATAGATAATTTAATATCATCCATAAATTTATCTTGTCTTTCTTGAAGTGCTTTTTCAACTTGTGTTTCCACTTTGTTTTGAACATACTTTCTAGCTATGTTTTCTGATATATAATAAATTGTATCTTCTAGTACACCTCTTAATTCCTCATCGCTTGGTACAGATTTTATACCTTTTCCATCTGAGGCAATTACATTTAATGCATATACTCTTTCACATATATTAGGAGAATTCGCATACTTTTGAAGTTTGAATCTTACAATTCTTGCTCTTACCGCTCCCTCATCTAATACATTATTTAATATTTGATTTATAACATTTACTTGTGCATCTAAAGATAACTCACTATCTAATATACTTTCTATATTTGTTTCGTCATAAGTCTTCAAACTTAGTCCTCCTTATGATTGCGGCGTGATTATTACTTTCATCTTAGTTGAAACTTCTGGATATAGCTTTATTTCTATATCGTAACTACCAGCAACCTTTATTGTATCCATAACTATTTTTTTCTTATCCACTGATAATTTAAATTGTTTATTTATTAATTCAGCTACATCTTTACTTGTTATAGCTCCAAATAATCTTCCACCATTTCCACTTTTAGCTTCAATCTTAATTTCCTTGCCCTTTAATTCAGATGCTAACTTTTGTGCGGCTTCAATTTCTGCTAATTTCTTCTTTCTTTCATTTTCCTTCTTAGTGTTTAGGATGTGCATGTTATTGTTATTTGCTTCTTCTGCTAACTTTCTTGGAAATAAAAAGTTTCTTGCATATCCGTCTGATATATCAACAACGTCTCCTTTTTTTCCTACTTTTTTAACATCTTGTAATAATATTACTTTCATGTTATTCACCCACCTTTAAATGTTCTTCTATTGATTGTTTTAGTATTTTTATAGCACTTTCTATTGATGTATTATTTAATTGAGCTCCAGCCATATTCATATGACCACCACCACCTATTGCTTCAAGTATTACTTGAACATTAGTTTCTCCTATAGATCTACCACTAATAGTTATATCTCCATTTATCTCTGCTAATACAAAGCATACATTTATTCCAGATATATTTAGTAGCTCATCGGCAGCTCTAGCTGCCATAAATCCCTTTTTTATTCTTTTAGGAGCAACTGCAATAGCTAAACCATTCTTAACTTCTGCAGACCTTATTGTGTCTGCAATAACTAAATAATCCTCAAGATCATCCATAAACATCTTCTTAACTTCAATTGTATCAGCTCCAAGTCCTCTTAAAAATGATGCAGCATCAAAAGTTCTAACACCAGCTTTAAAGGAAAAGCCCTTTGTATCCATAAATATTCCTGCAAGTAAACCTTCTGCTTCCAATCTATATAAGTTAGGCTTTTGAACCATATACTGAATAATTTCTGTAACCATTTCAGATGTAGATGAGGCATATACTTCTATATAATTTAAAATTGCACCTTCAACTATATCTGGGCTTCTTCTATGATGATCTATAATTATTTTTCTTTGTGCCTTCTCAACAATACTTGTATCTAATATATATCCTTTATTATGAACATCTACTATAATTAATAAAGTTTTTTCATTAATTTGTTCATAAGCTTCTTCTTTAGAAATAAATAAGTTATCATATTTAGGATCACTTTTTAGTTTAGATAAGAAATAATCAATAGCTGTAGTATCCGCTCCTAATATGATTTTACATGGCTTTCCTAACTGTTTTACTACAGATGATATTCCTACAGATGAACCGAAACAATCCATATCAGGATTTTTATGACCTATAATAAAAACATTACTACTCTCATATATTAATTCCTTTAATGCATGAGATATAACTCTTGCCCTTACTCTAGTTCTCTTTTCTATTTCTCTAGTATTTCCACCAAAAAATTTTATTTTTTCATTATTTTTTATAACTACCTGATCCCCGCCTCTACCTAGTGCTAACTCTTTTGCAGTAACAGCAAATGTATTATTTTCTAGAGGACAAGTTCCACCTCTTCCGATACCAATACTTAAAGTAACTTCAAATTTATTTCCCCTATCTATTTTTGATATATCTTCTAATATAGAAAACTTATTATTTATCTCTTCGTCTATATATTTATCTTGTACTGAAAGGACATATTTATTAGAGTCATATTTTGTTATCATTGCCTTAAGTTTTTGAGCATATAAATTTATTGTTTTTTCAATCTCAGCAACTAACATTGGTCTATCGCTATCTAATGTAGTTTCTAAAGCTTCTGCTAGGTTATCTACTTCTATAAGCATTATACTCTCTTTAGTATTATCTATATTTTTCAAATTACTTATATCATTAAAATAAACTATATATAATTCTTCATTTAAATCATATTTTTCTATTTTAGTTGCATATACCTTATATAAAGAATCTAATATTTTTATTTTTTGATGCAAGTCTCTATCACAAGTTAATAGTCTAGATAAATTTAGCCCTCTAGCAATACTAACTACATTTAATCCTATAGGATTTTCATTTGGTACAAATTTTTGGAATTCTTTATTACTCCAAAAAATCTCTCCCGATTCTTTTATTAGGGCTAACGGAAATATTAAATTTAATATATTACTATTTATATCTCTATTTATATTTTCTTTGATTCTTTCTATATTATCATCAGATTTACCTTTTACCATATATTCACTTAAGCTAAATATAATAAATAAAATTAACAATATAGATCCTAAAAGAGTGCTTTTTATATAATAAAACCCTATACATGCGCCTACAAAAATAAGTGGTGTAATTATAGGCTTAATACTTTTAAGCCTTGTTTTTATTAAATCATTCCATATCATAAGATTAATGGTGCTCCTTTAAATGTAATTGAAGTTTACTTAAGCTTCTCCCATCCTTTTCATACTCATGTCCTTCTGCTATACCAACTTGTAATTTCTTTTTCATATCATCATCTACATCTTGACATGAATATCCTAATTTTTGAGCCAATACATATAATACGAGTATAGCACCTGATATGCAATTTAAAATTGCATCTTGAGCTACATTACTTCCCTTAGTAAGTAAATGATAGAATTCACCTATTATACATAATAAATTTGCTTTTAATTTTTCTATCATTTTTATATTAGCCATTATATTTAAATCATCTCTCTTCACCCTGCTCACCCCTATACTAATACCCTTGTATTTATATTTTAATTATAAATTACTTTTATTGCAACAAATTATGAAGTCTTTTACAATTTTTGTAAAATAATAATTGTATTAATATAATAAAAAACCCCTGATATGTCAGGGGTTGATTATACTACTCAGTTGTGAATGGTAATAATGCTATATTTCTTGATCTCTTTATAGCAGTTGTTAATTCTCTTTGGTGCTTAGCGCAAGTTCCAGAAATTCTTCTTGGTAATATCTTACCTCTTTCTGTTACGAACTTTCTTAGCTTAGTAATATCTTTGTAATCTATTGCTTCAGCCTTTTCTACACAAAAAGCACATACTTTTCTCTTAGATCTTCTCATTTTTCCAGATCTCTTCATGTCTTTCATGCTAATTCCCTCCTTCTTATTAGACTAATTAGAAAGGCATATCTCCATCATCTACAGGAGTCATGTCTTCCTCAAAATTCATTCCACCAAAATTATTTGATGAATTTGAATAATCAGAACCAGTATTTGAAGAACCATATCCATTGTTATATGAACCTTGGTCTCTTCCAGCACCCCCATTGTTACCTGATCCTATAAACTCAAATGAATCTACAACTATATCAGTTGTATATCTTTTAGTTCCATCTTTAGCATCATAACTTCCAGTTCTGATGCTTCCAGTAACAGCTAGTTGTCTGCCCTTTGTAAGATATTGTGCTATTGTTTCACCAGTTTTACCAAAAGCTATACAATTGATAAAATCAGTTTCATCCTTTTTAAAAGGTCTTGTTACTGCTAAAGAAAATCTTGTTACAGCAGTACCACTTCCAGCAGCAAAATTAAGCTCTGGATCTTTTGTTAGCCTTCCAATAAGTATTACCTTATTCATGACAATATCACCTCTTACGCTTCTTGTTTAACTATGATGTGTCTTAAAACACCATCAGTAATTCTGAATATTCTGTCTAACTCTTTAGGTAGTTCTGAATCAGCATTAAAGTTGATTAATGTATAGAAACCTTCGTTAACTTTTGCGATTTCGTAAGCAAGCTTTCTTCTACCCCAAACGTCAACATTTTCTATAGTTCCTCCACCGTTTTCTATTACACCCTTAAACTTTTCGATGTTAGCTTTGCAAGCTTCTTCATCTAATGATGGGTGTAGTATGAATATAGTTTCGTACTTTCTCATCATTTTCACCTCCTCCCCTCGGACATTGGCTGTGCTTTGCACAGCAGGGATTACAATTAAATATTGTAACATTATTCATTTTCTTTTGCAAGTTTTAAATTTAATTACTATAAATTAACGATTTTTTTAGCATCTTTTTGAAATTTGCTTCTTGGTAACATTATTATTCTTCCACAACCAGTACACTTAATTTTGATATCTGCTCCAAGTCGTATAACCTCAAATTCCTTACTTCCACACGGATGTTGCTTTTTCATTTCTACTATATCACCTAAATCAAAAGTCTCTATCATAATTAAACCTCCAACCATTTAAATTAAACAAATTTATTATTTACTATTTGAGTCTTTGGATATGGTATCTCTACCCCAGCCTCATCTAATGTCTTCTTTATTTCTTTTCTTAATTCTCTTTCCATCTTCCATTGAGATAAAGGCTTTGATTTTCCAACTACTCTTATTGTAACTCCTGATGCATTTAATGATATAACACCTAATACTTCTATCTCTTCCTTAACTTCATCTTTATTTTTTTCTTCAAAATTTTTACATGTATCTTCGATTAAGCTAATTGCATTATCTACATCTTCTTCATATGCAATTTCTACATCAACCATAAATCTCATATTTCCTCTTGAATGATTAGTTACTTCTAACACAGCTCCATTAGGTAAAACATGAACATCTCCACTAAAATCCTTTAAAACAGTAGATCTTATTCCAATATTTTCTACTATACCACTATAAACACCTATAGTTACGTAATCTCCAACTCCATACTGATCTTCAAAAAGTATAAAAAAACCATTTATTAAATCCTTAACTAAACTTTGTGCTCCTATACCAACTACAAAACCAACCGCACTCAACACAGCTGCTGATACCTTAAATGTACTTCCTATTATTATGGCTGCTCCTGATATGTAAACAGCATATTTTAGTGAACTTTTTAGTATAGCTCCTACAGTAATTGCCTTTTGTCTATTCATTGAAAAGCTTAATTTACTTTCAATCTGATTTTTTACAAACTTATCAATTAACTTATCTCCTATTTTTATAGCAAGATACATAGCAACTATAAGTAATATTAATCTTATTCCTTTATTAAGTATAAATTCCAGAGTACTTACTGCATTTCCCATGACCTCTTCCCAATTCACATTTAAAATAATCTTTCCATTATCATTTATACCAGGACTAACCCATGTTAATAAGTTTTGCATACCTCACCTCTAATACTATTAAATTATTTCTTTAAACTCATTTTGCTCTTTCTCATATATATGTTTATATCTTATACTATCCCTTGATATAATTTCATCTATGTATTTTTTTTCTTCTATTCTAATGCAAATTCCACAGCTTTGTGTAATTGCTGTAGGAGTTGGCATCATCTTAAAGATCATATTTTCTTCCTTTAACACTTTTTCTCCATTCATAGCATCTAGCGTATTTTTAAAAACTATAATATAGTACTTCATAATGTCCTCCCTTTTCAAGTTTATTTATGTTTAATTATA